>Ga0209012_1000748_pt1 | contig 40764 bp, 33 predicted proteins | sample RS3BMetagenome_FD_184735 | JGI IMG/M metagenome (GOLD analysis project Ga0209012, IMG submission 184735) | Ferric oxide microbial mat and aquatic microbial communities from Rainbow Spring, Yellowstone National Park, USA - RS3B (SPAdes) (version 3) ...
TCCAAGCCTTCGCCAAGCTGCGCGCCGCCGTGGACGCTGCGAAGGCCGCCGTGAAGGCAGCCCTGGCGGACGAGAAGTCCAAGGGGCCGGCGATGCGCGCGCTGTACATGGCGTTCATCGCGTACGTCCGGGCGGCGTTCGGGAACTCCCCGGACGTCCTCGCCGACTTCGGTCTCGCACCGAAGAAGGCACCGAAGCCGCTCACGGCGGAGCAAAAGGCCGCCGCGGCCGCCAAGCGCAAGAGCACGCGCAAGGCCCGCGGGACCAAGGGGAAGCGGCAAAAGAGCCGTATCCACGGCGACGTGACCGGGGTGGTCGTGACCCCGGTGACGACCGCTTCCCCCGCGCCTGCTGCACCGGCGGCGCCGAATGCTTCGGGACAGAACCCGAAGTAGGCCGGCGCCACGTGGGGTCCAGCCAGCCCTGACAACCAGAGGCCGGGAGCCGCCTTCGGAAGAGGGCGCCTCCCGGCCTCGCCTATGTCGTCGTCGAGCCGAGGCCGGCGCCGACCGAGTCACGTCCGGCGCCCGGCGAACCGTGCCTGCGAGGCGCTCGACGTGGGCGGGCGCCAGTCGTGCGGCGGAGGATTGCCGGCGCTCGGCCGCGAGCACATAGAGAATGATGTGAAACGGGTGCTCGTCGAGATCGACGATCGCAGCGCGCGATCTCGAGCGCGTCGCGCCGACGCGCGAACGCAAGCGGGCCGAGTTCATCCGGCTCGCCATTCGCGCCGCGATTGACCGGGCGCTCGACCGCACGACACGGGATGCGTATCGTCGTGTCCCCCAGAGCGACGAGCTGGTCACAGCGGACGTCGAAAGCTCGCAGGCGGCGTTGCCCGGGCGCTCGCGTCGCGTGAGCGCCATCGGGCCGGCGGTCGCCCCGAGGCAGTACGAGGTCGGGTGGGTGACGCTTCCGGAGCCCGCGGGACGAAGGCCTGTCTTGTTCGTGGGGCGGAGGCCCTCGCTCGAGTACGCGGGACGCGTGCTCGTGGCGGAGGTGACGACGACCGTCCGCGGCATCCCTCAGGAGGTGCGCCTGGGCAAGCGTGAGGGGTTGCCCAGATCGTGCGTCGCCAACCTCGATGCGCTGAGGACGCTGCCGACGACGTGCTTCGCCACGCGCATCGGTCGCCTGGCCGCCGGCAGACACGTCGAGGTGAAGCGAGCCCTCGGCCATGTTCTGCACTGGCCGGAGCTCACCGCCTTGCCATGAAGGCGGCGCGGTGATCGCCAATGTGTGGGAGCGCGCGAAGACGGCCGAGCTGGGCCGTCACTACGACCTCGCCGCGAGCGCGGCGTCCAAACTCGGCGAACAGTGCTTGCAAAGGGGGCGCAACGAGCAAGGGGGGCGCCGCCGAGGTCCCGGTCGTCTCGTAGACATCGATCGTCGGCAGCAGGCGCTCCCGCGAATCCCACCCCGGAAATCGCCATGGTGATCGGGCCCGCACTGGGGCTCAATCGGCACCATGCGCCTCGGGGCCGGTGAGACGAACCGCCGTGTGCAGCGTCTACGACAGCAGGAGGACCCTACGATGCTACGACGTCGTGTGCTTGGGGCCAGCGTCACGCTGGCGGCAGCAGCTGTGTTTGCGGCGGCGGGATGCGCGAGCGCGAGCGCGGGTGCAGGTGCGGACGCCGGCGGCGACACCGCGACACCCGTCGAGTCGGGGCCCGGCGACGCTCTCGCGACCGACGGCTCGGACGCGGGCGGGTGCGCGCAGCACCTGCCGGCCGGCTTCAGCCAGGTGGTGGCCTCGCAGACCGTCGCCAACGCATCCACCGGCGACTCGAACGGGCGGAGCGTAGCGATGGCGCTCGACGAGAACGACGACCCGATGGTCGCCTACGTCGACACCGGGGACGGCACGAACGAATCCATCATGTTCGTGCGCTGGGATCCGTGCGCCGGGACGTTCGCGACGCCCATCAAGGTCGACGGCGATCACGCCTTCGGCGGCTCGATCGACGTGGCGCTGGCCTACGACCCGAGCACCAAAGAGGTGGGCATCGCGTACGTGAGGGGCGACACCTACAACAACTGGGCAGACGGGTTCGCGGAGGTCTTCCTGGCCACCATGAAGGCCCCGGCGACGACCTTCACGACCCAGATGCTGAGCCTCGCCTACGTGGACGCGTGCCCTGGCACCGTCGGCCCGGTCGCCTGGTCCGCGGCTTCTCCCGCGATCGCGATGCAGGGCGGAAAGATCTTCGTCGCCTACGCGCAGTCGAAGGCGGCCGGTTACTCCGCGCCCCTTGCTTGGTTCCTCTCGAGTACCTCCGCCGGATCGTCGCCCGAAGAGCCCGAGCCGAGCGCCGATGGCGGCTTCGGAGGTTTCGGCGGCGTGATGGAGGCCGGTGTGCCCGACGCCGGTGCTGGCGGCCCGCACGCCTTCTCCTACACCGCCGTGCCGTTCGACGGGACTCCGCCGAACAACGTGATGGTCTGCGGCAGTCCTTTCGCCGGCTACGCTTGGCCCCACTGGGGATCGCCTTCGATGAGCCTCGCGGTCGACGCCACCGGCGCGCCGGGCCTCGCGATGTACGAGGAGACCGGGAATGGGTACGGCAACTACCGCGCGCTCTTCTGGCGTCCGGGGATGGCGGAGGCGTCGGTCGCCTACGATTTCAACGTCGACGCCTCGCCCGACCTGACCCTGGTCTTCGACGGGACCAAGCCGCGCATCGCGGGCCACATGGACGCGGGGGACGCCGGCGCCGACACGCTGACCTTCCTCTCGTCCAGCGACGGCATGACCTGGAGCGCGCCGCTGCACCTGCCCCCCAGCGGCAGCTCGTTCGACAGTGCGCTGGCGACCGACGGCATGGGCCACCTGCTGATCGCCGCCGACCGCAACGCGACGAACCCCAACTGCCCGGCCAATCCGGTCGTCGCGACCTCGAGTGACGACGGGATGACCTGGACGGTCGCGTGTCCCGACACGGCGGACGCGTACGGCTTCAGCGCGTACTCCATCACGGCGGCCTACGGCGCGTCGCGCCTGAAGGGCACCCCCGCCGTCGCGTTCCTGAACACGAACACGAACACGGTCGACGCGGGGCCGAGCTCGCCGGGCATCGTGTACTGGCAGCATCCATGAGGGCCGTCCTCGCCGTCACATCCGCGTTCTGCATCCGCTGTCCGTCACGCGCGTGCCTCCTCGTCGTCGGCGCGCGCCGCCGTCGGCGGGCACCCGACCTGACGAAACACGGAGAGGAAGAGGAGCAGCGATGAAGGCCGTCTGGAGTGCGGTGGGAGTGGCGTGCGCGGCGCTCGTGGCGTTCGCGTGCTCGAGCAGCAGCGGCAGCGGAGGCAGCGCCTCGTCTTGCGCCCAGAGCGCAGCAGGCCAGGGCAACACGAACGGCGCGTGCTCGTCGTGCGCCGAGAGCAATTGCGGGTCGCAGATCAGCGGTTACGAGAGCGGTTGCAGCGATTACCTGAGCTGCATCTGCCCGGGCGGCAGCTACAACGGCAGCCTCGCCCAGCAGTGCGTGTCGAAGGCGCAGGAATCGAGCTGCACGCCCGCCGCCGAGAGCGTCGGCACGTGCGTGCAGCAGCACTGCGCGAGCCAGTGCGGCGCGAGTGGAAGCAGCTCGGGTGGCAGCGGCAGTGGAAGCGGCAGCAGCAGCGGCGGGAGCACCGGCAACGTCCACTGCATGTTCGCAGGGGTCGACTGCATCAATGACGTCACGGCGCAGGCCTGCATGAGCGGCGGCGGCATGGTGCTCGATGCGTGTCCGACCGCGAACCTGGAAGGCTGCTGCACGAAGCCCGGGGTGGAAGCCTGCTACTACAACGGCGTCGCCAACGCGCAGCAGGACTGCGCGCAGCAAGGCGGCACATGGTCGACGACGCCCTGAAGGACCACTGCGCTCGCGGCGCCCAGACGGCGAGACGACCTGACTTCGAGAAGCTCGGCGTGGCTAGCCGCTCGCAGCTCGCTCGGGCGCTGACCGCCGGACACGCGTCGTGATTCCAGGAAAGCCCAATGCGGCCTTGGAAATCGCCATTGCGTGCGAGCGCCGCATCGGACTCAATCAGGCGAACAGTCGACGCATGCCATCGCTTCGCGCCCTCAGTCCGTTCTTGGTGGTCTCCGCTCTCGCCGGACTCGCGTCCCACACCTCTCCGGCCTCCGCCGCGGGTGAAGACCTTCATCCGCTCGCTCGTCCTGGTTCTGGGAGGTACGGCGCTCGTGAGCGCCGGCATCGTCGGCCATTCGATCCTCTGGCCGAGCGAAGCTCGAGCGCAGGTGCCGACCAAGACGATGATCCTCTACGGTTCGCAAGGCTCGACGCGCGGGGCCATCAAGCCGGCCGTCGTTCACTGCGTGCATCCCACCTCCGCGAACGTCATCGAGTGCCGCGTCACCGTTGCGTACGCGTCGGTCACGATGGCCCCGTCGAACGTGAGCCCTGCGGGATGCATGGTCATGACCCACTCGTTCTCGGAAGCGCGCCGAGCAAGTCTCCGACTCGAGCGCGCCGTCCACGATCTACTGCGGGGACAGGACGCAAGGGCTCCAGAACCCGATCGTCATCGACTCGACCAACCTGACGGGCGGGCAAATCCTCGACATGTGACCGCCGCGCCCAGCCGTCCGCGCGAACCGTTGACGCGGGTCGGCGGGCCTTGTTTGCATGGGGGACGATGGGCTCCGCTCTCGTACATCGGGGAGGCGCCGCGCAGGCGCTCGCGGTCGTCGAAGCCAGCTACCGGCTCGATGGGTCGGACGCTGACTGGCTACGCGGCGTGCTCGACGCCGCCCACGCAGACATCGAGCACGGATGCGGGAGCTACGCCTTCATCTGCTACCTGGGACAGAAGGGTGTCTTCGAGAACATGGAGGCGGCGCTCTCCGAGCGCGTCGGCCTGTCCGGACAGGACGCCGACGGACTCGCCGGCGAAGTCGAGCTGGGGCCCGCCTACGTCGAGCGCGCCCTCGATCCCCGCTTCTCCGCGATCATCTCGGACCTCAATCGCACCGTGCCGCGCGCCTTCTTCGATCTGCTCATGAAGTCGGCCGTGCACGTCGGTGGCTTCACGCAGACCGCACCGCCGCAGCTAATCGAGCATTTCACGCGGTTCGGGCCCCCGCGGGGAATCCACGACTCCTTCTCCGTGTTCGTGCAGGACGGTGAGGGCTGGGGGCTTGACATCACGGCGCCCACCGAGATGCGCGTCGAGGTCGTGCCGCGCGTACGCGGAATCTGGAAGCGCGTCGGCGTGCACCTCGCTTCCGGGATGCGCCTGCGCCGGCGCTTGCGGCGGGCTCGCGCCGTGCGCGACGCCGTGCTGTCTCCGAGCGGCACGATCACCCACGCCGAGGGGGATCTGCGCCGCAACCGATCGGCGCGAGAAGCGTTGGTCGCGGCGGTGCGCGACGTCGAGCGCGCGAGGACCGCGCGCGAGCGCGCCGACCCCGAGCGTGCCCTCGAGCTCTGGAAAGGGCTCGTCGCGGGCGAGTGGTCGCTGGTGGATCAATGGGAGAGCGACGGTCGCCGCTACCTCGCGGCTTATCGCAATCGCCCGGAGCTGCGCGATCCGCGCGGGCTCACGCCGCTCGAGAGCCTCGTGCTGCGCTACGCCTCGCTGGCCTGCTCCAACAAGGAGATCGCGTTCACGCTCGGTATTTCGCTGGCGTCGGTCGAGTCGGCGGTGCGGCAGCTCCTGCGCAAGCTCCGTTGTCGCCGGCGGAGCGACCTCGTGACGTTCGCCGACCCCGCGCAGGCGCGTCACCTGCAGCTGGATCTCGAGGGCGAGTCCATCGGCGTGCTCTCGTTGCCGCGCGTGCGCAACCAGGCGGCGCTCGCGCGCCTGTCCCCCTCGGAGCGTGCCGTCGTCGAAGGGATCATCGACGGCCGGACCAGCGCCGAGATCGCGCGCAGCCGCGGGACGTCTGCGCTGACCGTGGCCAACCAGGTCCGCAGCGTGTTCGACAAGCTCGGCGTGGGCAGCCGCGCGCAGCTCGTCCGTGTCCTCACGCGCGCGACATGACGGAGGTCGCCGTGCAGCGGGCGCGTCCGACTTCGCGGACGGCTCGGCGCGACGAGGTGGCGGTCAGCCAGGCAGCCAGGGCGGAACGTGGACCAAGGTGGCGCAGGGAACTGGTTCTCGTCGTAGGAAACGTCTGCCGCATAGTCCTCCCAGACCTTCAACTTCTCCTCGCAACACTTGCCGAGCAGGTAGTCCGCAAGCTGCTTGCTCTTGAACATCGCGAGCGAATGGGTGTTCCTTGGTGCCTGCGGCGCGCAAGGGCGGGCGGAGCTCACATAATCGTGGGACTGCGCCCTCTTCGGCGTTCGCTCACAATGGAACGCCGAGCAAGTTGGCTCGTGCTCGCACCCGCGGGCATGACGGACCTGTTCGGTGCCGTCGTCGACGGTGTCGTCTCACGAACCATGAAGCTCGCAGGCAAGCCGGCGCCGCACACGTATCTCGCTGCGGCCGGCATGCTCGGGGTCGGCGCTGCGCAGGTAGCCGTCTTCGAGGATGCCCTGTCCGGCGTGGAGGCCGGGCGTGCAGGCAGGTTGCGAGCGGGCATTGGTAGCCCTTTCCTGCTCTGATGAGGGCCTCCGGGGACAGGGGGGCGCCAACGGCGGGACCCCCGCTGTTTAGACCGTGGCTGGACTGGCCCACCCAATTGGTCGCAGACGTCGGCGCCCCAGCGCCAGCAATCACTGCGCAAAGAAGATCATGTCGAGCCCCGCCTCCGAGAGCGCATCGGTCCACTTGACCAGATCCGCGATCAGCAGCCGCTCGCCGGCGGACACGGGCTGACGCGCGGCCCACGCTCTCTCCTTCTTGTAGTACATCGAGAGCGCAGGACTTTTCGCGTTGAGGCAGCCCTCCACGCGCGCGACCGCGGACATGGCGAGGGACGACGCGTCGCGCGCGCCGAGCCTGTCGCGCAGCGCGACGACGCGGTCGAGGAAGGCGACGAGCGCGGCAGCGTCGCCCGATGCTGGCAGCGCCTGGCGTAGCTCTGCCGCGAGCTGCTTCGACGCCGAATTGGCGGCGATGACAGCCTCTGCCGACGGCGTCACGGGGGGTGAGCGGTCGAGAACTCGGCGCGCGCCTTCGCCGATCCGCAGCAACTCCGCCGCACCGACCACGCCATAGTAGATGCCCAGCAGCGGATTGAAGCGCTGACCGAACCAGGGTCGCCCCGATGCGAGAATTTCGAACCCTGGCTCGCGTAGCTCCGGACACTTGTCCCGGAGCGCAGAGAACGAAAGGGCCGAGTACCAGTCCGTGTCGAGCGAGACGAGCGGTTGACTAGACGTCGCCATCGCCTTCGCCGCGTCGAAATGCCCGGACTGCTCGCGATCGAGTCCCTGAAACGGCAACCCTTCACGGCGCGCGCGCGCGACGATGGCAACGACTTCCGGGGAAGCGCCGTTCGCCAGAGGCTTCGCCGTCGCGAGCCACTCGCGCATCGACTCTCGTCTGAAGCCGTAGGCGTTGAAGCGGAGCATCGGCCGCGTCTCGCATAGCACGGGGAGGGCGTGCGCATTGCGCGGTAGCCCTCTGCGGCCTCGCGCCGCGATATGGGACCCTCCCTGCCATGCCGGCACCGACGTCGAGGAACCCCCCGCGTTCGGTCGGCATGACGACGCCGATGCGCCCGCGGGACTCGAGCCGATCGCGCGAAAACGCGGCTGCCTCGTCGAGGATGTCTTTGGCGTGACGGCCTCGCGCGTCGTTCACGCGGTCTTCTAGCGCCCGACGCCCGGGACGTCCGCCGGCGAGACGACGGCACGCGCCGCTGTAAGCGCCACCGTGCGTGAACCTGGCGAAGCGACCGGCAGGAAGGGTGACTTCCGCGAGCCCGGCGGGCAACGCCACGTCATCGCGGACAACGAGGGCCGCGTCCGAGCGAAGGTCGGCAGCCGCGGCGGTTTCGGGGTCATCGTGGTAGAGCGCGAGCATCGGCGGGTCGACGTGCGCGTAAAGACCACTCGCTGCCGCGAGCCCACCGAGGCGGTGGAATGCCTCGGCGATCTGCGGGTACGGGCCGATGTGGTGGACCGTGGCGAGGCCCGCTAATCGCGAGGGACGGCCTCGCCGAAGCCAAATCCGTTCTCGCGCCGTGACCGCGGCTCGTTTGTTCCGAAGTCGGCGGCGTAACCGTCGCACCGCATCCGCCGGCCGGCGCAGCTCGGGCACAAGTAGGCCGGCGCCACGTGGGGTCTAGCCAGCCCTGACGACCAGAGGCCGGGAGCCGCCTTCGGAAGGGGGGCGCCTCCCGGCCTCGCCCATTTCGTTCCTCTTCACGGACACGGCGACGAGGCGCCGGGCGCGTCGTACGGATCGGCGGGCGTGAAGGGCGGCGAGGCGGCGCCGTCGACGGCGACCGTGTACGAGAACGCGGTGCCGCAGCCCTGCGCCAGCTCGTACGACTCGCCGGGTGCGTCGAAGCGCGTCACGTGCATGCTCGTCCAGAGCAGCGGCTGCCCCGGCGTCACGCGGTCGATCGCGCCTCCGTGCACCAGCCACGCGTCGTTGGCCGCGTCCGCGAGCAGCGAGATCTGCGCGGCGCGGTCGATCGCGAGCGCCGCCCCGTCATCGAGGCCGATGCCGAGCGCGGCGTCCGGCATGCTGTCGACCAGCCCGTCCGCGATGGCGCGCGCCGTGAGCGCGGCGAGGCGGCCGAAGCGCTCGCCGCTCTTGGTGCGGACGTCGACGAGCGTTCCGGCCAGGATCGACGGACCGAGGGGGCCCTGCACGAGGCGGATGGAGGCGTCGTATGGATTCGCGAGCGCCGTCGCCGAGTCGACGTCCGCCATCAGCATGGCCGCGCCGAGCGCCACTGCCCCGCCGCCCGCGCCGGCGACGACGCCGCCGCGCTGGAACAGGTCGCGGATCCCATCCGCGATCGGTCCGCCGGCCCACGCGGCGTACGACGCGGCGTCGCCGTCGGCCAGAAACACCACCTCGGCGGACGCGAGCCGCTGGCCGACGAGCTGCGCGTCTTCGACCGAAGCGCCCGGAGGCACGAGCACCGTCTGCACGGAGTTGAACGGCGCCGCCGCGTAGATCGGCGCCGAGTACGCGTCGTCCCCTTGCGTGCACAGGACGACGACGTCCGCCGCGATGCGCGCGTGGTCGACGGCGTCGTGCATCCAGACGAACGCGCTGGCCGGCGACAGGCCGCCGTTCATGAGCACGACGCCGGGGCCGAGCGAACCGTGCGTGTCGTCGAACGGATTGCCCAACCGCGGGAAGAACACGACGCTCGGCGCGGTATCGGGCGCGGGCGCGACCGGATCCACCGACGCGCTCGTGCCGGCGTCGCCTCCGGCAGACGGGGCAGAGCCGCCCGCCGCGCAGCCGCACGCGGCGAGAGCGAGCAGCACGCACGACCGCCGCAGTGCGATTTCCATGACGAGCCTCCGACGACTTCGCTCTCCGAGCATGGGCAAGGGCCCGAACGATGGCAAGAGCCGGCGGGGTATTACATGCCCCCACGCGGGGCCTCGCCGGCTACAGTGTCTGCCCCCCATGCGCTGGATCGTGCGACCGGGCGACGGCACGACGGTGCGCGAAGTCCTCGCGCGCGCGGGCGCCGACGCCGACGCGGTGCGCGACGGGCGGGTGTTCGTCGGACCGCGCCGGGTGCGGCGGGACGACGAGCCGGTCCAGGCGGGGGACGTCGTGCAGGTGGCACCGCCGCGCGAGCCGCGTGGAGCCAGCGTGTCGGTGCTGCTGCGGGCGGGGGACCTGGTCGCGGTCGACAAGCCGGCCGGGATGCCGACCATCCCCGATCACGCCGGGTCCGCTCACGCGCTCGTCGCGCTCGTCGCGCGCGCGCTGGGCATCGACGTGGGGCGTGTGCACCCGACGTCGCGTCTCGATCGCGACGTGAGCGGCGTCGTCTTTCTGGCGCTGAGCAAGGCGGCGGGCGAGCGCCTTCGTCGTGCCCGCGACGAGGGTCGCTACGACCGGCGCTACGTCGCCGTCGCGGCGCGAGCGCCCGAGCCGCCGCGCGGCACGTGGGACGTACCCATCGGCGCGGCCAGCGCCGTCGAACGTGACCGTCGCGGCGCCCGCGACCCTCGCCGCCGCGCGGTCGGAGGGCGCGACGCGGTGCCCGCGACGACGAATTACGCCGTCTGCGCCCGCGCGCCGGGCGGAGAGGTCCTGCTCGCCGTCGCGCCGCTCACCGGTCGCACCCACCAGATCCGCGTGCACGCGGCGCACGCGGGGGCGCCGCTCGTCGGCGACCGCGCCTACGGCGGTCCCGCGCGCGTGACGCTGCCCACCGGCCGAGTTCTCGAGCCGCGTCGCGTGGCGCTGCACTGTGCCCGTGTCGTCGTGCCGGGCGCTCGCGGCGAGCCGCGCGTGGGGCCGGGGCCCCACGCGACAGACCTGGTCGCCAGCGCCCCGGTTCCGACCGAGCTCGCCGACCTGTGGTCTGCCCTTGGCGGCGACCCGGCGGCGTGGGAAGTATGCGCGTCGTGCGCGCTGCCGTGAGCCTCGCTGCCTCTCTCGCCTGCGTCGCCTGCGCCCTCTCCGCGCTGGCGGGCGAGCGTGTCATCGACGCGAGCCGCGCGCTCGACGCGGGGGCCCCGCCCGCCGCACTCCCGGCCGACATCGTGATCACGCGCACGCCGCCCGACCCGCCGCCGCTCGTGGAGAAGTCGCAGTGGGTGTTCGACCTGCGCTGGGACCGCGGCGACGTGTGGCTCCTCGGCGTCCACGCGCTCGAGCTGCCGGCGCCGCAGGCGACGCCGCGCGCGATGGGCCGATTCGCGCTCGAGCTGTTCGAGGGGCCGACGCTCATCGAGCGCGTGCGCTTCGATTTCCCCCTGCTCGGCGTCCCCGACGAGGAGGGCGGCATCTCGTTGACGCGAAACCTGCGCACGCGCATCGGCGTGCTCTTTCCGGCGACCCGCCGCGGCACCCGCCTCGAGCTGTGGGACCGCGCCACGAACCGTCGGTGGGCTCTGCCATGGCCCGTCGCCACCGCCACCGCCGGCGCGCGCGTGGGCTCCGACGCCGGCGCCCCCCGCCCGCTCGCCGCCCCCGCCCGGTTCGTCCCGGATGCCGCCGCCGCTCGCGACTGATCCTTTGCTTGGCTCGCCCGTCTGAAGCCCAGGACGTGCCGGACCGCCCCGTTCTGTGCGACGATCGGCTCCCCACCCATGCAATGCCCCTCCTGCCAGACTCCACTCGACGACTCGCAGCGCTTCTGCCCCAACTGCGGCACGGTGCTCAAGGCCGGCGATGCGCAGGCGCCCGACCCGATGCTCGGCCAGGTGCTCGGGGGCAAGTACAAGGTCATCCGCCTGCTCGGCGAGGGCGGAATGGGCGCCGTCTACGAGGGCGAGCAGCAGCTGGGCACGACCAGGCGCAAGGTGGCGGTCAAGACGCTGCACCCGCACCTGTCGCGCGATCCCAAGATCAAGGCACGCTTCGAGCGGGAGGTTGGCACGATCGCCGAGCTCGAGCACCCGAACACGATCCAGGTGCACGACTTCGGCGAGACGCCGGAGGGCATCCTCTACATCGTGATGGAGTTCCTCCAGGGCCGCAGTCTGGGGGACGTGCTCGAGAAGGAGGGCGCCATGCCGCCCGAGCGCGCGCTGCACATCATGCAGCAGGTGTGCGGCTCGCTCGAGGAGGCGCACGGCCGCGGCATCGTGCATCGCGACCTCAAGCCCGACAACGTGGTGCTCGTCGAGCGCGCGGGCCAGAAAGACTTCGTGAAGGTCCTCGACTTCGGCATCGCCAAGCGGTCGCGCGAGGAGGACAAGGACGAGCAGAAGCTCACGCAGCAGGGCATGGTGCTCGGGACGCCGCCGTACATGAGCCCCGAGCAGTTCACGGGCAAGCCAATCGACGCGCGCAGCGACATCTACTCGCTGGCGGTGATGGCCTACGAGATGCTCACCGCCAAGCTGCCGTTTCACGCCAACACGGCGTGGGAGTGGGCCTCCCAGCACATGACCCAGCAGCCCATCCCGCTCGAGTCGCTCGCCGAGGGGATGCGCGCGCCGGAGCCGATGCGCGCGGCGATCCGCCGCGCGCTCGCCAAGTCGCCCGACGAGCGCTTCCAGACGGTCAAGGAGTTCATCGAGGCGTTCGCCGGGCACCGGCCCGCGGCGGCACTCGGCGGCGCGGCCCCGGCTTCGGGCGGCGCTCCGCGCGCCAAGACGGAGCTCGGCGCCCCGCTCGACGTGGCCGCCGCCTTCGGGCCCACGCCGATGTCCCCCGGCGCCGCACCGGGCGGGCCGCCGGCGGCGGCGCCCGCCATGAGCGCTCCCGGCGCGCAGGGGTACACCCCCGTGGGCGGCAACGTCGCCTTCCCCACGCCGGCGGGCATCCCGCAGGCGCCGCCGCGGCAGACCGGCGGCGGCAAGGGAAAGACGATGCTGCTCGGCGCGGCAGGGCTCATCGCCGTGGCGAGCGTGGTCGCGATCGTGTTCGCCATGAGGGGCCGCGGTGGCGGTGGCAATGCCGTGCAGTTCGACAACTCCGTCCCCTCGGCGCCGCCGCAGACGGTGCTGAGCGGCGATCCGGCGACCGCCGACAGCAGCGCGCCGGCCGACAGCTCGGCGGGGGGAGGCGCCTTGCCGCCGCTCACCGGCGGCGGAGGAGGAGGCGGCGGCGGCGGGCACGAGCCCCCTCACGAAAACCCGAGTCCGCCGGCTCCTCGTCCCACGCCGCCCGGCCCGGGCCCCGGCCCGAGTCCGAGCCCGAGCCCGCCGAAGCCGAAGTACGACGGCCCGGAGTGCCAGACGGCGCGGCGCCTGAAGGCCATCGGTCACGCCAAGGAGGCCGAGAGCTGGGCGCTCGCCTGCATCGCCAAGGGCGGGACCCCCTGACTGCCCGCGCGCCCGATGGGGCCGGGACCCCGTCGGACAAACCTGGGGATCAATCGCGAGGCGCAGCCTCCGGCACGAAGCATGCGCGGCAGCGCGCCTCGTACTCCGCCGCCCCGCCCACGAAGAGCTGCCCCTCGGCGGCGACGAGGCGCTGCGACCGCGTGGCCGCGCCGCCGCAGCGCGCGCACACGGCGTGCAGCTTCGTGACGTACTCGGCGATGGCCAGGAGCGCGGGCATCGGCCCGAACGGGCGGCCGCGCCAGTCCTGATCGAGCCCCGCGGCGACCACGCGCATGCCGCGCGACGCGAGGGTTTCGACCGCGCCGGCGATGGCCTCGTCGAAGAACTGCACCTCGTCGATGCCGACGACCGCGGTCCCTGGCCTCACCAGCGCGAGAAGCTCGTCGGCGCTGCCCACGGGCAGCGCATCGGCGTTCAGCCCCTCGTGCGAGACGACCTTCACCTCGTCGTAGCGGTTGTCGACGCGCGGCTTGAAGAGGAGCACCGACTGGCGGGCCAGGCGCGCGCGCTTGAGCCGGCGCAAGAGCTCTTCCGTCTTGCCGCTGAACATCGAGCCGCACACGACCTCGACCCAGCCGGTTCGGTGCTGCGCAGGCGGCGTGTGCACGCGCCCTCGCTTAGCCGACCTCCGCCGCCGGCGCTACGCACCGGGAACAATCGATTTCGGCTGGGGGTCGCGGGGGAGCGGCCGCGCTCCCCCGCACTCAGCCCGTCAGCGGCCGCGCTCCCCCGCAGTGGCCCGTCAGCGGCCGCGCTCGCCCGCACCCGCCTCGTCAGCGGCCGTGCTTTCTGCCCTGGTTCCAAGAACTTCCGAGCGAAGACGGTCGAGCCGTGCGACGTCCAGTAGACGCGCGCGTCGAGGATGCTAGATTTCAGCTCGTGGACGTGGTTTTGCGCAAGCTCGGTAAGGGCGCGCGGGCCGTGGCCGGCCGGCTCGTCCGAGCACCGCGCAAAGGCTCGGTGGTCGTGATCGAGTTCCCCGACGGCATGCACGAATACGTCACCACGCCCGTCAAGCGCGTGCTGCGCATCGCGGGACGCGAAGTCTTCTACATCGAGACGATCAACAGCCGTTACCGGCTCGAGGTGCGTGGCCGCGAGGCGGCCGCCGCCGAAGGCACGGGCTGAGGCCTGCCGACCGCCCGGCGGTCGCATCGGAGCGGTTGACGACGGTCGCCCGGCGAGGGCATGGTGCGCCCCGTGGGAAAGCACGACAGTCGCAACTCGATGAAGATGAAGCGCCGCAAGTCGCAGGTGAAGAAGAAGGCGCGCCTCAAGCGGCACAAGGCCGAGCGCAAGGCCGCCGCGGCGCCGGGCGCGAAGAAGGCGCCGGCCAAGCGCGCCCAGAAGGCCGCGACGCCGCCGCCGGCAGCGCCCTCGGCCCCGGCGTCGAGCCCCGCCGCTCCCGGCGAAGCGCCCGCCGAGGGCTGACGGCGTCGCGCCCCGGCGTCACTCCGTCGCAGTGCCGCCCAGGCGGACGGTCGGGAACTGCGCCGGCGGCCTCGGCGTGCTCGGCGTTTCGTAGACCACAGTCTCGCCGAGCAGGCCGACGTCGCCGTCCATCCGCTGCTCGCCGACGAGCTGCCAATCGTCGGCCTTGTCGTGCCAGCGCTGCTTGACGGTCGTCTGCTTCAGCTCCTGCTCGCTCAGCCGGTACCAGGCGACGCGCACGAACACGTCCACCTCGTGCTCGCCGTGCGGCTTCATCCCCTCGACCTGCACGTCGGCCACGCGTATGTCGGTCCCCCACGCGCGATGCTGCTGCGTGAACTCGTCGCGCTCGGCGGGGGCCACCTTGTCGAGCACCAGCTCGCCGTCGCCGAGGCGCTCGTCGAGGTTGAACTCCTGCGCGGTCTGCCGCGCGCGTGCGAGCGCGTTGGGGGGCGCGGGGCACCCGGCGAGGAGCAGCGCAGCAGCGACGGCGGCGCCCGGCGCGGCGAATCGCGCGAACGCGGAGCATGGGCGGCGTCGCATGCCGCTAGACCAATCACGGCAGCGCGCCGGCGGCCAACTTCGTGGCAGGAGCCATCCTAGAAGGGGATGGCCGCGACGACGTACGGCTTGGAGATCCCGCCGCTGGCGAGCCCCTGCGCGTACCCGACGCGGAACGTCATCTCGAGCACGTAGCCGAGGTTCAGGTCGAACCAGAGCTCGCCGCCCACGCCCGTCTTGAACTTGGCCGTCGCGGCGTCGTCGAACGCGCTGCCGTAGTCGACGAACAGGTTGCCGTTGATGCGGTTCAGGAAGATGGGCAGAGTCGACGGCCCGCGATCGATGTTGACGATGGGGAAGCGGTACTCGGCGTTGAACAGCGCGTAGTCGTTCCCCGCCTCGGCGACGACCGGATAGCCGCGCAGCTGGATGCCCCCCTGGAGCAGCGAGTTCTGGACGACGTTGACGATCGGCAGGTCGATGAACCCGCCCACGTAGAACGGGCCGTGCCCGCCGCGGTCGCCGCCGCCGACGCCGCCGCCCGCGTGCAGCGCGAGCACGTGGTGACGCAGCCACGGCATGGCCAGGTACGTCGCGAAATTCAGCGTCGTCGCGTACCCCGTGAAGTCGCTCCCGAGCGCCGGATCGGCCACGTCGAAGGTCGCGCCCACGTCGAAGCCCTTCTCGTTGCCGACGCTCCAGAGAAAGCTCTGCGCGTTGGAGTAGCTCCAGCCGAGGTGCAGCGTCCCGAGCATGCCGCGCGCCGGGACCTGCGGCGTGTTGTACGGATTGAGCTGGGCGGGAGGCAGCGGCAGCTCGCCCGAGACGTCGGCGGCGCTGTAGGTGACCGCGAACGACTGCGAGTCGAACGCGTGCGGCAGCGCGTACGAGATCCCGGTCGACACGCCCGTGGCCTGCTGGATCCACTGCACCGTGTTGTCGCCGAGCTTGTAGTTCGACTCGGGCGTGATCTGGCGGAATGCGTTGACGTTCAGGTCGACCGGCAGGCGCGAGTACGTGTAGCCGACGTTCCCCTCGAACTCGGGGTGCTCCCACTCGGTCGTCATGCTGACCGCGATCGCGTGCTGCCCGGCGATGTCGCTGCCCGCGGCGCTGACGATCGTCGCCTCGCCGAAGTTGCCGGGCGTGATCTGCACCGAGTACTTGCGCGGCGCGAGCGTGTAGAGCGGGTTGTACGGCTTGGGTGTCGCGGCTATCGGAGGCGGCTCGGCCGGAGGGGCGGGGCGCTCCTCGACGTACGGCAGCGGGTCGAGCCACTGCGCCGGATCGAGCGGCATGACGAACACGTCGTAGCCCTCGTGCGTGTAGCCGACGTACGCGAGCCACCTGCCGTCGGGCGAGGGCTCGGGCTGGTAGGCGCCGTTGATGACGTTCGTCACCTGGTGCAGCCGCCCGGTGGACAGCTCGTAGGCGTAGATGTTCGACACGTCGGTGCGGTCGGAGTGGAAGTACAGCCACTTGCCGTCGGGCGAGTACACGGGATCACCGTCGATCGCGCGGTCGTGCGTGACGTCGACGAACGAGCCGTCGGCCGTGTCCACGATGCGGATGTCGCGGTAGCCGCCGCGTTGCCACGAGCTGTAGGCGACGTGCCGATTGTCCGGCGACCACCGCGGCGTGAACGCCTGGTCGAAGCGCACGCTCCGCACGAGCGGCCGCGCGTTCGCGATCGCGTGCTCGCCGGCGCGCTCGGGCGACGGCACGATGTCGGCGATCATCAGCGTCGTCGTGCCGCGGTGGTTGGTGGTGAAGGCGACGCGCCGCCCGTCGGGCGACACGCTCGGGTCGATGGCGCGCCAGCCGTCGGTCCAGCGCACGCGCCGGCCCTCCAGGCCCGAGGGGCTCTTCTCTTGCGCGGGCAGCTCGAACAGGTCGTCGAAGAAGAAGAGGTTCTGGTGGATGTCCGACGAGCTGAACACGGCGGCGCCGTCGGGCATGAACGACACGGCGCCGGGCGCGCTCTGGCGGATGAGCAGCTCGCGCCGGTCCTCGCGCCCGCCGGTGATCGCGCCGCCGCCGGCGCGCACGAGGGGCAGCGCCCAGAAGCCGGCCGTCGTGTGCCCGTCGTCGACGTAGAAGCCGAGATCGCCGGCGTGGTCGGGCCACTCCTGCGACGTGATCCAGCGCGGGTGTTGGTAGGTGTTGCCCGTGTGGGTGAGCCGGATCCCCTCGCGCAGACCGCGCGCGCGGATGGCCGCGGCCTCGGCGTCGTACTCGCGCCGCATCGAGTCGATCCACGAGCCGTAGAGCTCCTCCCACGTGCGGCCCGTCGCGCGGCGGATGGACCGGTTTATCGAGTAGGGGACGATCTGACGGCCGTAGTCGTCGATCATCGCGCGGAGCGCGTGCTCGCCGTACGTCTCGACGAGCCACTCCATGAAGAACGATCCGTAGACGTACCAGATGTTCCCCTGCGGCCAGCGCCGTGGGATGTTCGAGAAGACGTCGAGCGTCGCGATGTTCCGTTCGAGCACGTCGGCGCGCATCCACATGTTCCACATCGACGAGCGCAGGCGGCCGCCGCTGGTCTCCGAGCTCTCCTCGAGGACGGCGAGCCCCTCGAGAATCCAGTGCGGCTGCAGCTGGTTGGGGGCGAGCGTCTTGCCGATCAGGCGGTTGACGAGCTTGGGGATGCCTTCGATGTGATCGGTGTGCAGGATGTGCGTGTACTCGTGCGTGACCAGCTCCAGGTACCAGTCGTCCACGTCGCCGAGCGGCGACATGTCGTCGGGCGACGTCACGTTCAGCGTGATGGCGTCGTACGGCAGCGCGGTCGCCGCGCCGTTGGCCGAGTCGGTCTGGTCCGTCAGCAGGATCTCGGTGCGCTCGCTCGGCGCCCACCCGATGACGGGCACCAGCCGCGTGTAGATCGACTCGGCGAGGGTGAGCACGTGGTGCGCCACCTCGTCCTCGGTGGAGTAGTAGGTGATGCGGAAGTGCTCGCTCTCGATCGACTTCCAGAGCAGCTTCGGGTCGTCGCGCGCATCCGCGCGGCCGGTCGCGGCCAGCACGCAGACGAGCACGAGGAGAAAGGCGACGCGCCGAAGCAAGCGGCGTCAGTCTAGCGGCGAACGCTCACAAATCGTCGTGGAACAGCGGCTCGCGGTTGCGCACGTAGCGGTAGACCAGGTGGCGCGCGTCGGGCGTGATCTCGGTGAACTGCGCGCCGAAGCCCGGGGGCGCATCGCTGCCGGAGTCACTCGGCTCGCGCCGCCAGCGCACGACGGCGTTGGCCTCGAACTCGTAGCCGCCGGGGAGCGACACGCGCAGCCGCACCGTCTGGCCGATCTTCGGCAGCTTGTATGTGGAGACGAACAGGCCGCCGTGATCGACGATGTCGTTGCCGGACAGGCCCTTGTAGAAGTTGGTCGGGCTGTGCGCCCCCAGCTCCGCGGGGACGACGGGCACGTCGCCCGGCGGCATCGGCGGCGCGGGCGGTCGTGTGGACTGGCCCGCGGCGGCCGCGGGGACGAAGGCGGGCGCAGCCGCAGCCGCAGCCGTAGTCACGGGCGCGGCCTGGGGGCGAGGGCCCTGCGGCGGCTGCGCGGGGGCGGGGAACGGCGCCTGCGCGAAGGGGTCCCGCTGCGGCGCGGGTGCGAAGGCCTGCGCGGGGGGCTGCGCCTGCGTCTGGGGCCGGGGCTGCGGCTGCGGCTGCGGCTGCGCCGGCACCGCGGCGGGCTGCACCGCGCGCGTCAGCGCGTGAACGCCCGACAGGGCTCCGGCCACCGCCTCGATCGCCGTGGCGACCGCCGGGTGCTGCGGTGGGGTCACCTGCAGCGCCGCCAGCGCCTGCTGCGTATTGGCGAGCGCCGTCTGCGCGTTCGGCATCACCTGCGCGCCGCCCGAGCGCTCGATCGCGTGGAGCGCGCCCATCGCCTGCGCGATCGAGGCGGCGAGCTCCAGCAGCGGCGGCGGCACGTTCGGATCGCTCTGCAGCGCGTTGAGCCCTCGCGCGAGCGACTCCCGCGCGGTCCGGGCAAGCGTGACGACGTCGGACACGGCTGGTCTCCTCTCTGTGCTGACCGATGGTAGTCCCGGACGACAGGCAATGGCAGCAGGAATACGGCTCACCGCGCGGCGCGCACGAGGGCTGCCATCGCCTGTTCGTCGAGCGGTCCGTCGTCTTCTCCCCTCCCGGCGAGCAGCTCCAGGGCCGCGTCGCCGGCGCGCACCACCGCGATGCCGTCGGCGCGCACCGCGCCCTCTGCCGGCTCCAGCGCGCGCGGGAAGTCGCGTGTGGTCCGCACGCGCACGAGCGTCACCAGGCGCTGGCCGATCTCCGTCCACGCGCCCGGCCACGGGGCGGCCGCGCGCACGCGCCGCTCGATGCGCTCCGCCGGCCACGCCCATCGGATGGCCAGCTCGTCGTCGTCCGGCTCCGGGGCGGCGGTGGCCAGGCGCTCGTCCTGCGTGACGGGCGCCGGCGGCCGGCCCTCCGCGTAGGCCCGCACGACGTCGCGCAGGAGCGCCAGGCTCGGGCGGTCGAGCGCCTTCGCGAGTCGCCAGCCGTCCCACGAGGGATCGATGCGCAGCGTGCGCTGCCCCAGGACGGCGCCGGTGTCGTACTCCTCCTCGAGCAGGTGCGCGGTCACGCCGGTCGTCTCGTCGCCGGCGTCGATGGCCCAGAAGCACGGGTCGGGGCCACGGTGTCGTGGCAGCAGCGACGGGTGCACGCCGACCGCGGGCGCCAGCGCCAGCACGCGCGCGGGGATCTTCTTCGTCCAGAACCAGCTGGCGAGCAGATCCGGGCGCGCGTCGCGCACGCGCGCGAACACGGCGTCCTTCGACAGGTCCGGCACGAGCTCCATGCGGTCGCCGATCCGCCGCTTCAGTCTCCTCGTGCCGATCGCTCCCCGGCGGCACACTCCCGCCCAAACGACATCGTGCCCGTCCCGCGCGAGCAGCAACGCCGCGAGCGGCAGTCCAAAGAACGCGATCCTCACGGCCGCCGCGTCGCTACGCGGGCGCGACCGGCGGGACGATGACCCCCGGCGTCGGCTCCTCGCCCGACTGACGCAGCAGCGCCGTGCGCACCGCGTGCTCGACGAGCTGCCAGAGCTGCTGCCGGTCGGTCACGCGCCCGAGGAAGCCGATGGGGATGCGGAACGCGCCCTTGTCGCGCCGCCCGCCGCCGAAGGGCCGTCCCTTGTCGTCGGTGCCGAACGCCTGCTCGAGCCACACCGCCGGGTCGACGCTCGGCGAGTGCGTGCGCAGCGACCCCTCGATGTATTTGTCGCCGACCACGCCGTACACGACGCACGTGTCGATGTCCTCGCGGCGGACGAGGAAGTCGGCCGCCTGCGCGATCGTGTCGCGCTCCGCCTCGCTGACGAAGCCGACCCCGGCCATCGCGAAGTTGCGCCGCACGACGAGCGCCTGGAGCGCCCGGGCAATGACGTCCATCGCCGTCGGGGCGATGAGCCGCCGCGACAGGTCCTGCAACAGATCGCGGTCGCACACCTCGGCGATCTGGCCGGCGGCGCGGAAGTCGGTGGCGCGCGCGAGCATGAAGTCGTCGGTGTCGGTCGCGAGGCCGTGCATGAGCGCGGTGGCGATGCGGCGGTCCTCCTCGACGTCTGGGTCGAGCGGCGCCAGGTCCTGCAGGTACTCGACGAAGATCGTCGCCGTCGCCCCTACCTCGACGCGCAGGTCGATGAAGCGCGCCTTGGGCGGCGACGTCGTGCGGTGGTGGTCGACGATCGTGAGCACCTCGTACTCGCCGGCGTCGGTGAGGTCGGGGTCGACCTCGTGCGAGTCGACCAGACCGAGGAAGTCGACCCGGCCGGCCTCGCGCACGCTCTTGATCTTGCGCAGCTCGAGACCCAGGAGCTTCACGAGCGCGCGGTTCTCGCGGTGGCTCAGCTCGTGGCAGTAGCCGATCGTCGTCTGGCCTACGCCGAGGCGCTGGGCGATGTGCGCCTGCGTGATGGCGCACGCGATCCCGTCCGGATCGGGGTGGCCGCGCAGGGCGATGAGCACGTGCTTGCCACGTGCGGCGGCGAGCGCCTCGGCGAAAGCCTTCGACCGCGGCTCGGGCGACGTCGCCGGGCTCGCCGGCGCGAGCCGTCGGACCGGTTCGTTCATCGTGGGACGAATTGTGGACACGTTTGCACCGACAAATCCAGGTCGTGCCGCCTCCCGATGAGGCGGCTGCGCCTTGCAGAAGACTCTCGCACGGACGGTGCCAAATGGCCCAGGCGCGCGGAACGCAAGGGAAAAGATGATAGCCTCGCGCCTTGCCCAGGTCACGCATGCACGCTGGACGATTCGCTCCGGGCGCCGGCGTCGGGCGGCGGCTCGTCCGGTCGCTGCTCGTGCCGCTCGTCATCGCGCTTCCGCCGCTCTTCTGGGTGGCCGAGGCGACGCGCCGCGCGTCGCTCACGCCGCTCGGCCGCGACCAGGGCATCTTCCAGTACGTCGCGTGGGCGCTCCGCCACGGCGCGGTCGATTACCGAGACGTGCGCGACGTCAACGGCCCGCTCACCCACCTCGTGCACTGGGCGTTTCTGTGGCTCGGCGGCGCCGACGAGCACCGGTTCCGCGTGCTGGACCTCGTCGTGACGGGGCTCAGCTTCGCGGCCGTGGGCGCGTGCCTGCCGGGGCTGCGCTCGAGGCGCTGCCCGGACGCCGTCGAGCGGCTCGCGTGGGCCGTGGCGGCGTGGGTCGTGCTGAGCGGGCAGTACCTCCTCTACGATTACTGGCACCAGGCGCAGCGCGAGAGCTTCTTCGACTGGTTCCTGTTGCCGGGCGTCGCGCTGCAGCTCGTCGCGCAGGCCCCGTGGCGTGGCGCCGACTCGCCGCGCCGGCGGCACGTCCTTCTGGCCGCGTCCGGAGCGCTGAGCGTCATCCCCTGGTTCGGCAAACCGACCTACGTCCTCTTCACGCTCGCCCAGCTGGCCGCGTTGCTCGCCGACGAAGGGTTCGTCCGATCGGGCTCCGGCGCCATCGGCGGTACGGGGCTGCCGCGCCGCAGGGCCGTGCTCGCCTTCGCGCTCGGGGGTCTCGCCGGCGCGGCCACGCAGCTCGCGTTCCTCGCCGCCTTCGGCGACGCGCGCGCCTACCTGCACCTGCAGCTCGTCGACGTGCCGGAGATGTACCGGTTCATCTGGCCGCGCGCGGCGGCCGACATGTTCTCCGAGCCGTGGCGCGCGTCGCAGGCGATCTTCGCGATCACCGGCTCGGCGGTGCTGCTGGCGCTGGTGGCGCTCGGCGAGATGCCCAGGCGCGTGCTGGCCGTCGCGCTGCTGCCGCTCTGCGCCCTCGGCAGCGTCGTCGTGCAGGCGAAGGGCTTTCCGTACCACTTCCACCCCGTCACGGCGGGCGTGTCCCTGCAGTGGCTGCTCCTCGCCTCGTGGCTGACCGAGCGCACGCGCGTCGCGCGGCGCGATCGGGCGCTCGTGCGCCTCGTGCCGGTCGCCTTCGGCGTCGCCGTGGCGCTGCGCGTCGCGACGTCGATGGAGGACTCGCCCCCTGTGCGCGCGACGTGGCTGCTGTGGGGCGCCTCCACGCCGCAGGAGCGCACGACGCGCGAGTACTTCGCGCACTTCCCCGAGCCGGACTTCTTCCCGTTCGAGCTGCGGCAGACGGCCGAGTACCTTCGCGAGCACACGACGACCCGCGATCGCGTGCAGACCTACGGCATGGATCCCTACGTGCTCTTCCTCGCCGGACGTGCGAGCGCGACGCCGTACATCTACGCCTACGACCTGAACGCCGACGCGGCGCTCGGCGGCGGCACCGGCGGCCGGCCCGACGACGAGCAGGCGTCGCGCATCCGGGCGATGCGCGACGCGCACGAGGCCGACCTGCTCGCGCGCGTGCGGGCCGCGCCCCCGGCCGCGTTCGTCTTCATCGACGGGTCGCCGCTGATGACCGAGTCGGACGCCTGGGAGGACTTCGCCGACCACTGCGCGCGCGCGGCATCGTGGGTGCGCGAGCGCTACCGCGAAACGGCCCGGTTCGGCCATGATCACGTGTGGATGCGCCGGGATCTCGAGCCCGACGACAGCGAGCCGGACCAGGAGCCGGCCCCCGCGACGCCTTAAGCTACAGTGTCTTTCCCCGCTTCGCGGGGCGCACTCGCATGGACGACTCGACGGCAACTCCGAGCACACGCACCGGCAGCTGGCCTCCGCCGGCCCCGAAGGCCCCGGCGGCGGCCTCGGTCAGCCAGGCGCCGCCGTCGGTCCAGCCCGCGTCCGTCCAGCCCGCCTCGGCGCAGCTCGTCGCCGAGGTCCCCGATCTGCGGTCGAACGCTCTTTACCTCAACCGCGAGCTCTCCTGGCTCGAGTTCAACGCGCGCGTGCTGGCGGAGGCCGACAGCGAGACGGTGCCGCTGCTCGAGCGGCTGAAGTTCCACGCCATCGTCGCCAGCAACCTCGACGAGTTCTTCATGGTCCGCGTCGCGGGCCTCAAGCAGCAGCTCACGGGCGAGGTCGACGAGATGGGGCCCGACGGGATGACCGTCGGCGAGCAGCTCGCGGCCATCGCGGCGCGCGTGCACGAGCTCGTGGCGGCGCAGTCGGCAGGGCTCGCGGCGCTGCTGCCCAAGCTCGCCGACGCGGGCCTCGTCTTCGTGAAGCCCTCCGAGCTCGCGCCCGAGGCGCTCGCGGAGCTCGACGGGCGCTTCCACAACGAGGTCTTTCCGATCCTCACCCCCATCGCGATCGACCCCGGTCACCCCTTCCCGCAGGTGCGCAACAAGAGCCTCAACCTCGGCGTCATGTTCATGCGCGAGGGGACGCTCGAGCAGGGCTTCGGCGTCGTGCAGGTGCCCTCGATGCTGCCGCGCCTGTTCCCGGTCTCGGGCGTCAAGACGCCGACCGGCCAGCCGGCCACGCGCGCGTTCGTGCTGCTCGAGGATCTGCTGGCGCGCCACGTGGGGACCATCTTCCCGGGGGCGCGCATCAAGGGCCTGTACGTCTTCCGCGTCACGCGCAACTTCGACATCGAGGTCGACGAGGAGGAGGCCGAGGACCTGCTGCAGTCGATTCAGCAGGAGCTGCGGCGGCGCGAGCGCGGCAACGCGGTGCGCCTCGAGGTCTCGGGCGACGCGCCGGCAGGAAGCCTGGCCAAGCTGGTCAAGGCGTTCAAGCTCGATCCGGACAAGGACGTCTACCTGGTGAGCGGCATGCTCAACGCCGCCGACCTCTTCGCCATCACGCGCGCCGACGAGCGCGTGCTGCGCGACGAGCCGTTCCAGCCGCACGCCGTCCCGCCGCTGCGCGAGGCCGACGACCCCTTCGCGGTGCTGCGCGAACAGGACGTGCTGCTGCACCACCCCTACGAGTCGTTCGACGCCGTCGTCGACCTCGTGGCGCGCGCCGCCGACGACCCCGACGTGCTGGCCATCAAGCAGACGCTCTACCGGGCCGGCGGCGACTCGGCGATCGTCAAGGCGCTCGTGCGCGCGGCCGAGAGCGGCAAGCAGGTGACGGCGATCGTCGAGCTCAAGGCGCGCTTCGACGAGGAGTCGAACATCGTCTGGGCGCGCATGCTCGAGCAGGCGGGCGCGCACGTGGTCTACGGTCTGCTCGGCCTGAAGACGCACGCCAAGTGCCTGCTCATCGTGCGCCGCGAGAAGGGCAAGCTGCGGCGCTACGCGCACCTGTCGACGGGCAACTACAACCCGACGACCGCGCGCCTGTACACCGACTTCTCGCTGTTCACGTCGCGCCCCGAGGTCTGCGAGGACGTCTCGAGCCTGTTCAACCTGCTGACCGGTTACAGCGCGCCGCCGCGGTGGAACAAGCTCGTCGTCGCGCCGCTCGGGCTGCACGAGGCGGTGCTCGGGCTCATCGCGCGCGAGGCCGACCACGCGCGCGCCGGGCGGCCGGCGCGCATCGTCGCCAAGATGAACAGCCTGGTCGACGCCGACGTCATCGAGGCGCTCTACCGCGCGTCGCAGGCGGGGGTGCCCATCACGCTGCTCGTGCGCGGCATCTGCTGCCTGCGCCCGGGCGTGCGCGGCGTCAGCGAGACCATCGAGGTGCGCGCGCTCATCGACCGCTTCCTCGAGCACGGGCGCGTCTTCCATTTCGCCAACGGCGGCAAGGACGAGGTGTACATCAGCAGCGCCGACTGGATGCCGCGCAACTTCCACCGCCGCGTCGAGGCGATGATGACGGTCGACGATCCGGCGCTGCGCCAGCGGCTCGTCGACATCCTGGGCGTCCAGATGGCCGACAACGTCAAGAGCTGGGCGCTCGAGCCGAGCGGCAAGTACCAGCGCGTGCAGCCCAGACCGGGCGCGCCGCTCGTGCGGGCACAGGCGAAGTTCATCGAGATGACGCGCGACCGGGTGAAGGCGGCGGAGGCGTCGGCCAACAGCGGCCGCTTCCACCTGAGCCAGCTGCCGCGCACCACCGCCGACGGCAAGCGCGCCGACGGTCGCCGCACGCGGCGCGAACCCGCTTCCAAGCGCTAGTTTGGTTGAACAGGAAGGCGGGAAGGCGGGAAGGGTTGAGTGGAGTGCCTCTCCCCACCAAACCTTCCCGCCTTCCCGCCTTCCCGCCTTCCTGTGATCTCCCTGCCTGCAGAATGGTGTAAGCGTCGGGCGTGACGCGTCGAGGCTTCTATCCGCCGATCGAGCCGTACCGCACCGGGCGGCTGCGCGTGTCGGACTTGCACGAGCTGTACTTCGAGGAGAGCGGCAACCCGCGCGGAAAGCCGGTCGTCTTCTTGCACGGCGGGCCGGGTTTCGGCACCGAGCCGAGCTACCGCCGCTTCTTCGATCCGGCCGCGTACCGCATCGTGCTGTTCGATCAGCGCGGCTGCGGCAAGAGCACGCCGCACGCGTCGCTCGTCGACAACACGACCTGGCACCTCGTCGCGGACATCGAGCGGCTGCGCGCCCACCTCGGCATCGAGCGCTGGCAGGTCTTCGGCGGATCGTGGGGCAGCACGCTGGCGCTCGCCTACGCCGAGACCCACCCCGAGCGCGTCACCGAGCTGGTGCTGCGCGGGATCTTCCTCATCCGCAAGCAGGAGATCGACTGGTTCTACCAGCGCGGCGCGAGCGCCCTCTTTCCGGACGCGTGGGAGCGCTACCTCGAGCCGATCCCGGAGGACGAGCGGGGCGACCTGCTCCACGCCTTCTACCGGCGCCTGACGAGCGACGATCCGGCCGTGCAGCTGCGCGCCGCGAAGGCCTGGAGCGTGTGGGAGGGATCGACCAGCTGCCTGTTCACCAACCCCGCGCTCGTCGCCAAGACCGCGGGCGACGAGTTCGCGATCGCGTTCGCGCGCATCGAGTGCCACTACTTCGTGAACGGCGCGTGGCTCGAGCCGCCGCGCGACCTGCTGTCGAACGTCGGCCGCATCCGCCACGTGCCCGCCGTCATCGTGCAGGGGCGCTACGACGTCGTCTGCCCGATGGAAACCGCGTGGGCGCTGCACCGCGCGTGGCCGGAGGCCGACCTCCGCGTCGTGCCCGACGCCGGGCACTCTGCCGGCGAGCCGGGCACGCTGCACGAGCTGGTCGAGGCGACCGACCGCTTCCGGTGAAGCGCGTCAGGGCTTCGGCCTGGGCGTCTCGAGCAGCGTGACCGCGCGAATGGCGTCCTTCCAGCGGATCTGAAGCTCCGAGAGCTGCTGGCCGACCTGGATGCTCTGCGCGGTGAGCGCGTCCTGGCGCGTTCCGATCGCGCCCAGGCGCTCGGTGAGCTTCTTGCGGAGCGCGTCGGCCGTCTTGTTCTTCTCGATCGCCCTGAGCTCCGCGCGCCGCTCGCGCGCCTCGTTGGCGAGCTGCACGAGCTCCGCCTGCATCTTCGCGCGCTGCTGCTGCAGCGAGACGATCTGGTCGCGCAGCGGCCACGCCGCGGCGAGCTGGTGCGCGACGGCCTGGTCGGAGCGCGGATCGGCCACGTACGCCTTCACCGCCTTGTCGGCCGCGTCGGAGAACCAGTCGCCCCACTGCTGCTGCGCCGAGCGCTCGTCGACGACGAGCCGCTGCTTGCCGTGGGCCGGGACGAGCACCGGGACGAGCGCGACGCCCGAGCCGAGATCGTCCTCGGTGCCGGGCGGCGGCAGGTACAGGCGTGCTCCGCCCATGCGCGAGTGCTTGACGAGGAGCTTGGCCGCCTGGTCCTCGCCGTTCTGCACGTCGTAGGTCGTCTTCACGACGTAGTCGTGCTCGAGCCAGAGCGTCCCGTTCTCGATCTTGGCGACGCGCGAGCCCTCGACGTCGCTCTTCTGCGTGCGCTCGACGCCGACGCCGCGGTCGAGCGCGAACGGCACCGTCGCCGACCCGCCGGCCGGCAGCGGGTCGACCAGGCCCTGGCCGAGGAACGACCCACGCTCGAACACGGCGATGGGCCCGCGCTCGAGCAGCCCCGCGGTGCCGTTGACGAAGCGCACGACGCGGAACGGGTGCGACACCGAGTCGGGCACGCCGTCGTCGGGCGCGAAGAGGAAGAGCGCCTCCCCGTGCACGCGCTTCGAGAGGAGCATGACCATCGTCGCCGACTTGTCCGGCAGCGACACGCGCCCGGGGATGTCGTAGCGCGTGTTGCCCCCCTGCACCGCGACGGCGGCGAGCGATCGCACGTCGCGCGGGGCGGACGGCTGCACGTAGCCCGCGCCGCCTCCCGCGCCGCCCTGGCGATTCCTGTGCAGCCGCGGCGGCGGCGCGGGCGGCGTCGAGGCGCGCCTCTCGCCGGCGATGGTCTCTGGACCGGCGGCGGGCGCCGGGGCGGCCTCCGCGGCCGCGGGCGGCGGGGGCGCGCCCTCGGTCTTCGGCGCGCCGTCCGAAGGCTTCTCCTGCACCTGGTCGTCCTGCGCCACCGTCGTCTGCCCCTTCGGCATCGACGCGATCACCTCCCCGTTGTCGGTCACCACGGGCCGGTCCGGGATGACCGGCGTGCCGAGCTCCGCCTCGAACGCGAGCGGCGCCCCGGCGACGAGCGACAGCTGCACGTCGTGCCAGTCCTCGCCCGACACGTTCTCGACCACGCCCCACGCCTGCAGGTCCGCCTGCCCGCCGGGCAGCACGACCAGGCGGTAGGACGGCCGCCATACCGGCGACTCGGCGACGTAGCCGACCTGCAGATCGTGCTCGTGCCCGTCGAGCGCGAGCTCCACCGTGCGCATCGCGCGATCGGGATCGGGCGCCGCGGCCGGGTCTTTGGGCTTGGGCGCGTCCTCGTCCTTGAGCGGGAACGCCGCCGAGCGCACGCTGCTGCCGCCCTGCTCCATCACCGCGAGCGTGGCGAGGAAGTCGCCGACCTCCGACTGCCGCATCCGGAAGCGCACGTCGCCGCCGTCGACGTGCCCGGCGCGCTCGAAGTACGCGACGCCGTTGCGGTAGACGACCACGCGCTCGATGGGCAGGTTCGAGGCCACGACGGGCCCGCGCGCGCAGCCCGTCGATGCCCCGACGCAAGCCACCGCCACCGCCGTCACGAAGAAGGGACGAGGGATCATCATCGCTGACGGTATACGAACGAAGCGGCACCGGGATCTCTTACAGTCGGCCGATGCAGCGCCTCCGGCTGCGCGGCGGCTCGTCACGGCCTGCGAGCCGCGACGCCTCTCACCGCCGCGTAGGCGACCATCGCCGGCACGCCGAGGCGCACGACGATGCGCGTCACGAGGTAGACGGCCCCCACGGCGAGCGCGCCCATGTGCGGCGCCCCGGAGGGGGAGAGGAGGCCTTCCGTCCGCGCCAGGTGGGCGAAAAGGCGCTCGAGGGCGAGGTAGGCGACGACGAGCAGCGCCGCGGCGCGGAGCGGGCGCGCGTCCCTCGAGCGAAGCGCCCACGCGACGAGCGCCCTCACGGCGCCAGCTCCGGGCCCGAGGTGAGCATCGCGAGCAGCAGCGCGTTGCCGATGGGCCCTCCGGGAAGGAAGCGCAACCGCCCGCCGGAGGCGACGGGCGCGCCGAACAGATCGGTCGTGCGGTAGAGGCGCGCGAAGACGGCGCGCTGGCCAGACGCGCGCGCCGGCGCGAGGGCGAAGCCGGTGGCCGACACCGACACGCCGAGCAGCACCGGGCCGCTGTCGACGTCGCCGGCGCCGGAGTAGCCCTCGCCGTACTCACGGATGGCGCCGAAGCCCCAGAAGGACGACTCGTGGCGCCACAGACCGTCGGCGAGGTCGCGCGCGACGGCGCGGTCGGCGAAGCCGGCGAAGTACGCGGCGAGCGCGGTGCCCGAGCCGCGCGGCGCGTCGTGCGGGCGGCCATCGAGGGCGCCCATGCGCTGGAACACCAGGCCGCTCGCGCGATCGATCTGACGCGCTTCGACGAGCGCCTCCCAGCGGGCGAGCACGCGTGCGTGGTCGGCGCCCGTCGCGCGGCCGTGCACCGCGATGGCGGCGGCGACGGCGGCCGTGTCGGTCGGGTACGCCTCCCCCGGGTAGGTCTCGATGAGCCCCGTCGGCGAGGCGAGCAGGCGCCGCTCGTAGGCGGCGATGAGCGCGTCGTGCTGGCGCGCGACGGGGCGCGGGAACGCGGGGTCGAGCAGGCGCGCCATCCCGAGGGCGAGCGCCGAGTACGCGAGGTACGCGTGGCCGTGGGGGCCGGCGAGGCTCGCCATCGCGTCTTCTCCGCGCCAGGCGCGCGTGCCGAAGTCGCGCATCTCGGGCCGGAAGCTCTTCAGGGCCGCGCGCGTCACCTCGGGCGCGAGGCGGACGCGCTCCTCGGGGTGCGCGAGGGCGATCTGCGCCAGGCCGAGGGCGATCATCTGGTGGGTGACCAGCGCCCACTCGCCCGAGAAGCGGTCGCGCGCGGGCGCGGCGCGCGCGGCGTCGTCGCGCGCCTCGAAGGCGACGCACTCGGCGGCGAGCGAATCGGCGAGCGCGCGGTCGCCGTCCATCCAGCGCGAGGCGTCGCGACCGCACCACCACGGCGCGACGAGGCGCGAGGCCAGGAGCGCCGCGGCGAGCGCGACGAGGCGCGCGACCCAGGAGGGGGAGGGCGGCGCCATGCGGAAGACTGTAGCGCGTGTCGGCAGCAGGGGAGCGGGCCCGCGGAGACTCGTGAGCGACTCCCGAAGCTCACGTGGGAGCACCGGACGCTCGTGGTCGAGCGCGCGAAGGACGTCATCGAGCGCCGGAGGTTTCGAAGTCGCTCGGCGACGCTCGTTCGTCGTCGCGCGACGTCGCGATCGGAGGGCCGTGAGCTCCGAGGCGAGCGCACCGTGCTCCCTCGGGAGCCGCGGATCGACCTCTCGGAGCTCGTGATGACGATCATGGGCGACGTAGCGACAACGCCCCGCGACGCGCGAGCTGCTCGAGCCGAGGCTCGCCTCTCCTCCGACGACGGTAAGATGGACGAATCCAGCCGATGTCACCGCCTGCCGGCCCCGCCACCCGCTCCTCCTGGAAGACCGAGCCCCTGCCCGAGTCGCGCGAGCGCCTCCCCTACGATCGGCGCTTCGACGCCGCCCGGCACGAGCGGCTGCTCCGAGGCCTGGTCCCCGAGCAGATGGAAGACAAGTGGTTCATCTTCCACGAGGAAGGGTGGCTCTACTTCCACCGCAGCTGGACGGGCCGCTGCATGTACGCGGTGCGCCTTCGCGCCGAAAGCGATGGCGGCAGCGCCGTCGACGAGGCGTGGGTCAACCGCGCTCCCGAGCAGTACGCGAACACCGACGCCGACTACGATACGCGCCTGCTCGCCTTCCTCGTCGATCGTCTCCTTCTCGGCGGCCACGAAGCGCAGTTCCCGATGCCGCGCACGATCGCCGGCACCGGGCGCGAGTCGGCGTACGTGCACCACGTCGTCGGCCACGCGCGCGCGAACGACGACGACGGCGCGAGACGGGACGACGACTCGAGCTGACGCCGGCGCAACCTCGGCATCTCACGGTCGCGGCGACGCCATCGCGTACTCGAGCTCGTAGAAGTGCTTCCCGTCCACGATCCGGATCTCCATCCGCCCCGAGATCCCCGCGAGCTCGCCCGTGCCCGAGTCGGGGACCACGGTCACCGAGAGCGCGGGCGCGCCGCGGTTCATGATGCCGGCGTGCTGAAGCACGAACGTGCCCCGCTTGCCGTCGAGGACGCCGGCGACGCGCTCGAGGGCGACGTACCCGGCGGATCCCTCCACGCTCGTGCGCGCCGAGAGCATGTGCACCCGGCTCGCCCCCTCGAGCGGGCCCGAGAACGTCTTGTCGATGGTCGTCCGCCCGAGCGACACCCCGTCGACGACGTCGAAGGGCGGCTCGGCCGTCATGCGGATTTCGAAGGCTCCCTCGGCGATCATGACGCCGGATGTAGAAGATGCCGTCACGTCCGTCTTGAAGAAACGCGACACGTGCCGAATGCTCGGGGCGTGGCACGCGGCGCGACGGAGAGGGCGAAGGCGGGGCCCGCACGCGGCATCCTCCACGCGGCTCCACCCGACGGAATGGTGGAGCACGACCGCGTGCGTCCAGGGGCGGCGCTCGCGCCCTTCGTCGCGCACTTCTGGCACGTCGCCTGGAGCCTCCGCGCGCCGTTCCTCGCCGAGACGCTGCCGCACCCCACGGTGCACCTGACCTTCGAGCGCGAGGGCCGCGTCGATCGGGCGTGGATCGGCGGCGCCGGGACGGCACGCTTCACGAGGCGGCTCGAAGGCGAGGGGTGGGTCTTCGGCATCAAGTTCCGGCCGGCGGCGTTCGCGGCGACGGGCGACGACGCCTCGACGCTCACCGACGCGCGCTTGCCCCTCGCGCGACGGATGGGGCGCGCGTGGGGCGAACTCTCGCGCGACGTCTTCGGCACGGGCGACCTCGCCGCGCGGATCGATCGTGCCGAGGCGTTTCTCGCCCCGCGCCTGCGGCCGCTGAGCACCGAAGCCGCGGGCGTGCGGGATCTCGTCGAGAGGATCGAGCAAGATCGGTCGCTGCTGCGCGTCGAGGATGCGGCGAGAGCGATGGGCTGCGACGTGCGCACGCTGCAGCGCCTGTTCAGGCGACACGTCGGCGTGGCGCCCAAGTGGGTCATCCAGCGCTACCGCCTCGTCGAGGCGGCCGAGCGGCTTCGCGCCTGCGGGGCGGCGTCGCTGGCGTCTCTCGCGGCGTCGCTCGGATACGCCGATCAGGCGCATTTCGCGCGTGACTTCAAGCGCGTCATCGGGACGCCGCCGCGCGGCTTCTTGGCGACGCACGCGCGAGCGCGGCAGGCCTCCCGCCGGCCGGGTTGAGCCACGGTCAGGGCAGCGTCCCTTTCGCCGCCGCCGTCGTGTCCACCATCAGGTACACGCGCATGTGCGCCGGCAGCGTGGCGCCCTTGGTGGGGACGCTGACCGTGGCCAGCGTCCCGTCGGGCGCCGCGGCGCGCGTCGTGCCGAGGCCGTAGTCGAGCGTGACCGGGAGCCCCGTGCCGGCGTCGACGACGAGGAGGCCCGCGAGGTGGTCGGCGATCGTCACCGCCGATCCGCTCACCGTGGCCGTGATCGCGTCCTTCCCGAGCGCGAAGCCGACCTGGCCGACGGCAGGCGGCGCCGGCAGGTCGGTGCGCCTGGCGACGTTCGCGGCCCCGAGCACGCGCACGACGTCGGTCTGCGGGTTGCAGAGGCCGAGCTGCTGCAGGAACGGTCCGTAGAACGGGATGCCGCCGCAGACGGCGCTGCCCGTGAGCTCCGCGGTGCCTGCCGCGTCGCCGCCCGCCAAGAACCTCGTCGCCAGGCGGAAGGACTGGAAGGGGAGGGTGAAGCTCATGATCTGCACCTGCAACCCGTCGGCGGCGTTCATCGTGGCCAGGTCGCCGCTCAGCGCGAACGACATCGGGAAGACGGCCTGCGTCGCCGGATCGACCACGGAGCTGCCGCCGCCCGCCGGCAGCTTCGCGCCGACCATCCACGCGACGCCCGTCGGGCCCGACTCCACCGTCCCGAGGAGGTAGTGCAGCGAATCGAACCCGATCTGGTTGTAGCTCGGCATCACCGTCGGCAGCGGGATGGACAGGCGCGTCAGCTCGTAGGTCGCCGCCGGATCGAGCGCTCCGCTGCCGGACGCCGAGACGGTCGTCGTCACGTGGGTCGAGACGTGGCCGCCCGGGTGGCCGCCGCTGAGGCGCAGGCCCGCGCGATCGAGCCCGACGAGATAGCTCGCGTCGACGCCGACCGACAGGGGCCCTGGCGCGAACGCGACCTTCGGCGTGATGGTGAGGAACTTGCCGTCGCCCGACACGTCGACCGACACGTCGGCCGGCTGGTCGACCGTCACGTGGACCGAGGTCGCGTCGAGCACGGCGAGCTGCTGCGCGCCCTGGGCCCGGACGGCGAGCAGCAGCGTGATGGGCGCGTTGCCGTCGACGGCCGCCGGCGCCGCGTCGAGCGTGTCGCCGAACGCGTTGACCCACGCCAGCGATGCGCCGTCGGCGCGCGGCGGCAGCGACGTCGTGCATCGCGCCTCGGCCGCGTTCGCCGGGCGCAGGCACCAGTCGTACGGGACGCTGAACATCTCGCCGCTCTCGCCGCCGATGTAGACCGCGTCGGTCCCGAGGGCCGGCGACGAGTTGAGATCGTTGCGGACGTCGTCGATGAGCTTCATCGCGAAGCGCAGCGAACCGTCCGGATCGAGCACGTACAGGCGGCCGTCGCCCCCGCCCACGTACACGTGACCATCGGCGTCGACCGCCGGCGAGGAACGGATGGGCGTCCCGGCGTCGAACGTCCAGCGCACGCTGCCGTCGTCGGGCGACACGGCGTAGACGGTCCCGTCGGCCGAGGGCTGCACGATCGTCCCGTCGGGCATCCGGGCCGGGCTCGCGTAGATGTGGTCGCGCGTCGGAAGCTGCCAGAGCACCGTCCCGTCGGCCGCCGAGTACGCGCGCGCGTAGCCGTCGAAGCCCCCCACGATCACCTTGCCGCCGTCGAGCAGCGGGCTCGCCGCCACGGTGCCGAGCGACACCGTGGCCCACTCGGTCGATCCGTCCATTCCGATCGCGAAGGTGTTCTTGCCCAGCAGCGGCAGCAGGTTGTTGTTGCCGACGTAAAGCATGCCGGCGGCGGCGTCGACGGCGGGCAGCGACCACGTCTGGTCGGGCATCCGGTACGACCAGCTCACGGCGCCGCTGTCCCGATCGACGGCGTAGACGCGGAAGTCGTCGTTCGGCACCAGCAGCGTGCCGTCGTGGCCGATGGCGACGTTGCCCTCGAACCAGTTGATGAACGCCCCGGTCGCCTTCGGGTCGTCGGCCTTCATCGTCCACACGATCGCGCCGGTCCGGGCATCGGCCGCGCGCAGCACGCCGTCTCCGGAGCCGAAGTACACGCGCCCGGCGTCGTCGAGCAGCCCCGCGGAGTCGATGATCTCGCCGGTCGCGATCTTCCATCGCACGCTCCCGTTGGCGTCGAGCGCGTAGAAGTTGCGATCGGCCGAGCCGAAGTAGATGGCGCCGTCCGCCGCGACGACGGGGGAGCTGAAGATGCCCCGGCCGGTCGCGAACTTCCACTGCGACCCGCCCTGCGTCGAGGCATGGATCGAGGACGAGGAGCCCGTCTGCGCCGCGTCGCCGCGGAACTTCGGCCACGGGCTGCCCGGTTGCAGCGGAACACCCGGCGCGGGACCGGACGCCGGCGAGGACGAGCACCCGGCGAAGACGAGGGCGACGACGAAGGAGCGGAGCGGCGGCCGCGGCATGCGCGAAGATCAACCACGTCGCGGTCCCGCGCGTTACTCGGCTTCCGGGGCGCATCGATCGCGCGGGAAATTCGCGGTCGGGCGCTCGTGTCGCCGCGGTGGCTCGATTTCGTGCTTCGATCGGCGCGTGCCTCGACGGCTCCGCACCACTCCGCGACGGGCGCCCAGCCAGAGGCGCGCCCACGACACGGTGAGCGTGCTGCTCGAGGCCACCGAGAACGTGCTGGCCGAGCGTGGCTTCGCCGCGACGACGACCAATCACATCGCCGAGGAGGCCGGCGTCAGCATCGGCACGCTCTACCACTACTTCCCGAGCAAGGAGGCGCTCGTGGAGGCGGTCGTTCACGGCATGTGGGCGCGCGAGCTCGCGGTGCTGCAGGCGCACCAGAAGGCGCTCGTCGACGGGCCTCTCGACCGCGCCGTGCACGCGATCGTGCGCGACCTCGTGGCCGTGATGGCGTCGCGGCAGGCGCTCTACCGCCGCTGGTACGCCGAGGCGTCGCACCTCGGGAGCCTCGACGCGGGCCTGCAGATCACGGCGCAGGCGGTGGACGCGGTGCACCGCGCGCTGCTGCCGCGCGCCGCCGAGCTTCGCCCGCGCAACCTCGCCTTCGCGGCCGATTTCGTGGTCAAGATGGCGCTGGCGATGGTCCGGATGGTCCGGACGGGCGCGCGCGACTGGGAACGGGAGACGCGCTCGGGCGAGCTGGCCGAGACGGTGGCCGACTCGATCCTGCGCTATCTGGTGCGCGACTGACTGAATCAGGGTTCGTCACGACCGTCCCTCCGTCGGTCGCGCCGCCGCCTCACGACAGCGCATACCGCCCCAGGCGCATGAGCAGCCCCTGCAAGCCCTCGGCGAAGGTGGGGTGCACCATCTCGGCGTCGACGATGGCGCGCGCCGGCGCGCCCGCCTGCATCAGCACGACGAAGACGTGGAGCAGCTCTCCGGCCTCGGCGCCGACGAGCGTCGCGCCTAGGATCCGCTCCGTCCTCGGATCGACGAGCACCTTCATCAGCCCCGCCGTCTCGTCCACCTCGACGGCGCGCGCAATGTCGCCGAAGGGCATCGTCGCCATCTCGAACGGGACGCCGCGCGCGCGCGCCTCCTTCTCGGTGAGGCCGACGCCGGCCACCTGCGGATCGGTGAAGACGACGTTGGGGATGACGCGGTCGCCGCGCCCGCGCTGGCTGCGCCCCATCAGTCCGTCGAACAGGATCCGGTGATCGTCCCAGGACGTGTGCGTGAACTGCGGCTGGGGCGTCGCGTCCCCCACGGCGAACACGCCGCGCGCGCTCGATTCGTAGTGGTCGTCCACGACGACGAACCCGCGCGCGTCGCGATCGATGCCGGCCGCGTCGCACCCGAGATCGTCGGTGTTGGGCACGCGCCCGACCGCGACCAGCAGGTGCGAGCCCTCGACCTCGCGCCCGTTCGACAGCGAAACCCGCACGCGGCCGGAGCTCTCCGACACGCGGCTGGCGGTCGCGCCGAGCGCGAGGTCGATCCCCTCGCCGCGGAAGACCTTCTCGATCGCCTCAGACACGTCGGCGTCCTCGCGCGCGAGCAGGTGCGGCGCGCCGTCGACGACGGTCACGCGCGACCCGAGGCGGCGGAACATCTGCCCGAGCTCGCAGCCGATGAACCCGCCGCCCAGGACGACGAGGTGCTCGGGCAGCTCGGCGAGGGCCATGGCGCGCGCGTTGTCCAGCCACGCCACGGTCTCGAGCCCCAGGATGCGCGGCACGGCCGGGCGCGCGCCCACGTTGACGACGACGACCTCGCCCCGGTGCCGCTCGCCGGCGACCTCCACCTGCCGCTCGCCCACGAAGCGCGCGTGCCCGCGGACGAACGTCAGCCGGTCGCCCGCGGCGCCGAGCTGCTGGACGACCCCCTCGCGCCAGCTCCGGACGATGGCGTCCTTGCGCGCGACGACGGCGGCGAAGTCGACGCTCACGTCGCGGGCGTGCACGCCGAGCCTGCCGGCCGTCCGCGCGACGTGGGCCGCGCGCGCGCTCGCGATCATCGTCTTGGTCGGCGTGCAGCCGGTGTTGATGCACGTGCCGCCCGGCTCGCCCCGCTCGGCGACGAGCACGCGCTTTCCGGCGGCCGCGAGGCGCGTCGCCAGAGGCACCCCGGCCTGACCGGTCCCGATCACGACGACGTCGACGTCCATGGCGGCCTCCCTCTACGCGGGCTCGCATACGCCGGCCGAGGCGGCGACGCGAGCGAGCCCGGCCGGGGCCGCCGGGTCGGCGCCGACCCCGAGCTCGTCCGTTTCGGGCTCGACCGACGGCCTCCGCGGCAGTCAACCCAGTGCACGCTACACCCATCCGCGCTATCCCCGAGATGCCATGGCAACGTCGTCGATCGGACGTCTTGCGCGCGGGGGAAGCGCGGGCGCATGAGCAACGAGCCGGATCCGACGCCCGCGCTGCCCGAGCGAGAGCTCGCGCAGGGCACCTACGTCCTGTTCGACCTGATGCCGCAGCCCGGCTGGGTCGCGCACGCCGACGGCTCCATCTTCTTCTACAACCGCTGCTGGTACGACTACACGGGTACGACGGCCGAGCACATGCGGGGCTGGGGCTGGCAATCGGTCCACGACCCGCAGGTCTTGCCCACCGTGCTCGAGCGCTGGCGCGCCGCGCTCGCCAGCGGCGAACCGTTCGAGATGAGCTTCCCGCTGCGCCGCCACGACGGCGTCTTCCGGTGGTTCTCGACGCGCGCGGTGCCGCTGCGCGACGGCTCCGGCAAGGTCTTCCGGTGGGTGGGCATCAACACCGACGTCGACGCGCAGGTCAAGCTCGAGCAGCTGCAGCGCCGGTTGGCCGAGGAGCAGCTGCACGCGTCGGAGGAGCGCTTTCACGCCCTCGTCGACGCCGTGACCGATTACGCGATCTTCCTGCTCGACGCGACGGGCCACGTGGCGACGTGGAACGCCGGCGCGAAGCGGATCAAGGGCTACGACGAGGCCGAGATCGTCGGCAAGCACTTCTCGCTCTTCTACGCGCCCGAGGACCGGGCGGCGGGCAGGCCCGGGCGCATCCTCGACACGGTGCGCCGCGAGGGCCGCTTCGAGGACGAGACCTGGCGCGTGCGCAAGGACGGCTCGCGCTTCTGGGCCAACGTCGTCCTCACGGCCCTTCGCAACCGGGAGGGCGAGATCATCGGCTTCGCCAAGGTCACGCGCGACCTGACCACGCGGCGCGCCGCCGAGGAGAACGAGAGGAAGCTCGCCAACGAGCGGTTCGCGCGCGCGGCGTCGGAGGCCGAGCTGCAGCGGCTTCTGATGCTGCTCGAGCAGGTGCCGGCGATCGTCGACCTCCTGCGCGGCCCCGACCTCGTCTTCGAGTTCGTCCACCCCAGGTCCCTGGCGGCCATGGGAGACCGCGACGTGCTCGGCAGGCCGCTGCTCGAGGCGATGCCGGAGCTGCGCGAGCAGCCGTACTACCAGCGGCTGCGCCGCGTGTACGAGACCGGCGAGCGGTTCGAGCAGCGCGAGGCGCTCCTCTGGCGCGTGATCGACGGCGAGCGCGTCGAGAGGTACGTCGACTCGGTGTACCTGCCCGTGCGCGACGCCGCGGGCGCGATCGAGGGCGTCATGACCTTCGACCTGGACGTGACCGAGGCCGTGCGCGCACGCCAGGAGATGGAGCGCGTCAACCGCGCGAAGGACGAGTTCCTCGCCACGATGAGCCACGAGCTCCGAACGCCGCTCAACGCCATCTACGGATGGGCGACCATCCTGCGCCGCAAGCCCCGCGAGGAGGAGAAGCTCGAGCGCGGCCTGGAGGCCATCGAGCGCAACGCCAAGGCGCAGACGCGGCTGGTGAGCGACCTGCTCGACGTCTCGCGCATCATCACGGGCAAGCTCGAGCTCAAGCTGCGCAGGACCGAGGTCGCGCCGCTGATCCTCGCGGCGGCCGACGTCGTCCGGCCGGCCGCCGACGGCAAGGGCGTACGCCTGGTCGTCGACGTCGATCCGCAGCTGGGAGAGACCGTCGCCGACCCGGATCGCATCCAGCAGATCGTCTGGAACCTGCTGACCAACGCCGTCCGCTTCACGCCGCGCGGCGGCCGCGTCACCGTCCTGGGGGACCGCACGGCGTCGGGCGTGGTCATCCGCGTGCAGGACTCCGGCGCGGGAATCGCGCCCGAGCACCTGCCGCACGTCTTCGAGCGCTTCATGCAGGTCGACAGCTCGACGACGAGGGCGCACGGCGGGCTGGGCCTGGGCCTGGCGATCGTGCGATACCTGGTCGAGGCGCACGGCGGATCCGTGGAGGCGCATAGCGTGGGGCTGGGCCAGGGAGCGACGTTCACGGTGCAGCTGCCGATCCGGGCGGTCAGCACCGTTCGCGACCAGGCGCGGGCCGACGCGGAGCAAGCGGCGCTCGAGAGGACGGCACCGCCCTCGTCCGGCGACGTCGTCGAACGTCCCGCGAACCTGCGAGGCGTGCGCGTGCTCGTCGTCGACGACGACGGCGATTCGCTGGAGGTGGTCCGGCTGGTCCTCGCGACCGCCGGCGCGGACGTCACGACGGCGGCCAGCGCGCGCGAGGGGTTCGAGCTGCTCGACGCGCGCGGGCCCTTCGACATCATCATCAGCGACATCGGCATGCCCGAGATGGACGGATACGCATTCATGCGCGGCGTCCGGTCGCGCCCCGTCGGCGCGAACGTGCCCGCCATCGCGCTGACGGCGTACGCCCGCGCCGAAGACACCGAGCGAGCGAAGCGCGCCGGCTATCAGGAGCACCTGACGAAGCCGGTCGACGAGCGACGGCTGCTCGATATCGTGAGGACCTGGTCGCGGCAGGCGCGCGTGCAGCAAGCGGCGCCCTGAGGTCCGTCGCCCTTCTGCGCCGCCCGAGGTCTCTGCGGCCGAGCCGTCGCGCCCGGCGGCGCGCGCGCTACAGTGCCCTCCGGCATGTCCGGTCCGCGCGCGGTCGTCATCCCGCTCGGCGTCCCCGACGAGGGGCGCGGGCTGGGGCTCGGCCTGGCGGCGCTGATGCACGCGTTCGTGCACGTCGAAGGCGGCGGGGTCGCCATCGCTCAGCTGCACGCGCGGCGCAACGACCAGCCGGCCGACACGGCGCCGACGCCGGTCGAGGCGTTCGTGCCCCCCAACGCATGGCGGGACATCTCCGGGCGCGGCGAGACGCCGGCGGGCATCGGCGTCGTTCTGACCGGGGCCTTCGAGCCGCCCGTCGAGGGGCACGGCACCATTCAGCTCCTGGCGTTCGACGCACGCGACGGGATCACGCGCGCGCGCGTGGACGCGCCCGTCGACGACGCGCGCGCCGGCGAGTCGCTGGTCGCGGCCCTCGAGCAGCTCTGGTCGCGCCTGGGCGGCGAGATCGGCGCGCTGGGCGGCCTGCGCGAGCTCGATTGGGAGCCGCTCGAGAGCGTGCTGCGCGCCGAGCGGTGCGCGCTGCACGACCCGCTGCGCGGCGGGCCGCACGACCGCCTGGCGGCGATGCTCCACCTCGGTCGCGCCATCGGCGACGCTCCGTCCGCGCGCTACCCGTGCGAGCGCCTGGCGGCGCTCGCGCTCGAGACGGCGACGGGCGCCGCGCTCGACCCCAAGCTCGCCTCGGCCGCGGCGCGCGCGCTCGAGAGGGCGGTCGACGACGCCCCCGGGCACGTGGAGCTCGTCGAGGCGCTCGCCGCGCTGCGCCTCCGCCTCGGACAGCCGCGCGACGCCGAGCGCCGTCTGAACGCCGCCCTCGCGCTCGCGCCCGGGCGCGCGCGCCTCTACGCGCTGCTCTCGCAGGCGCTGCGCGCGCAGGGGCAGCTCGACGCGGCGCTGGCGACGGTGCACGCGGGCATGGCCGAGGCGGGCGGCGACCCGCTCATCAGCGCCGAGCGGGGAATGGTGCTCGCCGCGCGCGGCGATCTGGTGGGGGCGGGGGCGGCCTGGCGCGAGGCCCTCGCGCGCGACCCGGTGCACCCGGCGGCGTTCGGCAGCCTCGCGGCGCTCGCGGTGCGGGCCGGGGACGCGACGACCGCGCAGTCGCTCGTCGACGCGGCCCTCGCGGCGTCCCGCGTCCACCCGGACGTCCTGCGGCGCGCCGTGCAGCTCGCGCTCGCCGCCGAGAGCGACGGGATCGCCCGCGCGGCGCGCGTGGCGAGGCTCTGCGAGCGGCTGCTCGAGCTGACCCCCGGCGACTGGACGGCGGCCCTGGCGCTCGGCCGATCGCGCCTGGCGCTCGGCGGCGTCGACGGCGCGCGCGCGCTCTTCGTCGAGATCGAGCGCGCGGCCCCTGGGTCCGCCGCCGCGGCGGAGGCGCAGATCGAGCGGCTCGGCATCGACGACCGCGTCGCGTCGGCGGAGCTGGCGAGCGTCACGCGCGCCGCGCACACGGGCGGGCCGGCCGACCTGCCCG
>Ga0209012_1000752_pt1 | contig 40541 bp, 33 predicted proteins | sample RS3BMetagenome_FD_184735 | JGI IMG/M metagenome (GOLD analysis project Ga0209012, IMG submission 184735) | Ferric oxide microbial mat and aquatic microbial communities from Rainbow Spring, Yellowstone National Park, USA - RS3B (SPAdes) (version 3) ...
TCGAATTTATGATAGCCCCTGAAGCCAGACTACCACCTACCTAGCTAAGGACACGGTCAACTTCTTCAAGGATTTAAGTGTTTTGTGAGGAATAGGATCCTGTCCGGATAAGCCTTAAGTGGTGGGCACCACGGAGCTGAATTGGTGAACCACCGTGGAGCCCACAACGGATATCTTTACACTCTTCAGGGATTTAAATGTTTTTAAGAGGAACAAGAAGAGGTTCTCGCGAGCTCAAGGTTATCGCCGTGCTACTCTACGCGTTTGGGTTGAGCCTCAGAAAAACCCCTGGATTCTTCTGGCTTCTCTCCGAGCCTCTTTCCAAGTCGAGCGTTCAGGATTGGATGAAAAAGGTTGAGGCAAAGCTTCGCTTCGAGCCAGTGCAAAGTTGGCACCGAACGATCGCGGTGGATGAAAGCGTGGTAGAGTGTGGCGGAAGACCACTGTACGTTTGGGTTGCTGTCGACGCGTACACGAGGCAACCCATTTGGTTCGGTGTTTCACTCACGAGGACAACAGAGAACGCGCTCAGGTTTCTCCGTAGACTGAGAACAAGGTGTCTCGGAGACCCCGTTATACTCACGGATAGGGGTCCATGGTAGCGTGAAGCCGTGATTCGAGCGGGGTTCCAAAACCACGTGCACCAAACCTTTGGGCTGAGGAGCTCCGTTGAACGCTTCAGGGCTACCTCAAAGACAGGACGAGGGTTTTCTACAACAACATCAATCCGAAGAAGACACTCTTTGCACCACTCGTGGACTTCCTCGAACTATTCATGCACTGGTACATTGAGTGGAGGTGACAAGAATTGGGCTTATCCGGACAGGTCCGGTATCCGATCAGTATCCAGATAAAGAGTCTTCACGCTTGGCCAACACGCTCGCCGCCATCTAATTTGTGTACCATGGGTATCCGAATTAAAAGGCTCTTACACTTGATCGCACCCCCACCGTTCAGTTAAGTTAACAACTGTGCTATGTATAAAAGCCCTTAAGCAACATTTCGAGTAAATTTAGGGTCTAACGCCGTTGCAGAATATGATCACCGTAAACAAATTCAGAAATTCTTATACCGCTGAGCAACAATTGATTTTATACCGGTATACTATTATGGATACGGGTAATCTCGATGAATATGGTACTCTCAGATATAATTTGACTTGGGTTCTAGGATTTATATTCGAAAGGATAAAGTTTATTTTTTCGATAAGTAACTGGAGTATACTATATCTTGCATCAAAGTATAGACAACGATGGTACAATATAGTGTTGTGGCGTCTTGGAATTAAACGACCGTTCGTTGCTTTGGTTGATGGGCGTAAATTCAAAGTGACATCGGATCAAGACTACTACGCGTTAATAGAATACCTTAAGTTTAGACGGAAAGAGTTTAAAATTGAGAGTTTAAACGCTTCGTCTATTTCTTTTGAATATAGGGGTAAAAAATTAACTTTTGATTTTGACGGATTGCATCTAAGAGAGGTATTTGGGCTACTACAAAAGTTTACTGGTGTCCAAACCTGGTATGACAAACTAGATGTGACTAATAAGACTGTGCTAGACATCGGTGCGAATCTGGGTGATACACCTATTTACTTCTTTTTACGCGGGGCTAGTAAAGTAATTGCGCTTGAACCCGTGCCTAAATTCTATCAACTGGCTTTGAACAATATTAACAATAATTGCCCAGATTCTAGAATAATTCTTTTGAATCAAGCAGCTGGTAGGCCAAGAATTGCCGAGATAGAAATGTGCCCAGTCTCTATATCAAGCGGATTAACAGAAGAAACTGGTGGTTACAAAGTTGTTGTACATAACTTAGATGAGCTTGTGAGCGAACACAACATTAAAAACGCCATATTGAAGGTTGTGTGCGTAGGGTGCGAGATAGAGCTACTTTCTAACTCATCCGAAGATGCCATCAAAGCGTTTAATGAGATTCTCATTGTCGGAATATACGGGTCTAGGAAAATTATACTTAAACTTAAAAGGTGTGGTTTTAGTACGCGAGTATTGGAAAAACACTATTACTTGCTTCCTACAGGTAGTAAAAGAAAGATAATCTTTAGTGTTATATTTGCGAAAAATAACTCGATGATTGTGACCAACTAGCATAAGGAATAAATTTCAAGAAGGCGGTTATTATTTGAGAACTTGAAGTGTTAGAGGGCGAGTTATTAACGGTGTTAGGTACCAATGAGACTATAAAAATTATCACACGTGGAAGAAAAACAGGCTTACCTCACGTGGTGCGTGTTCGATATGTGACGATGAATGGGGCGATTTACGTACTTAGCGGATTAAAAAATAGCGATTGGGTATTAAATGCACTTCACAAAGGTGAGGCAAGGATAAGATCAGAGGAGTACTTATTACATGTAAGTGTTAAAGAAGCAGTAGAATGGGAACATGCCGAAGTTCTTGAAGCATTCCGGAAAAAATACGGTTATTTTATCACAAGGAACTGGTACTCTTCAGCAAGCAGATGTTTAAAACTTATTCCTCTAGGGCAACCAATAAGGAGAGGTATAATAAAAGGTGAAAATGACGTAACAACTACTTATTCCGAATGGCTTGCTCAGGGCACTAGTTATTTGAAAAGTGTTGCCCTCGCGTTTGACTCAGCCGCAGAAGAATATGACTTTACAATAGGAAATAACTTCATAAACACCTGGATTAGAAAGAAATCGATAAGCGAACTACTTAGATGGACTTCTTCAGACCATACACTCTTAGAAATTGGTTGCGGTACGGGTCAAGAAGCAATAGAGGTTTCTAAACATGTCAAACGGATAATTGCAACTGATATTTCAAACGAAATGATAGAAATATTATCTCTAAAATTAAAACATAGGAGATTGGAAGATAAAATAATACCAGTTAAAATGTCTGCTGCAGAGATTTATAGGGTTCAGGAGCTTTTACCAGATTTAGAAATAAACGGATGCTATTCATTCAATGGCCCATTAAATTGTGAGCCTAACATCAAGACGTTTGCCAAGCACCTATGGGAAATATTGGCTTCGCCAGGCTATTTCATATGTTCTATACGCAACACCGTATGTATGTCGGAAGAAATTTCGCATCTTCTATCATTTCAATTCGAGAAGCTTGCGCCGAGAAGACATCAACCGATTATGGTCTCCGTGGGAGGCACCGATATCCCAGCTTTCTATTATCCCCCGCATTTCTTCGCTAAGAGTTTTGAACCATACTTCAAATTAAAGAAACTTATCGGGCTTCCAGTCCTCCTTCCACCAGCATATCTAAACGACTATTATATACGGTTTAGACAGTACACCTCAATCCTTGAAAAAATCGAGGAGCTAATATCATCTCGATTCCCGTTTAATCTGCTCGGTGATCAGACCCTTTTCGTGTTTCAGAAAAACCATATTCTGCAACCAAATTTAAGAGTTAATATAAACTCAAACTTTTAGATTAAAATAAGCAACTAAGAGACATATATGTGTGACATCTGTGAATATTGACCTATAGGAGTACTCCGCGTCTTTTTGCTCTAAAATAAAGCAATGTCAATGCGATCATTAAAATGACCATGAGAGCGAAATATATGATTTTTCTATTTAAATCCGAGCTGGGCGACCTGCTTAGGGATGGTGTTGGTGAGTACGTGGTGACGGTTCGTGGTGTTACCACATCTACTGTGTACAATTTGGTTGTTATGGTATAGCCTGCTGAATCTTCGATTACAACGCTGACTTGGTTTTCACCTATATTAAGATTTCTGATTACTATCTTAGAAGAGGTGTTTGAGGTCGGCAGTTTTTGGCCGTTTACGTACCATGTGTACGTGTAGGGAGGGGTGCCTCCTATAACCCTTACTTGAAGTAGCACAGACTGATCCACTGTTAAATTGTTTGTGATGTTGGCAGTAAAGAGTGTTATCTGGGGGTCGGGGTTCACCACAATGGTTTTGTTCAACGTGAGTATAGTTGTGTCTTCTTGGTCTGTTACAGTTACGCTAAATGTGTGGTTTCCGACGACGAGTACTCCTAGTGGCACTGTTAGTGTGAGGTTGGGTTCAGGTGTTGTGGTCGCGAAGAACATTTGACCGTCAAGGAGTAGTTCGTAGAGGTAGGGTGGTAGGCCTCCTTTCACTGTTAGGTTTAGATTTAAATTCGCTGACTGATTCGCGTCGAACTCTGTTGGGCTGAGGGTGTAGCTTTGCACTTGCAGGGGTGGTATACCTCCTAGGCTGGTGTTTAGGAAGCTGGAGGTGAAGTTCCACCAGAATGTGGGCAGGGGCATATCCCAGATTGCGATACGCCCGATACCATAGCTTTCAACTAGTGTGAAGCGCTCCTCGACTTCTTCGTAGCTCAGTGGTGTCCCCGTGTTCACGTTCTGGGTTATGAGGGCCACGCCGATTTTGGAGGAGGGTAGCGTCGAGTTGACGTAGGTGAGGGCTGACTCGAAATCAGCGTAGCTCGCGGCGTACGTATCCATGTCGTAGAATGTGTCCACACTTGTGTTGGCGAGCGCGGTGTAGTTCCAGAATGTGTTCCAGCTCGCTATGTTCACTGAGAGCTTCTTCCCAGCTGCGTGGAGGGCGTCGGCGAAGTTGTTGAGGAACTGGGCGTATTCTCGGGCCACGCTCGCATTGGCCTCAGCGGTGGGCTCGAAGTCAACGTTGTAACCCGTGTAATTCAGGCGTAAGGCCGTTGAAACAGCCTCCCCTATGAGGGCGGACTGGTTTTCGAGCAGAGCCTCTATGTTTGGAAGCGAGGCGCTTATTATCATGGGCCAAGCTTGGAGACCGTCTGACTCAATGGCCGCCGTGACGTTCGATATACCAGGTATAAGCGTCAAGGCGGAACCGGCTCCAAGCTCATACTGCTCGTAGCTCACAGCCGTCAGATCACGCCTATAGTAGTGTATCAACGCTAGGTCGCTTGGGACGTCCTCACCCGTTATCTCCAGCCCCATCCAAACCATAACCGAGCGCGCCCGTGCACTGTTAAGCTCAGCCCTGCTACCCAAGTCAAGCCGTGGAGGTTTAACGCCACCTCTATTAGCCACCCACGTAGGAACCATAGAGTGTACAGCTTGATTAAAAAGTAACCCAAACACAAATAGTACTAGGAAATACACCCGCGAATTCATCCGGCCCATTCGACTCATCCTTCACCGCTATTTATCCTTTCCGTGATTCGTGATTGCGGCCAAGCTAGCACTGCTCGTGCTGGGTATGAGCGTTAGAATCCTTACCAAGAACTACTGGTCAGTGAGGCTCCCTGTTGTAGGAGACCCGAAACGTCAACTAGGCAGGTTAGGGGGCGGTGGTACCAAGGAATTCATGTGGGAGTCGGCGTTGGGGTTCAGTGTAGGTAAGTGAGAGGGGTGGCTTAAAAGAGTGTTAGGCGAAAAGTTGTCATTTGATTGACAACTTTACTGATAAACTTGTCAGTTTACGGCAAGTTTTAAATCAATCTTGTCAGTTGGTTATCAAGATGTCGTTAGTATCCCAGATGAATTTCCAGAATCCCTGGTGGGTGGATAAAATGAGCATTTATGGAGATGATCAAGTAAAGAGGGCGTTATCGGTTAGCCCCAAATTCATAATTCCCCCGCCTCAGGAAAGCTTGCTCCTATTGGGACCTAGGCAGGTTGGTAAGACCACGTTTTTAAAAACATGCATCCTGAGTTTTTTGGAGAGAGGAGTTGAGCCCACCAAGATCTTGTTTTTTTCGTGTGAGACACTAAGAGACCGGGAGCAGCTCATATCCCTGCTACACGACTATCGAGCATTCATCAATTCACAGGAAGCATATGTTCTACTCGACGAGGTCACATTTGTAAAGGAGTGGAACACCTCACTTTTACACCTCTTCAATGCGGGTTATCTACGAAACACGCTAGTGTTCGTAAGTGGGTCGACCTCGGTTTCTTTGAGAAGGGAGACACTGCCTGGTCGACCCATCAGGAAGAGCGTGTTTTACCCCATGAATTTTAGGGTGTTCTACGACGTATTCTACGGGAAAATCGGGCTACCCACCATTAACATCCTCCAAGTGGAGGAGTTCTATAGGGGTGCGGTTAAACTCTCACCCTATCTAGATAGGCTAAACAAGGCTCTGTTAGAGTATGTGAGGAGGGGTGGATTCCCGGCGACGGGCTACGTTGCTGGGGACCCGTTAAACTCTTTGTATGAGACCTACAAGGATGCCATACTAAGCGACCTCGCCAAGCTTGGTAGAGAGGAAAGAGTGTTTAGAGAGGTGGTCGAAAAAATTGTGGATTTTTACGCCTCAAGGATTTCTGAGAACACAATAGCGAAGGAGACATCGATTGGTTCCCATAACACTGTGGCATCCTACCTAGAACTCTTGGAGAACCTCTTTGTGCTCAGAGTTTTCAGAAAAATCGAAAACGGGAGGGTTAACTATAAGTCCTTCAAAAAGGTTTACTTCACGGATCCCTTTATCTACAGGGTTATCAAGAGGTACGTAAAGGGTAGCGGTTACATCGAGGACTCCGAGGCTGCGCGAATAGTTGAGGGAGTGGTCGGCGAACACCTCGCGCGGGAGTATGAAGGCACTGGGTACACCTTCTTTAAAGGCGGAAGGGAGGTTGACTTCCTCGTAGACCAAATCGGAGTCGAGGTAAAGTGGGGAAAAGCCAAGCCTAGCGACCTAAAACTGAGGAGAGGCTACGTCTTAAGTTACGACACAATTGGATTCGAGGACGGCAAAGCCATTCTCCCAGTCTCAATGTTCCTATACACGCTGAGCTCAGACAAAGTCTTCTACGATTATAGATAAAGCAAGCACAAAACAACTCCCTCACGCTTGAACATCACACCAAAAAATCCGTGTTCGAGTAAACCCCCCGCTGGGAACGGATTTTTACCTACTCAGACGGATTGAGGCCTAGCCGTTCTCCTGTCAACACATCGGAGAGCCCAACAATGATTTTCCAAGTCGGGAAAAAGGTTAGGATAGGAGGTAGTCCACTTGGACGCTCACGGTGTACTGGGTCTGACCGGGGTAGAACTGTGGTGGCTGCGTGGCCGTCACCATCCCCACCGTCTGAGGCCCATAGAATATGGGTGGGGGGTAGTATGTGTTAACCGTGGATATGTCTTTTATCCCCACTATTGTAAGCCCGAGCTGGGAGGCTACCCGCTGTGCTTGCTGGTGTGCGTTGGATAACGCAGCGTTTAGCGCTTGTGCTTCGAGGGTATTCATCTGGGCTGGTGAGAGGGTGAAGCTCACACTGTCGACCTGTGTGGCACCCGCCTGAACACCTGCCTCCACCACTTGGCCTACAAGTGTGATGTTGCCGGCTGACATATTCACCTCTAAAGTATTGGAGACCTGATAGTACTCTAGCACCCCGCTACTATCGTAGACTGGGTAAATGCTGAATGAAAGCGTCGCGATGTTGTCTGAGTTGACACCTAGCTGGGCTACGTCTGAAATGAGCCTACTGGATATTTGGTCGTTCTGTGTGAGCGCCTGTGTTAGGTTCTCTGACTGGGTCTGCACGCCGAACACTATCTGGGCGAGCGTCGGCTTAGCGGAGACGCTTCCAGTGGCAGTGATTGTGAGCACAGTATAGTTGGGGTCGGACTGGCTTTGTGCAAAGCTTGAAGCCTTAGTCGAGGGGTTTAAGGCCTTGCTGAGCACCGTCACACCTAGCCCAATGGTTACGAGTATCGCTATGAGGCTGAGAGCCACTGCGGCCATGACAAGCCTACTTTGAGCCATATTAGTATTCATAATTAGAGCTAAGCCTTTTTTAATAATAACGATTTCTCAAAAGCGGATTTTACTTATTACCCTGTAAGGTAACCCTCACGGATAATTTAATAATATCGAAAGTTTAAACTCGCCGCGTAATAGCTAACATGGTGTTCTACGCTGAACAAATAATCCATTTGGGGCCCTTCGGGTGGCTGTAACCATACTCGTTGAGCCGCATGCCTACACCTAAAAGCGCAATGCCACTGGGATATGACGCTAACCCCAGACTGGGACCCTCCGATTTTCCGGTAGATAAGGGTGGGTTAACCAAGTTACCACTATTGTGGGGTAAAAAACGCTTATTAGTCTGGCTGTATATTATATTATGCCGCCAAACCGGGAAAGGGGTGCATGAACCCATCCGTCGGGGCTCCGGGGTATGCCTCGGAGTTTTGGCCAAGTGGGTTCACGGCCCACTGCGGCGGGCTACGGCGCAGGGCGCACGGCCGACCGTGCATGTGCGGGTTACCCGCAAGGGTGATCCGTGTGTGTACGGGTTTGCGCTCTGGGTGACCTGAGCCGCGGTGGGAGGGGGGCGAACCAAGCGGTGGCCAAAGGGTTAACGGTGGCAGGGCTGCCGCAGGGGAAAGCCGCATCTCCCCGAGGGTTGGCGGTTCACTCACTATTATTCCTCGATTGTTTTGAGTATTCTTCTGAGGATTTCTCTTTCTAGAACTGTGCCTACGAGTTTTCCTTCGCTGTCCACGACTGCTATGATTGGCACACCCGATTCTCTGAAGAGGGCTGCGAGCCTGAGTGCTGGTTCATGTTCTGGAACGATCACTGCTTGTGCTAGTGGTGCCTCGTAGACTTTGAGGGTGTCGAGCTCGGTTTCACTCATAGATATGGTGTCACGTAGGATTAGTGTTGCCACAGGCCTATTATCTTGGTCTACGACAACCGCTCCACGCGCGTCCTGGTCCCAGCACCTCCTTGCGGCTTCCCTGAGTGGTTCGTCGATTCTCGCTGAGACCGTGGGGAGTGTCTGCGCAACCTCTTTGGCGGAGAGGTTTTCAAGCTGTTTTCTGAGTATCCTCTTCTCACCCGAGGGCCGTTTGACGCTTATTATGGGCGTCCTGAGGCGAAAGAGTAGTGGTGCTGAGAGGGCGATGAGGGCTATGCCGAGCGCTACAGCGGAGTACTCGAAGTGGTTTATGAGCTTAACACCTATGGATGCGGTTAGGGCTGTGACTAGGAGTGCTGAGTCAACTCCGCCCTTAACGGACACACCAAAAGCGTTTCTTAAGGGTTCAACGCCGTAGAGTTTTGATAGGGTGAAGCCTAGTAGGACGCTTGAGCCTAGCCCCACTGCGAACACTGTGAGTGTGGCTGGCACCAGCTGAAGTGTTATCCTGACGAAGTAGAGGCCGAGACCCGCGAAGAAGAGTGGTTCAAAGAAGCCATAAGTGAACGCTTGTAGCTTCTCACTCACCACGGGTCTGCTTTCGAAAAACCTCCTCAGGAATATGCCGAGAAATAGGGCGACTATTGCGGAGTTAAAGCCCACAATCTGGCCCGCAAAGCCTAAGATGAGGATGGCGGCCACCATCACAGCGAACACACCCTCCCGAGCCTGTGTGTGTGACTCCACCTTCTCTAATATTTTGGGTAAGAGATATCTTCCGAATAGAACTGTGGCCGCCACGGTGAGTGTTAGTTGAGCGGCTATGAAGGCTATAGATAAGGGTGTTATGGGTTTACCTGCTAGGTCGTATAGGAAAGCGAAGAGTATTACCGCGCTGATCTCTATCAGCACCACCTCGGTAAATATGGCCGAGCCCTCATCGGAGCGTGTGAGACCCGTATCCATAAGGAGCCGTGCGAGGGGACCAGCGCTACTCATACCTATGATGGAGCCGGCAACAATCGCCTGCAGGTAGCCATGGAAGAGGAGGTAGGCCGCGAGGCTCACAATAATAACCCTTACAGAGTACTGCGCGACCACCCCAACGATCGTCTTAACCCCGAACGCTTCCCTCATCCGGCTGATGTTAATCTCTTCAGCCCCACTTATGAAAAGCAGGAAGTTTATCCCCAAGCTTAGAAACAGGCTTATAGTGGGGATAACACTCACAAAGCCTAGAACCCCCGGGCCCAACACTATACCAACAATTATCGCGCCCACGAATGGGACAAGATTAAGTCTCCTGAAGGCTTCCTCAGCCAGCTTAGCGAACACGAGCAACACACCAATGTAGAGAAGTGCTAATTCTTCAGACGTGAGCGCCAAACAATCTCACCTATCCCCAGATATACCTTGTAGACCCAAAAAACTACGCTGACCAACCCAAAAGCTTATTGTATACATATGGCCAACACATGCCGCAAATAACACAACCCAAATAAGAGAGCACAAAACTATAGCCCCTAGAAGGAAGACACACTCTTTAAAGCCTAACTATCATACTCGGTGCCCGCTGCTTCAAAATTAGACCGAATAGCGAGCTAATTGTAACCAAACTTCCATCGGCGAATCAAATGGAAAGTCTTTGGTCAAAAACAATTTTGGGCAATACTTTTTATCCATAACGGTTTTTATGGTGTAATGGATGACGGTGTGTTTCTTGTAGGAGCCATAATCTTCATGGTTGGCTTCGCACTGCTAGGCGGGTTCCTAGGCTACTATTCTTCTAACAAGAATTCACCCACGCTTGTGGTTAGGGTTTTCCAATTCACATCTGAGGGCGGACCTTTCCCAGCTGGGCGTAACACTTCCTTTGTGCTGGGTGGCTACACATTCTGGGTGTACAACACGGGTACACACTATTGTGGTGAGTATCAGAATGGTAGCACTTGGTGTAACACCGGTGGATACATCGAGTTCACGGTCACATTCAAGGCTCATCTGAGAGAGTGAGGTTTAACTGTATGGGTTCCCCACCTTGGTGCGCCAAATGCTTGGGGTCGCTCAACACATCACTCTACGAAGGAGCAGTAACATTCGCCTGGAGCCTCACACAGGGAAGCGCCTCAACGCTTATAGTGACGGTTGACACAAGCCAAGTCCAGCTACCCTCGCGAATATCACATCATTTCTCTATGTGGGCTCAAACCTCACACCCTACAATATTAACAACGCACCTCAGGGTTGTGATACCGTTTGCGCCATAACGCACGACCCACAATTCATGCAGGCAGAGAATGGTTCACACTATTTTTTCTCAGACTCCTATAGTTGAGGTAGCTGCTATGGGGAGAACTGCACCAAATATATGGACTACGAGTTCAGATTGTACCCGTCAACCAACATAACCTATTATCCGTGTGGCAACAACAATCCCAAAGCGCTATACATCGAAGGTGACATCCGAGTCAGAGTGAACACCCAAGGATGGATAGTATACATCTGGCGACTCCCCTCAATAGAACTCAACATATACATGTGCCCAGCGTTAGTCGCAGGCAGCTAAGCTTACCCACAAGTATAAAACAAAATAGTTTTCCAAGACTTAGAGTCGGGATTCGAAAAATTATTCCCGCCCCTATACTGTCCTCAGCAGAAATTTTTGGAGTAATATCGACCGCTGACGGCTCACAAGAGCTCAGATATTACACTAAACCCTGTTAAACCTATCCTTTTTATATGCATCGTCTTTGGTGCTCTTTAGCAACTATTCTAGAATTAAACATAGGAGAGCAGATCAATTTTTCACAATAAGCGGAGCTTGCTTATTAAAAATATAAAATTCTGTATAATGCTTTTATGGAGGTCGGTTTCTCAAGGGTTTATGGAGAGGATTATAACTAGGCTCGATAACAGAGAGGAGCTGTGGAAATTTATCGCGGAGAAGCGAATAGCCGTGATTGGATATGGGAATCAGGGTAGGTCGCAGGCGCTTAATATGAGGGATAGTGGTTTGAGTGTTGTAATAGGTAATGTTGAGGATGGATACGCTGAGAGGGCGAGGCAGGAGGGCTTCGAAGTCTTCTCTATAGAGAGAGCTACAAAGGAGGCTGATATTGTTTTCATGCTGATACCAGACGAAGTACAGCCAGCGGTTTTTAGGGCAAGTGTAGAACCATACTTGAAACGGGGAGGCTCGGTGGTCTTCGCCTCCGGTTACAACCACTTCTTCCACACGCTGGAGGTGCCAGAGCATGCAAACGTGCTCATGATCGCCCCACGAATGATTGGTTTTGGGGTGAGGGAGCGTTTCCTAAGGGGGCAGGGATTTCCCGTTTTGATAGCGCTCGGTAGAAGCTGTACTGAGGACGCGCAAAGCCAGCTTCTCGCGCTCACGGATGCCATCGGCGCCTTGAAACCCGGTGGGCTCGCGGTTCTGTCAAGCTTCAGGGAGGAGGTTCTTGTTGATTTGCTCTCCGAGCAAACCTGGGCGGGCGCCCTCCTCTTCTTTTTCAGAGCGTACTACGAGGTTGCCACGGAGCTTGGCGCCTCCCCCGAAGCGGTGCTTCTCGAGCTATACGCGTCGGGTGAGCTTGTTGAGATAGCGAGGTCTATTATGGATGAAGGACTTTTCAAGCAGCTGGGAAACCACTCCCACACAAGCCAGTACGGACAGCTAACGAGGGGGCCCATATTCGTGGACCAAGAGGTAAAGGGCACAATGAGGCAAATAGCCCTGAAAATACTTGATGGAAGCTTCGCTAAAGAGTGGGCTCTAGAGCAGCAAACAGGCTTAATCCACTTTAAAAAGCTACAAGAGATCGCAAGCGAGCACCCCATGGAAAAAGAAGAAGCCAAACTCTACAGAACTCTGGGAAGAATATGATAATACCGTGAGCTACCTCGCATTAAAATGTATATCCAAATTCGCGCTCGGCACCGATTGTACCTCACACACGGGTTTGGGGTCTACAGTTTAAGGCGAAGTTTTGGGAGCTATACAACATCGCTCAACAGCATTACGCATTGGGTGTTCAAACTGGAGCGCTAACCCTTTTCCTTCATGTGTGACAACAACATTGGAGGCAGCTTAGTACGCCCGTTGAGCTAGGTACCACCGAATGTCTAGGTTACGCGTACACTGGTCTGTACTCTGATCGCACCCTCTGACTGCGACTCCCTCCTAGCTGTTTCCAGTTACAGTAGATTTAAAGTTGAGTTCAATGTGGGCTTCTATACACATAACTTTGCCCCCGATCCCCGAGGGTGGGTTTGGGAGCAGTTAGGGTGAGTGTGTGTTGATTTTGCCTTTCAAGTTAATAGTGATGTCAGTAAGAGTTAAAGAATTGTGATGTCTCTTTTGTTCGTATCACAATGATCACGTTGAAACCGGCCGTTGTGAGGGGAGCGCCCCGCTCACTTCTGGGTGAGGGGCCAGTCTGGGACCACGTGAGCGGAACCCTCTACTGGGTTGATATAGACAGCGCAATGCTACACGCCTACTCACCTGGCAGCTCAAATGTGGGGAGCTTTTCACTGGAAGAGTCCGCTTCTTGCATCGCACTCTGCGCCGACGGAAGGCTTCTTTTGGCGCTCAGGAACACTTTGGCACTCTTTAACCCCAGAAACCATGAGCTTGAGCGCGTCAAAGCGGTTGAAATCGGCGACCAAGCCAGGTTTAACGATGGCAAGTGTGATGTTGTTGGTAGGTTCTGGGTTGGAACCATGGACATCGAGGAGGAGAGGCCGATCGGCGCACTCTACGTAGTAGAGGCGGGGTTCCGTGTTAGAAGGATTCTTGGAGGTGTGACTGTTTCAAACGGAATCGGCTGGTCGCCCGACTACACCCGCATGTACTATGTTGACAGCCCAACGAGGAGGGTAAGTGTATTTGGCTACGACAGAGAGAGGGGTGAAATCTCTGGTCTGCTTAGGAGCATAGACCTATCCTCCCAACCCGGTGTCCCCGACGGTTTAACGGTTGACTCGGAGGGGGGACTCTGGGTGGCCTTATGGGAGGGGTCGAGCGTCTTAAGGATTGACCCAGCCTCCTCGGAAGCTACGGCAAGAGTGGAGCTACCAGTCCCACGTGTCACCTCGTGTACATTCGGTGGGGAAAACCTGGACACACTCTATATTACAACGGCCCAAAACAAGCAGGGAGTGGGGGGAGAGGCTTACACCATTAAAACCCACACACACGGGTCTCCTACAAACGTGTTTAAACCCTAGCCACCCTCATAATAATGACGAATTACTCTGTCCACACTCATGGATGAGGCTTCCCGGTTCACCGTCACCCCTGGTTTCGCAGAAGCATAGCCATTCACTGCGAAGCGTCTCATCTGCACCCCACAGCTAGAGCCCCCTCTGGCGAATGCAGTATTCCAATTCCCGGGTTATGAGCCTTGCCCTAGCAGTAGAACAAAAATTCACGCTTAGCGCTGATCGCATCCCACACGCGAATTTTTGGTCTACCGATGAGGAAGTTGGTTGTCCATCCCCACCCCTGAAGAGCGAGGGCTTTCGCACCATAACTCCATAGTTAGACATAGGAATCTTTAAGAATTGTAGCCCGTGTGCTATACAATGAGTTTTGATTACGCCGAGGTGTTATTAAAGAGGTCTCTCGGATATCTTGAGGAGGCGGAGTATGGTTTTAGCCGGGGACATTTCGATGTCTGCGCGGTTAACGCTGAGATAGCGGCCCAGCTAGCGCTCAAAGCTTTGATAGTAAAACTCGGTTACGAGCCTCCTAGAACCCATGAGGTACGCAGGCTTCTTGGCGAATTATCGAGAATCACTCGCTCACAAGATGTTAGCGCGTTTGCGGCTGAACACAAGAATGAGCTGATCATTTTAGAGGATGCAAGACGTGTGGGCCAATACGGTGAGTTACCGCTTGACCAAGAAAGGGTTGAGATAACACTTAAGACGGCGAAAGCTGTTATTGAACTTGTGAAAAGGATTTGGAGCCACTAGAGGTGCTAGAATCTCTCAAAGAGTGGCGTTCCCTAATAGATATGATTAGAACGAGCCTCACACAACACTTCGAGGAAATGTACGTGTACGGCTCCGTCCTTACCGGACGGCTTACGGGTAGCAGTGATATCGATATAATCTTGGTGTGCGCAAACTGCGATGTGATCCGCGCCAAAATCATGGCTTACGAAATAATCGAGCAAAAAATAGGGTATGAAAACTCGCTGCTATTCGATGTCACCGTTGTGCAACAAGAAAATAAGAATAAGCCACCCCACCAATGGCTCCTTAAGGGGGCGCAGAGAATCTTTTGAGTCTTATGATATGTGATTCCACATGGGTGAGAGGCACAGCCGTGGACGGTAGGTCAAAAATCATTCTTGACCTCCATTGTTAGTGAACACGAATCTTTGACATGTTGAGGGGTGGAGCTACCTTAATCACAGATTCGAACACTTCACACAGGGATTGAGGTGGCTACAACCTAAACAGACGTGGATTCTTCACTTCAAGCTAAGCGGGTAGATGTGGTCAATTCAAAGGACCCAATCAATAAAGGCGATCAAAGCAATCTCAGCCTTGTTAGTAGCCTACTTGACTGTGTTTGATTCACGGAGTAAGTGGAGTCGATAGCCGACCAAGACCGAGCGAGAACCTCTTCGAAGCCACGGGTACCTTCGGTATATGATGGGGAATTATCATTTATATGATCGCAGAGAGAAATCCGCGAACCTTGGGAAAACGGGTTTCGTCCGATGTTCGAATTATAGAATTTACCCTCCTACTAAGATTAGTTAAAGCACACGAAACATAATCTAGTTATACTCGAGTTGAAAAATCTAGAACTAACGTAGAGTAAAGCTGGATATTCACATTGGAGTAAGTTATAAAGTTAGTTTAATATGGGTCATGCAGAGGAGAAGGCGTGTGATCCCCTCTAAGTTTGGAGAGTACGCTAAAGCCTTCTACTCCATCGCTGAGATTACGAGCGGGTTAAAAAGGCGTTTGAGGAAAAGGACTACCCAGCATCTCTATTTTTTCTCAAAAATGTGTAGAGAAAAGTGTTAAAGCGATGCTGGAGCTTAAACTGGTATATAGTAGAAACACGACACAATAGCTGAAGCCTCTGAACGTCTTAAAGACCTTGGGGACGACCTTGATGCCTTCCTTGGGGCCCTGGATTTCCTGAGCGGGGCTTAGAGCATTTCGCGTTACCCTTTCTTTAACAACAACACAATTACTACGTCTTAAGAATTCGTCGCCAAAGAAATGTGTGCGCGTGGAATACAGGACGCTGAGGGGGTGCTCAGAATTGCACGGGATTACCTTAGAAAACATGGCGTTATTTAGAGAAGCTACACAATTGATCTTGAATAAGCCAGGAGTTCTCGCTATCGTGTTTTTCGGGAGCCGAGTGATGGGGAAGAACAATAGCCGCTCTGACCTGGATGTTTTAATAGTCGTGGAGGATAAGATTGTTGACTTCAGTGATGTGAGGCTTGGATTTGTGCGGTCGAATCACGTTTACCTCGGCACACTCATTATGACGGAAAAGGAATTCGAGGAAAACTTGACGCTTGGAAGCGTGCTCATGGGTGTAAGTCTGGCCTACTGTGTAATCTTCGATAAAATTAAGGTGTATGAGAGGATTTTGAGCTGGGCTGAGAGAGTAAGAAAATATAACGCTATTCTAGAGCTGCCCTACGGTAAGTTCACGGTTGGAAGAAAAATAAGAAAGTGTAAATACAGTGTTGATAATATAAGTTGAACATCATTTAGTTTGTCTTCGGAATGTTATATTCGCCTGACCTTTTAATACTTGCAATAGGGATTAAAAGTGGTATGGTGATTCTTATTGCGCCCGACATTCGACTAGACGTTAGCCTTGTATTGAGTATGATTGGGTCCACTTAACTTGGGGATAAATGGTTCTCGGTGAGTGGTATATTCGAGGCTACAATTGGTTCACGTTACCTTCCAGTGTTCTTGTACTAAGCTGTTCTTTGAAGAGTGGGTGTAATCTGAGATGCTTGGAGCCTTCGTGTTTGGCGGGTGGGCCGCGTTGGGGTGGGGAGGTTAGAGCTCGTACACAACTAGGGGGACGAGGAGTTCGTCGAGTGTGAGGCCTCCGTGGTTTCCTAGGAGGGGCTTGTAGTCGTAGGTTGGGTATCTGAACACGTAGCTGTGGGGTTTATATGGTAGGATGATCTTCTGGCCGAGGCGCCACCTTACCTTCTGCTCAACTTCTGTTTGGCCGAAGAAGTTGTTTCTGAGCGCGTCGTCGCTGTCCACGATTTGGGATGTGGAGCCAAACCTGTCTGCGAGCAGTCTATCTGTATCATCCGCGGCTCGTGGGTGGATGAATAGGGCTCTGGAGTCTCCTGTGGGTGGCACGTTGAGTGCGGAGAGGAGCTGGGTGTCGGATGAGAGGTCGTGGAAGTTCTCTTGTGGTATGTAGACGTGGCCGTGGTCCGCTGTTATGATGAGCGCTGTGTCGGTGTTCCTGCAACGCTCAAGCAGCTCGTTGTTGAGGAGGTAGAACACCGAGTTGAGCTCAGCATCATACTCCTCACTCGTGGACCCATACTTGTGCGCTATAGCGTCAACACCATTCCAGTAGGCGAAGTAGAACTCCCTTTCACGTTTGCGTCCCAGAAGCGACTTCCTGAGGCTCACGAACATGTCTGAGAGCTGGTTGAACTTTATACGCTCAGCCCCATTATAGAGCGTCTTGGATAGCACGGTGTTCGCGAGATAGTTGGGTGTGACCACACACGTGTACACACCCCTCTCGGATAACTCGTGGTAGATTGTTCTCTGCGGGTATAGGTAGGATGGCTGTAGACCTGAACGCTCAAACGCCCCCTCCCCCCTCTCCGAGGCTGGGCTGAAGCTGATGGAGTTCACCACGCTACCAAGCTCCTTAACATACATGGTGAAGCCTATCACCCCGTGCTTCGCTGGGACCAGGCCCGTGTTGAGTGTTGTGAGCACGGTGCTCGTCGTGGAGGGGAACACGCTTGTTATAGGTAGCGAGAGTTTAGCGCGGCTGAGGGATGAGCCAACAGCGGGTATCCTACCTGTAGCCGACACAAGCTGTCTGTGACCCAACCCGTCGATTAGGAGCACAACGATACGACTATGATTTAAAACATCACCCAAACCGCTTATTCCCTGATCCACGGGTGCACCGAACGCCTTAAGAAGCGTGTGGGAGAGGTTATACAGACTCCTACCAGAATAATCAGGAAGGTAGACTTCACCCAGCCTCTTTGGTTCAAACTGTTCAGCGGACATACCCAAAAACCATCACCACTATTTATAAATCTTCCAAAACCTAGCCTTTTAAGGCGGGATAACAAAGATATAAATACGTACGTGAAAGAATAATTGATGTGTGTGAGAGCCTACAAATACAGGGTTTACGATTCAAACACAACCGCGGGGGGTTGAAAACCCAGCTTAAAGCAGTCTGCAAGCTTTACAACGCGCTCCTGCACGCCGAGTGGGAAAAGTACTTGAAGAACAAGAACAGTATGAGAAAAGAAGAGCCCAGGCAACTGGCTTTGGATTTGAGAAATCGGAACCCGGAGTTCCAGGCGCTGCGATCCCAGGTTGCCCCAGCAGGTTGCTGAAAGGTTATACCAAGCACGGCAGAGATTCTTTGACGGCCTCGCGAACAAACCCAAGGTGAAGAAGCTGCACAAGTTTTTGTCCCTAGTTTACCCCCAATCAGGCTGGAAGCTTTCCAAATATTAGGAAGGTGGGGCAAGGCGAAAACAAAAGAAAGATGAAGGCCCGTTTATACCTAAGATAGGCTTATTCACCGTGGCAATACAGAGGGATTTGCCTTTGAATAGTGTTTCCCAGGTCTGCGAAGCTCAACCCCTCCGGCCGAATCTTCGTGGTTTTCCAAGTTAATGAATCAGAGGAGGAGCAACTCGGGCAACTTACTTCACAGAAGCCCGAAAGAGCGGTGAGCGTAGACTTAGGGACAGCGAGGCTTGCCACACCCTCAGACGGCCGTTTCGTCGAGAACCCTAGGCCGCTTGAGCGCTCACTCGAAAGAATCCGGGCTCTGCAGAGAAGCCTTTCCAAAAAGAGGAAGCTTTGGGGGAACTGGGTTAAAGCCAAGCGGAAGCTTGCTAAGGAGTATGAACATGTCGGAAACTTTAGGCGGGACCTATTCTTCAAGCTCGGAGCACTGCTGGAGCGGGAGTACGACCTTCTAGTCCTGGAGGACTTAAACGTCGAAGGCTTGATTCAGAAGGATGAAACCAAGAAAAGAAGGCTTCTGCTTCACGACTGCGCGTTCTTTGAGCTGAGGAGGATTCTTGAGTGAGAGTTTCGAAAGCTCGCTAAAGCCGCTCTGGCGGTTCCAGCGTTAATCAGAACCGCTTTGTCCGCACCCCTCAACTCCCCGTAAAGCATGAGCTTCCCACGACTGACGACCTTTACTATACGCACCCGGATTTACCCATAAATCATAGTTTTACCCACATTTATAAAGGCCTTGATATTGCGGAATAATGTTGCCAGCATCCTTCCACCCAAAAACACGGGGTCTCCGACACAGCTACTCTTAGGTCGGAGGTTATCGGTCTACTTCGCGTGATACCGAAACCTTTCAAGGTTGACAATAAGTTATAGATGACTAGAAGGGAGCCGTTGCTGACGTCTCGCCGATCTCTACCATGCGTGACACCGATCAAGCTGTTACATTAACGCCAAACAATATTTGCGTGCTAGTTGCGATAAAAAGATACATGCCCTTTATTAGGATAGTGTCCGGATTAGGGTATGTTGTGCGTGGACTTTAAGCGAGCGAAATTGTTGCTCGGACACAATCACTCACCATATATTATGCTTAAATACATGGTTATGGCTAATATTTGTGATGCAGAAATATGGGGAAGGTTGCGACGGTTACGAGTAAGAGCATGGTGACCATTCCTTCAAAAATAAGGAAGAAGTACGGTCTGCGTCAGGGAAGCAAGGTTGAGTTCGTCGAGGTAGAGGGAGGCCTGCTTCTTGTCCCCCTTAAATCCCTCCGCGAACTGAGGGGAGTAGCCAAGGAAAAGTCGGACCTATTGGCTTCCGCAGTTAGAGAGCTTGAAAAGGAACATATGGAAGAAGCTAAGCGATGACCGAGAAACTGGTTCTAGACGCCGGCGTCCTTTTTTTACACTTCGCCGACCACGATGGGGTAAGAAGCTACTTCGACCGGATAATTTCAGGGCGGTGCCAGGGGCTGATTTCAGTCTTCAACCTTGCGGAGTTCTATTATAAGGCGTGCCAAAAGCTCGGAAGACAAACCGCTGACATATGGTATTTCCAACTGCGTAACACCGAGCTCGAAGTGGTCAACAAGGAAGAACTGATAAGAGCCGCAGCGCTAGAGAAGTGCAGACACCCAGACACCCTATCACTTGCTGACTGCTTCGCACTGGCGCTCGCAAAAGCCGAAAGAGCCCTCTTGGTAACCACCGACGGCGAACTCGCCAAGGTAAGAGACGTCAAAACAAGGCACGTTAAAGTTTGATTGAAGCATTTCCAAGCTATTTTACCACGCTAGACAATAGTCCACCTCCGCCTGTTAGGGACGAGTATTCATAACTATCCTAGTTGCCCCGTGATCGTACTTCCACCCCATGTTAACCTGAATGGGTCTAAAATGATGAACGAGACCACTTCACTAGCTACGATAACTATATTTTCTTATCGGTTAGCCATGTGCACTCGAATGCTGGCTAGTCACCCTACCTCGAACGTGTGTTCTCTGTAGCCTGATAACGTTCACCAGTTCTACACTTCGTCTATCTCCATCGTGTGACCGTACGACTTGGCTGCCCTCTCTTCTCTCGGAAAAGGGTTGCCCGAGGCGGTAGGTAACACCCCCGGAAACTGCTATCTGACATCTTATCCACCCTGAAGGGTTGGAGGTTCCCGCTTCGTTGAGCCCCTCGCGCATGGTCCTCATCCCAGCGGGTTCACGATGGGCTGTGTCAGCAAGAAACACCCCCCCGCCACAGAGATACACCCCGTGGCCCGCTTGTCATACACACCCACCCACTCTCTCTCGCTCTCTCCCCCACCCGTCCCCCACGTGTCTAGCGACTCGCCAATCCCTGTGTTCCCACCAAAATATTTAAGAGTTCGCAATTCATCTCTCCACCCGCTAAAGCTCGGAGCTTTCTTGCTCCTATTTACGTAACCGTCACAAACACCTTTGGCGACGAGAACGTCAAGGCGGCGAGGTAAATGAAGGCGGACTCGACTCTCAGCGTGACCACTATCTAGGGCCCAAGGCCGCCAGTTACCTTCGGGACCCATTTTGTACTGGACTAGATGGCGTGCGGAGAAGGCTTAAACGTAGTGGGCGCCACCCTATAAATTTGGGCGCAACTTGGGTAGCCCACTACGGGGGACATATTCACATTCTTTAGGGATTTAAATGCTTTCGAGAGGAATAAGAAGAGGTTTGTAGGAGTTGTGGCGGTGCTACCTTCGCGTTCGGGCTGAGCCTCGGAAAAACCTCAGCGCTCTTCGGGATGCTATCGGAGTCATCACAAGTCGGACGTATCCGTCGGGGCATTGGGTGAGGAGTGTTCTCAAGGGCAGACCCGGCTAGGTGGAACCGCTCAGGCGAGCACCGGCCACCACGGTCGGTGGGGGTATATTATGAAGTGCGGTGAAGACACATCTGCGTCTGGATGGGTGGTGGATGCCTACAGGGACAGCCCGTCTGGTTCTGTTGGGACCTAACTAACCCGCGGAAACCACGTAGGGCGCCCCCAGGTTCCTCAGAAGAATGAGAAGAAAAGATGTTGGTAGCCAATTGTTCCTCGGGGGTATAAGTCCAATGCAACTAGGCACCACACTCCTCCCTAGCCGAGTCCCATTAACACGCTCAAAGACATTCAGGCTTCGGAGCCCGCTTGGATGCTTCAAGGCTACCTTAAAGACAAGAGCAGGTTATTCCATAACTATGTCAATCCAGGGAGCACACCTGCACTGCACTCGTAGACTTCCTAGAACTATTCATGCTCTAGTACACCGAGAGTGGAGGTGACATGAGTAAGTGCTTACCTAGGCGCCATCGGATGAGGGATAACTTTTTGTCCTACTTTGCAGAATCCACTTTACAGTGGATATATTCATAATAGGATGAAGGCAAAAAATCTCACTATTGTTAGGTTTAAATCTGTTTTTGTATTAAAGCGGTGGTGTCTGGATAACGGTTTTCCACTCCTGGATACCACGCACACCACTCTCTAATCCGGACATCATCTATTTTCGGAGAACTTGATCAACGCACCATGTACGTGGAATGTCCAGCGTAATGGTTACTGTGCTTTATATATACGAGAACATATTTAATTAATCTGCAGGATTATTTTGTTCCTGGATTTTGATACTTGGTTAATTTGCTAGTAGAGTTTTAGTTTAATAGTTTAATCATTAAACTTAAATAGTGGATTCCGCATAATAACTCGAAATGTCCATTGAAGGCTTGTTCGACGTGAAACGGTTCGGAGAAGGAAGGCTTGACTCGAAGGATAGGAGGATCTTGGAGGCCTTGTATGAGTCTGGTGATCTGAAGTTCAACGAACTTGCGAAGCGTGTGAGAAGCGAGGTTTCACGGGCCACGCTTGTTGGAAGACTCGAGAAGCTGGTAAGACTCGGCTACCTGCAGAGGAAAAAGGTTGAAGCCGACAGGAGGAGCGTGATCATCACACTGAACCCATTAGCCTATATGCTCATGTTCACACTTGAGCAAACAAGAAGCAGAGTGAGGACGCTTAGAGTCGAGATAGAGAAGCTGAAGCCAACCGAAGTACCCGAGGACGAGTTAATCGCCTTTCTGAAAGATGCGTCAAGGAAGCTTTCATCTGCATACTCAATGACAACAAACATAGCCCTCCTCTTCGGCGTGGAAGCTGCCACAGAAGTGTTTCTACCCATGCTAATCGAAGAATACAGGGGGCTCGCGCAAACCCTAACGCGGCTATTCACACAGTCACCCAATATTGCACACAGTTACTTAAGCTCGGTTCTCACCAATGAGAGCCTAAACCAATTCAGAGAGCTTAAACTGAGCCTAGAGAAGAAGGGTCTCCGCGAATACGCGAAAACGGTTGAATTATTCACAAAACAGTATAATCCAAAGTGATATATTAAGACATTAGATCATAGATTTAAGTGGTCTACTCTCCCAGCTAAAGCTCCGAAACATCCTGCCACGAAGGCTGACATCTACATGCATAGGGATGCCCCACATAGGGTTTCACTCTACGTAGGCATAGGTAGGTACGCATCAGCATACCTGTCGTATGCGTAGTGGAGCTTGGGCTTCAGTGCATCATTTAGGGATCTCACGGGTTCATTGATCCCCTTCAGCTCCGCCCCCTCGTGTCAGGACGCACCCACCCACAAGGCTTGGGAGAACGATGCTGTCCACCATGCCTTTTGGGAAGCGCCCTCCATCCTCAGTACTATACTCTTCTTTCCACCAACCCGCTTTACAATGTATCTGAACCTCATCCTCATATAGAGGTTGATGGCGGCGTTGAGTTGCCTGTCCAATCGGAGCCCGCACCCACCACCCACACACGAAGATGTCTGCCCCATTCAGGTCTCTGTTCTCCCACCCACACCTGGAGCAGTAGGAGGATGAGCCGTATGGGTCGAGCTCCTTCACCCCGGCCTCACCCAGCCTCCCCATGAGTATCCTCGTGATTGAGCGCCAGTCACCCCTCGAAATCCTCCGATTCCAGATACGCGAGCGCGTGTACATCGCCTGCTTTTCGAGCTCTTCGAGGCCCACCGAGCCACACACAGACTGAACAACACGCGCAATTTCTAGTTGGTGCTTCCCCGCACGGTTCCTCTCCCTCTTGGAGTACTTCGCGAGAACCCTCCTAGCCTTCTTTGATTTTGAAGCCTTCCTCTGCACACTCCGCCTCTTCTCGAGGGAGGCGATGTGCACCGATGCGAGGCGAGAGGTGTCTATCGAATCCACCCTGTTTCAGGTGAGTAGCCGTCCAGGGAAAGCAGGTTGAAGTCCCACGCAACACTGGGGTTGCCGCCTTGAGCGTCATCCTTATAGTGTACTGGTAGGTGCACCTTTTCGGGTGTGAGTATGGGTTCACCCAGACCCGCCGAGGACACCTCCCCAGGTAGAGGAAAGTACCTCTTTGAGAGGTCGAGGTACACATATTCACCCGGCTTAACGGTTAATCTCAGCTTTTCACCCTCAAGTTTCACGAGCGTCTGCTTGGCTCTGGCGAAGAGTCTTCTCGCGGTGGGCCTCCTCCGCTCCCGGTCACCCTTTAACATAGTTTTTCCTCCAGGAGTTGAGTATGGAGTAGGCGGTCTTTATGGCGGAGTCAACCCAGAGTGTTAAGAGCTCCTCTCCACATTCATGTTTGAGTGAATAGCTCTTTAGCACGCTCGGCGGCCTCCCTGTGTTAGCGGCCTCTTGAGGGCGTACACCCGCTCACACATCCACAGATATATTTCATAAACCGATATAAATCCTTATAGCCTGAAATTGCTGACAACGGCGCGAGGTTGAGATCTACACGGGTATATGCCCCCGCGCCCCACAGGTAGCCGTGTAGCCACTCGCAAAGTCTTTTAATGCTCTAAACCACTACGTTTTCGGTATTAGGGATCTTAGAGCAGTAGATTAAAACTTGTATTTAGGATTCTATGGGGCTAAGCGTGAATTTTGATTTACCCTGAAAGGCGAAGCTTTGGGAATCTTATAAATTGAAGATTTTTATGCACCCCACATAAGCCTAGCCTGCTCTTTTTATGACATTAAGGTTCACTTGGTTTTACAAATTGTAAGTCTCTCAAGGTTCACCCTAATTATTTGTTTAGAGTACCATTGGCTTGAATCACATTTAGGCAAGGCTTCGGTATATTTTGGAGACTAGCGAATCATTTGTGCTTGCCTGTACCATTGTTCCCAGTGCAAACTTGTTGTGTGTATATTTTCAAATACTTAGAGTTGTTTATAAAGCATTTCTCTACATGATTCAAAGTTATGGTTCGAAATATTTAAATTTACTATATTTCTATATTATTAAAATACACACCAATCGCGGATTCGGGGCTGGAAAGTCCGCCTTTTCTAGGGTGCTGGCTGTAGTGGTCGCTGTGATCGTTGTTCTGGCCGTTGTGGGAGTGGTGTACGAAGTGACTAGGCCGCATACATCCTCGGTGAGTGGTCCCGTGAAGATCACGTTCGCTGGCTGGGTTTCGAGCGGTGAGGAGTACCAGTTCGACGTGCAGATGGTTGACGAGTTCAACTCGCTCAACCCGGGTATCACGGTGAACTTTACACCCATCACAACCAACTACTATTCGACGCTCTCAACCGAGCTCACCACTGGTACTGGTCCATCCGTGTTCTACATGGAGAACACCGAGCTACCCAGGTTCGCTGCGGGCGGCTACCTTCTCAACTTGACGCCCTACCTCAAAGCCGACCCATCGTTTAACCTCTCAGACTTTATACCAAGCATAATCAACACTTTCTACTATCATGGGCAGCTTTACGCTGTGCCGAAGGATTGGAACGTGCTCGCGGTGTTCTACAACAAGCAGCTGCTAGCCATGGCGGGTCTACCGCCGCCTCCGCAGAACTGGAATTGGAGTACATTCCTCTACTATCTTAAGACGCTTAAAGCCAAGCTGCCAGCAGGCTACTACCCCATGGTCCTCGGACCCCAGTGGGCTAGGATACTCGCATTCGTACATGAGGCTGGCGGCGACTGGGTGAACGCTCAGGGGACGGGCACGCCTTCTAACACAACACCAATCTACGAAGGGCTAGCATTCTGGTACGGGCTCTACCAGGATGGATACGCTACGCTGAACACTAATCTGGCTGCGGGTTGGAATGGTGGTGACTTCGCGCTCGGGAAGGTGGCCATGGTTGTGAGTGGGGGTTGGACCATACCTGTGCTTGAGAGCAACAGCTCGAAGGTTCCGATGGGTGAGTGGGGTGTGCAGTGGATGCCGAGCGATGTGCAGAGGGGTACAATGCTCTTCACGGTGGGTCTGGCTGTGAACTCACACCTGAGCGCTGCGCAGACGCAGGCGGCTGTTAAGTTCGTGGAGTTCTTCACGGGAGAGCAGGGTCAGTTCCAGTGGGTGGAGAAGGGTTTGGCGCTGCCCACGAGGCTTTCGATACTCGATAACTCCACATATATCCACGACCAACCAATCCAGGCGTACATGGCTGAGCAGTACCCCTTCGCTTATGGGTGGGCGTACAACACGATAAACTGGGACGCCATGCACACACAGGTGCACGACACCGTTGCCAACCTGTTCGCTGGGACGATAACACTGCAGCAGGCCTATCAGCAGATAATCATGGAGACCAACGAGTCGCTTAAGGGCTCCTAGGTGGGCGGAGTGAGGCGTCTGAGGGGGCACGAGAGAGTCTCGGGGTTGGAGCAACTCACGGGCTACCTCTTCGTGCTCCCAACCTTTTTAATCCTCGGCGTATTCGTGCTCTTTGCGGCTGTTTACTCGCTGTGGATAAGCCTGATGCACTATGACCCATTCTTCCACACGGTGTACCCCGTAGGCCTATCCAACTATAAATATGTGGCCTCAAGTCGACTCTACTGGTTCTCGATGCTGCACGCCCTAGAGTATACTGGGGTCGTGGTGACGATTCAAACATTCCTTGCCTTCTTCTTCGCGGTCCTCTTCAATGAGAAGACACCCGTGTCCAGGTTCACACGTGCAATAGTATTCATACCAGCAGTCACAAGCTCGGCGGTGATATCCGTATTATTCATATGGGTGTTCTCAGCTCAGGGCCTCCTCAACGCCTTCCTAGTGCATTTGGGCGTTCACCCCGAGAACTGGTTGGAGAGCACAACCTGGGCGTTCCCAGCCATAATGGGGCTCAACATCTTTACAACAGCACCCTACTTCATGATTATGTATCTAGCAGGTCTACAATCCATACCTTCATCCATCCTAGAATCAGCCGCGCTGGACGGTGTGAGGAATGCGTTTCAAAGGTTCAGGTACTTTTATTTCCCCATGCTGAAGTTCACCGTGTTCTTCGTTGTCGTCCTCGGAATCATAGGCTCAATGCAGCTCTTTGACCAAGTATTCATAATGACCGATGGGGGTCCGGGTAACTCTACGTATGTACCCCTCATCTATATTTATAACCAAGCTTTCGTATTCGATAACTTCGGCGCAGCCGCGGCCGCTTCATTCATACTATTCGTAATCATACTGATACTAACACTAGCCCAGCGTAGGCTGATAAGTGAGGTGAGGTGAGCATGAGTAGGATATCACCCAGAAGAGTCGCACTCTTAGCGCTGACGGTTTCGGTTCAACTCATTCTTGCACTCATCTATATTATCCCCTTCTACTGGATGGTGATCAAATCCTTCAGATTCACCATATTCGCAAACTTCCCACCAAACCTCCTCCCGACGCTGCAGACAGTTGGTAACTACGTGTATGTGTGGCACTTCAGCGCTTTCCCCCACTGGTACCTGAACAGTACGCTAATAGCTCTGAGTGTGACCGCCGCGAGCGTATTCATAGGCTCTCTTTCGGGCTATGCGTTCGCCAGGTTGAGGTTTAGGGGTAGGGATATACTTTTCTATACCGTGCTAGCAACACTCATGATACCCTTCCCAGTTGTGATAATCGCTGAGTACATCCTCATGGTGGATCTGGGCTGGGTTAACACATATCAAGCGGTGATTGTGCCTTCAACCGCTTCCGCTGTTAACGTGTTCCTGATGCGCCAATACTTCACCACGATACCTCAGGAAGTTGAGGATGCCGCCAAGATCGATGGGTTGAGACCCCACCAGATATTCTTTAGAGTCGCGGCGCCACTAGCCAAGCCCACCTATGCTGCGAGCGCTATCTACACATTCATTGGTGCTTGGAATAGCTTCCTCTGGCCGCTGCTCGTCCTCCACTCAGTCAAAATGTTCACCCTTCCCCTCGCAATAAACTTTTTCAAGGGCGCAAACGGTTCACAAATATACTGGAATCAAATGACCGCGGCGGAGGTTCTCACCATGATACCCACAATCGTTATCTACGTTGTGTTCGAAAAATATTTCGTGAAGGGTATAGCCCTCAGCGGCTCGAAGGGGTGAAGGGCTATCACAGTCACACTTCGGGGGGTTACTAAGAAGTACTTCTTGAAGGGTCAAGAAATAGTGGCTGCACGAAACATCAACCTTGAAGTTAAGGATGGGGAGCTCTTCGTGCTACTGGGACCTTCGGGATGCGGTAAGACCACGCTTCTTAGGATAATAGCTGGGCTCGTTGAGCCAGATGAGGGTGAGGTTCTCATCGATGGAAAGGTTATGAACGGCGTCTACCCCTCGGATAGGAATGTTGCGATGGTCTTCCAAAACTACGCCCTCTACCCACACATGAGTGTGTATGACAACATAGCCCTCAACATGAAGGTGAGGAGGATTCCGAGGGAGGAGGTGGACAGGCGGGTGAGGGAGGTGGCTGACACGCTGAGAATAACCGAGCTACTCAACCATAGACCCAAAGAGTTATCGGGAGGCCAGGCCCAGAGGGTTGCCCTCGCGAGGGCAATGGTTAGGAATCCCCGAGTGTACCTTATGGATGAGCCGCTCTCCAACCTCGACGCCAAACTCAGAGTGGAGATGCGCGCCGAGCTCAAAAGACTTCACCGAATGGTGGACGCACCCATAATCTACGTCACACACGACCAAGTTGAGGCCATGACGCTCGGCGATAGGATAGCCGTGATGGATAAAGGTGTGATACAGCAGATTGGGAGCCCCATTGAGCTATACGAGAACCCTAAGAACACGTTCGTTGCAAGCTTTCTTGGTACCCCACCAATGAATATAGTATCAGCCGAGGAATTGGTCGGTGTGGATGGACTCAAAGGTCTTTCCCCGTCTGGCTCACTCAGTGGCTTAAGCGTGGGGTTCAGGCCTGGGGATGTCGCCATAGGGGATGGTCCGCTTAGCTTCGATATTGAAGTGGAGTATGCTGAGCTTCTAGGTGACGAAGTACTCATTCACGCGAAGAGGGGTTCAACAAGGCTCGTCATCCGCGCTGCATCTCATACCTACACGGGGCAGACATCTCTCAGGGTTAGACTGGACCCAGCCAAACTCTACTGGTTTAACACTGAAGGAGAGGCAATAAGGCAGGGGTGAGTGAAATGGGTCATCAAGAAGGTGATTTCACCCACACACTAGACCTCCTAGGCCTAACACCCATGGAGGCAGCCGTCTACCTCTCAATTCTTAGACGTGGCACAGCTAAGAGCTCAGATATAATCTCAGAGCTAAAAATCCATCAACCCCAACTCTACAACATTATACTCTCACTCACAAGGAAGGGCTTTGTCAGGTCTTCTGGAAGCAGACCCAAGCTATATGTCCCTGTTGACCCATCCACTGTGTTTGAGGCGGCCATACGCGAGCTTCGTAGCGGTGAAAAGAAGCTCAGCAGCCTCTATAGGAACCCCACCTCAGCCGGCGACGGCTCGAAGCCGATCGCCTGGTTCGCTAAGGGGCGGAGGAACACGGTTAGCACACTGCAGAGCATAATCGAGGAGGCGTCGGCGGAAATACTCATCGAGCAACCCCTAAGCCTCCTTAGCTCCACGCTTGGGAGGCTTGCCACAAAATCTAAGCGGGGGGTCGAAGTATACCTTCTGCTCTACGGTGGGGAGCCGACTGAAGGGGTCAAGCGGAGACTCGTCGAGAGCGGTGTGAGCGAAGTCCGCTTCACTGGTCTGGGTCACTACCTACTTTGTGTCACGGATCAGGCGACATGTCTTTATGCGCCACGCAAACTCTTCTCTGGGATAGTTTTGGATGCAAACGAGTCCAACACACTTGTCTTCAGGGAGAAAGAGGTCGCAGACTTCTTTAACCACAACTTCTTCGTAGCTTGGTTCAAATCCAAGGAACTATTCTCAGAGGAAAGAAGCTATAACAAGAAGGTGTACACGAATCAGAGAGCCGCTCTGTACGTTCTTTCAAAGATCTTGAGAAGAGGAGTCAGGCCAAGGATCAGGGTTGAGGGAAGAAACACTAGAACTGGTAAACCCATCCAGCTTGAGGGTAAGGTGTTGGACACACGCATCGAGGAGGAGGTGTACAGCTTTACGCTTGACACTGGAAAAGCACTTGTAGAAGTGGGTGGTGAGAACGCCCTTGTTGAGACGGTGATAGCCGAGAGGGTGGAGATCTTGGAGGGTGGCTAAACACGTATGCTAACACGGAGGTCCTCAACCTCGGTGAATTCTACGCAACGCTGAGGAGTGGCGAGGTGACGGGTGAACCCCCAACGGGCGTGTACTGGGGGGACACAAGGATCATCGGTCAACTAGTATACTTCCTAGACGACCAAAGGATTCTCCCCACAGGGGTTGACAGGGAGGGATTCAGCCTTACCTACACGTATAACACGGCGCACGGCAGCTTCACAAGGAGGGTTGAGGTTGTCTACGGCGGCCTGATCGAACGAGTGAGCCATGCACCAAGTGGCCTCGTACTCAGGCTCACCCCGGACTTCTCGGATATCTTCGAGGTTAGAGGTGTGGTTAGCCGTGACTCGCTCGGTGTACCCAAGCCAGTAGCCAAGCTTAGCAGTGAGGGTGATGGGGTCCTCGTCCACTATCTTGGGACAGACAGCAGGGCGCGGGTCTTCAAGGTTAAGGCGAATGGGAGGCTCACCCTAAACGATGGGTTGGAGGCGACACCTAGAAGCGGTGATTTAACTTTGAAGGTGCTTCTCACAAACAGGGTCAGACGTCCATCGGTCACCTACGCAAAATACACCGAGGATTTCCCAAGAATTTCGGCTGACGACGACCTTCTCGTTCGGGCGTATGAATCATCGGCGAGGGATCTATTCAGCCTACTCGAGGCGCCTCCAAACAGTTGGTTCCCCCTTGCGGGTGTACCATACTTTAACTGTGTGTTCGGAAGAGACTCGCTTATCGTGGGGTTCCAAACCCTGATGTTCTCACCTAGGATCTCCCTAAGCGTGCTTGAGAGGCTCTCCACCCATATTGGGAGGAAGGTAGATAAGTACACTGAAGAGGAACCGGGCAAAGTTGTTCACGAGGTTAGGAGGGGTGAACTATCCGGTAGACTCACCCCCTTCAAAGCCTACTATGGGAGCGTCGACGCCACACCCCTCTTCGTAGCCCTCTACCACGAATTCAAGGCTTCCCACCCAAGCACACCCCCGAATTCCACCGTGGAGCGCGCGGCGCGGATGGGCTTAGAGTGGGTTACATCCAAGATTGACACCCATGGGTTTTTGGGCTATACTCCCGGTGTGTTAAGAAACCAGGGGTGGAAGGACTCTGACGACTCCGTGTTCCACTCAGACGGCTCACCTCTAAGGCCCCCCATATACCTAGTAGAGGCTCAGGGCTACGCTGATCTCGCGCTGAGGCTCGCCGCTAGTATGGGCGGCGACCAGAGTAGGCGGCTTCTTGAAAAATCGAGCCATCTCAGGGAGAAGATTGGGGCAGCCTTCTGGTCGCCCAAGATCAACTATTACTCTGAGGCATTAGATGGTGAAGGTGAGAGAGCCGAGATAGTCACATCCAACCCCGGCCACCTATTGTGGTCTGGCTCAGTAGAACACGCACAGGCGGAGAGGATAGCTTCCATGCTCTCCGACCCGGAGCAACTCAACTCTGGCTACGGGGTGAAGACGCTGGGGTTCCATGAGTTGAGGCACGACGCTGAGAGCTACCACAATGGTTCGGTGTGGCCCCATGATAACTCACTAATAATAAAGGGGCTATCTGACTACGGCTTCACTCAAGAGTTGGACGAGCTCGTCTCCGGCTTGCTTAAAGCCTATAAGGCGCTTGGGATAAACGGCTTCCCAGAGCACTACTCGGGTTTTAAGGCGTGCGGCGACCTTAAACCCAAGCCGCTCGGATGCTACCCTCAGGCTTGGGCTGCGGGCGCAGTGTTCCTTGTAACACAGGCAATCCTTGGTATCAGCGTTACCCGTGGGGATGAGGGGTACGTTGTGCGCATCAAACCTCACCTACCAGCACGCCTAAGCCGACTAAAGGTGGGAGACCTACACGTTTTGGGCGGCCGGCTCAGAGTGGACGTGGTGAGGGTGGGGGGTGATCTGAAGGTGCGGTATGAGTTCACGGTGAAACCAAGCGTGCAGTTTAGGGTTGAGGTCTAGAGGTTTAACCACACTATGGGCAAGCGTAGAGGTGTCCATCAGGGATTCTACACCATTACTTCACCCACATCCTATCTTACCGGCGCAGTGCGGGGTGGCTTCCCACCCATAGGCCAACACATAAGGGGTGAAATGGGTGGCTACTGGTATCCCCCAGTCAAAATCTTAAAAGGCTTCGAGTGTAGCGCGGGCTCAGCGAAGGTTGAGGAGGGCGCGCTCCAAGGGTTCCGCTACGGGTACACTTGGGTCACCCACCTCTTCACACTCGCAGGGCTCACCGTTAAAAGACACGTATCCCTGAAGGGGAACACCCTAGAGGTGCACTACACTAGCAGTGATTACAGATACCCGCTCACCGTTAGGTTATACACGAGTCGTGTGCCCAGCTGGAACACCGACCTGAAATTTGAGCTCACACTCAGAAGTCAGGGTGACACGGTTCACCTCAACTGGCGCGCAGGCACCATGAACATCACGGCACATACACACCCTCTGAAGGGGAAGTTGGTATCAATCGGACGCGGCCAACTCGTGTACACTGGTATAGGCGGAGTCCACATCGAATTAGAGGTCAGCCAACCACCTCCCCGTGTAAGGCGATTAGAGGACGAGTACTCTACGTGTACAAGTCACCCGAGAATATACGGGGAAGTGTACAGCAGAGCTATGAGGAACCTGAGCAGCCTGGCCAGAGCCGACACACTCGGTGAATACTTTTCCGCGGGTCACCCAGAATTTCCATGGCTGTTCGGCGTGGACACCTGCTATGTGGTCGAACAAACAAGGTTCACGGGCTTCAGCAGGCTGCGCAGGGCTGCTCTCACAAGCCTTCTATCCAACCGTGACCCAAGAATTGGGCTCATACCACACGAGGTCACTCACGGCGGAGGGGTCTACAACCCTGGGGACCTAGAGGAAACACCCTTCTTCGTCAAACTATACCTGGAGTGTGCGTTCGACTCTGGTAGCCTCCAGCTATTGGAGAAAGCGTACAAAACGTGCAGCACCCTATTAGGATTCTTGGAGCGGTATGACGCGGATGGAGACCTAGTAGCCGAGGGGCCAGGCATAGTTGAGAGAGAGGCGCGGGAGAGGGGTGCGAAGATAGACGTGGCCTGCTACACCGCCTTAGCCTACGGAGCCATGGCCAAAGCCGCCAAACTCCTAGGGGACCCGGAATGCGAACGATGGGAGAAAGCTTGGAGAACAGTTACAAGAGAAATAAACACCGGGTACTGGTCCGCCAAAACACACACCTACAGGCAACTCAAGCTTGGCGGAGAATACATAGACACAGGGGACTGGACATACATTATACCCTTCGCCACGGGTATAGCGCCACCCGAAAGGGGAAGGGATTTAAGCCGGCTGGCCAAGGAGCCCTACAGTGGGCGCTACGGGTTATACCTTAACAAAAACACGGAAACACCAAAGCCCAGTAAAGGTGGGAGTGAGCCGCTTTCGATGCCCATCGGAACAGGCCTACTGGCATCATCACTATTTAAATATGGTTACACGGATGATGGGTGGAGAACCGTCGACAAACTCATATCCATATATGGAACGAGCGGCCCAGGCTACTTAGCCGAGGTAGCCCCCAACTTGGGTTGCCACACCCAAGCGTGGTCATACTCCGCGTACGCCTCATCACTGATAGAGGCCGCGTTGAAGCCTAGCTATGATGGTTTCACCAACACGTTGATAATCGACCCACCCAGCGAGGTCAAAGTCAACCTATGGTTCAGGGGTCTAACATTCGGCAACAATCACCTAGACTTCAATCTCGACAGGACACGCTGTCTAATCAAAGTCAACGCGGGCCGCATTAAGCTCAGAAAGAGTGGTGGTGAAGAGTGTTTCGAGCTTAGCGAGTATGGAATCCTAGAGTTACCCATTCTTTGAGGAATAGTGTATCAACTTACCTTGATGGGGTCACCCAGCCATGTTGGTTTCGACAATCAGGTCAAGGGGAGCTTCGAGACGCGCTACTATTTATAGATGTTGTTAGGGGTCTGGGTGGGGGAAGCTGTAAAACTCAATTGCTTCAGCGCTAAGGGAGATACACGGACTCCCCCCAATCCAGTGGGGAAAGTTAATACACAGCTTCCACGGTTAACCCTCAGAGCATCTGTGACAGAGCATCTGTGAACCGAGCATACATATACCGCTTCTACCCCTCAAAAACACAAGAAGCCAAGCTGAACACAACCCTCGAGTTGTGCCGCAGGCTGCAAAACGCCGCCTTGGAGGAAAGAATACGGGCTCACAGAAGCGGTGTAAGCCTAGGGTACACTGCGCAGGCGAACGAGCTACCCACGCTTAAACAGGCCCACCCAGAATACGCCGAAATCCACTCCCAAGTGCTTCAGGACTTGCTGAGGAGGCTGGACAAGTCCTTCAAAGCGTTCTTCGAGAGGGTTAAACAAAAGAAAATGGAAGGCTGGCTTCCCGAGGTTCAAGCCCGCGCAGAGGTACAGGTCGCTCACGTACCCGCGGAGCGGGTTCGAACTCTTGTCGAACGGCCACATATGGGTGAGCAGAATAGGTGAGCTCAGGGTTCTCATGCACCACAAACCACAGGGGGAAATCAAGGCGCTCACCCTGAAATAAGGATAAGGTTGGAGACTGGTTCGTCGTCCTCGTCACAGAGCAACCCGACCCCACCACGATGAGACCATCGGCATCAAACCCTGTGGGCATAGACCTCGGGTTAGAGAAGTTGGCGACCCTGAGTACAGGGGAATACGTTGAGCCGCCAAAGTTCTTCTCCAAGACCGGGAAAAGGCTGGTCACAGCCCAGCGTGTCCTCTCCAGAAAGAAGAAGGGTTCAAGGAACAGGGCTAAGGCGAGGCTGAGGGTTGCCAAGCTCTACAGGAAGGTGGAGAGGCAGAGGGATGACTTCCTGCACAGGGTATCCCACACTCTTGCTAGGAGGTTTGACCTGGTAGCCTTCGAAGACTTGAACCTAAAAGGCATGGTTCAAAACGGTCGCCTCTCCAAGTCTGTGACGGATGCCTCTTGGGGTAAGCTGGTAGAATATACCTCCTACTATAAGGCTTCAAGCGCTGGTGGGAGGGTTGTGCTCGTAGACCCGGGGGGCACCACGCAGGAGTGCGCGAACTGTGGCTTGGAGGTGGGAAAGCCCCTGTCGGTGAGGGTTCACAGATGCTCCAACTGTGGCTTCACCGCGGACAGGGACCTCAACTCCTCCCTAGTCATAAAGAAGAGGGCGGTACCCGCGGGCAGCGGGGAAGTTACGCCTGTGGAGATGAGGCCTCAACCCCTCTTGGAGGGGCAAGCCTTGTCGCTGAAGCAGGAAGCCCACGTGCTTCAGCCGTGGGAGGATGTCACCACTACTAGACGAAGTAGTGTGGTAGATAAAGTATCTTTGTTTTGCCCGCGGATTTTACTCCGAAATCCCCTTCAGTGAACACTAGCGCCGTTTTCGGGGAGTATGATTCCACGAATCTGTAAAAGCCTCTCTGCTCTTTACCGCGACTCTTCACTTCTATTGGAACAGGGTTACCATCCACCTCTATGATGAAGTCCACCTCAGCTTTACTGGTTGTCCGCCAATACTTGGGTGAAAACCCCATGTCTCTGAGCTCGTTTAACACAAAGTTCTCTAGGAGCACACCACCGTCGGTCCTATTTTGAAGGGGTAGGTAGTTTTCGAGCAGCGCGTTCCTTAGCCCTGTGTCAACAAAGTATAGCTTCCTAGTCTTTTTGAGTTCGGTTACTGGATTCGTATGGTAGGGGGGTATAAGCATGGTCACGTAGGTGTTTGAGAGAACGGATAGATAGTTTTCGACTGTTCTAAAATCCATTCGAAGGTCGCTTATCACTGATGATACTTGGAGCATGGAGCCCGCTGACAGGCTTAGATACGTGAGCAGAGACCTAAATTTCTCCATCTCCCTTATATTGAAAAAGAAGAACACATCCCTCTCAAGATATGTCCTCACCAAGTTTGACAGTAGTTCCCTCTTGAATTCTGGGTCGTTCTCCTTGACGATAGCTGGGAATCCACCGTACACCACGAATTCTTCTAGTAGTGCGCGGAACTCGTTTTGGAAAGCTGGAGAACTCTCTATTCTTCCCGAGCCGCTGATGAATCCCTTAACTTCTCTACGCCATGTCTCAAACAACTTTGAGAGGTCGGGTGACCTCCAGAGGAGGAACTCTCCAAAAGAGAGTGGAAGCAACTCAAAGTACGCCGCCCTACCCACCAAGTATCCTCCCACCTGAACCTTCACATCAAACGAGCCAGAGCCCGTAACCACCAGTTTCAGGGAATCACCATAAGTATCATAGATTAGCTTCAGGTTTTTGCCAGCATTCTTGCTGTATTGAACCTCATCCAGATAAAGTATGCCTCCTCTATCCAAATATCTAGAGGCGAACTCTTTAGGGGATTCATCGAATGTTCGTAGTGCATCAGCGTCTTCTAAGGTTACATAGCTTCCCCCATGCATATCCCGAAGATGCAGAAGACACGTGGTCTTACCACTCTGTCTTGGACCCCTAATGAGAAGGACCTCCCTTCTCCTCATCCATTTCTCCAATTTTTCATCAATTTTTCGTGGATAGTACTCCACAAAAACTATTATTAGATTGGGACTAATAAGCCCCACATTAACCTTCTAAAACCCCCCAATACCACTAGCCACATTTTCAACTATCTCTCCTACGCATCCATGTATCGTTGTTTTACAGTGTGGCGGAAACCAGCGGTATCCAGAAAAAGTGTTATTCCCGTGTGGAATCCTATGATGATGGCAGCAACTCTCCACTTCCCAGCGTATCCATACTAGGATAGATCCCAAATCTGGGTCCTTATGGTGCCGCTTAAATTTGTTTTTTGTCGCTTTCTAGATGGGTCTAACAAGCCAGCCCGAGTCCGCCTTAGCCTTGCCGGGGTGGCTGGTTGCGGGTTTGTAGGTAGTAGTCGAGCCCGTCAACTAGGGCTTTTACCGAGGCGTCGACTACGTTTGCTGAGACACCCATGGTCTTCCACTTCCTTTCACCGTCACTGAATTCGACTGTGACTCTGACAACGCTTTGCGTGTCCTTGGCTTCGCCTGGTATGAGTACGCGGTAATCCGTGAGCTTAACGGCCGCTAGCTCGGGATACTCTCTTTCGAGAGCCCTCCGCAGAGCCTGGTCCACCGCGGCCACTGGGCCCACACCCTCCGCGGCCTCGATGTGGGAATTGGTCTTTATAATGGCTATCGAGGTCCCACCCTCGGTGATAACCTTCCAGTAGTCAATGTTGACACGCTGCGACCACAGGCCGAGGTGCTTCATTATTACTAGTAGCGCGGACATGGGTGCCGAGTCGTACGCATAGCCCTCCCTTTCCTTGGCTTTGATCTCGGTGAGAGCCCTCTTCAACCTTTCATCCGTCTTTGGTAGGTCGAGTCCGAGCATCTCCCTGGCGTAGCTCACAAGGTTGGATGACCCGCTAAGCTCGGAGACCACTATCCTCCTTGAGTTGCCAACGACTGCGGGGTCTATGTGCTCGTACGCTTCGGGAGCCTTTAGGACAGCGTCCGCGTGTACACCCGCCTTATGGGCGAAGGCGAATTCACCCACATAGGGCTGATAGGGGTGAGGCTGCGCTCCAAGCATCTCGAACACACACCTCGAGACCTCTCTGAGACCCCTTAGGGAACCCTCTCCAAGCACATCTAAGCCGAGCTTGACCTTCAAAGCGGGGATTACTTGGACTAGGTCAGCGTTACCAGTCCTCTCACCTATACCGTTAATCGTGCCCTGAACATGCCTGGCGCCGGCGACCACACCCATAACGGTGTTCGCGACCGCGCACCCGGAGTCATTGTGCATGTGTAACCCCAACCTACCCCTCAGCGTTGAGGCCGCACTACGCGTCGCCTTATACACTTGGTTGGGTAGCATGCCGCCGTTCGTGTCAGCCAGCACAACAACCTCGGCACCAGCTTCCTCAGCGGTACGCAGCACACTCAACGCGTACTCTGGGTTATCATAGTAGCCCTGATAGAAGTGCTCCGCGTCGAAGACAACCTTTAGGCCGTGTGACTTCAAGTAGGCCACACTCTCATACACCATCTCCACATTCTCCTCCGGTGTGACACCCAGCACCTTGTTGACGTGGACAAGCCAACACTTACCGAAGAGCACACCCACAGGGACATCCGCGTCAAGTATCGCCTGAAGACTCACGTCCTCCGACGGTTTAACACCCTTCCTCCTAGTGCTCCCGAACGCTGCGAGGCGCGCCCTGCTCAGAGAGAGTTTCTTAGCCTCCCTGAAAAACTCCTCATCCTTAGGGTTAGAACCAGGCCAGCCCCCCTCGACATAGTCGAAGCCCAAGCCGTCAAGGATCTCGGTAAGCCTTAGCTTATCCCGCAGCGAAAAGGATACACCCACACCCTGCGAACCATCCCTTAAAGAGGTATCCAAGACCTCAACCCTGTCTGATTTGGCTACCACCAGTCATAGCGTATACATTTGACAAACTTCTATAAAAATCTTTCCATCAAACTTGGATTCTACTCGGATAACGCCTCGTACTTCTATCCTAATCTGGCATAGCGTATCAAGTGGGTTACCCCACCTTAAAAGACAGAGCCTCCCGCCTCAACAATCCACACGCTCAATTCTCTCCCATGGGGGTTACGCGGACACGCGTAGGTTTCCGCAGGCGTGGACTCCCAGCTACGCGCACCACGGTACACGCGAATACTCTCAGAGGCTACACCTAAGGCTAATGATTTCTGTAATTCCCGTCTTCCACGGGGGATCAAAAACCTACGCTTATGAGCAAGGCTAGTCTGTTCGTGCCGTTTGATCTACAGTGCAGGACGAGTTTCTGCAAGCTGTATAAACAGCTTTGCTGGATAACTCCGAACACGGTAGCTGTTTGGGCTTATGGCGGTTTCCACATACGGGTAGTTTTGGAGGGCAAGAATTTGGAGGTAGCCCTGAAACCATTGCTGAGTTCTCCTTATATGGCTCTATCGTTTTGCTAATGATTAGGGAAACCCTTATAAATATGTTAGGGCTACCCTAATAGAGGTTGGTAGGTGTGGCATATATAAACCTCTGGAACCCAAGCAAAGCACAACTCGACTTTATAAGCGCCCTAATCATTTCATACCTTCTTGGAATAGTCCACGGCGTCACACCCGACGAGCACACTTGGCCAATAACATTCTCGTACGCTGTGGGTACATACAGCACCAAGGGTGGAGCCAAAGCTGGACTCATCTTCTCCTCAGGCTTTACACTACAGAGAGCCATACTCTCTGAACTAGCATTCCTAGCACTCGCAAGCATCTTTATGACCACACAGGCATTCGGCATAACATACATATTCGTTGGCTTAGCCATGGCCGCAGCTGGACTCTACATAGCGAAACGCGGAAAATACTTCCACGTACACTACCTACAACGAAAACTCGAATCACTCTTCAGAATACACAGCGGCTCACCAGAGGAGCAGGAAAAAGAGCTACAGCACACCCGCAATCCACTTGAAGCCCAAACACAAGACCCCCTAAGACCGGTCCCCCTAAGGCTCACATTCCTCCACGGCCTAATAGCTGGTTTTGGCTTCGGAGCATTCGCACTCATAATATACACCGTGCTCGCACCATCAATGCCTTCAGCATACCTCGGATTCGTACCAGGCCTACTATTCGGGCTGGGAACCATGACCATGCAAGCGGCCTACGGAGCCGGGTTCGGTACTTGGCTAAGGCGTAGTAAACACCTAACTGAGAAAGGGATAGCCTACGTGGGCAGAAGCATAAGCAGATACGTGTTAGCATACGGTGGATTCGCATTTATAGTAGCAGGCGCATCCATCCTCGCCTTCCCACAGCTACTAAACTATGGGATAGTGACACCGATAAAAGTGCACAATCTACACGACCTAGGTATAGGTTTCTTCCTAGTCATAGGCAGCGTAGCCATTATAGGCGCAATAGGCTACATGCGTTCAGTAAAGAAAGCCATCCAACTCGGCTATACTGTCAAAGAGAACCCGGGAACAGAATAGGTGGATAGTGTGGACCCCAGCGGGAAGTTTATACGGCTGCCTCAACCATTTTCCCCACCGCTGGGGCCACCTAAACACACTATTGCAAGTATAGCTACAATCAAACTATCAGAACAACAAACCCACTCGCCCCTGTCGAGCCATTTTGGAATCCCACTGACGTAAACTACCCAGCCCTCACTTACAAAGGAGCTCCCCTCATCAACACCCCACCACGCCTCCCCTTCTTTAGCCCCAAGGAGGGTTGGTGGGGGAGGTATCGGGCGAAGCTCCACTGCAGGCGCACCAGGGAGAGGGGGGATGGCACCCACCCTGCCCTTTCCAAAAGCACTGAAGAAGCGTTGAGTTAAACCACAGTGAGCACAGCGGAGAACCCTATCCTTTAAAGCCAAATCCCGGTTGATCCCACTGCACCGGAAGCATTCACGCGCGGGAGGCGTTATAGGCTCGCACCGCCAAAACCCGTTTTACCCCGCTTCTCGAACACCCACTCCAAGCACCCTCTGAGCCCGGAGAGGGAGGCATCATAAAGCCGCAACTTCCTCGACCTAGCTCCACCCCTCTCGATAAAACCCATAGTGTCCAAGTCCTCCAAAATCAGCACGCCGTACCCCTCTGCGAGTAGAACACCAAGCTTGAAGAAGAGGCCACACCTAAAACCCTTT
>Ga0209012_1000756_pt1 | contig 40308 bp, 37 predicted proteins | sample RS3BMetagenome_FD_184735 | JGI IMG/M metagenome (GOLD analysis project Ga0209012, IMG submission 184735) | Ferric oxide microbial mat and aquatic microbial communities from Rainbow Spring, Yellowstone National Park, USA - RS3B (SPAdes) (version 3) ...
GCAAGAACTTCTCTCGCTTCGTAACCTTCGAGTGGCGTTCAAAACCAGTTGCCGCCAACGACATTTGTTCGCGTATACTCACACACCAATTATATCAGAACAACGCCAATAAATCAGAGTTGCCCTAGGTTGTAAAGGCCTTATAGGCGCGATAGAGCCCTATGCCGATGAGCAAAACGCCGCCGCCCCATTCGAGTGCGTTCGTTACGTCGAGTTCTCCGTTCCTTGGCGCGTGTACGAGCGACCAGATTCCAACAAAGAGCACAACTACAGACATAAGTAGATACAGTGCACGTTTTTTTCGACCGAGGCCGGAGTCGCTCGCGTTTGGCATCATAGGTGGCATCCTTGTAGGGCGGCGTTGTGTTGGTCAAGGGAGAGTTGAGCTTGAGCAGCTTCGAGTGCGTTGTTGGCGGCTAGAACCGCGAAACCCGCAGCTAAGACTGCGGCGCTTACGGGCAGCGTTCCAATCCCTAAGGTCAGGAGGGTTACGATGCTGTCGCTACCTGAGAGCGCTATTAGTGCGGCCAACGCGGCTGCGAGATTTTCCTGATCGGCGGCGACGTTCATTTCATCGATTTTAATCTGTTCAAGTGACGTATGCCCGCCCCCTCCACCGCATCCGCCGATCGACATTTTCGCGCGAGCCAGATCGGCATTTGTTGGGATCGTTCCTTTATCGATGAACACTTTACCGTTCGCGAAGCGATTGATGGCCGCACCCTCAGTGTTAAATGACAACGTGTCGACGAGCCTCCCATTGACATAAATATTGTATCCCGAGACTGTTTTTACGACTTTCTTGGTGGCGCTGGCGGCAGGTGCAGCACTGGGCATCATGGCCGTACCACTGTGCGCACACGCGGTGAGTCCGAAGCTCAGCAACGTCGCTCCGGCGAGAGCCCTTTGAATACTTTGGCGGTAGCGAGCCAATTTGGATTTGTTCGAGGTTCCGAGGTGTTTTTCAGAAGAGAATTTCAAAATAGCTCCTTACATGTACGTAGCAAATTCCGGAGGCGATGCCTACGGATAGTCGCAGACTTCCCCCCCCCCCCCCCCCCCCCCCCCCCCCCCCCCCCCCGAAAACCCTTCGGAGACGCGTTGAGTATTTTGGGAGAGCGCTCGGTGCGCCCCTGAAACTTTCGAGCGGCCCCCGCGTAGAGTAAGCGGAGGTTGAAACATGAACGCTACCGCAACGCCCAATCACAGTACGCTCCTTCGCTCCATCGCGCTCGCTGCGATGATCGGCACCGCCCTCGTCGGTATCGCCCGCGGTGCGGGCGACCGCACGCTGCACCAGAGTGCGGCGGTCGCGGGAGGTCAACGCGTCGTCTTCGATTGTTCGAAGGCGCGCGTCTCCTGCGATATCTCCGCGGTCGGCTCTGCGACGCGCCAAGCGCAGGTGATGGCGAGCATCTCGGGCTCCGATGCCGCCAACGTCGAGATTCTTCGCAAGCCGGGTAGCGCGCATTTCGTCGTTACGCTCAAGGACCAGCCGACGGAATCGAGCTCGCTCTGGTCGATCGTGAGCAACATCTTCCATCCGAAGAGCTGGTATCGCCCCAGCGCATACGCAACGGTGCAATTGAGCGTACCCGGCGATCGCGAACTCGATATCTCCAACACGAACGATCGCATTCACGTGCGCGGCGTTCGCGCGCGGCTCTCGCTCGCCGACGTGAACGGAAGCATCTGGGCGCGCGATAGTGCGAACGTAGACGCTTCGACGGTGAATGGTTCGCTGCACCTCGCGCTTCCCGCCGAAACGCCGGAGGTCAGCGCGAGCAGCGTGAACGGCACAATCGACATAACGCTCGCCGGAAACTTCAGCGGGCGCGTCTCGGCCTCGACGGTGAACGGCCACGTCAGCAATCCATTCGGGAACGGCAGCGGCCGAGGGCACCTGCATCTCTCGACGGTGAACGGGAGCATCACGCTGGCGCACGGCTAATTCGGTGCGTGCGGCAGGTGCCCGCGAACGACGGATAGCACCGAAGCCGACGAGATGCTCAGCCTCGAAAGCCTCCTTGTAGAATTCGATGCCGGTCGCCCGCGCGGGCTCGCGCGGGCGATCACGCGTGCGGAGTCCGGCGACGGTGCCTCACTGATGCGCTCGCTCTACGCGCGCACCGGCAAGGCGCTAACGATCGGGCTCACCGGGCCACCGGGCGTCGGGAAATCGACGCTCACCTCGGCGCTCGTGAAGAAGGCGCGCAGCCTCGGCAAGAGTGTCGGCGTGATCTCCGTCGATCCTTCGTCGCCGTTCTCGCACGGTGCGTTGTTAGGCGATCGGATCCGGCTCACCGAGCATTTCGTCGATCCCCACGTCTTCATTCGTTCGATGGCGGCGCGCGGACATCTCGGCGGCGTCGCCGGAGCGACCGGGGATGCGGTGCTGTTGATGGATGCCTTCGGGCTCGACGTGATCATCGTCGAGACCGTCGGCGTCGGGCAGAGCGAGATCGAGATTGCGGAGCTCGCACAGAGCACGCTCGTCGCGCTGCAGCCGGGAAGCGGCGACTCGATTCAGGTGCTCAAAGCGGGGATCATGGAGATCGCCGATATCTTCGTCGTCAACAAAGCCGATCACCCGATGGCGAACCAACTCAAACGCGAGATTCGCTCGATGATGGAGATTCTGCAGTACGGTGCGTGGGTGCCGGAATTAGCGATGACGCAGGCGTTGGAAGGCACGGGAATCGACGAATTGTGGAGCGCGATCGAACGGCACCGCGCCTATCTCTTCGAGAGCGGCGAGATCGAACGCAAGCGTCGCGCCGCGTTCGACCATCAAGTGCGCCAGCTCGCGCTCGGAAAACTGCAGCATCGCCTCGATGCCGCGATCGCCGCGCACCCCGATCTCTCGATCGATCCGTACGCGGCGTCGGAGCGAGTGCTCGCGGAGTTTTAGGAGACGCCATAAGGCGCCGAAGCCCGGAACCACCCGGCCGTACTGTTAGCAGCCTTAACGTGCGATTATAGCCCCATGAGCTTGGACCACCCTGTCGACTCAACCGTGCAAGAAGCATTCGCCCTGGGGACGATTTGTCGGTGTTCAAGAGGAAAATTGAGCTGCGACGAACACAGACCTACCTCGTAGCCACCCGGAAGCGGGAGCACTCGCTTAAACCAGACGAAATTTGGAATCTTATCGAACGCTGTTCTCCGGGACCGCGCCTTGAGATGTTTGTCCGTTACTATCGCCACGGATGGTATTAGTGGGATGACCAGGCCGAAGCGCCGCCGCTAAGGTTGATTACCTAGCGAGCGAGGGTTGGCGTGGGTGAAATCAAATCGCGTAGGCTACGGGCCCGGAACAAAGTAAGTTCGTTTTTATAAATGTGGGCTTAATTTTTCGGTATTAATGCAAGCTTTTCACCCGACCGGTCCTCGATTTTGGAAAAGGGGACAAAGCGTTCGCGTAAATGGGCAGGCGTGAGCCGGAACCTCTGAAGTATTGCCATTGTGTCAGGATGGCGACGAGGATTTTTGGGGAGGCTCGCTATTTCGCTAATTGCACCGACAAGATCGTCTACGATAGATCTGATGGCGCTGGTGTCCCAAGCCTTAGTATCACCGAGGTCAACCGACTCTGTAACATTAGCCGTAGGTAGAACAGCAACTCGGTCAAATGTCCAACTTGGATAGTTGGTTTTAAACCATTCAACTGCTTGAAGAAGTTGACCGTGATCATCCCGCGAAAGGTAGCCAGCTTCGCCCTTTCCATTTTTGGCTTCGATAACAAAGGCCTCTAGATCCGGGGCTAGCCATAATACATCCGGGCCTTTCCGAGGGCGTCGTCCGCTATCAGGCCGTTCAGAAACAAACCCGAGAAAAGTTCCCAAGTCCGCTAGGCTAGCCTCGTATTTTCGGGACGATGTATTCGAATCACATAACGGTCGCAACGCGCCACTCAGTTTAGGGAGATACGCCATTGGGCGATTATAAAGATCGATATCTTGCAAAATGCTATTTGCCTGGTCAGCCGTGGGCCCCGATACTGCGACGTAGCTTGCTTCGATCGTGGGCGGGAGAAGCAAATTTTTGTTAAGCGAAAAGGCGTTTCGTTGGAGAGCCATTGCGCGCTTTTCGTCGCCACTTGCCCACGCATACCGACCCGCCATTTGCAGGAACCATGCCTTATAGGTTTTCGAAAACGTAGAGCTTGACTGTCCAGCCTCCTCAAGAATATGGCTTGCTCTTTGTGGGTCGCCTCCTCGAAATGCTTCGAATGCCTTTCGCTCAAGAATCATGGGCGAGTCACTATGGACTTCTGTTGCTTCGGCCTCAATTAGGTCGACCAATTGTTCCTGGTGAAATTCCACCCAACCTAGGTCCCGGGTTATGCACTGCCCAATTGCCGCCTTTAAATCCTCTATAGTCCTTAACTCGCCGCTTGTTTTTTCGCCAATTCCAATCTGGGCGCGGGTGCTGGCCGTCATATACCGCCAGTTAGCTGCCCTGCTAATCCATTCAACGAGATCGTCTCCAAGAATCAAGACCGCGCACCAGTCTCCGCCGCCCCGTGAACCTCTACCCAGCCCTTGTTCAACGCGTTGGGCCATCGACGCAGTCGATTCTCCCGAATCAAGCAAAATTGCTGCACGATAGGATTCGTAGGCATTTCTGCCTTGCGGAAGCCCGTCCATGATTAATAGACGACACGCGTCATGGGCAAGATCTATTCCGTCGTAGCGGTTGGCCAGAGCTAATGGCGTCCGGTCGACTCCAGTTTGAAGGTCGCGAATGGCAACTTCGACATCGTCGGGGTTATCAGGCCGGCGTGCTACGACGTCGTTCCACTCCTCCAGGGCCGATGTCGATGGTGTCAAGAGCACGACCCCTAAGTTTTGATTGGATAACTCGGTTGCCAGCTCGGCAATGGTCGCCCGAAGTTGGCTGTCTGCTAAAATATTATTGAACCCTGGGACCAGGATCATGCGCTCGCCGATACTCGCTAGAGATTTGCTGGTTATTGCATTTCTCACGACATCTTGAGAAAGGCCAAAGGTGCCGGCAAGGGCGGTGTCATCAGCGAGCGTTGCGGACATATAAATGCGTCGGTTTGCATTTGCAAAGGATGGCAATAGGTCGACGGTTGGGAAAATAGGAACGATTGAAACAGAATTTTTTCCAATAAAGCAGTGGCAATTTCGAAGATCATCGCGCAAAAATGGCCATTCAAAACTATCGAGAGTCCTCAAAATATCTGCGATATGGTCTGTGAGAGTGGTCCACTTCCAATATGGAACCTCTAATATTGAATATTCTTTCCCTTCTAGAATATCAGCGAGCGTCCCGTCGCGGCCCGTCCCAGAAAAGGTCGGGGCCAATAATGCAATTAGACGATCATATTGCTCTTTGTCCCTCTTTCCGCTGACGGTTAAGGTGAAGGAATCACGCAATGCAGCAAGTTCTACGTGCGCGTCATCAAGAATTATCGTAGAGACTTCAGTGTATTTTTCGCCTCCAGCAATGCCAAAGCGGCTGCGGCCGTTGAAAAGGGCAGCATAAGAAGCCACTAACATTGCCTCACCTCGCTTGAATCGCGTAGAGAACGCGGCGCCACGCTCGTAGCGCTCGGCGCGTATGCCTAGGTCCAGTGCCTTTTCTACGGTTTGTGTTACAAGATGATTATTGGGACATAAATAGAGGACGGAGCTACCGTGAGCCTCTGCCATTGTCGACTCGGCAATGAGAATGCCAACTAAAGTTTTTCCTCCTCCGGTATTTTGCTTTATTATGATGTCGCGTTGGGCACGATTTTGCCACCATGCCTCAAGCACTTCGACTTGCCCGGGAAGAAGATCGCGGATGTACGGCGGCTTTACGAGCCGATTAAAAATATCGCGTGGGTGAGCGGATCGGGGCGTGCTTCGTTCGATCCTGAGACGATGGAAATCCGGCATAGAGACTCCTCCAATAGGCGCACGAGCGACTCAGTGCGCTTTATGTAGACGGATGCCCCCCCAAGGCTGTCGTTAATTCGCGCACGACAGTCGTACGCCCCTTTTGCAGGATATTAAGCGAGCGATAGCTTGGTACCGATGAAATTGAATCAGTATCCCATTTCCAACATTGTCATATCGCCTTGGTCCATAGGGTTCACGAAATCGACAGCGCAAAATTGTAAATTGCTACCCAGTGGATGAAATAGATGACACCCGGAATGACGGTTTCGGAAAACTGCAGCATCGCCTCGATGCCGCGATCGCCGCGCACCCCGATCTCTCGATCGATCCGTACGCGGCGTCGGAACGAGTGCTCGCGGAGTTTTAGTATCCCGCGGCGCTGGAATCGCCGAACGCGATCACCGGGCAGTTCACGAAGAAGCCGGCCGGCTTTGGTGAGAGTGCGGCGAATGCGTCGTACGACGTGATGCGCGTTTTCTGCGGAGCGCCGAGGACCTGCACGCCCCAGAGCGGCGAGTAGGCGTTGCTCGCGTAAAGATGCCCGACGTTCGGAACGAGCGAGAGGATATTGAAGGGTGCGCTCAAGTGCGCTGCATTTGCCAACGTTGCGTCGGCACGGAGCGGCGTGTGCAGCGTGAGGTATTTTAAGCCCTGTCCATCTTTCGAACCGGTCGGGCCGTCGGCGACGACGCCGATCGGAATCGTCGCCGCAACGTGCGCCTTTGCAAGGCGTGGAACGTAGGTCGCACGTTCGACGGTCGCTGCGACCGGGTTCGATGCATCGGGGCTGATGTAATAGATCGGCTTGCCGTTAAAGAAACCGCGCGCCAGCGTTAACGTCACCGTCATCTTTTTTGTATCGATCGCGAGAACGCGGTCTTCGGTGTTGCGATGGTGCAGCACGTCGAAGGGGCCATTCCCGGTCGCAATGATCGGTGCGTTGAATATACCGCGCTCGCCGCGGACGCGGACGAACGGCGAATAGAACGCGTCGGCGATGCCGCCGGGGTGCGCGATGCTCGGTGGGAAGCCCGCCGCCGAGGGGACGAAGACTCGTGTCGGGGCGAAGTTCGGGGCGCCGGCAAAGACGAGCTGCCCCGCGACGCGCCGGGCGCTCTGAGTCGCAGCCGTGCCGATAGTTGCTAAGCTCGGCGAGTAGATAACGTGCAGGCGGCGCGCGGTCGCTGCATTCGACGAATCGGTGAGGATGTACCACACCGTCTCCCCGTGGGCGCTTCCGCGATAGAGCGGGAGAACGGCAGTGTGGTTCTGGGTGTTCACCGAGATGGTGCTGGGAAGAATCTTCTCGCTTGCGGCGCGTGCATGGGCTCCGAGCGAGAGGCTAAAAAGTGCCGCAAGAAGGGCGGCGGTGGAGTATTTCATGGTCCCCCTAACGTGCGAGATAGGCGATCCGGATCTCTCTCTCCCCGGCGGCCGCCCCGCTTTAGGAAACCGGGGAGGTTGTAGCGAAACGAAGAGGGCCATGGCTAAGATGATGGATCGCCCGACCGGCGGCGGGCAGCCCACGCCGGAATTTGAAGCGCAGCAGGCCGCCTGGGAGGCGGCATCGGCGAAGGGCCGTCCGCGAAGCGGGCCAGGCTCGGGTGCCACCGACCGCACGCTCTCCGATATCCCGCTGAAAACCTGTTACGGGCCCGCCGACACCGCCGAGCTCGATCTCGCGCGCGATCTCGCCTGGCCGGGGCAGTACCCCTACACGCGCGGCATCCACCCCAACGGGTACCGCGACCGGCTCTGGACCATGCGCCAATTCGCCGGCTTCGGGACGGCGCGGCAGACGAACGAACGCTACCACTTCCTGCTCGCGCAAGGGCAGATGGGGCTCTCGGTCGCCTTCGATATGCCGACCTTGATGGGCTACGATTCCGACGCGCCGCACGCACGCGGCGAGGTCGGCAAGTGCGGCGTTGCCATCGATTCGCTCGCCGATATGGAGGTGCTCTTCGAGGGCATCGACATGGGCAAGATCACGACCTCGATGACGATCAACGGGCCGGCTGCAATCGCGGTCGCACAATATATCGCCGCTGCCGAGAAAAAAGGTATTCCGCGCGCGATGCTCGGCGGAACGATTCAGGCCGACATTCTCAAAGAATATATCGCGCAGAAAGAATGGATATTCCCGCCGCGCCCGCACATGCGCGTCATCGTCGATATGATTCAATTCTGCACCGAGCAGATGCCGAAATGGAATACGATCTCCATCTCGGGATATCATATTCGCGAAGCGGGCTCGACCGCCGCGCAGGAGCTGGCGTTTACGCTCGCCGATGGGTTTGCCTATGTCGAAGCGTGCATGAAAGCCGGCATGGACGTCGATTCCTTCGCTCCGCGGCTTTCGTACTTCTTTAACGCTCACATTGATTTCTTCGAAGAGATCGCGAAGTTTCGGGCCGCGCGGCGCATCTACGCTCGCCGCATGCGCGAAAAATATGGTGCGAAAGATCCGAAATCGTGGCAGCTCCGCTTCCATACGCAGACCGCCGGCTGCAGCGCGACCGCTCAACAGCCGGAAAACAACATCGTGCGTGTCGCCTACGAGGCACTCTCGGCAGTGCTCGGCGGAACCCAATCACTGCATACGAACTCGATGGATGAAGTGCTCGCACTGCCGACGGAAAAATCGGTGGAAATTGCGCTGCGCACCCAGCAAGTGCTCGCTTACGAAACCAACGTAACCAACGTCGTCGATCCGCTCGGCGGCTCGTACTTCGTCGAAGCGCTCACCGACGAAATGGAGCGGCAGGCCGAAGCCTACTTCGCGCAGATCGAGGAGTTCGGCGGCGTCATCGAAGCGATCGAAGCCGGCTTCTTCCAAAAGGAGATCGCCGACGCGAGCTATCGCTATCAGCGTTCGGTTGAGAATAAGGATCGTGTGATCGTCGGCGTCAACCATTTCACTCGCGACGAAGAGCGCGGCGACATGGATCTCTTGAGAATTACCGAGGAGACCGAGCGCGAACAGGCCGCTTCGGTACGCGCCGTACGCGAGTCGCGCGACAATGCAGCAGTTACCAAGACACTCGAGCGCCTGAAGGTGGCCTGTGCCGACCCGAAGGACAACTTGATGCCGCACCTCATCGACTGCGTCAATGCCTATTGCACCGAGGGGGAGATCGTCGATACCATGGTCTCGGTGTACGGGCGCTATACCGAACGGTCGGTCTTCTAATGCCGTTCACCGTTCTCAACGAGCTCGAACGGCATCGCGTCCGCAAGACGTTGCTTCGCGTGCGGGAACTACTCGAACAGGCTGCGGCGCTCGCGCGCAAACGGAGGAAGTAACAACGATGGATCGACCCCTACGCATCGTCGTGGCGAAGGCGGGGCTCGACGGTCACGACCGTGGAGCGAAAGTGATTGCCCGTGCGTTGCGCGACGCCGGTATGGAGGTAATCTATACCGGGCTCTTTCAGACCCCCGAGCAGATCGTTCAGACCGCGATTCAAGAAGATGCCGATGGCATAGGGCTCTCGATTCTCTCGGGCGCGCACATGACGCTCTTCCCGCTGATTCTCGACCAGCTCAAAGCGCAGCAGGCCGAAGATATCGTGTTTTTCGGCGGCGGGACGATTCCGCCCGAAGATGCCGAGGCGCTGCGCGAACGCGGCGTACAGGCGGTCTTCACTCCAGGTGCGCCGTTGCAAGAGATCGTCGATTTCGTCAACGACGCTTGCGGTAAACGCCGCGCGCTGGTCGGCTAAGCCGACGATCCCCCTTTCACACGACTCGTTACTACTGAAGAGGAATACGTGAAGGTACGAACGCGTGTCGCGCCGTCGCCGACCGGCGATCCGCATGTCGGCACGGCTTACGTTGCGCTGGTCAACTACGCTTTCGCCAAGCGGCATGGCGGCGATTTTCTCCTACGCGTTGAAGATACCGACCGCGCGCGGAGCACGCCGGAGAGCGAACGCGCGATCCTCCAATCGTTGCGTTGGCTCGGCATCGAGTGGGACGAAGGCCCCGATAAAGGCGGCCCGCACGGGCCGTACCGGCAGAGCGAACGCGCGGCGATCTATCGCGAACACGTCGACCGATTGCTCGCCGAAGGGCACGCATTTCGCTGCTTTTGCACCCCTGCGCGTTTGGACGATCTGCGCGTCGCGCAACGCGCGGCGGGGCAACCATCGCGCTACGACGGCCTCTGTCGCGGCCTCTCGGCGGACGAAGTTGCGCGCCGCATGGCTACGGGCGAACCATTCGTGGTGCGTTTGGTGGTGCCGTCGGAAGGAGTCTGCGTGGTCGAAGACGCGCGGCGCGGGCCCATCGAAATCGCCTGGAACGACGTCGATATGCAGGTGTTAATGAAGTCCGACGGGCTTCCCACCTATCATCTTGCCAACGTCGTCGACGACCACCTCATGGAGATCACCCACGTCATTCGCGGTGAAGAATGGGTGAGCAGCGCGCCGAAGCATCTGTTGCTCTATTCCTATTTCGGATGGACGCCTCCGGCGATCGTGCACTTGCCGCTGCTGCGAAATCCGGATAAGAGCAAACTCTCCAAACGAAAAAATCCAACGAGCATCTTGTTTTACGAACGCATGGGATATCTCCCCGAAGCAGTGCTCAATTTTCTTGCCTTGCTTGCAGCGGGCGCCGTGGATGGAGAGGAGCTCTTTACGCTCGAAGCGTTCGTCGAGCATTTTTCGATAGACCGCATTTCGCTGGGTGGACCGGTCTTCGACGTCCCGAAGCTCGACTGGCTGAACGGACGCTATCTGCGTGAGAGGCTCGATACGGAGCGTTTCGCCGAGCGCGTCGGTGCATGGGGATTTTCGCCGGAGCGGATTGCGCGCATCGCTGCGCTCGCGCAGCCGCGTATCGAACGTCTCTCCGATATCGGCAATCTGCTCGCGTTTTTCTTTGCGGGCCGATTGACCTACGATCCAGCGTTGCTCGTAGCGGGTAAGATCGAGGCGCCGACCGTTCGAAAGGCGCTTGCGGTAATGCAGCGCGAACTCGACACGCTGCGCGCGTGGGAGAGTGCGGGTATCGACGCACTCTTTCGGCGCGTTGCCGCTGCCATCGATATCAAAGTGCGCGATCTTACGCGCCCCTTCTATGTCGCGATTACCGGAAGCCCCACGTCGGTGCCGCTTTACGATGCAATGGAGATTCTCGGTCGGGATATCGTGCGCGAGCGCTTGCGGCACGCGTTAGAGATGCTCGGCGCACCATCGAAACGCGAGCAAGAGGAGTGGAAAAGCATCGGAAGTTCCGTGGCGGAGGTTCCCGCATGAACGTGCGGGCCATTCTCTTAGCTGCGGGAAAAGGCACGCGCATGAAAAGCGCTCGGCCGAAAGTGCTTCACGAATTATGCGGCCGATCGATGCTATGGTACGCGGTCTCCGCGCTGCGCGAGGCAGGTGTCGACGAGATCGTCGTGGTGACGAACCCCGAACTCGATCCGCAGGCGCGGGCGTTGGGCCTTCGCACCGTTATCCAAGGAGAGCAACTCGGCACCGGGCACGCGGTACAGGTCGCGCTCGCAGCGCTGGAACCTCGCGCCGATGGGCGAATTTTGGTAACCAACGGCGATATGCCGCTCGTTCGTGCCGAGACGTTCGTCCGCGTCCTCTCCGCTGCCGGAGAGAACGAACTATCGTTGGTAACCGCACGGATGCCGCTTCCTTCGAACTTCGGCCGCATCGTACGCAATGGGCAACACGTCGCGCGCATCGTTGAAGTGCGTGATGCGACCGAGAGCGAACGCGCTATAGAAGAAATGAATGCAGGTATCTACGCCTTCCCGGAGCACCACCTTCGCGAAGTTATCGCGCGATTACGCAACGATAATGCGCAGCGCGAGTACTATCTGACCGATGCGGTTGCGCTTTCGGCAAAAACAAATCGCCATGCCGTACCGGTCGCTGCCGACGATTACGAAGAGGTCCTCGGGGTTAACGACCGGAGCGAACTCGCTCGCGCGCGTGCCGCGATGAACCGACGTATCTGCGAAAGGCATATGCTTGCCGGCGTAACCATTATCGATCCCGAGACGACCTATTTAGAGCCGGAGCTAACGATTGGGGCAGATACGGTGATCTACCCGGGTACGGCGATCTCTTTGCAGTCGAGCATCGGTAGGCGCTGCACGATCGGGCCGCATACGCGAATCTCCAACGCGCGGATCGGCGACGACGTCACCATTCGCGAGAGCGTCGTGCTGGAGAGCGATATCGGCCCCGGCGCGGTGGTGGGACCCTTCGCCCACGTGCGTGGCCACGCGATTCTCGTCGGCGAGAACCGCGTCGGCAATTTCGTTGAGATCAAAAATTCACGTTACGAACGCGGGGCGAAATCGGCACACCTCTCCTATATCGGCGATGCAGAGATTGGGGAAGAGAGCAATATCGGTGCGGGCACGATTACCTGTAACTACGACGGGAAGAAGAAGCATCGCACGAAGATCGGCAAGCGGGTTTCGATCGGCTCGAACACCTCGATCGTCGCCCCGCGCACGATCGGCGACGATGCGCTGACCGGCGCGGGGAGCGTCGTTACCAAAGATGTGGAGCCCGGCGGCCGAGTTGTGGGAAACCCGGCGCGCCCGCTACGTTAGCGCGCGTTCGCGGGCGAGCTGCTCTCCAAGGCCGCGGATGCCCTCGATGAGCATGCGGACGTCTTCGTCGGTCGTTCGATGATTGACAAAGCAGGCTCGCAGCGCTCGTTTCCCGCCGATGCTTGTCGACGACACCACGGCGATGCCGCTCTCCTGAACGCGAATCACCAACTCGTCGTTGAATGCATCGAGTTCGCCGACATCGATTCCACGAGGGCGGTAGCGAAAGCAGACGACGTTCAAACCGACGGGAGCGAGTAGCTCGAACTGCGTGTCTGCATCGATCGCGGCTCCAAGCGCGCGTGCCTGCTCGACGTTGCCTTCGATTGCTGCGGCGATGCGATCGGCTCCATGTTCTTTCAACGTAAACCATACCTTGAGTGCCCGGAACGAACGTGAAAGCTCGGGAGTATAATCGGTAAACCAGGGAGTGGCGCTTGCCAGCCCGCGCGTCATTCGCGTTAAGTAAGGACCTTCGGAGGCAAAGGTAGCTCGATGGGCGTCACCATCGCGGACGAGAACGCAGCCGACATCGTAGGGCGCGTGTGCCCACTTGTGAAAATCGAAGGCGATTGAATCGGCGCGTTCGATGCCGCGTAGCCTTGCGCGGAGGCTCTCGGAAAGAATCGCAAGCGCCCCGAACGCGCCATCAACGTGGAGATGGCAGCCTTCACGCCGCGCGATCGTCGCCATTTCATCGAGCGGATCGATTGCGCCGACGTCGACCGTCCCGGCATTAGCAACGATAAGGAATGGGCGCAATCCCGAGGCGCGGTCGCTCTCGATACGTTCCAGCAGAGCAACGGTATCGATACGTTGATGGGTGTCGGTGGGGAGAATGCGCAAGGCCTCGCTGCCGATACCGGCAATCTCGAAGGCGCGCCGTACGCACCCATGCGTTGCAGCCGATGCATAGCCGGTAATGCGCGCACGCTGGGGGTCGATGCCGTGCTCGCGCACCTCGCTGCCCAAGGCACGAGTGCGCGCGACGAGCACGCCGATAAGATTTGCTTCGGAGGCGCCGGTGGTGAGAACCCCCGTCGATTCAGCCGGGAATCCGAAGAGATCGCGCGACCATGCGATGACCTGGCGTTCGACGTAGACGGCCCCGTGATTTCGGCCCCCGACGTTGGCGTTCATCGTCGCTGCGAGGAGTTCGGCGATCGCTCCACCCGGCGTCCCCGTGCCTTGAACCCAGCCGAAAAAACGTGGGTGAATATTTCCGCCGGTGTAGGGAAGGATCGTCTCTACGAACGTCCGGTAAACCGCGGTAAACTCACTCGGCTCTCGCGGGAGGCTCTCGCGCAGCCGTTCCTTGGCGCTCTCCGGCATCTCTTGCCATGCGGGGCGTTCGCGCACGTCGCGGAGAAAATCGACCGCATCGTCGAGCGCACGATGGGCCGCCGCACGAAATGCCTCCCAATCATTGGGGTCGAGCATGTTGCCGATCGATCAAACGCTCGAATGCGCGAAAAATTTTTGGAACGTGCTCGTATTTGTAGGGAAAGAGTTCGCGGTCGTCGGTAAGGTGGACGATAATCGCCGGGTCGGCTTCGAAAAATAACAAATTCCCGTCGTGGTCGATCGAGCAGTCAAAACCGACATACTCGAGGCCGAGTGACTCCGTAAGGCGTTCGAGTGCGCTTGCCGCCGTCTGAGGAAAGGCTGCGCGCCAGTCTTCGAGGAAGCGGCGTTCCTCGTCGCGCATCCACTGCTCGGCTTTCATCTCCGAACTGTAGTAATGCACCATCCAGTTCGACGAAATGGCGAGGTGATATGGGAAAATTTCGCCGTCGACGGCTACCAGGCGGTACTTTCGGAAATAGCCGTCGGGCGACGAATAATCGACCCAGGGCGTGAGAAAAAAACGTTCGCCTTCCGTCTCGCCGAGATAGTGCTTCAATTCCGCGCTCGTGGTGATACGACGCGCGCTTTTTCCGGCGTGAGAATCGACCGGCCGGAGAATCGTCGGCCGGTCGATTTCGTAGTTTTGAAGCGCCGTTCGTGAATGTTCGACCGTCTGCGGGGCGTTGCAGCCGGGGATTTTTGCAGCGAGGCGAGCGCAACGCACGCGATTGGTCTCAAGCACGCGCAACGGGGCATTCACGATGGGGCGACCGAGCATTTTAGCAACGAGTTCGGCGAGCAAAAGCATTTCGACGTTCTCGCTCGATTCTCCGATAGCGTTGAAGAGCGCGTCGTATTCGGGCAATCGCAGTGCTGCGAGACGTTCGGGTGTCGTCAGGAAGAGTTTGTGCAGCGTCGTGGTTTCGCGATCGACGAGGTATTCCAGCGGGGTATTTGCAAACCAGTCGCCGGGTGCGCAGAGCGCTAAGATGCGACGGCGCTCTTTCGGTGCGATCGAACTGAAGAGCTGCGAAACGGCGAGTGCGCGCTTTTGGTGAGCGAGCGCTTTCTCTCGATTTCCCAGCTGTAGCTCGAGTTCGTACATCGCGAGATGCGCGACCAGGTTCTCTTCATCGATGCCCAGCGCAAGCCGATATTGCGAGCGCGCCCCCTCTAAATCGCCCGAGGCAAAGAGTTCGGCTCCGTAACCAAGCCGTGCGGCCAGTAATTGGGGGTTGAGGTAGACGGCGCGCGCGTAGGACTCCCGTGCGCGCTCCCGATCGCCGAGTTCGGCGGCGATGAAGCCGCGGTTGGAGAATATCTCGGCGAGCGGTGGCGTTTGCTCGCTCGCTGCGTCGAGGAGTGCGAGCGCACCGTGGAGATCGCCGAGGGCACGCAATCGAAGCGCCTCCTGATTGGCACGACGCGGATCCTCGCGCGAAAATGTCTGGTTCGCCCCGCTGCCGGGAACGTCGTGCATCGGAGGCTGCATGACGAGCATCTTTTTCGGGAACGCCCTCGCGCTCCTGGCAAAGCGAGGTATTCGAACGGTGCCGATACGGGGCGAGCATGCCGAGGACGCTGCCGGTCTCGACGGCATGGCGCTGGTTCGCTCTGCGGTTGCGGCGATCCGCGAGGGCCCCGAAGCGGTCGTTCGGGCTTTAGTGGAACGCTCGGCTGAGGAATCGCTCGGTGCCGAGAACGTTCTGCTCTTCGTTCCGGTCGGTGACGAATTGCGTTGTCGGCAGCATTTCGGAATCGATGCGGAATATGCGACGGAGATGCGGGTGCGCCTAAGCGATGCAGGTGCGCTGATCGCGCGCGCGTGGGCGGCGCGTCACGCACTCTTCGCCTCCCCCGAGATCCCGCCGCTTCTGCCCAACGAGCGGAGCGCGTGTGCCGTTCCACTCGTCGATAATGGGGTGCCGACGGCGGTGCTCTATCTCGGGTTCGGCCGCCATCAAACCCGACAGGTGCTCGAGCGACGTTGTGCGCTCGCCGAAAATATCGCGATTCCATTTGCATTAGCCTGCGAGCGCGAGCTCGATCTGGCGCGAAGCCTCTACGACGGGCTCACCGGGTTGCTCACGCCGCGCGCGTTTCGCGACCGGCTCGCACGCGTACTCGCCGAGGATTGCGAGGGCGGAAAGGTTGCGTTGTGGTTTGTCGATACCGATCGATTTAAGGAAGTCAACGATACCTTCGGGCATGCCGTCGGCGATCGTGTTTTGCAGCAGATGGCCGAGCTGCTTCGCACGCATGCGGTTGCGCGTACGGATTTTGTCGCTCGAAACGGCGGCGACGAGTTTTGTGCGGCGCTCGTCGGCATACCGAAGACGCTTGCGATCGAGCGTGCGCAAGAATTTTGCGACGCCGTGCGCTCGCACGATTTTGGTATTCCGTTGCGAGTGACGGCGAGTATCGGCGTTGCTGCCTATCCCTTCGATGCACGGAGCGCGGCTGCGCTTTTAGAACGGGCCGATCATGCGATGTATGCCGGGAAAAACGCGGGTCGGGACCGAGTGAGTTTTGCGTTGGAGGGCCGAGCCTCCGCACTCTATCGCTAGAGGCCGCTCGGGGTAGCCCCGTGTGTGCAATCGCGATGGGCTTTGCCGGGGGCGAGGAGCGGGGCGTGCGGAGGATACGCCGCGATACTCCTAGGCGGCGCGCGATACCCGGCGAATGGAGCGCCCTATGTCGGCCACCTCTCGGATCGCGCGCTTCGCTGCGGCCTGCTTCCTCCTCGCGCTCATTTTTGCTCCGCACGCGCTGCTCGCTCGGGAGTTCCGCCCCGACGCGCTCGACCGGCAACTGGACGCCGTATCCGACCATCGGCTTTTGGCGACGCCGATCCGGCATCTCCTCGACTCCGAGCGGAGTGCAGCGGCACATCGACTGCTGCGGTGGCGCCTTCCGCTCTGGATCGTGGAAACGGCAGCGGAATTTTTTGCGCTGCTCTATCTCTGGAGCTCGGGGAATGCAGCGCGTTTACGCGACCTTCTGCGGCGTCGAATGCGCGGTGATGCCGCCGCCGAATTCGCCATGGGAGCGAGCTTGGCAGCGGTGGTACGCATCGCGGGCTTGATTCCGAATTATGCGCTCTATCGTCTCGACCGCGATCTTGGGCGTTCGGAGGTGCTCGGGGCAACGTGGCTCTGGATTTGGCTGCTTGGAACCATCACCGCGATGCTCGTCGGTGGAGCGGTGCTCGCTGTCGTTTTCCGGTTGCTCGCGCGCACGAAACGTTGGTACGTCCCGACCGCAGCGATCCTCGCGATTGCTGCGTTCGTCGGCGCGATGCTCTATCCGGTCGTGGTGGTGCCGGTGCTGTGGCCGCATCACGAACGCTCGGTGCAGTTGACGGCGGAGAATCGGAGGCTCGCCGCATCGTTCGGTCTGCCGGCTATTCCTATCCGTGTCGCGCAAGCCGACTACGCGGGTTTAACCGATCGCGTCGTCGCCGTCGGCATATTTTCGACGCGCGAGATGCTCGCGTCGCTCTCGGTGGAGCGCGCCTATTCGATTCGCGAACGCGCTTTTCTGCTCGCGCGCGTCGATGCGATGCTCGCATCGCGCTTCCCGTTCCGTCGCACCACGATCGACCTCGCACTCGTGTTGCTCGGCGTCTCGCTCGCCGTCATTCTCTCCGAGCGACTCGGGGTCCGTCGCGACGACGACCCGCTCTCTCGCGTCGCGCTTCTCGGCGCACTCTTGGTGCTTGCCTACGCGGCGATCGCACCGCTCGATCTTGCCGTGCGCCGTTCGGAGACGTTCGCCGCCGACCGTGCAGCGGTGGCGACGACGCACGATCCGGCGGCCGCCGTTCGCGCTTTGGTGCGGCAGGGGGATCATCGCCTCGAAGGGCTCTGCCCGAGCGAGGCGGCGCTGATCTTCGTCGATCCACACCCACCGCTCGGCGCACGGATCGCCGCGCTCGAGGGGCGCGCCGACCCCTGTCGCTAGAAACCGGCCGGAGTATATCGTCCGCAGCTCCGAGAGCAGCCCGCTCTCACGGGGCCCAGGGCGCGCGGGCTTCAGCGCCGTTGCTGCCGAGCACTCCTTCCGCCAGGCCGACGTTCGTCGCAAATTCGCAGAAAATCGGGAAGGAGGGAGGAGTGAAATGTCGCACTATTGCCTTAACGCATCCTTAACGCTCTGCTGCGCTCTCGGGTGCGTCTCATTGCTGAATCTTGTGGAGATGACTACGTGTATCAACGTTTCTCACGAGCGCTCGCCGTTGCCGCGCTCGTAGCCCTCGCTGCCTGCTCGGGGAACGGATCGACGGGGATGACCCCCCTTTCGCCGACGGCCTCCCTCCCCTCGCAGCCGGTCTTACCGAATAACGTCGTTGAATCGTGCGGCGGGCCGGTTCCAGCCGGCTATTCGCGCTGCTTTGCCTTAATGCGCACCGATATCGGCGCCCCGGTCGACCCCTCCATGCGGGTCACCATGGGCCGCCCCGGTGCAACCTCGGCGACGCCGGCGGGCTACGGCCCGAGCGACCTGCGCTCTGCCTACTCCTTCCCTTCGACGACGGCGGGAAGCGGGCAGACCGTTGCGATCGTCGACGCCTATGACGATCCGAACGCCGAAAACGACGTCAATGTCTATCGCTCGCAATTCGGAATCGCCGCTTGTACGACCGCGAACGGTTGCTTCAAAAAAGTCAATCAGAACGGCGTCCAAGGCAGCTATCCGCGTGGAAATTCAAGCTGGGGCCAGGAGATCTCGCTCGATCTCGATATGGTCTCGGCGGTCTGTCCGAACTGCCACATTCTGCTCGTTGAAGCGAACAGCGCATCGAACAGCGATCTCGACACCGCAGTCAATACTGCGGCCTCGCTCGGAGCGACCGAGATCAGCAATAGCTATGGCGGCAGCGAGACGAACGCCACGAATTCCGCATACGACCATCCCGGCATCGCGATTACCGCGAGCGCCGGCGATAGCGGCACCGGAGCCGAGCAGCCCGCTTCGTACGCAACGGTGACCGCGGTCGGCGGCACCACGCTCAACAAAGCGAGCAACGCACGCGGCTGGAGTGAGACCGTGTGGAGCGGTAGCGGAAGCGGTTGCAGCGCCTACGTTGCGAAACCGTCGTGGCAGAGCGGATCGGTCTTTGCTTGCCCGAATCGCACCAACAACGACGTCTCGGCCGATGCCGATCCCAATACCGGCGTCGCCGTCTACGACAGCTATGGTTCGAAGCGGAACACCGGCTGGCTCGTCTTCGGTGGTACCAGCGTTGCGAGCCCCGTCATTGCCTCGGCGTACGCGCTCGCCGGGAATGCAGCGTCGGTGGTCTATGGATCCTATCCGTACTCGCACGCCTCCGACTTCAACGACGTGACATCGGGGAGCAACGGCACGTGCACCTATGCTTACGTTTGCAACGCCGAAGTCGGGTACGACGGCCCAACCGGCGTCGGCACGCCGAACGGAGTCGCCGGGCTCTAAAGGCTCTGCCTCTTACCGAAAAAGGGCGTCGACCTTTTCGTCGGCGCCCTTTTTCGGTGCGTTCTCGGCGCGGTTACGCTGCGAGCACGACGCCGCCGGTCACCCGCGTACCAAGATGCCGTTCGGTTAAAAGTTCGATAACGGCAGCATGCGCGATCCGTCCGTCGCAGATCTCGGCGGCGCCGATGCCGCCGCGGACACCGCGCGCGGCTGCGCGCATCGTCGCGCGTAGATCGGGGGCGAGGCGCTCGTCGTCGGCGAGCGCGAGCGCTTCGGCTGCGGTGAGCTCGGATATCGGCGCGTTCGTGAGCGGGTTTGCCACCGAACCGGCGCGGTGGAAGAAGATCGCGCGGGATGCGTGAAGCGCGATACCGATCGCGCGCGTCACCTCGTCGGGCTCGACGAGCTCTTCGCGCGCGGGGATCGGTGCGTAGGCGATCGGTTCCACGATCGGCACGAAGCCAGCGTCGATAAGGGCGAGCAGAATCTCGGGTTGTACCGCGCCGACGCCGTCGGCGGCATGAGGGAGCAGCGCGGCATCGGAGCCGGAGATGCCGACCGCGCGATTCTGGGAGAGGTTCATTCGCATGACCAACGCGCGCGCGCTCGGCGCGTCCGGTGCGACGATGACGGCGGCGACGCCTTCCTCGTGGAGAACCTCGATATCGGCGAAGAGCGTCGCGTCATGTGCGTATGCGGTCTCGCTATCGCAGCGTAGGACGAATGTCGTTCCCGATAATCTCCGTGCACTCACCGTTGTTGAACCCCCTACTGGGAGAATCGGCACGCGAACGCCGCGGTTTAGTCGGCGCGAAAGGCGTTGACGCTCGGGAGTGCAGCGTCGATTCCTTCGGCGAGCCAGCGTTCGGCGCCGTCGGCAGCCGCGACGATGACCCGCGCGAGCGTGTCGTGCTGCGCCGCCGGAAACGCTGCGAGCACGTAATCGATGCTATCGCCTCCATCAGGGCGCCCGACACCGACGCGCAAGCGAGCAAAATTTTCGCCGATCGTACCGATAATGGAACGCAGCCCGTTATGGCCGCCGTGCCCGCCCGACGGGCGCATGCGCAGGCGCCCGAGCGGAAGGTCCATGTCGTCGCTGATAACGAGAATGCGTTCGGGCGGCGTGCGATACCACGACGAAATCAAGCGGACCGGGACGCCGCTGAGATTCATATACGAGGTCGGTTCTACGAGCAGTACGTTGCGTTCGCGGACGAGTGCTTGCCGGGCCTGGTCCTTTTGCCGCCAATTCGAAACACCGAAGCGTCGCGCCACCTCGTCGAGCACCATGAAACCGACGTTGTGGCGCGTTGCCTCGTACGCTCTTCCGGGATTGCCCAGCCCGACGATCATGCTGGGCGATTCGCTGCGATCGCTTATGCCTTGATCTCGCTCTTTTGCCCGAGCACTTCAGGCTCGACCTGTTCGACGGTGCCGGCCGCGCTTTCCTCAACCTGGCGCGCCGTCTTCGAAGCTTCGACGGTGATGAGAACGGTGTCGGGAGGGGTGACGAGGCGGAAACCCTTGGGCAACTTGACCTCGCCGGCGCTGACATGGCGATGGACGCCGAGTTCGCTGACATCGATATCGATATGCTCGGGCAGATGATCGGCCGGCCCTTCGATCTCGATATGGTGCGAGAGCAAATCCATCACTCCGCCGAACTCCTTGACGCCCGGCGCAACGCCGACCGTAGCGATCGGTACGCGCGCGTGCACGGCCTCGTTGAGGCCGACACGCTGGAAATCGACGTGAATGACGCGACGTGTTACCGGGTGACGTTGTACTGCACGCAGCAGCGCGGTGTCGATCGTCTTTCCCGCGTGGACCAGCGTAAGCACGCCGCTCGCTTCGTGGCGCGCAGCGAGCTCTTCGAACGCGCGCCCTTCCATCGCCAAATGACGCGGAGCAGCGCCGTGTCCGTAGAGAACCGCAGGCACCATGCCCTTCGCGCGCAGCGCCGAGGCCGACGAGGTCCCCGTCTTTTCGCGGGGCTCGACGGTAAGAACGTGGACTTTGGTAGGCATGGGTTCCTCTGCTTTCTCTTGGTGGGTCGTTTTAAGAAACGGTAATGGGTTCTACGAAGTTCGCATCGAGTTTGATCTCTTCGACGCTAAAAAGTTCGGAGACCGAGCGGTTGGTGGTAATGCGGCCGATCGCATCGGCGAACGTTTGCGCGATGGAGAGCTGAATAAACTTCTCGCCGGCAGGCTGTAAGATCGGAATCGTATCGGTAACGATGACGCGTTCGATCACGGAGTTCGCGAGCACCTCGATTGCGTTGTCTGCGAAAAGCCCGTGCGTGGCAACGGTGTGGACGCTCGTCGCCCCGCGTGCCTTAATCGCCTCGGCTGCCTTAGCGAGCGTTCCGCCGGTCGAAATCATATCGTCGACGATCACCGCAATCTTGCCGTTGACGTCGCCGACGATATCGGTGACTTCGGAGACATCGGGTTGTGGTCGGCGCTTGAAGCCGATAGCGAGCGAAGAGTTGAGGCGCTTGGCGAAGAGTTCGGCGCGATGGACGCCGCCGGCGTCGGGTGAGACGACGACGATCCGGTCGTCGCTGAGCCCCTCGCGTTTAAGATAATTGCAGAGCGTCGGCATCGCCATTAAATTGTCGACGGGAATATCGAAGAAGCCCTGGATCTGCGCGGCGTGGAGATCCATGGTAACCACCCGCTTTGTTCCCGTGGTCTTCAGCAAATTCGCGACGACTTTCGCCGAGATCGGCTCGCGCGGCTTGGTCTTTTTATCTTGCTTGGCGTAGCCGTAATAGGGGACGACCACGGTGATGCGAGCCGCCGAGGCGCGGCGGAGCGCGTCGATCATCAGCAGTAACTCGACGAGGGCGTCGTTGACGCCGTTGCCGTTGGGGGCTTTGCAGATCGACTGCACGACGAAGACCTCCGCACCGCGGACATTCTCGCGAATCTCGATGCGCGTCTCTTCGTTTTTGAATTTCGTAACGAGCGCGTCGCCCAAGGAGATCTTCATGCGCTTGGCGATCGCCTCGGCGAGTTGCGGATTCGAACTCCCGGAGAACAGGAGAGGCGTGGTGCTCAAGGGCGGGCTCCTAGGGCAGGCGGGTAGACCTAGTGGTTCCGAGCGGGCCGCTCTCACTCCTCGCCGAATCACTTGCAAAGTGGCTTTGCAGGGAACTTTTCGGCTCGTCTCACCCTTCTCGCTCGCCGGGGACCAGCCGGCGGCGACCGCGGCGCTCGCGATGGGCGTGGAGCGCGGCGACCGCATTCAGACTTTGCTCGGGGTGACCGGCTCGGGAAAGACGATGGCGATGGCGCGGACGATTGAGATGGTGCAAAAACCGACGCTCGTGCTCTGCCACAACAAGACGCTCGCCGCCCAGCTCTGCGCGGAATTTCGCGAATTTTTCCCACAGAATGCCGTCGAGTATTTCGTTTCGTACTTCGATTATTACCAACCCGAGGCGTACGTTGCGGCGACCGATACTTACATCGAGAAGGACTCTTCGATCAACGACGAAATCGAGCGGCTTCGCCATGCGGCGACGCAGTCGCTCCTGACGAGGCGCGACACCCTCATCGTCGCCTCGGTCTCCTGTATATTCGGCCTCGGCTCGCCCTCCGATTATATGGAGATGTCGCAGCGAATCGCCGTCGGTGAGGAGATCGACCGGGATTATCTTCTTCGCAGGCTCGTCGATATGCAGTATCGCCGGAATGATCTGAACCTCGTGCGCGGGACATTTCGCGTACGAGGCGATACGTTGGAACTCGTCGGCGTTGAAGAGGAGCTCGTTCATCGCATCGAATTTTTCGGCGACACCATCGAAGCGATCAACGTCGTGAATTTGATGACCGGCGAATACGTCGAATCGAAAGATGAACTCCTGGTATTCCCCGCCAAGCACTTCATCACGCCCGACGAAAAGCTTCGCCGCGCAATTGCAAGCATCGAAGCCGAACTCTTGGACCGGCTTGCGGTATTGCGCGAATCGGGCAAGCTGCTCGAAGCGCAGCGACTGGAGCAACGGACGCGCTACGATCTCGATATGTTGCGTGAAGTCGGCTACTGCAACGGCATCGAAAACTACTCGCGTCATCTCACCGGCCGGGAGCCCGGTTCTACCCCCTGGTGTCTGCTCGACTTTTTCCCCAAGGATTGGTTACTCTTCGTCGACGAGTCGCACGTTACGCTACCGCAGGTTCACGGCATGTTGCCCGGCGATCGCGCGCGGAAACTCTCGCTGGTGGAACACGGTTTCCGGCTCCCGAGCGCGCTCGACAATCGCCCGCTCAGTTACGAAGAGTTCGACGCCCATCTCAATCAGGCGATCTACGTCTCGGCGACGCCGGGTACCTACGAAACCGGGCGTAGCGCGCAAGTGGTGGAGATGATCGTTCGCCCGACCGGCTTGGTGGACCCGGAGATCGAAGTGCGGCCGACGCGCCATCAGGTCGACGACCTGATGGAAGAGATCCGCCTTCGCGTCACGCGCAACGAGCGCGTTCTGGTGACGACGTTAACAAAGAAGATGGCCGAGGATCTCACCGACTTTCTCGTGGAGGCCGGCTTAAAAGTGCGTTATCTGCATAGCGAGGTCGATACGCTCGAGCGGATCTCCATTCTACGCGACCTGCGAAACGGCGTTTTCGACGTGCTCGTGGGGATCAATCTGCTGCGCGAGGGGCTCGACCTGCCGGAGGTATCGTTGGTCGGCATCCTTGACGCCGATAAAGAGGGATACCTTCGAAGCGCGACTTCACTGATCCAGACGATCGGACGTGCCGCCCGCCACGTTGAAGGCAAGGTCATCATGTACGCCGATAACGTGACCGAATCGATGGCGCGTGCGATCGGCGAGACGCGCCGCCGTCGCGAACGCCAAACGGCCTACAATCGCGAGCGCGGCATCGAGCCGCGCAGCGTGCGCAAGGAAGTGCGCGATATCCTCGCAATGGTCGGCGGCGGAGATCGCGGCGAGAAAAAAACGAGCGCGCGCGATCGGTTGCCGCGTGAAATTGCGGCGCGGATGGCGGCCGACCTCGAGAAAAAGATGCGCGAGTTTGCCGCCAATCTCGAATTCGAGAAAGCTGCTGCGGTGCGCGACGAGCTGATCGAAGTGCGAAAGCAGAGCGGCGCCGCCGAGTCGATTTTGTTCGGGGCGCGTGCCCCGAAAGTGCTCGCACGTGCGCTTGACGAAAGAGCGTCGGAATGATCGACCTCGTTCTTTTCGACCTCGACGATACGTTGCACGACGATACCCAGGCATGCCTTCTCGCCGGCATGGAGGCCGCCGAAGAGGTCGCGCGCGAATTCAAAATCGATGCGCGGATGCTCGCCGACGCCTACGCAAGAGAAGCAGCGATTTTTTGGCATGGTTTAACGCCCGAACGGTTGCAAACGAAATTGGCCCGTTTGCGCGAGCAGATGTGGGAGCGTGCGCTCGCCGAGGTTGGTATCGCCGATGTGGGGCTAGCGCAGCGCACCGCCGCGCGCTACTACGAGCATCGCAAAAAATATTTCGCGCTCTTTCCCGGTGCGCTGGAATTACTCGAAGAGCAACGCGCCCGGGGCCGCCGCCTCGGGATCCTCACCAATGGCTTTGCCGAAACGCACGTCGAGAAGATCGCGCTGCTGGGGCTCGCGGAGGCTGTCGATGCAACGTTCTTCGCCGACGATACCGGGCTGCTCAAGCCCGACCCCGCATTCTTTCAACATGCCTGCGAAGCGCTCGACGTCCCCGCCGAGCGCGCGGCGATGGTCGGCGACCGCTACGAGCGCGACATTGCGGGTGCCTTGGATGCGGGAATGGTTGCGATCTGGCTCAACCTCCGCAGAGAAGCGCTCCCCGACGGGGCCCAAGCCCCGCATGCAACCGTAACCGCCTTCTCCGGTGTTGGTCGAGCCCTGGAGAGCGCGTCGCTGCGCCCTCGGAACGGATAGACATGGGGCACGGACTCGATTCGATCGTCATTAAGGGCGCGCGCGAACACAATCTCAAAAACGTCGATCTCACGTTGCCGCGCAACCGACTCATCGTCGTTACCGGCCTCTCCGGCTCCGGCAAATCGTCGCTCGCCTTCGACACGATCTATGCCGAAGGGCAGCGCCGTTACGTTGAGTCGCTCTCGTCCTATGCGCGCCAGTTCTTAGGGCAAATGGAGAAACCCGACGTCGATTATATCGAAGGGCTCTCGCCCGCGATCTCGATCGATCAGAAGTCAACTTCACGCAACCCCCGCTCGACCGTAGGCACGGTCACCGAGATCTACGATTACTTGCGCCTTCTCTTCGCGCGAATCGGCGTTCCACATTGCCCCAAATGCGGGCGTGCGATTACGACGCAGAGCAGCGAACAGATCGTGGACGCGATTCTCGAACTTCCCGAGGGAACCCGCATCGTCTTGTTGGCACCGCTGGTGCGCGGCCGTAAGGGCGAATATACCAAGCTCTTCGAAGAGATCGCAAAAGAAGGCTTCGCGCGGGTTCGGATAGATGGCGAGATGAAGGAACTACGCGAGAAGATCTCGATCGACAAGAAACGCAAGCATACGATCGAAGTGGTCGTCGACCGTCTCGTCAACAAGCCCGATATACGCAAGCGGCTCACCGATTCGGTCGAAACCACCTTGCGGCTTTCGACCGGCATCGTGACGGCGTTGTTGGAAGAGCCGAAAAATAAGCCGCGCGAAGTAACGTTCAGCGAGGCGTTCGCTTGTGTCGACTGTGGGCTTTCATTCGAAGAGCTTGCGCCTCGCCTGTTCTCCTTTAACTCGCCCTACGGCGCCTGCCCCGCTTGCAGCGGGCTCGGTGAGAAGGTGGAGATCGACCCATGGAAGGTGATTCCCGATCGCAGCAAATCGATCGCCGATGGCGCAATCGTGCCGTGGAGCAAGACGTTAGGCACCGGGCGCTTCCCCTCGATGAACGCCTACTATCTGCAGCAACTCGAGCGCGTGTTACGTCGCCACAACGTGCGCATGACGACACCGGTCGAGCGCTTCTCCGACGAGGTGCTCGACGTCGTGCTCTACGGCACCGACCGGGAGCAAGATTTTGCCTACAAGACGCGTTCGGGCAAGACCTGGGAATATAAGGCCACCTTCGAAGGCGTGGTAAATAATTTACAGCGCCGCTATTCCGAAACGTCGAGCGAGTACGTCAAGGAAGATATCGAAAAATATATGGCGACCTCGGTCTGCCCCACCTGCAGGGGCGCGCGCCTGAAACCCGAGGCGCTCGCAGTGAAAATCGCCGACGTCAATATCGACGAATTAACGCGGCTCTCGGTCGAGCGTGCGGAGAGTTTTTTTGCAACGTTACAATTGCGGGAGCGCGATTTGCAGATCGCACACCAAATCGTCAAAGAAATCCGCGCACGGCTAAGTTTTCTCTCCAACGTCGGGCTCGATTATCTTACCCTCGCGCGCTCGGCTACCACGCTCTCGGGAGGGGAATCGCAGCGCATTCGCTTGGCGACGCAAATCGGCAGCGCCCTGGTCGGCGTGCTCTATATCCTCGACGAACCGTCGATCGGCTTACACCAACGCGATAACGACCGGTTGCTGGCGACGCTACGCACGCTGCGCGATATCGGCAACACGTTGGTTGTTATCGAACACGATGAGGACACCATGCGCTCCGCCGATGTCATCGTCGATATCGGGCCGGGTGCCGGCGCGGAGGGAGGCGAGATTCTTACCGTCGGGACGCTTGCCGAGGTGCTGGCAAATCCGCGCTCGGAGACCGGTGCATATTTGAGCGGAAGGAAATTCATTCCGGTTCCTACGGAACGGCGCGTGCCGAAGGGCTGGCTCGAGGTGCGAAAGGCGCGCGCCAACAATCTGCGCGATATCGATCTCCGCGTACCGCTCGGTGTTTTCTGTGCGGTCACCGGGGTGAGCGGCAGCGGAAAATCTTCGCTCGTCAATCAGGTGATCGTGCGAGCGCTCAATCAGCACCTGCACGGTGGTGCTCCCGCGGGAACCTATGGCTCGCTTAAGGGCGTCGATGCGCTCGACAAACTCGTCGTCATCGACCAATCGCCGATAGGGCGAACGCCGCGTAGCAACCCGGCGACGTACACCGGCGCGTTCGACCTGATACGCGAGCTCTTTTCAATGGTTCCCGAGGCGAAGATGCGAGGCTATTCGCCGGGACGCTTTTCGTTCAACGTCAAGGGTGGCCGTTGCGATGCATGCGAGGGTGACGGCATCATAAAAATAGAGATGCACTTTCTTCCCGACGTTTACGTACCGTGTGAGGTTTGCAAAGGGAAACGCTATAACGCGCAGACCCTCGAGGTGAAATATAAAGGGAAGAGCATCGCCGACGTGCTTGAAATGCGCGTCGATGAGGCCGACGACTTTTTCGCGACGATACCACGCATTCACAACCGCCTACGGACGATCTGCGACGTTGGGCTCGGGTATATTAAAATGGGTCAACCCGCCACGACGCTCTCGGGCGGCGAAGCGCAGCGCGTGAAGCTCGCCACCGAACTCGCGCGTCGCTCGACGGGGCGCACCTTTTACGTGCTCGACGAACCGACGACCGGATTGCACTTTGCAGATATTCATAAATTGCTTGAGGTGCTGCAGCGTTTGGTCGCGACCGGTAACACCGTCTTGACGATCGAACACAACCTCGATGTTATCAAGACCGCCGACTACGCGATCGATCTCGGGCCCGAGGGCGGCGACCGCGGCGGCACGGTGGTAGCGGTGGGAACCCCCGAGGAGCTTGCGCGCAGCGCTGCCTCCTATACCGGCGCCTATCTCAAACCGGTGCTCGCCGACGAGCGTGCGACCGGGCGTAAACGCCCGAATGCGGCGCGACTGCAGCGTATCGAATCGGAAAATCTTGCGGCGCTCGACGATCTTGCGAAGGGTGAGCGTTCCGTCGTCGAAGCGTAGAGCCATGGGATTAGCAAGCCTCTCGGCGGTCATGCTCGTCTGCGGCGATCTCCATCGGTCGCTGCGGTTTTATCGCGATATTCTCGGATTCCGTGTTACCGCCGACGCCGCTCCGGCTCGTATAGATCTCGAACTGCGCGAAGGGGTCGCCTTGAGTTTGCACGCTCGGAACGGTCTCTTGGCCGTGCGCCCGGGCTCCTTACAATTGGGATTTAGCGTCGATAACGTCGATGCATTTCTCGCCGACTGCCGTCATCTCGAAGTTCCGATCTTTCAGGATGCTTACGATGAACCCTTCGGGCGCGTGGCCGTCATCGGCGACCCCGACGGGTACCCGATTCAGGTCGCGAGCCTGCGCGTGCAATCGTGACGCCGCGCGAGCGTGTCGAGTTGCTACGTCGGCAACTCGACGAGGCGAATTATCGATATTACGTGCTCGACGCCCCGACGATCACCGACGCCGCATACGATGCGATGATGCGCGAACTGCTGGAAATCGAGGAGGCGCACCCCGAGTTGCGCAGCGACCTCTCGCCGACGCGGCGCGTCGGGGCCGCGCCATCGAATCGGTTTGCGCCGGTAGAACACGGAACGCCGATGCTGAGCCTCGCCAACGCGTTTTCAAGCGACGAACTTCGTGCGTTCGACGAGCGCGTTCGCCGACTGCTCGATGTGCCCGAGGTCGGCTACATCTGCGAGCTCAAAATTGACGGCCTCGCCGTTGCCGTTCGTTACCGAGACGGCACGTTCGTGCGGGGCGCAACGCGCGGTGATGGGCGCGTCGGCGAAGAGGTCACCGAGAATCTTCGCACGATCCCCGGCGTCCCGCTGCGATTGCGCGAAGCTCTTTCGGGCGATTTCGAAGCGCGTGGTGAAGTCTACCTTCGCCGCAGCGATTTTGAAGCGCTTAACCTCCGCCGCGAACGCGAGGGAGCACCGCGTTTTGCCAATCCCCGCAACGCCGCCTCCGGCGGTCTACGCCAGCTCGATCCGGAGCAGACGCGCGAGCGTCACCTCTCGTTTTTTGCCTACACGTTGGTCGAACCGCCGCCGGAGATCGAGACGCAACATGCGGCGCTAAAACGACTGCGCGCGTTGGGCTTTCCGGTCAATCCGAACGTTCGCCCCGTGGCCTCCATCGATGAAGCGATTGCGTTCTGCGAAGAATGGGAACGACGGCGCGACGAACTCGATTATGAGATCGACGGCGTTGCGATTAAAGTCGATCGTTTCGAGTACCAAGAGCGCCTCGGAACCGTCGCGCGCGATCCGCGCTGGGCGGTTGCGTTTAAGTTCAAGGCGCGTGAAGCGACGACGAAACTCGAAGATATCACCGTGAGCGTCGGGCGAACCGGCACCCTCAACCCCAATGCCGTTCTCGCTCCGGTCGAGATCGGCGGCATTACGATTCGCAGTGCCACGCTGCATAACGAGCAGTACATCGCTAGCAACGATATTCGAATCGGCGATACGGTCATCGTCGTTCGCGCCGGGGACGTCATCCCGCGCGTCGTGGGGCCGATTCGCGAATTGCGCACGGGGCGCGAGCGCCGTTTTCACATGCCGACGAAATGCCCGGTCTGCGGTGCAGACGTCGATCGTCCCGAAGGGGAAGCGATAGCGCGCTGCACCAACGCATCGTGTCCGGCGCAGTTGGTCGAACGGCTGCGCCATTTTGCTTCACGCGGCGCGATGGATATCGAGGGGCTTGGCGAGGTGCTTGCCGAGCAGTTGGTAAGCGGCGGCCTCGTCGAGCAGTTCGCCGACCTCTACGCGCTCGAGGCCAAGCAGCTGGCAGCACTCGAGCGGCTCGGTGCGAAGAGTGCCGCGAATCTTGTCGCGGCGATCGCTGCGAGTAAAGAGCGGGGCCTCACGCGCGTGCTCGTCGGGCTGGGCATCCGCTACGTCGGCGAGCAGACCGCGGCGATTCTCGCGCGCGACTTTCGCACGATGGCGGCGCTCGCCGAAGCCGACGAAGCGACGCTTCAGCGCAGCGAAGGGATCGGCCCCGAGGTCGCCGCGAGCGTACGCTTGTTCTTCGCACAGCCACGCAATCGCGCGGCGGTGGAGGCACTCGCTGCCGCCGGCGTCGTGATGGAGGAGCGCGGTGCCGCACCGATCCCTGATTCGGCACTAAAGGGCAAGCGTTTCGTTCTCACCGGAACGCTCGCAACGATGACGCGCGATGAAGCGAAGGCGACACTCGAAGCGCTCGGCGCCAGAACGAGCGAGTCGGTGAGTGCGAAAACCGATTATGTCGTCGCCGGCGAAGCAGCGGGAAGCAAACTGACGCGAGCCCGCGAACTCAACGTCGCGGTCATCGACGAGAACGCCTTCGCGCTGATGCTTAAGGAAGCGCGCTCCCCAGCGCCTCGATGAGATCGCTTGCAACGACGCCGACCGGGCGCTGCCGCTGCGCCGCCTGCCCCGCGCGTCCGTGCCAGAGCGCACCGAGCGCTCCGGCTTGAAACGGGGAAGAGCCCCGTGCGAGCAACGCGCCGATGATGCCGGTGAGCACGTCGCCGCTGCCGGCGGTCGCCAACGCGTTGGTGCCGCTGGGATTGATGTAGGTGCGCTCGCCGTCGTCGACCAACGTGTCGCGCCCTTTGAGCAGCGTCGCGACGCCGGTGCGTGCGACGAACGCACGAAGCCGCTCGACGCGGGTTCCTTCGCGAACGCTTCCCTCCCCGGATAAACGCGCGAACTCCCCTTCATGAGGCGTAAGAATCACCGAGCGCCCGCGAAGGATCTCGAGGTGCTTTGCGAGATGGAAGAGCGCGCTTGCATCGACGACGGCGGGTAAGAGCGTCGTCGCCAATCGTTCGCGCACGAGTTCGCCGACCTCGTCGGCGAGGCCGAGCCCCGGTCCGATCGCAAGCGCCTTGTGGCGCGCTTCGAGATCGCGCATCAGTGCGCTCCCTTCGCGTGGATCGGCAGGCAGCTCGACGACGATGGTCTCGACGAGCTGCGTGCGGAGAGCGGCGACTGCAGCCGACGGAGCGACGAGCGTGACGTAACCGGCCCCGGCGCGCGCAGCGGCGCGTGCGCAGAGCACGGCGGCACCCGGAAACTGCGCGCTGCCGGCGAGCACGAGCACGCTTCCGGCGCTCCGTTTGTCGGCTCGTTCGTCGCGTTGCGGCATCGCCGCGCGGGCGCTTGCGTCGTCGAAGGTTACGAAGCGTGGGGGGATCGCAGCGAGCAACTCGGGAGGGAAGCCGATCTCGGCGAGGACGAGCTTGCCGATCTGTCCGCGCGCCGGGTCGAGCAGATGCGCGGGGACGAGCGACCCGAGTGCAACGGTAAGCGCGGCGCGGACGGCGATGCCTGGAATCGCGCCGGTGAGCGCGTCGATGCCGGTGGGCAGATCGACGGCGATGCAGGGGGCGCCGCAGGCGGCGATCGCCGCGACCGCGTCGCGGGCCGTTTCGTCGAGCGGCAGGCGCGCACCGCTTCCGTAGATTGCGTCGAGGATGAGTTCGGCGCGTGCTATCGCGCGCTCGCGCGCCTCGATCTCGCTCCAAGAGATCGTGCGAACGCCGGCTGCCGCCGCGCGATCTTCGGCGTCGGCGCGCGCCGCAGAGCGCCTGCCGACGGGCAGTGCGATCGCGATCCGTTCGTGGTGTTTCCCCAATTCGGCGAGCGCTGCGAAAGCATCGCCGCCGTTATTTCCCGGGCCCGCAAAGGCGACGATGCGTCCGCCGCGTGGCAAGCGTTCATCGACCAAGGCTGCGATGCGCGCACCTGCGGTGCGCATTAACGCGATCTCGCCGACGCTGCGGCAGGATGCGGCGTCGAGCGAGCGGAGTTGCTCGGGAAGTAGAACCGGAATCATCGTTCGAAGATGACGACTGCCGCTGCGGTTGTTGCGGTGTGGGTGATCGTAAGATGGACGTGCGCGATCGCACGCTCTTCGAGCAACGCGCGCGCCTCGCCATGCAGGAGGATCATCGGGCGCCCGCTCGGCTCGTGCCCAATTTCGACGTCGCGCCACGGGATCGCGCGACCGAATGCTTTGCGCGTTGCTTCCTTGGCGGCAAAGAAACCGGCAAGGCGTTCGGGCCAATTGCGCTTGCGCATTGCGTAGCTCATCTCCGCTTCGGTATAGACCTTGCGCGCGAACGCCGCACGCTCGCGTTCGTCGAAATGATAGCGCTCGACCTCGGCGAGGTCGATCCCCAACCCAACGATCATGGCGCAGCCTTCCCTACCGCCGACAAGTTTTCCGGTAACGCATGCCGAATAGCGCGAGCTAAAGGAGCATGGCAAAGATCATTCGTTTGATACCGGTGAACACCGTCGACGCGCGCCTCGCGGATCGGCTTGCGGTTTGCATCGAGGAGCGCTTCCTTACCGGTGTCCGAATCGAACGCTCGCTGGCGCTCGCTCGCACCGCGCTCAACGCCACGCGCAATCAGCTCTTTGCGCCGACACTCTACGCGCGCATCGCGCGGGGCTTCCCGGGGCAGGAGGGCTTCGCGCTCGCCCTCACCGAGTTCGATTGCTACAAGACCTCGCAGCGCTACCTCTTCGCCGATGCCGACGCAAACACCGGGACCGGCGTCGTCGCATTCCATCGCCTTCGGCCGGAGTTCTACGGGGAGGAGCCCGATCCGAATCTCCTCTTTCAGCGCGTGCTCAAGGAGGCGGTCTATGCGCTCGGGCGTGCGATGGGCCTGCGAAGCTGCCACTCGCCGCGCTGTGCCATGCATGCGACCAGCTCGGTTTTCGAAACCGATACAAAGTCCCCGAACCTCTGCGAGGCCTGTCTCGGCAGAATAAGCCGGGCCCGGCAGTAAAAGTCGCTTCGCAAGGCTAAAGAACCCTTAAAGTAGGCCAGCGCTAGCGCCAGAGGAGGTTCCTAGGTCGTCGTGCTCTATGCGAAAATTGCGGCAATGCGTTCGCGCTTCGGGCTGCCGGCGCGTATCGGGATCGCCGCAATTGCGGCGCTCGTGGCCGCGCTTGCGGCGTGGTACGGGCACGCCGTTGCTATCGAAGTGCTCCTCTTGGGGATCGTTGCCGTCGGGGCGGCGTTCGTCGGCGTACCGATCGGTACGCTCCTTGCGGTAGCGGTCGCCCTCATCGATTACTGGGCGCGCCACGCCCACCACAGCCACGAAGCGATCTCGGGCAGCGTGCTGCTCGGCGTCGTCGGTATGGCGGTCAGCCTCCTCTTCGCAGGCGAGCTTTCGCGTATCGATAGCGCCGACGAATTCGAACCCGGGCAGTATGCGTTTCGCAGTGCGACGATCTCACGCCCCGCGCTGCCGCGCGGCGAATCCGCCGATGTGCGCTCGGGCGTCGCGACGCTTGCAGCGAGCATTCGCGAAGTCTCCGGCGGCGACTTCACCAAAAACATTGCCTCCCCCGATGCCGCACTCGGCGAACTCGCCGTCGCGCTCAATAAGCTCATCTTCGGGCTGCGGGAGTTCTTCCGCGAACTCCACCAGAACTCGGCGAATCTCGGCGCCTCCGGTGCCGAGTTGCGATCGACGGCTTCCACGGCACTCGCGGTTATCGAGGGGGCTTCGGTCGCGCAGGGACAACTCGATGAAGGCATCAACGAACAGTCGCGGATCGTCGACCAAGCGACAGTGAAGGTGCGCGCGCTCACCGATGCGATTGCATCGATCGCCGCTGCCGCCGAAGAGCAAACGCGCAGTCTCGACGAGACTGCGCTCTCCGTTTCAAACATGGCAAGCTCGATCGAGCAGGTGACCGCACAGGTCGATTCGCTCTCGTCGATCTCGACCGAGATGTCGCAGACCGCCGAGGGCGGTGGGACCGCGATCGAGACCATCGTCGCCGGAATGCAGTCGATTCGCTCGACCATCAACGAACTCGCCGGCGATATTCGCCAACTCGGGAGCAACTCCGAACAGATCGGCGATATCGTCAAAGTGATCGATCGTATCGCCGAACAGACGAACCTGCTCGCGCTCAACGCCGCAATCGAAGCGGCGCGTGCCGGCGAGCATGGGCGTGGTTTCGCCGTCGTCGCGAGCGAGATTCGCAAACTCGCCGACGGAAGCGTTTCGGCGACGAAAGAGATCGCGGGCCACATTAGCTCGACGCAGGCGGTTATCTCCGAGGTCGTCGATGCGATGGATCGACTCACCGAACGGGTTGAAGAGAACGTCAACAGCACGAACTCTGCCTCGGGGGCACTCCAAGCGATCGTTCACGCGGTGCTCGCTGCAAACCAGCAGATCGGCGAGATCAGTTCGGTTGCGCGAGCGATGAGTTCGAACTCCTATCAGGTCATTCGATCGATCGAAGAGATTACGAAGTCGGTAGCTCTGAATATGCAGGCGACCGGCTCCATGCAGAGCCAATCCGACGATGTCAACAAAGCGTTCTCCGATATCGCTTCGATCTCGGCCCAAAACGCATCGTCGGTCGAAGTGTTGACATACGTCAATAAAGAGGTTACCGATAGCGCACAACGGATCCTGACGTCGCTCGACGGGATGACTGCCGGGATGAAACAGATGGACGAACGACTGAACCACTTCAAAGTGAGCGACTCAACGACGGAGGGAATCGGCGAATGAAAATGACGTTACGCGTCAGATTGCTCGGCACGATCATCGGTGCCGTGGTGCTATTTTTCCTAGTGAGCGTTATCGCGACGCGGGTCGTGCTGCAACGCGACCTTTTCAACCTTGGGAAAAGCGAGGTCACCAACGGCGCGGGGGCGTTCGGTGGATACTGGAACTCGCATCGCGATCTCATAAAAGTGCTCGTTTCGCAGGATGCGGCATCGAGTGCGTTACTGAAAGCGGTGCAATCGCACGACGATACGCAACTCCAAGATCAGCTAGCCAATATCGCGCGCACCTCGAATCTCTCGTTTCTGACCGTCGTCGATGCAAACGGAAAGGTGCTCGCACGCGCGAACGGCATGCAACCGGGCTCGCTCGCGAAGGAATCGATCGTCGCGCGCGCGCTGACCGGTGAGACGGTGAGCACCGCCGCGATACTTACCGCCAAGGAGCTCGCAGCCGAAGGGCTCGCCCCCCAAGCGCAGATGACCATTACCAATTCCGAAGGTAAGACGGTCGGTAAATCGACCGATGGCCTCGCGCTGGTAGCCGCTGCGCCGATGAGCGATGCCGCCGACCGCACCATCGGCGCGGTCTACGGCGGTGTACTGCTGAACCACGCCTACGATATCGTCGATGAGAGTACGAAGGCGCTCGGTGGCAAGACCGCGATTCTACAAGGCGATGTCATCGTCTCCAGCAACATCAAGGCGAAGGACGGGACGCGCGAAGTCGATCGCGAGGTACGGGCGGCGAAAGCGGTCGTTGCGACCGGTACGCCCTACACCGGCACGGAGCATATCGGAGCGACGACCTATATCGCGCATATCGACCCGATTACGAACGACCAGAGCAAGGTAGTCGGAGCGCTCTGGTACGGTATTCCGCGCGCGCAGATCACCGGCATTATCGCCCACACCACGAATACGTTGCTCTTCTGGGGATTGCTCGCGATGATCCTCGCGCTCTTCCTCGCGATTCCCATCGTCGAGCGGCTCTCGAAACATCTCGCGACGCGCAGCAAGCAGGTGCGGAGCGCGGCGAAGGAGCTCGGCGTGATCATCGTCGGCAGCGAAGTCTCGGGCGACCACGTCGCGCAGACGAAGACGACGATCGAAAAGAGCGGTGCGATTATCGACGAGCTCGCGAAGTCCGGCGACAGCACCGGGAAGCTTGCGGAACTCAAGAGCCTCAATGAGGAAGCGCTCGGCGATGTTATCGTCATCGATACGCTCTCGCAAGAGATGAGTTCGCGCATGAAACAAGCCGTCGACCGCGTTTCAGAGCTCAACGAGGTCGCAGGCGGATTAAACGAACTCGTCACGGGTGAGCAGAGCTAGAGAGTTAGGCGGAGTTTTTATGGCCGATATCGTCCTCTTCTTCGCAAGTAACGCCGATACGATGATCGCTACGAAAGCGCTCAAAGATGCCGGCGTCACATCGAAGATGATTCCGCGCCCGGCCGGGGTTGCCACTGAGGCGAACCTCTGTTTGAGTATCGACGCCACGGCGGAGAGTTCGGCGAAGAGCGCGATCTCCGGTGCGGGCATCACGCTTGGCGGCGTCGCGAAGTAGCGCTAACGAAGCGCGCGAACCTCGCCGAGCTCTACGACCGCGATCGACCCATCGGAGCGCTCCACGCGGAGCGCTCCGCCTCTTTCGAGCCCAAGCGCCCGAGCGGCGAAGGGTTCGGCCGCACCTTCGGGGAGCAGTCGATAGGGCATGCCGGGGATTCCGGCCGCCTGCTCCCAGAGCGCGAGCAGCGCCGCAGGCGCTTCCAGGAGTGGAAGCATTGCGTCGGCACGGCGCAGGAGCGCTGCGAGCAGCTCGGGGGCCGGGCATGGCCGGAGATCGTCGCAGAACGCCGGTGCGGGCGAGACCTCGCGCTCGGCGTTGGGATAGCGAGCCAGGTTGATGCCGATGCCGCAAGCGACGTGCGCGCGCTCGCCGACGATGCGTGAGACGGCGAGCATCCCCGCGAGTTTGCGGCCCTCGAGCAAGAGATCGTTCGGCCACTGGGCGCGCGTTACGATCCCCGCTTCGGCGAGGACGCCGTGCACGACGCAGGCGCTCCAGAAGGGCACGAGCCAGAGCGCCGAGGTCGGCAACGGCTCGGGGAGGATGGTGGTGAAGAGGAGGGCGCTCCCCGGTGGAGCGAGCCAGGCGCGCCCTTTGCGCCCCGCACCCGCGCGTTGAAAGCCGGCGACGATCGTGAGCCCGCCCGAGCCGGGCTCGCCGAGCAGCGCACTTGCATCCCGGTTGGTACTCTCGGTCTGCGCGAGGTAGCGGATGCGGGAAAATCGCGTCCCGGCGAGTTCGGCCGCGACCTTTGCGTAGGCTTCCTGAAGATCGAACATAGGTAACGAGAGGCTTCGACGTCCGCTTGGGCGTACCCAAGCGCCCGTTATGGCAATCGAACGTACATTGATTCTCTGTAAGCCCGACGCGGTTTCGCGTGGGCTCGCCGGCGAGATTATCGCTCGCATCGAACGGCGCGGCTACCTCATCGCGGCGATGAAACTCATGCAGCTCGACGGCGAGCGTGCACGCAAACACTATGGCGAGCACGCCGGCAAACCGTTCTTCCAAGGGCTGGTCGATTTCATCACTAGCGGCCCTATCGTCGCGATGGCGGTTGAAGGCGACGGCGCGATCGAAGGCTGCCGCCAGATGATGGGCGCGACCAATCCGCTCTCTGCGGCACCCGGAACGATCCGCGCCGATTTCGCGCAGAATATCGGACGCAACTTGGTACACGGGAGCGACAGCGCCGCGAGCGCCGAGCGCGAACTCGCGATCTTCTTCGAACCCAAGGAGTTCGTTTCGCGCAAGCACGATCTCGAACGCTGGATTCGCGAGTAACGCGATGTCGTTGGAGTCGTTGCGCGGCGGTGGGCGGCCGCTGATCGAGGGCGTGAGCGCGCGCGAAGTGCTCGATTCGCGTGGGAACCCGACCGTGGCGGTGAGCGTCGCGACGAGTTTCGGTGCGGTGGAGGAAGCGATGGTGCCTTCGGGTGCATCGACGGGCGCACACGAAGCGGTTGAACTGCGCGACGGCGACGTGAAGCGATACGGCGGAAAGGGCGTACGCAAAGCGGTTGCGGCGGTCAACGATCGCATCGGCCCGATCCTCGAAGGGCTCGATGCTACCGCACAGCGAGAGATCGACGAAAAACTGATCGAACTCGACGGAAGCGCGAATAAATCACGCCTCGGTGCGAATGCGTTGCTTGGGGTATCGCTTGCGGTCGCACGGAGCGCCGCGGCGAGCCTTTCGCAGCCGTTGTTCCGTTATCTCGGCGGGCCCTCGGCGGCGACGCTGCCGGTGCCGATGATGAATGTCATCAACGGTGGCAAGCACGCTTCAGGCGCCCTGCAATTTCAAGAATGTATGATCGTACCCGTCGGCGCCGCGAGCTTTGCCGAAGCGGTTCGCTACGGTGCGGAGACGTTCCATGCGCTCGGGAAGCTCTTGCACGATCGAGGTTTGCCGACGCAGGTCGGGGACGAAGGTGGGTATGCGCCGCCGCTCGATTCCATCGATACCGCGATGGAACTGCTCGTTGCGGCGATCGAAGAAGCGGGATATTCGCCCGGGGCGGATATTGCGATAGCACTCGACCCTGCATCGAGCGAGTTTTACCAAGACGGCAAGTATTTTGCTCGCGATACCACGCATGGTTTGAGCGCAACGGAGATGGTCGCGCTCTACCGCGATCTCTGCGACCGCTTCCCGATTATCTCCATCGAAGACGGGCTCGCCGAAGAGGACTGGAAAGGTTGGCACGCGCTCACCGAAGCGCTCGGCAACCGCGTGCAACTCGTCGGTGACGATCTCTTCGTAACCAATACGAAATTCTTGGAGCGCGGGATCCGCGAAGGGGTCGCCAACTCGATTTTAATCAAGGTCAATCAGATCGGCACGCTCACCGAGACGCTCGATGCGGTCGAGCTCGCGCATAAGGCCGGCTATACCGCCGTGATTTCGCACCGCTCGGGGGAGACCGAGGATACCACGATCGCCGATATCGCAGTGGCGACCGGCGCGGGACAGATAAAGACCGGTTCCCTCTCGCGCAGCGACCGCGTTGCGAAATACAATCGGTTAATGGCGATCGAAAACGAACTCGGAACTGCGGCTCGCTTTCCCGGTAAGGCGGCGTTTCGTGCACTTCGTTAAAGCGCTCGGTGCGTTGCTGAGCATCGCGCTGCTCGCCGGTTGCGGTGGTGCGGTGGCGAGCGTACGGCAAGCGGAGTGTGGCGGGTACGCCATATTGCCGGCGCCGCCCACGATGCTCTACCCAATCGCGAATGCGACCGGCGTTCCGGACGGAAACTTCACGCTCGTGCTCTCCTCGACGTATGGCGTCGGGCTCTATCTGAGCAGCGCGGGGAGTGCGAATCTCGACCTTGCGACCACGACGGTGCCCAGCCCGTTGCCGAGCCCGAGCGCGACCGCGCCACCGAGCTCCACCCCCGCCGGCTATGCCGTCGGCCCGCTCGCCGCGCATACCGCCTATACCGTCGCCGCGACCTTCACCCAGCCCGCCGGTTGCCCGAACATCTCGGCCACGGTGGGATCGTTCACCACGCAATAGCCTTGGCAGGCGCTTCGTTTCGAAGATGCGAACGCGCTGGAGCCCGATTCGTGGGCCTGTAGCTCAGCGGTAGAGCGGCCGGCTCATAACTGGTTGCGCGTAGGTTCGAATCCTACCGGGCCCACCAATCGAGTTGACAGCCCCCGCCCTGCCGGGTACCCTACGCGTGTCCCCCGACTCCATTGTCGGGTACAGAGTACGTGGCGCCATCGTCTATCGGTTAGGACAGCCGCCTTTCACGTGGCAAAGACGGGTTCGATTCCCGTTGGCGCTACCACGTAGAGCCCGAGATCGTTTCGATTTCGGGCTTTTGATTCATGTCGGCGCCTACCACGAAGCGGCGCAGTGCTCCAGCCATAATGCGTCTCCCGCATTTGGCTGGTGGTGAAGCGCCGCAGCGCCCGGCAGGGCGCTTAATGCTCGCCGCTCTCCACTCCGGCTTGGCCTTGGACGTACTGTTTGAGCACCGAGAGCGGCGCGCCGCCGCAACTTACGATGCAATACGAGCGGCTCCAAAATACAGGCTTGCGATAGATGCGGCGCACCTGCGTTGCGAACTCCTTACGGATCAGGCGCGACGAGACCGTTTTAAAGTTATTGACAAGCACGGAAGGCGCGACCTTGGGATTGACCGAGAGCAGGAGATGAACGTGATCGGGCTCACCATTGAACTCCAGAAGTTCGCACCCCCACCGCTCTGCCAGGTTGGCGAAAATGGCCTGGAGCCGGGCGAGGATCGCCGTGTCGATGCAGCGGCGGCGGTACTTCGTGACGAGAACTAAGTGCAGGTGGAGGCTAAAAACACAATGATAGAGGGTTTTCATCTCTTGCTTGGGTTATCAACTGTTGCCCACTTCCGTCCCGGATGTAGCCAAACGTACGTTCTTATGATACGATGAGCGTCGTGAAACTCTCCGAGTGGGCGCGACGAACTGGCATATCGTACAAGACGGCGTGGCG
>Ga0209012_1000758_pt1 | contig 40302 bp, 36 predicted proteins | sample RS3BMetagenome_FD_184735 | JGI IMG/M metagenome (GOLD analysis project Ga0209012, IMG submission 184735) | Ferric oxide microbial mat and aquatic microbial communities from Rainbow Spring, Yellowstone National Park, USA - RS3B (SPAdes) (version 3) ...
GAAAGGCAATAGATGAGGGTTATAGTATACATATTGGTATATCAACGCAGTTGTGGAGGACGAATGAGCTTTATGGGAAAATTGAATCAGAAGAAATAATGGATAGAGCAAAAAAAGACTGTCACACGTCTATGACTTATTCACCCGGAGCTCGGCTTAAATTAATTTTTCAATAACTTAACTATTTACTGTAGTATCACACATGACAAGAACAAAAAAGCTGAGAAGATGTTCTAGTTGTTAAGCAGTCAGAGTGGAGTTGAACCCAACATGTTTGGTTATAGTCCCACCCCCCGCACTTAGGGTTGAACTACGGTGCGTTACCTCTTTGTTAGTGCGGAACAACCCGATTTTGGACTCATACCAAGTAGAGGGCTAATCTGTGTATAAAACCCCCGCCAATATAGCCGGAAGGTGAGGATGGGAGAGATTACAACTACAACAAAGAATCAGGTCATGGGTTCGGGCCCGGTGGGATTTGACCACAAATGGGGTCGGGCCCGTATGGATCTGAGGGACCAAGAAAAGAATTATAATAGGGTAGAATGGGACGCCTTAATTTCTGATTACCCAAACATGCATTGGGACATTTACCTTAACGCGTCCAATATTCCCCGTGTACCATTCATAGTTGTGGGTCAACCAGAATATTTTAAGGCGGTGGATGAAGCACTAAAAAGTAGGTCGATGGAAGAATGGAAAACTTACCTAAAGTGGCACATTTTACACTACTATGCGCAGTATATACACGCAGCCTTTGAATCAGAGGACTTCAACTTTTTCCACAGAGTCCTTCTTGGCCAGCTCAAACCTGAACCACGCTGGAAAAGAATTGCTAGGCTAACAGATCAACTATTGGGTGAGGCCTTGGGTCAGCTTTACGTTGAGAAACACTTTTCCGCGGAGGCGCGTTCAAGAGTGGCTGTCATGGTGCGGGATATCAAGTCGGTCCTCAGAAAACGGATTTCGGAGCTGGACTGGATGACCCAAGGAACCAAGGATAAAGCGCTTGTAAAACTGGACAAACTCGTCCATAAGATTGGTTACCCCGAAAGGTTTCGAGACTATTCTTCGGTAGCAATTAGACGCGACGACTTCTTGGGAAACATTCAGCGTCTAAACATGTTTGAAAGACAGAGGCACTACCGCCGCGTGGGTTCGCCCGTAGATAGAGCGGAATGGATTATGTCGCCACCAACGGTGAACGCCTACTATTCGCCTTCCAACAATGAAATAGTTTTGCCAGCCGGAATCCTGCAGCCGCCCTTTTTCGATGTTTCGATGGACGATGCCGTTAACTACGGGGCTATTGGTACTGTTATAGGCCATGAGCTCACTCATGGATTCGACGACCAGGGTCGCAGATTTGACGCAGAAGGTAATCTGAGTGATTGGTGAAGCCCTGAAGACGAACAGAAATTCGCAGAACGCGCGGAGAAAGTGGTGGGAATCTATGGCTCACTCGAGGCGATTCCTCAAGTCTATGTGAATGGGAGGCTTACACTTGTAGAAAACATAGCAGACCTCGGTGGAGTCAGGGTTGCATATGACGCGCTACAGCTAAGGCTCAGAGCTGAACCGCAAAAGAGGAGGATAATAGATGGTCTCACACCAGAGCAGAGATTCTTTGTGTCCTATGCTCAAATGTGGCATCAACTGATCCGAGAACAGGGGGTTCGCCGTCGACTGGCCGTTGACCCACATTCTCCGGGAAGATTTCGAGGGAGCGTCCCAGTGATGACACACCCCGAATTCCCAGAAGCATTTAAGTCTCAGAAACAAACTCATTGGCAGAAGCTTAGAGACCCGTCTGTTTGGTAAACGCGTATTCGAATCAACCAATTTTTGATTGAACTTTCCACTCAGACACAATTACTAGTATGTAAAGTGGACTTCTCGAAACCGCTTCAGCGGGAACTCTGGTGTTCAGGGCAGAAAGTGGTCCCGACACAATTGAAGTGCTTAGACTGTTGTTTCCTTTGCCGCCCATCCATATGAATGGAGGCGATGAAACATAGTGCTCACGTATCATAGGATGAGTTCACACATTCATTTTATGAGGCGCCCAAAGCAGTGTATTGAATTCCCCTCCTTGAAAACGCTTAGCAACGTGTTCGCAAACCGCACAAAAGAAAATCTACAAACACCTGTAACCCACTCACAAGGAAACTCTGAATCTGTTCTCCGCTCCCTCCAGTGAACGCCATTCACCATTGATCCTCAAAACTTTGTAGGATGCGAAGCTTGTCTGTTACAACTACTCGAATTCCAGAAGTTGTCGCCTGAAGCCCTCTTACATCCTTGATTATTTATCTTGGTTGCATGTTAAAGCCACTCCGAGCAACCCCGAAATAGCTGTAGCGAATTTTTCTTTTCAACGCCTTGACCATTGCAAGAGGAGCTGTTCTTACATTGAAATCAGTCGCGCCTAGATGAGCGACACACAAAGCAGTGTCTTATCTATGTTTTTGTTCTTGGGTCTTCGCGTCGAACTTCAAAGAGCGGTGGGGACGGGCCTTGCGTTTGCCCAGTGGTTTCACTTCTGGCTTCCATTTGCCTGCGAATTGTTTAGATGAAGAATTTGGAAGCCCTAGCGATGCGGGGGTGAACCAGCTCTCTGTGTCCTATGTTTTCGGGTATTCGATCTAGATGTAAATATCCGAAAACTGCTGGGGAATGCTGTACGTCATTTTCAATAAAATTCTGTTTGGAACAAAAAGTTCTATAATGTTTGTTTTTATATAGTGGGTCGCAGTATATTGGATTCAGAAAATGGTTCGCGGGGCAATTTCGGTTCTACTATTTCCTGATTTCCTCTTGCCCCAGAATAATCGGGATAAAATGTTGTTTATATCTCGATTAAAAGGATTAAAGACAAGTAATCTTCACGTATTGATTATCGACGGCTTTCCACTGTTAAAAATTTCTTTCCAAAACGTGTCCGGCCGAATTCAAAATCTGTAAACACCAAAGATATCAACACTTCAAAGGGTGAACCGACGTATGTCTGTGTCAATGGGTTCCAACCAATATACACCTAGTCCGAAGCACCAAAAAAGGGCTCCGCTCGAAAGCGCTAGCTTCGACGCTTCACGGTCATTTTTTATGACACCAAACGCATTGTTGAGCCGCAATAACTGCCTTTGGGTCCGCTCAGCTCATCAGGGGTCCCCCCGCTCCCTAGCATACTTTGATTGGCGCCTAGCATTATACAAAGAGTGCAGCTTATCCAACGCGACTATATTCCCCAGAGTTATCCAAAATGGATTTTTCTTTTTGCGAGATGAGAATTTCGACGGCGGCTATGCCCAGTGAACTACAATCGAATGCTGAGGACAGAGAGGCACGTTTTCTTTCCAAACTCTAAAAAGCGACGCCTGCTTTGACCAACGACCAAGTAATTGACAACCACGCGACGAATGCCTTGGACCACGCATTCCAACAGTGGCATCATCGTGTTCCCCAGCGACCCTTCCCTTTCTGTCAGTCGAAGTGTGACTCAAAAACTTAACCCCAAACCAAAATGTATCCAAGCTGGTCTTTAAACAGTCATATCACCGGAGGCACAAGTGTGCGCACACTTTTATGACTCAACCATGCGACAAGCCTCCTCTCAAGTCCACGCACATCAAAGAGCAAGAACCGAGTGTCAACGGGCACTTAACAACGGTTCGTGTTACGATCAAAAATTTGTTGTTGATTCGTTTCGCTTTAAGCGGAGTTCGAAGACTGTTAGGGATAAGTTTCAGTCTCCGCCAACCAGCCTTGGCCATTTCCAAAACCTCTGGTGCTCAAGATCGCCGCAGGCGAACAATGAGAGAGAAGGAGGGGAGCACTCCGGAAAATGGTAATCGAAGGAGTTTGGAATGTCTTGGCGATAATCAACACAAACTCGCACAGCCAAATGCTATGACAGCAAAGCCTGCCAGTCGAAAACGGGTCAACCAGTCCCAACGCTGGCTCTTTTGAAGGCTTCGTGACCCGAATTGAAAGATTAGAGTCACGAATTGAAACAAAACAGTAGCTGGTCACCCACGGCTACTATATGGCAGGAACCCAGTTCTTTGGCGCTTTCTTCCAATTCTTTGAGCCGCTGCAGCTTGATGCCTTCGGAAACCGCTATGAGCCCCGCGTCTCTTAACTGGGAACTCAATCGGTAGCACAGCTTGTTCACCGCTTTCAACCAGTCGCATTCGGGTTTATGCGGTTCGTTCTTACAGGAACAGGGAATGTGCTCCGCTTGGGCCAGCGCAGCTTCTACCACAAACATTTTTCCTTTGGATTCGAGTCTCCTCGGCATCGGAACCCAGAACTTGAATTCTCAGAGAGCTAAAAACAGGATGAATGAAAACTCGTTGAAATAACTATCTGTGTCTGCATTAATTTATAACAGGGAACACTGGTTTCCCATCCCAGCCCCAACGGAAGGAGCAAAACTTCCGAGTGTTTTGGCTCTATTGGTTCGCGCGGTTAGAAGCGAACCGTTTAAAGAACGCTACGTTGACGAATGAGCCAAATATTATTGCGGCTCCGCCTATGAAGAAGGGGAGCTGGTAATCGCCCAAGTCGAACAAATATCCCTGTAAAACGGTGCCCATTGTGTCACCTACGTCGCCAGCCGCCGAGCCGACTCCGTATCCCTTTTCGACTTGGTTTATCGCCTTAAGCACCTCGGTTCTTATTGCTGAACCAGTGACGCTTCTCGCGAATCTCACAAAGCTAAAGGCGCCTATACACACAACGCTGTACAGAACCGGTAGTGAAATAGCCGCCGCGGCCAACCCGTAGACTACACTCAAGATAATATAGGATGACAAAACGCTTGCTTTCAACCTGTTGAAAGCTTGGATTCCTATGAATCCGGCTACACCGGTCATAGTGTAGATCAGACTGATGCCCAGTAGGTTGAAGCCCAGTTGTGAATAGTAGAGTTGTAGGAGCGTTAGAACCACTCCTTGTCCGAAGCCCACTATTAGAGGTGCAGTGCTGTACAGAAGGTTCACGGCTGACGGTTTGAAGCGAACGACTTTGTTATACGAAGTGTTTTTGATGGATAACAGGAAAGGTAGAGGCATAAGCCCCGTCAGCGTCAGGGCTGCGTATCCCAGTCTGAAGCCGAATGCGGTGTGAGACAGGTAGAGTAGAGAAACAGAAGCAGCTCCGACTATTCTGCCCGTTAATCCGGTACTGTTTGTCAGAGAGTACCATGACCTCGTCTCCGTAACAGTAGAAGTATTCATCGCTATCAGGGTGTTTCTCTGAACGAGAAAGGCTTGACTGATTCCGTAGAGAATATATGAAACAAAAAAAGAGTATGCGTCGCTTTGAAGTGTCAGGATCACTGACGACACGATATAGAAAAGCATTGACAGAAAGACACCGTTTCTGGCGCCGAGCCACTCCGAAAGCAGCGCTGAAGGATAATAAACTACTACCGCTGTTATTGTCCATGAAGCAAGAATTGCGCCTATCGTGAGGTCGCTTATTCCCAGCATAGAAGCATAAATTGGGAATGTAACTGACCTGAAAACCGACACGCTAACTGTAAAATACAGAACGGCTAGCCCAAGCTTAATGTTCGGCATCACAAACGCCCTACAAGTCGCGCATGGTAACAGGAACCGTTTCTGCCATGCGAAGACACACGACCACGGTTAACGTTCCTTGCTTTAAACGATTCCAGACTTAATAATGAATGCTTCGAATGACTTTCAGACCACAAATGGTTGCTAACCATATCCGAATCTCTCTCTGAAAGGGCGAACGAATCTATCTAAATTGAAGATGTGCCAAAAACATATTAATTTTTATATATATTAGACTATGCTTAAGTGTTTTAAATATAATTAGGAGTGGTTTCTCATATTTTTGAGTGGGGTTCCCATATACACGAATCGCTGCATCATTGGAAACCCGTAGACAGCTATCAAAGAATTCGTAAAAGGCATTGGAAGCAAAGATTGTTATCAAATAGTTATTTCTGTCTGAATGAATCAATGGCTGTTGGCAACTGTATGAATTTGCAACGGTAAAATGGTTCGAATTTTGTATAAGGGTCAAAGATAACTATTCATGCGTATTCGAAGTACCATATAAAAATTAACTATAGAGCTAGTATTCTTGCTTTTACATACCTCAAAAACTTTGAACTATGTACACATTTCTGTTCAGGTTCGAAAACTTATAATTCAACTATGAATATGCTTCCACATGAGCACTGCTCAATTGATTGGCGAGGAAATAGGAGACGTCCCGCCATAGATACTCAAAGCTGACAGGCTTCATCCTATACCTTTTTTTCAATTTTGAGTGCGGCTAATTGCTTCGCCTTGGATAAAATTAGGGATGCGTGTTGGGTACTGTCATATACCCAGCCCCCTACTGATTCATCAAAGAGTTCAAACGGCACAGTGTAGGCGTATCGTTGACCCGAAGGTGCGTGGTAACCTTTTAGATCGTCGACAAGCGGCGAAATCTTGGTTGAAATATGGTTTGAGAACGACGCGTATTGTTCGAACGGCAATTCAAACCAAGCAACGTGCGCATTGCTTTTTTCTTCTAAGAGTTCCATGTTCAGGAAAGGAATTCTTCTAACCAGTCTGAGGTACTCCGACGTGTTGGCTGGGCTCACGCGTGCAGCGTGGCACACGGTTAAAGCGTCTTTCCTCGGAAAGAACACGCTGTACCTCGAAAGGAGCTTCCTTGCGACAACGTGTTCACCAAAGTGGTACTCCAGCGTCCTCTCACTCACCTTGAGATTATATTTTGATGCTAGACCCTTTGAAATTTTCGTGAAAGTAGCCACAGGGTCTATTTCGATGGCTTGTATCAAATAAAGGTCCAAATTATCCGCTACGCCACTGGTCAGGTCGATTACAAGCTCTTCTGGGTTTCTGTCCGCCAAGTTGTCCCATTCAAACCTGTATTTTCCAGTGCTCCAATCGATGTATTCCGGCCGAATACTGTAGCGAAGGCGATGACAGAATATGCTGGTGGAATACTCGCTGATGAATCCTTGGCGCTTGAGTTCTTCGAAGAGGCTCAGGTATCCATAGGCCCTTTCACCTGCAGGAACGTACAGTGTGCCGAAGAGCGTCATGTTGTCAACAGAGTCGCATGCAACATTGTTCAGGCTCGGTAGAGACCTGAAGGCGTCCAAGGCGACCGCTCGGTATGGCTTGGTTGGCTTGGCGGTAAAGAAAGCATTCAGTAAACCCAAGGCGTGCGTGTTAACGGTGGCGCGAACACTGATACCAAGCTGTTCAATAGACCTTTTATAGTTTCTGAACACCTTGGAATAGGGTACACCTGCCAAACGCGCGATGTTTTTCAGGTTTCGTGGTCCCAGCTCCATTACGCCCTTAAATATTTGTTCGGAGACGGGTTCTGGTGACGCTTTCCTTCTTCCCATGTCTATAACTAATGCTCTGGTTAATATATAAATTATACGAAAGTTTATCTTTTTTTGACCGTTCACGCGTCAACGACAAAACGAAAATTAAAGAACTGCGTTACCAGAATGGTTTACGCATGAGAGTTTAGACAGAGAAGTCGACGAACACGGTTTGAACTAAGCGCACGCAGAGTTGTGTAAAGCAGTAAAGCGAATATTTGTGATTCCACGCCTTTAAGAGACAAATATGCGAAATTTGTTTTACAAGTACCCGTCATAAAAACGACGCGTTTGGATATGCTATCCTAAATAACATCATCGAAAGACGCTCAGCACCAGTAATAATCAAGTTGAACGAACGATGAATGCGCAGACTTGTGCAACGGATTTACTCTTTGATGAAGGTGTAAGGGGTTGGTGATAGCGAGATGCAGTAAGAACACGTCTGTTATAGGAGCAGAAGAAACCTCGCATTCACGGCTTAGATCCTTACGATTATTCGGTGCACGGCTCCCTTAGGCTTTAAGGCAAATTTAAAGCTAAGTAGACGTTGGCAGCGCTGTGTGTACATCGGGTTGCAGTATCTGCAGCGGGGAAGCGGACCTGTTCTTTAACAGAGAAGTGATTTGGTCGAATGGCAGATGGAAACTTTCGCTTTCAAAGTATATGGCGGTCAGGGGATTCTGTTATTTGGAGCCGCTGAAGCATATAGAATACTTGCATATGCTTGACGACGATATGTCCCAGGAATTTGGATTGCTACTTGTCAGGGCTTCAAGAGCGCTAAAGGCGACTCTAAACGCTAGGCTGGTTTACGTTTATATATTCGGAGACCATATTCCGCACCTCCACGCGCACCTAGCCCCCCCATTTCGATGGCGACAACTACTACGGTGACATCATAAAGCCCGGAATTCGGTTATCTAAAAGGCGTATTTCGAAAAACGACTTTGACACACTATCTGCGAAGGTCAATAACCTGATGCAGAAAAACCCGTAGAGAAAGCGCGAAAAACTTGAAACGCGTACTCGTTAGCATCGCGGTGACAAATTGGCCGTCGAAGCGTTTAAAGGAAAGTGAATTGGCACTGATTCCAAAGTCAATTTAAAGAAGAAAGAGAATGGGGCGTTCAAAAGCAGTATCGATAAAGAAAATTTGATTGGTCTGTAGAAAATTTTACGTGCGAAGCGGTGGCCGGACTTTTAACCGTGTTTTCTATACACAACGCGGAGCGCAAAAAATCGAATTTGAACTGCACTGGAGCAAGGCTAGCCGAATCGTAAGAAGCGTCGAAGGCCTAGTCGCTGGGCTGTAAGGGTTGCGGTTGGCTGCGGCTATAAGGGTTTATCGGGGATGAATCCACAACACATGGGAATGTTTATGAGCGCTCGGAGCCGCTTTGAACTCTGAGCAAAGTTGAGCGAACTCAGACTCGAAAAAGTGTTGGGCAGATACACGCAGAAGAGCAGAAGATGCGCGGCCGAAGTGCTACGCGACGTGTTGGCCGCAGCAGAAGAAGGAGCCAAAAAAACACACATAATGTTCAAATCCAACGTGAACCCACTGGTACTCAAAAAATACTTGGGTTTCTGCCACCAAAAAGGGCTTCTGCGAACACAGGAGAACATCTACTATTTAACCCCGAAGGGAAGAGAGTTCCTAGCCCGCCTCAGAGACGTGGTACAACTCAAAAACAGCCTCAGCCAAATCGAAGCAACCGCCCGACAACTCGTAACCACACCAGAGAAAACTGAGCGTGGTCAGGGTTCATCTGTAGTTCACAGCATCGCCGAGTCGTATCGGCTTATGGGGTTCGCTCAGTCTTGATGGCTACGTCTTCCAGTTAAAGTTGTGTCTGCGTTGTTTCGACTCAAGTGACAAATCAGGACGATTTACGCGTCAGCCATGCGTTGTGGCCCAGTTATTGCAAGGCGTCAAATTGGAATGGAAACCGATAATCACGTTTCGAATTGACTTTTTTAACCATAATTCTTATGATATCCTTTGATGCGTAATGAGTCGGCTCTTGAGAATGGTGCAGCAAAACCGCGATGACGTAGCGTTAGCGGAAAAACTCGGCGTCGAAATTAGCCGAAACGCAAAAATTACTTTGTATCCGTTCACAGATTACTTTAAGGGATTCGAAAATGTTGGGGCGGTAAGGTCAACCTTTGGGCCAAGAACAGAGGAAGTTCTAAGAAACCTCAAAGTTGAATTCTTTTCTTCCAAGTTCGGCTACATGGGTGTAAGCGACGTAGATGGCCACTTGATGGTTAGTTCTTATCACCTGAAAAACAGCGATTTCAAAATTCTGTATTTGGACGTTGTGCATGAGCTCGTGCACGTCAAGCAATTCATGGACGGAAAAGAGCTGTTTAGCAGTGAATTTGAATACGTCGATAACCCAACCGAGATTGAGGCTTACCAGCTCACTGTAAAGGAAGCCAAGCGGATCGGAATGAACGATGATGAGGTCATAGAGTACTTAAAGGTTGAGTGGGTTGACGAAGATGCACACAGAAGACTCGTTGAAGCCGTAGGGTTAAAAGCGGGTCAAAGAAACGGATAAGGCAAGTCGCAAATTGAAGGTTTATCACTGAAACACGAATTTCTATGAGCCGCTTATCACCCGAAAATTTCGGTTTCTAGTACCCACCAAAAATCTTTGTTTAAGCCATCACTAAGCTGGTATGTTTCACAACCAGTTTTTGGGCTGCTTGTCTCGTAGAATTCGCTTGCAGGCTGCGTCTCCAACATCGAATGCGTGACACCCTCACAAACCTTTGCGCCGGATACACTTTAAAACAACTCTTTTTCCGCGGGGTACTCTTTCAGTCGAGAACCACCACTCGAACTCCGCATCCTCCCTCATTGAAGTTCATAACGACATTTTGTGGCAAGTATATAAAACACCAACCAAGACTATACATCTTTTTGAATACTGAGGTTTGGATCCGATGACATTTAATACCGACCGGTGATAGAACCATCTCTTTTGCGATGGGTTACATGATCTAGATTTGATTGAGGCAAATATATACACCATACTCTTATGTACAATTGAGCTGCAAGGCAAACGAACTCCTGTCGAGTTAAAGTTTGGTTGGATACTCGGCTATAATAATTAGGACAGTAGTCCAGAACTCTAGGAATTGGTGGGATTAAGGCAAACGTCACACCCTTCAGGTCGACCAATAAGGACGTTGCTTCCTGTCAGGGTGGTTTGCAGTTCATGCGTATCCTTTTGAGGGGCGTTGTGATTGAGTCATATGTGATGGATGAGTTTTCTCTGGGAATAGCTCTTTGCAGCCTCGGTGCAGGTGAATTTACGCTGGGATGCAAGAAGAAGGTAGTTGAAGTAACTGATGTCCTTTGTCCTGGGTGGGTTGATTGACACGTCGAGGAGTAGCACAACCAGATATGTAATATAGGTACGTCAAAAAGATGATATCAGCATGCCTAGTTCAACTGCATAAGTCCTAATTTCGTCAAATTATGAGCCTATCGATTCGTATAAAGGGAACAAATCCCGCCAATTTGAACCCACGGGTTTATCAACGTAAATTAGAGGGATCGTCCTTCTCATGCAGTCATGTGGGGATTTTATACACAGATTTGCTCTCTATTCGTATGAGTCCGAATCATCTATCCCGTACGAGGGAAGAGGAAACGCAGCGCAGTTCAACCCCAAGTACGGAGGGGGCGAGATTCGAACATGACTGCCCACATAATCTACCATTGTCGTGATAGGGTTCAAGTCGACTGCTGGAAAATCTGCGCGCTTAGGTCCGTACCAGATGGCGTGGTTCAGAGCATGTCTTCCTTCTCAGGCTTCCGTAAAGAACTCACAGTTTGTATTCTCATAAATTCGACATGAGTTACAAAAACTGTGAGCGGAGTTCATATATTGGGGATGCACTAATCAAAGGTCATTACGTTAGCCCCAAGCGCTCTCCAATCTGACACATTATCAGTGAGAATAGTGTCCCAACCGGCCTTTTGCATCTTAAGCCATATCATTGAATCGCCCGAGTCGTATCCCTTCGAAATCATAGAGTACAGATGATTCACATCTGTAAGGGAAAACTCGGGCGAGGCTACATTGATTCCCAAATCTAAGAGGAGCTTCGGAAACCTATCCCTTAATCCTCTGAGCACCGCCGCCCTCTTTGTGTTTCCTGATCCAGCAGAGCGCTGAATCTCGTCTTCGATCACCTTCGTGAATTCGAAAACTATCAGGTCGACGGTTAAGAGGCGATCCCCTCTCTCTATGATTGAGCGTAGCTTCTTGGTTCCTGCAAAGAAAGCCGAAGTGTCAATGATTATTGGCGGCTTCGCTGACATGTATATGACCGACCCTCCTCTTGATTTCTCGGGCAACTGCTTGGTCTATTTCCTTTGAAGTCACACCGGAAAGGTGAGCCTTGGTCAATAACGCCTCCCATTCATCCAATGCTTTTTGCTTCTTCTTTGATTCGACTTCCTGCAACAATTCAAAGATACTTTCCGCGATCTTTATATTCGGAGCTATAATCGCCGAATCCGGCGATGCCACCACTACAACTTTGCTTCCCGCCTTGAAGTTCACCGTGTTGGGAATTGTGACCCTCCTCTTTGAGTCCAATCTTCTCTCTGTTACTCTCACAGCCATCTGCGATTTTCCCACGCCTTACACGTCGCATGTAGGATTTAAGAATTTTGTAATTTCCCACCTCGCAGTTACACGTGGGTCGTTGCTGTTCCTTGATGTTCGGTAAAACGAAGAGAGAGTCCTATAAGAGCAAATATCCTGCCGAGCGTGGGCAAATCTAATCTCCTCAACGTCATGACGAACACGAAGTCGAAGGTCGCGGCTTACAAGTTCACCACCCTCAATGTCGTGTCAGGTACAATGGTTGACAAGGGAGCAAGGATCTAGGTGCTCACCTCTGTATGTTCTGGATGGTTCTCATGACTCTGTCAGAGTAGCCATGGATGTCTTCCCACTCCTTCATGTGTTAGGTGACTTCCCCCATCTTATAAGGCAGGGATGCGGAGTTGAGGTGTTAATACCACGGCTGGGAAGCTCCCGAGCTTGATGTGCGCGTCAGACAACGCGGTATTTGAACGGCTATGTGTACGCATAAGTAATTCGAAGATAATCAAGCTACCCGCGCTGCATAGAAAAAATGCAAAAGCATCGCGGGTGGGAGCAGAGTGTGTGTCCACATGAGCTGCATTCAACTAGAGAGCGGGGTCCTTAAAAAGCGAAGTTTGCGAACCGCCGCTTAATAGCCGACAGCCCACAATCCATATGTAAATAAGGGAGACGGTGGGTCAGAACAACGCGTCTGGGTACCCGCTTGTCAATTAAGAGGTCTCGAGTGCATAGGAGACGTTAAGAATTCTTTGTTCGTCGAAGCTTCTTCCAACAACCATCATTCCCACTGGGAGACTCTCTGAGTACCCTACTGGAACGTTCAAGGCGGGATGACCCGTAAGGTTGAAAGGCGCAGTGTTAACAGTGTTTCCCAATCCCATTTTCATGTGCTCGTAAGCGTCTCTGGGTTCTCTGAGCTTCTGTGCCTTCATGGGATTAGTGGGCAACACTAAGGCGTCGTATTTTTCAAAAGCTCTGTCGTAGGACGCTTTCAGCTCCAAACACAGATTTTGGGCCTTATAGTAATAGTGGGCTCCATATTTTTGTATCATATACAGACCTTGAAGCGCTCTCACTTTAACAGTTTCAGGGAGGTCGTCCACCCTTGTCTTCACGGATTTGTTAAAGAACTCCGCCATCGACGAGAAATAATATCCTTTGTAGCCAAAACCCACTCCGTTTCCCAAGAACATTGTGACGAAGACTCCTTCGGAACCAATTGGTCCAAAAATTGCCTTTCCCATTCTGTGCATGGGTATCGAAACCTCTTCGACACGTGCCCCCAGCCTTACCAGATTTTCCGCGCGGCTCCGTACAAGTGCGTCGACATCCTTGTCGGAATCCTCCAAGTTGAACCCTTCTTTTACGATGCCTATTCTGAAATCCCTGATGTCTCCGTTCAGCGAGCTGTACTCTCTTACTGGAGGCGCCGAAAGGGCCTCGGGTTGTCGGGGGTCCAAGCCGTCTCTTCCAGCTATCACTTCCAGAAGCAAAGCTAGGTCCTTGGTGTTGGAAGCCATGGGGCCAAGGTGGTCAATGCTGAGCTCCAAAGACATCGCGCCGGTATAGGGAACCAAGCCATAAGTGGGCTTCAGCCCGTAGACACCTGTCCATGATGCGGGGGTTCTTATCGAGCCCCCTTGGTCTCCGCCGATGGCCATGTCGCAGTAACCCGATGCAACAAGCGCTGCGCAGCCACTCGAGGAACCACCTGTCATGTACTCGGGATTTCGGGGATTCTTAACGGGTAAAGGATAAGAAGAGAAGCTCCCACCGTCTCTGCACAGGTTTTCGTTGGTGGCCTTGGCCACTATTCTACCTCCCTCCTCTAACACTCTGGTCACCACGGTGGCGTCGAAGTCTGGGATGAAGCCTATCATGATTCTGGAGCCGTTCATCATGGGAACACCCGCAACGGCTATGTTGTCTTTAATGGCTATTGTTTTACCCTTGAGTTTTCCATCTTCTTTCTCTTTTATGTTGGTGACCCAAGATATGGCGTTCCAAGGATTCTCTTCTGGAGTAGGCGGCCTCCCCAGAGCCCTAGGCTGGGTTATTGTTCTTCTGGGCTCTGGAACAGAGTCCAACAGCTGATATGTCCTGAGGTTGTTGCCGATTATATTTCTGTAGTCGACGAGCGTGTCTTCGTCCAAGTTCATGTTTAACTGTTTACAGATTTGCTTTAACTCTTCCAGTGTGGGTTGCTTTAAATGCATTACGACATGGAGAGACAATAGGGTTAAAAGTTTTTCCTGGTACTTTCGACGGCGAACCCTCCCAACTTTTGTGACTCTGACAAACTGGTTCTCTCAAAGCGTCGCGTCTTACGATTGAACCGAGCCGATTCGAGGCAGGCGGACGTCGGAAGCGAACCGGCAAAGAACCAAGTCTTTTGCGATGGAATAAGACGTTGGGGCGCGTTCAAGCTTTAAAACATGCTGTGCGTAGAGTTACACACAATGTTTGAAAGCATTGGAAGAGGGTTGCCCATGAATTTGCAGGGTGGTAGGCGTGATTCTTTCGGTTGACGGCGGCGCCTCGAAAGTTATGGCTGTTCTGTTCGACGAATCAAGTTTTCGGGTGGCGGGAATAGGGTTTGCGGGTTCGGCTAATTTCAAAAATGTTGGGGTCAGCGTCGCAAAGAGAAACGTGTCCGAAGCGGTCAGCGAGGCCCTGCTCCAAGGCGGAGCCAACTTGGATGACATCGGAAACGCCGTGTTCGGCGTGGCGGGCGTGGGTGATTCTGGTACCTCCACCGAAACAGTCAGAAACATTGTGGCCGAACTTATGCGTGGAAAGGGGTTCCGACTTGAAAACGACGGGATACTCGCCAACAAGTTGACCAATTTGGACGCCGACGGCGCAGTCTACGCTGCCGGAACAGGCGCAGTGGGCTACTATCAGAAGAGCGGCGTAGTGCAAAGAGTAGGAGGCTGGGGATGGTTCAGCGGCGACGAGGGTTCAGCGTTTTGGATAGCCAGAAACGCTTTGAACAAAGCTACGAGGTCTTATGACAGGGTTGACCCACCCACCTATTTGATAGACGCAACTGAAAAATACACGGGTTTAAGCTTCAGAGAAGCCATCGCAAAAATCCACTTGGATCACCCCGTGACCTACGTCGCCGGCTTCGCACCGTACGTTTCCCAGTTGGCCTATGAAGGCGACGTTTTGGCAGCCCAAGTCCTAGAGAGCGCCGCCGAACAAATATCCCTGATGTTGAAAAGAATGTACAAAGAATTCGAAAAACCACCTGAAACCTCTCTGGTGGGCGGAGTCGTTCAGGCTGGAAACATTTTGGTGAGCAGAATATCAACCAGTCTCAAAACCGATGTTCGCATCTACCACGGATACGAAGTGGCTGTGGGTGGCCTCATCATGGTACTATCAGAAAAGGGGCACTCAGTGGACAAACAGACAAGGGAATCGCTTCTGAAAGACTTTAATCAGATGCTCAGGTCAAAAGACAAAGAAAGATTGCTCAAATATCTGTATTTCAGCGTTGGCACAAAGCCCCGTTGAGACAGTGGCCCGCTCTCGTTGAAACACCCCCTTTACACAAACACTGTTGCCACTTGAACATTTTGCGGGAATATTTACCCAGTATTCATCGTTTGGTCCTCGCCACCAGCTCAACACAAAGCCCACGGCTCACACCTGTAACTACGCGTAGTCGATAAAAATTGCGCGATTTGAGTCGAATCACAAAGCATGCATTGGTAGACGCGTTCTACCAGAACAAAACAATTAGAAGAATCCTGAACCAACGCTTTGACTGGTCGGGCGCATCGCTTAAACCGAATTTAAGTGGTTTGTTGAAGACTCACTGAAAAGCGGTTTCGCTTCAAACATGACGCGTCATATTTCTTAAATGGTCAGCAAAGCAACAACTGGCTATGCGTAGCCATTGAAGAGGGTACATAATAAATAAATGGTTGTTTATGCATAAAGCGTGGGATGTATGGTTCAGAAGAAAGTGGAGGTTAGCTCAGCGGTTAAAGAAGAGTACTTTTGCGTATCAACCTTTCTTCCACTGAAAAGCTGGTTCAATGTGATACCATTTCTCCGCATGACGGCTGCGATTGAAAAACAACTGAAAGATACGCGTGGAGCGGTAAGATACGGTTTAAAGACGGACATATTTCGAAAACGCTTCTGGACTATCTCCGTTTGGTCGGACAAGGAATCCATGCGCGAGTTTGTAACCAATGAACCACACTTGACCGCAATACGAAATTTCGAATCGTGGGCAGGCGATGGGGCGGCCTTCGTGGAGTATGCGAGTAGAACTGGTGAGATAAACTGGTCGGAGGCGGAGTCCAAACTTCAAAAACCTTCTTTTTACTATAGACGAAAGGATACGAGCTAATTATCACCGGCGAGCCGGAAAACCCACGCGCCTTAACCGTGGGAAGGCATCACTCCTGTGAAACCATTGGAAAAGCTTGAATAACCCAGACCATCATTAGGCGTCTTTTCAAAAAGTTTGCGTTGCGAATCAATGCTTATATCGGTTTACGCGTAAGGCGCTGCAAATCAATTGAACCATGACTTCTGTTTAATATGCGTCGACATGCAAAACGACTTTTATTTTGACACAGAGTGGCGTGTTCCTTCGATGGGACGCATCATCCCCAGAATACGAGGGTTGGCCGAAAAGTATCGGGAAAGCATGGTGTTTACAAGATTCACCAATCCGCAAAAGGGTTACTCGGGTAACTGGAATCTGTGCATAAAAGGGACGCGGGGCTGGCAGATAGTAGACGCTCTGCGACCCTATGCCAAGAAAGTCTACGATAAACCCACCTACTCATGCTTAAAGAGCCCACAATTACTGCGCAGCCTAGAGGAAAGAGGGATTGCGGAGCTATACTTTGTGGGTGTCGAAACAGATGCCTGCGTTTATTCGTCGGTAGCGGACGCGTTCGACTTGGGCTTCGAGGTGCACATGATTGAAGACGCTGTTACCAGCAGTGTAAGAGGGCTCCACGAAGCCGCGATAAAGCTGGCCAGAAAACAATTCGGCACCCGCGCGGTTGTACACTCATCCGATATCCCCTGAGTGAAACTATTTATTGGCCACTATAAACCTAGTACGCGTGAATCTACTAGAAAGAAAAATAGCGGGTTGCATCGGAGGAGCCTTGATAGGGGATTCAATGGGTTCATCTGTTGAATTCTTACATTACAAGGCAATACTGAAGCGTTACGGACAGGTCAAAAACTTGGAATTGTCGGGTGGAGGTTTAACCGACGATTCACAGCTGAGACTCTCAATTTATTCGGCCATCATCGAGAAAGGCGGCAGGATAAGCGCTGTTGACGCCGCTCGAAAATGGTTGAGCGACGTCGTACCAAATACGAGATACTGGATAACCGAACTGTTCACCGCCGCCCAGCTGCACATGGGCGTGTCGCCGCGAACCACTGGGTTACACAACATTCCCGCAAACGACGGAGCCATGGCAATCGACCCTGTGGGAGCCGTTAACTGCTGCAGCCCCCGCGATGCGGCAATGGATGCACGCGATGTAGCCGGCGTGTGTCAGAACGGCGTTGAACTGGATGCCGCCATGGCCGTAGCCGCCGCCGTGGCCGCGTCGTTTGAAAGGGATGCAAACGTCGACGACATAATAGATTCGACGCTTGAGTGGTGCGGACCCGCCCTTACTTCAAAAATCGAGGAATCAATAAAAATTGCCAGCGGCTCAAGTGATCTGCTCAGAGTGTATAAAAAACTCTACGACGAAATAGCCGTGAACGACGGGTCGGACAATATCGTAAGGCTGTGGAGGAAAGGCGACCGAAAACTCGAGGGTTTGAGTAAAGCAGACGTGTCCCTCGGAATAAGTTCAACCGAAGCTTTACCAGTGGTTTTCGGCTTAATACACATGTTCAAAGGTGAACCCATGGAGACCATCACAGCATGCGTAAATTACGGCAGAGACAGCGACACCATAGCCGGCATAGCGGGTTCAATAGTGGGCGCCTTCAGAGGAGTAGCTAATCTCAACGAGTCGCTGCTAAAAAAGGTTGAAACAACCAATTCCCTGTCGGTGCAGGACTTAGCAAAAAAAGTGGCCAAATGCGCGCTGGCCGCCTCCGAAGAGCGTGTGCGCTCGAATCAAATGATGCAGAGGCTAATTTCGGAAAGTGAATAGCTTAGAGCCTGAGCCACCCGCGTCTTTTGGGTTCCGCCAATGTTTTTAACACTCAGAACTCGGACTCGACGCGGTTTCGTCGATTCTTTCTACGCGTAGCCCGCAAAACCCGGACAACCGCTTTGACGAATTCTGTGTGGGGCAAAGGCGGATAATCAGGGTTGTCGCCTCCGTTTGAAACAGTGTAAAGAACAGCGGCCGCTGGGATCCTGAATCTTTTTCCAAACGCCAGCACCGTGGCCGTTTCAAGGTCCCAGCAGGTGGCTCCCATCCTTCTCGCCTTTTCGATATCCGCTTCAAACATATACATAGAGTTGATCGACGCGCATGAGCCAACCACGCAGTCGAATCCGGCGCTGGAAAGCTTCTGTGAAAAATCGGAGACAAGGGAACCATCTGATCCAACTACCCTTGTTTTACACAGCTTCTTTGACACAGCGTCCATGCACAGAGACGATTCGACCAATACCAGCTGACCCACTTCGACCCCATTGAGGCCTCCGCAGGCGCCCACTCTTACTATGGAGGCTATTGGAAAAGTCGAACATTCGTAGAGTGCGGTCAAAACACTTGGGGCTCCAGAACCCGTCTCCAGAAAAGAAACGCCTCCTTCGCACTCCAGAATGGGGTATTCAGCGGACCGGTTTATTATCGACGTGACAGGCACAATTCCGTCTATTATCTTGGGGTTCAGATCAGTCCTCACATAGGTGACCAAGTGACCCGAGAGGTCACGTTTCAGCTTTAGAAGGCCAAAATTTTGGTTCATCAACCCACGCTCCAACATTCAGCTACAACCGGTTACAACGTCAAACAGTGTTCCTCAACATTGAGCCTTGCGATTTCATTCCAGGGTTCGGCTCCGCGAATCGATGCAAGCGGCGCACGCGTTACTCTGGCGGGATCTCGCTGAAAGCATAGGAGGGATCGATTCCCTTTATTCTGTTGTAAACCTTGAAGAACAAAAATATTAGGACGCCAATCATCCAAAACGCGGCTATCGCCGACAGGCTGGGAAGAGAATTGACGCCGAACACAGAATTCGTGATCAAAGCGTAACTCAGTAACCCAAAGTATATCAGGGTTCCGCAACCCAATAAAATCATTAGTGGAACACCCAGTACTTTGATGTCCGCGCCGGAGTGCTCATACATTTTTTTCTTCGATTTTCTGAGCGGGAACACCAACGCGGCTATGGCGGTGGAGCCGAAAGTAAAGACGTAGCCAAGCGTGGTGCCCGCCATGAAGGACACCACGGATACCAGAAACGAATAGAGCGTCAGAAAAACGATTGCCAAAGCAGACGTCAAAACAATCGAGTTGACTGGCGTATGGAATCTTTCACTCACCGACGCAAAAGATGTGGGAAACACTCTGTCAAAGGACCAAGCAAGCAAACACCTCGAGTTGGTCACCAAGTTAAATATTCCCCCCGCAGCGGTCCACAGCGTGAAGCCGAGGCCGATAAGAATTATCAAAACCGGGTTACCCGCAAGCAGGCTGGAGAAAAAGTTGAAGTAGGGCGCGACCGCGAATGGATAATTGGGGTTACCCGCGTAATAAGCGGCTTGGGAGCCTCCGGCGAATTCGAGTCCGAACACTCTTTCTACGGCGAATCCACCCGCCACTAAGAAGGCAGCGGTCACCAATGTTGTAGAGATGGCCGCGATGGGTATGTTGCGCCCAGCCCGCCTGATCTCGCCGCCAGTGTAAACCGAGAATTGTCCGAACAGCATGGTAAGAGCCACTAAGCCGGTTGATAGCACGGTGGCCCTCAACGTTTGCTGCGAAGCCGAGAACCCGCTCGCGCTGCCCGCGGCCACTATCTGCGAATAAGAGGCCACCTTGTCCACGGCGTCGACGAATTGTGCATGAGAACTCGCCAACACTATTCCCAACCCAATCACCGTGCCTATGAAGCCGACAACCACGAACAGGTTTTGAATCGTTATGACCTTCTTTATCCCCCAGACTGCGGCCAGAGTCACCAGCACAATCATTATGAAGCCGGAGACAAAGCCGGCGAGGGGAGTGGCCAAGGCGGAGCCCAGGCTGATATATGAAGGGCTCTTGGCTTGGAGGCCAAGAGTGTAGAAAAGAGTGGACAAACCAATCGTACTAGTCCAGTTGCCGTATACACCTATCCAAAACATGTTCCACATGGCAAACGAGAAGTTCGCGGCGAAACCCAATGCGGGACTCAACGTTCTCGATATGAATACATAGTCGCCACCACTTCTAGGCATAGCCCTCGAAAACAGTGAGTAAACCCCGTTGAACAGCAAGATGGGAGGCACAGTGAGCAGAACAGCCAGCGGAATATTGGCTTGTGGAAACGAATACGCTATCAGCAAAACCGGAAACGTCAGCGCGCTGGCTATGTTGATAATCGCCAGATTACTGGAAAAGGCGTCGAACAAAGATAAACTTCTAACCAGACCCGTAGCTTCCCTTACAAACACTTTTGGATTTTCTGCGGGTTTTCCCACGGCTAACGATAAAAGGTCCACTTAATAAACGTTTTGTTCGAACTCCGGACACCCTTTGACATATATTTTAAAGAGACGAGACAGCCAGAAAAACCCGCAAGAAGTGGCTTCGACACGAATAGTAAGCCCCACGTCGCCATGAAACACGCAAAGACATGCCAGCAAGCCTACAACATGTTTGAACCCAAGCTTCTGCGCCTCCGTAGTTGTCGTGCCTGAACCATGTGAACTCGGCCACTAAAAAGAACCTGAACGGCTTGGTTGGATTCGCCAAACAAGAGTACTAAAAGATTCCCGACAATGTGTCGGCGCAGCCACAAATTTTTCTAAACGTTTTTTGTGGCGGCTCCGGTTTAGACGTTGTGGGTGGCTCAATCAAATCTATTTGGGTTTGTCTACGCAAAATGTGAAACGTTTATCAGTCGAAGCTCGGATGATTCATATGGCGAAGTTGAACGTTGGAGTCGTAGGGGTGGGTGCACACGGCAGAAGCAGACACCTGCTCCCGCTAAGAGAGCTGTCCTCCGATGTGCAGTTAGTGGCGGTTGCCGACGCCGACAAAAAAAGAGCTGAAAGAATCGGGGAAGAGTTCAGCGTTCACCCCTATACGGACTACCACGACATGTTTGACAGGGAAAGCCTCGACGCCGTACACATCGTTACACCCACAGGTCTACATTCGCGCATAGCGGTTGAATCTTTGAATAAAGGATTAAACGTCCTCGTGGACAAGCCGCTGGGCGCAAATTTGGCGCAGGCGCTCGAAGCCGTGCGGGCCGCCAAGAGGAACCGCAAAATCCTCATGGTGGGCTACTGGTCCAGGTTCTCACCCGCACTCAAATTCGGCTTGGAAGCCGCTCAATCCGGAAGCCTGGGCAAAGTCTATCACTCCTACGGCTATCTGGTAAGAAGAAGAGGGATACCCGGAACAGCCACGTTCATCGATGAAACACTTTCGGGCGGCCGAGGCGCATTGCTGGACATAGGATGCTACATTTTGGACAATCTCCTAGCCGTCCTCGGTTTTCCCAAACCCTTGACCGCCACCGGAGCAACCTACAGCGTGTTTGGAAAGCAAGCGGATGAAGTCAGATTCAACTGGGGCTCCTGGGATACATCGCGGTTCAACCTCGACGACTACGCAACCGGCTTCGTAAGATTCGAGGACGACTCAACCATGTCCATCGAAGTCGGCTGGGCGGCGAACGTGAGCCACTCCGAAGAAATTTCGAAGATGGTGGTCTTGGGCCACAAAGGAGGAATCGAGGGGTCGGGCGCCGAACAGTTGAGCAACGTGTCACTGCACAACAGAACATCGGAGTTCCTCACAAACACTCAACCCTTGCTCAAACCAGTGGACCCAGCTTACGCCATGGTAAAACACTTCGTTGAATCCGTCCAGCTGGGACGCTCCCCTCAGGTCACCGGTGAGCAAAGCCTTATCCTTCACGCCATAATCGACGCCATCTACTCATCTTCGCTCAGAAAAGAGGAAGTAAAAATAGAGCTACCCACCCTTTAACGCCAAGCTTTCCAACCCTCTGCGGAAGGTGAATTACCCGAAATAAGGACAAGGGGCCACTCTTCCCCCAGAAACGGGTTTCTCGTTCAGGCTATTCGACTGAAGTCGTCCACTATGATATGTCATCTTACAGCTTTAATTTCTCGGGTATGAAATCTTCCAGTAAACTCGCGGAGTCCTAACTATAAGAAGCTGATTGGATCTTTTACCTCGTCAACCCGCAAGCAGTGTATCGCTTCCAATTAAGGAGGGCACTTGGACTGATTTCTTCTTTCGACATCTCTGTCCAAAATGAAGCCAACATCCTTTGATACGGATTGGAGCGCTCTCTCATTTTTTATTCTGCGTGTTACGTCGAATCGAAATTCGACTATTAGCTGTTTGAGCCATGTGCACAACAACCTTGGGTCTGTCAGCCATCAGGTGCATTAATTGTGATAGGGATTATTACTTTTTATTTTGCTTTAGATGCCGCACGACCCGGATAAGGTTACCATTCGGGTCTGCGACCCAAGCAACGCGAAGACCTGAAAGGAAACTATGTGGCACTTCAAGAACAGACATTATCCGCCGATGCCGTCTCAGATGACTACGACATAGCGTGAATAAGTTTAAGAATGGAGAAAAATTTGATACAGTTAGCCCTGGCATTGGTGCAAGTGTGAAATCTCCTTGTTCTTCCCGTTAGCGTCCCTAAGCATTTCCTCACCTATCTAACTTCTCTCTCTGGACGAGGTATGGAGCCATTTTCTTTAGTCCACGCCTTTAAGAGTCGAGCGAGGGGGTTCGGTGCAACTGTTTGTCCCAAGGTTTACGATGTCAAATCATAGTCGGCCCTCGTTCAAGCAAAAGGTGATATTCGACACTGTGCTTATGACCATTACAGGAAGAAATATGCTACACTCAGATCCGCGCTCTTCGCGGTTTCCTGCGGAAACAAAATTTTGAATCGAACACGTAAGCACGCGAGTCCAATGCGTGCCCTATGAAACACACCGCGAATTCGCAGCTAGAAGCGACACCGAAATCATGTCAACGAGGAGAAACTGGACAAAGAGATTTTCGACCACCTTCCAGTATCGCGTCTCCGGCGTTATCTAAACCATTTGGTGGTGAGTCCTTCAATGCCGCGGAAGTGTGGGTCATCGGTGTAACAGGGCACCTTGAGAACCACCGCCGTGGATGCTATTAGGCTGTCCGCAAGCGGAATAGCGTGCTCGTGTTTGATTTGAGCGGCGCGCACAGCTACCTCCCTGTCGACGTCTACAAGTCTAAAGTCCCTTGACAGGGTATTCGCTCTGATTTCGGCGACGTCTTTACCTTCCCTTTCCAAGGTTAATTTGTATATCTCTGATAGGGCGACGGTCGAGAGATAGTTGGGCTTCGAGGATAAGAGAGTGTCCCTGACCTTATTCTTGGTTCCAATTTCGTCGGTGTAGAAAAGCTCTATAAGGAACCTGGTGTCATACGAACTGCCCTTCACTCCTCCTCGGACCTCATTTCGTCGAGGAGCGCTTTCATTTCTTTTACGGAGGCATACTTTGACCCAGAGCCAATAAGTTCAAGTGTGCCGACGGCCTTCTTGAACAGTATTCCCTCTCCCGTGTCCACGACCAGCAGCCTCGTCCCTTCGCCGATTCCATACTTTTTCCTTAGGTCTGCCGGCACCGTCGTCTGGCCTTTGCGTGTCACTACCACTTCCTTAGTCATACCAATCGATAATACTACCCTTAATTGGTACTACATAAGGCTATCGTGAGCTCAGACTACTTGAGTTCTGCGGTTCGGGCGCTTTCGGACATATTCAGTCTTTGATGAAGCCATGAAAGAGCTTCTTTCGCGTACACCTTAAACGCACTTCCGTGGATATCCTTTGGAAGGTTATCCAAGCTTTGTTCGGTGGCTTTGAACTTGGGCTCAAGGTAAGCCCAGTTCTTTCGTTCAGCTGTGAAATAGTTCATCGGCACCACTTGTGGCCACTTTTCGTGTAGCCCGAAGCAGCGTGTAAAGGAGTTGCCTGTCTTGACGCGAAAGCTTGCTATCGAATATGTGCGTGGCCACCGATCCTAGGGCGCCCGCAAGCTCGCTCGGTTTCAGCTGTGATTCTCTCTCAAGCTCTTCGATGAGTGAGACAAGTGTTGGGGCAACGTATCCTTCAGGGGAAGCTGAAGCCTTTACTACACCTTGAGTTTGTGAAAAAGTTCGACTCCTAGCCTTAGCTCATCCTTGAACCCGCCGACGGGTTTTCCCACTTCTTTGAGCTCCAAAGCGTAGAGCAAGTCAGCCACAGCTACAAAGAGTCCCATGTGCTCTGCATAACGCTTCGAAAGCGTTGCAGTTTTGCTCGAGGCAAATCATATTATTCATTTATAATAAATAAACTTTGTCGCCGAAGTAATCGTTCTTTGATAGATAGCGGTAAAATGGCGGGTGGCCCCTACCATCAGCACTTGCGCGAATAGAGCCAGTCAAGACGCTAGCGGAAGCAATCCATAAAACAGGGATATTCAGACGTGGCAAAAAGTCTGTGGAATAGAAGGCTCACGCTGTCCAGCTGTGGTGTGTCTGGGCTATCCTCATACATGGGAGGCACCTGAGGGGATTGTTGGGTGTGTCCCGCTCACACGTGCTGGGTGGCTCACGTCGTGGAGCCCACCACTTGGAGGGTGTTTTGGGTTCTTTGGGGATTCAAGTTTTCTTGTAAAATAAGAGGTCCGAGCTTAAAGTTGTCTCTAAAAAAGGGGGGAAAATATTGGTATGCTATTGTCGAAACTATGTAATGGTGATTATCACGTTGGAGAAGGTGATAGGCGTTCCATCACAGGTTCCCGATAGTGTGCTTGGAAGGGTCGCGGTGAGAGAACAGGTCATATCGCCGTCTGAAGTAGTGAAAGAGACCGAAAGGGGCCCTGTCGCGGTTCCACTTATTGGAGTGACATCATAGATACCCACATTTGAAGTGGGGGGCGTGACCTCTTCAATGTACATCGAACCTGCACAGTTAGGACCGTAAGAGTTCCCACTACTGGTTTGGCACCAAACCCAGAAGCCGCCAATGATGTACAGCGTATTCCCATTTATTATGGGAGGAGTTGTGCTAAATTCAGAGGAACTGCAACCGACTTGGTTGGTGTTGTGTGCTTCGGGTGGATGCGTCGAGCAGCTCAAAATTATCTGGGTCGGGCTAGCAGCTAGAGCAGAGTGGGTCGTGAACAGAATTCCAAGAGCAACCACGATAAGGATTAGGGTCAATGTAGACTTTTGAACGGCATTTTTCTATTGCGTAGCAACCACTAATCGATTCGTCATCACTGTGTGTGGCGGGCGATAAGATTTAAGTATTCGGTTTCCATTTATAAGGGAAACCCAATCCATAGGGTTTCGCCCGCACCGCTGAGCATCCAACCAATCGTTTAAAGTACATAACTCAGTATGGACTCTCTGGGTGCGGTATTGATCTTACGCCGTCGACAAGGGCGCTGGAATGAAATTCATTGTCTTATGAAACCAGAACAATAAGAAAAAAGAGAATTAAACTAAAGTAAGGCAGAGCGAATTCTCTATGGACGTCCAAAGAAAGAGTCTCTTTCCTCACCACTGATAAAACGGTTATCGCAATGCTTTGTTGGTTCAAAACTGGTTTGTCTTGTTCAAAAGAAGGCTGGGATGACCGAATGACTCAAGGTGGACGGCACCCATTAAGTCAACACGTTTGAACCTTTTGTGATGCTAACTCGTCTTCATAAAAAGAAAGGGGCTCCTCCTATGTACGATTGTACGATACAAATTGGTTGGATTTGTCATATGTTAGTCTTATGTGGGACGGGAATAGGAATACTAGAAAATCAGTTGACAGTAAGCATACGTATGTCGGAGTCGACCACCATAAGCCAACCCTGAACGCTACAGTGATGGATGAGTGCGAAAACCTAATCAATGTTAAGCTGGGGTGTGAACCCGATAGCCTCAGAGCCTTCTCAGAATTACTTTAAATGTACTCGGATGTAGTCATCGAGAGTTCGATATGGTATTGTGCGTACACTGCCCTAGCTGAGAGGCACAACGTTGTCTTATTGGACCCCCTGAAAACCAAGTCCATAGCATTCGCGGAGGTGACAACTGTCAAAATTGAGCCACTCACTTTGGCCAACCTTAAATCAGAGGAGGATATATAGCGGAAAGCTGCATATAAACAAACAAGGGTGCTGATGAAGTTCAGGGAGTTTGTAAGGTATGGAGGAGCCTAGTCAGACTAAAGTCCAAAATCAAGAATAGCATACACACGATGTTGTTTATGCACAACCTAGTCATCTGACTGAATGGATCCGGGAACAGGAGCAAAGCGTGCATAAACGAGCTTTTACCACTATTATTTTTCCCAACAATCAAATTGAGCCTCTGTATGTTCTGGACGGCTCTCCTGACCCTGTCAGAGTGGCCGTGGATGTCTTCCCACTCCTTCATGGCGTAAGTGGCTTCTTTCATCTTATAAGACAAGGATGTGGAGTTGAAGTACTGGTGCTCCGGCCGTGATTTGAAACTGGATTATTGACTCGAGGGGTCTAGATACTTGAGCCCCCAAAGGGTAATACTGCAGGAACACGCGAATGGCCAGAATTACTAGCATATTTTAACGTTTGCGAAAGTACTTTTTCATAAATGTGTTCACCACCAGCTTCACATCTATACACTTGACAGTTCTTTGCCCAGCATGATTTGAAACCTCAGCCACGATGCAAGAGAAGTGTTTTGAGGCTGGGGCGCAAAAGGTGCCCGCGCAGAACCTACCACCGCCACTACTGGCGCCCGCAAGGTCAATGGGCTTCGCGGCGCCAAGTTTCATGGCTGCTTAGGACTCGACTGGATTAAAGACTGCGGCTCAAATCGGCCTTTACGCGCGGTTGACAAGGCGCTTTGAGGGAGAGTTGAATTGTTGCTGTTAGCTAAAACCCGTTTTTCAGTCAACGTTTAAAGCTCAGCCGTGTTTATGTGTTGATACGCTTGGTTAGCATTAGGCTAAGAAACATTGACCCAGACGACGCTGTGGACATAGTGGCGTGTGACAACCCCCGTGACATTCAACGTTTGAAGCTGATAGGCGAGGAGCTTGACAACGACACTGGGCGCTCGGTGTTCGACGCTGTTTATCGGGGAGTGGAAACCATTTCGGAGATAGCGGTTGAACTCAACCTTACGGTTCAACTTGTGAGCTACCACATCGAGAAGCTGTTGTTGGCTGGCTTAGTCGAGGAGCGGAAGGACAGTCACTGGATAAGCAAGAAGGGTAGAGAAGTGAAGCATTATTCACCCGCTAAAATGGCCATACTCATAGTGCCTTCTCTTGGAAGTCTGCGCAGGGAGAGCGAGGCCAAGGACAGAATGCAGAGAGCACTGTCGAACCTCGGCAAAAGAATTCTTCCCTCGGTGGCCGTGGGTTTCGCGGTTTTTGGCTTGGCGGGTGTTCTGACGGGTGTTTTGAGCGGTACGTATTTCTCACTTGTTCTGTCGGGTCTGACAAGCGTGTTCAGAAGGGGAGGAACCACCAACCCGGTGGCCGCTCTTTCAACCGCGCAATCCGTGGCTCCGAACACGGCGCCGGGAGCCGGCTCCGCGGCTCCGTCGGCCACGGCGTCCGTGACCACTACGATTCCAACCGTTACTTCCCCACCATCTTTTGCTCCGGCGGCGAGCTCTTTGGCTAACAGCGTGTCTTTTGGCTCAATTGAAGCGGCTGTGTCCTCGGCGTCGACTGCAAACATTCTCGCCGACTTGTTTGTGGTAGCGGCGTCACTGGTGTCCGCGTACTTGGTGTACAGGTTGTTGACCAGAAGAACTAGGTAGCTCACTGGTTGTGCGACAGAATAGCGGGTAGCTGTGTTAAACTGTTGATGGTTAGGCAGTCGAGGTGTTCGCTTGACTCGGCGCGGTCAACCAAAACGGGTGTCATACCCGCTTTCAGCGAGCCCAGAACATCCTTTTCGTAGTCGTTTCCCACATAGTAACAGGTGCGAGGGTCCCTGTTCATCAGGCTGCACCCCTTAAGAAACAGTCTTGCGTCGGGTTTGTCGTATCCCGCGTCTTCTGAGGTCAGCACCGCGTCGAAATATTCGCTTATGCCCAGCGCCGACATGCGCAGCGTGAGGTTGGCAGAGGAGTTGAGATTCTGACTGATGACTCCCAGAGGCACATGGATTCTGCGCAGGGCGCTCAGCGCGGGTTTCACGTCGTCGAAAAGCTTCATACCCGAATGGGTGAACCAGTTGCGCGCCACGGTGGCCGCCAAATCGTCGAGGTTCGCTTTGACGCCCAGCTCCGCGAGCACGACTTTTTCACAGTCGACTCTTATGGTTTCCGACCATCTCTGTCCGCGTGGGGCGCCGCTGTATTTTTTGGTCCAGTGTTCGTGGAACTTGACGTTGGCTTCTCTTATCCTGTCCAAGCTGAGCTCGTATCCCAGCGAAGCGAGCACTCTTTGCAGAACGATTTCCTCGGTCTCCTCGAAGACCAGTGTTCCGCCGTAGTCAAACAGTACAGCGTTCAACGCCGCCATTTTACTTCGGACTCAAAGACGAGTTCGCCGTTCAAATATAAACCCATCTCGGCTTCCTACGACAAGTGTTCGGTGCGCGTATCCAAGGGTGAAACCGGAAACGCTCGCCGTCACCGGTCCTGCCGGCTAAACGCTTTTTGAGGCACCCGGTTTTCGGCTGGGTCGGCTCAATGTGGTGCCAAGCGACCATGAACGCTGAAGCCAGGTTCCGCCGGAGACGCTTGGAGGCGGAGACGGGTCTGAGTCGGCTCGTCGCTCACATGGAGATGTCGTCGCTCATCTGTGCTCTGCAAGCCTTAATGGACGCCAGAAGAGTTGAGCTCCATAATATACGGGAATACCCGAGCACCCTTTTTGGGTTTACATGCTACTTGTAAACCCACTCCTTATAATGAGTCGCTCAGTTGGTGTGCGGTGCTAATCCCAGATGAGCTTTGCGACAGTTCTCTTTGCTTGGCTACACATTTTCTTTGCCGTGGGCTGGATTGGAGGAGCCCTGCTGTCCGCTTTGATCCTCACCCCGGTTTTACGGGGGATGTCTCCGCAGGCAGCCGCGGAGTTCACGGCGAAGTTCATGCCCAAGATGGGAAAAATGATGGGTGTGTTTTCGAGTCTGACAGTTGTCTTCGGAGCCGCTCTCCTATACTTTTACACCGCGGGACACCCTTTGGTTGTGGCCGCGGGCTCTGGGTGGGGTGAACTCATTATGTTCGGGGCGGCTTTCGGCGTCCTCGCCTACTTCTTCGGATTGGCGGCCATGTTACCCCTTAGCAGAAAGCTCAGCGAAGCAACCAAGCGAAGCAATGCTCAGAGTGGCGAGCACGACCAATCTGAGGCAAAAAGAATTATGGCGAAGATGGACACGCTGGCACTGGTCGACCTAGTACTGCTCGTCGCCGTGTTTTCGCTGATGGTGGCCGCCGCTTTCTACTAGGGTGATCAACAAAAAATTGTGGGGGCTCGTAGGGACTGAGAGCCAAAACCTTGAGCCGCTCGACGGTTACACGAGTCCGGCCGCGGCTTGTATCGGATAATCCGCTGCACCCGGTTTCGGGAGAACGGAAAACGTTGGTTTCCCTTCTACTGTGTTCTCAGCTTAGCTTTTTTGCCCAAAACCTCCTGCGAGAACAGGCAGAAGATGAATGCGAAGACGAAGCCCGCGACGGCTATGTAGAACGAGTATTGAAAAGCTGCTTGCGAAGGAAATGAAACCGGCACGCTTCCGGCCAGACGCGTTACGGTGTATGTGGACAGAAGAGAACCCGCTAGGGGAGCGCCCAGGCTGCTTCCAATGTTTCTGAAAACCGTGTTCATCGAGGTGGCGAGCCCCATCTCCTTGGTCTCCACTGTCAGAACAAGGAGGTTCTGAGTTGAAACCATCAGCATTCCCAGCCCCACTGACGCGACCACCAAGTAGCCCGCGATTTGGGCTGCGCTGGTGGCCGCGGACATAAGAAAGAAGCCGGCGGCGCCCACGATGCTACCCAGAAACAAAAAGGGTTTAACCCCGACTTTGGAAATAAGGATGCCCACGGGATAGGTTACCACCAGCAAAGACACTGCTAGTGGCAGAAGGTAGAAACCAGTGGTCAGAATGTCGAATCCGTAGCCAGCTGGAGGCGGCAACTCCAATTTGTAGCTTATGGCTTGAAAAGCTAGGAACATGGCCATTCCGAACACCAAGCCAACGGCGTTGGAGATGAACACGTTTCTGGTCTTCAACAGTCTGAAGTTGAGCAAAGGCGATTTGAACCTTCTTTCAAAGGGGACAAGCGGCGCGAACAAAGAGGCTCCTCCAAGAATCAGCCCCAGCACCGGAACGGAAGTCCACCCCCAAGTGGAGCCCTCCGACAAACCGAACACAATCATGCCCAGCGACACGCCGAGGAGTCCGGCCCCAACATAGTCCATTTGGGCTTCGTTGTTTTTGTACGCGGACTCTTTAACGTAGAAAATCATAAGAACCGTAAGAGCCACTATGGAGGGCGTGGCGATATGATAGTTCGCCTGCCAGCCGTAGCTGTTGGCAACGAATGCACCCACGGGTAAACCAATCGCCGTGCCCGCGCCGAACATGGCGCTTATCAACCCCTGTGCGCGGGGAACCAACTCTCGGGGGAACTCTTCTCTTATCAGGCTAAAGGCGAGCGGAAAGATTCCCAGACCTATTCCCTGAAACGTTCTGGAGATCAGCAGAATTTCGAAGTTGGGTGCAAACGAGGTAGTGGTGACCATGACAGAGTAAATGATGAGCACATACGTCAAAATCCTCTTTTTACCGTATATGTCACCCATTCTGCCAACGATTGGGTTGATAGCCGTTCCAAACACCGTGTAAAGCGACAGGATCAAACTGACCTGAGCTGTGTTGACACCGAACTCGGAACCGATTTTTGGGAGAGAAGGGGTCAACATTATGTCTACGTAGAGCACAAAGGCGGACAGAACCGCGAAGAGCACGAGGGCTCGATTCGCGTATTTCAGGTCGAACTTCTGCTTTGCTCCCTGAGTAATCTCGTTGTTCAATGACGCCACCTACTTGGACACAGAAGAAACCGTTTTGGAATTCACTGCTTCGAGAGCAGCTTCCAAGACATCACTATTCCCACACTCGAAAACAGAACCGCGAATCCCACCATAAATGCGAAATCGAATCCGAGGCTCGCCATTCCCGTGGACCCCAACAACATTTGTCTGCCGATGTCGGTTGCGTAGCTTATGGGATTCACCTTTACTATGTACTGTAGCCAGTGCGGCATAAAGGAAGCGGGGAACAACGCGTTGCTGGCGAACAGGAGGGGCAGATTCAGAAGATTCATTATGGCCATTTGGCTTTGCCAATCAGTGGATCTGAGCGCCAGCATCAAGAAGAGCGCTGACATCCCTTGTGCCAGCAAGAAAAGGGAGGCAAATGTGCCCAGTATACCCAAAATTGTCATGTTCGCCGTATTCATGCCGAGGAGAACGGCTATCACCAAAACAATGGCTGCCTGAGTGAGCGACCTGATGACGCTCGAGAAAACCTTGCCCATGACGATTGTGCCGCGGGCCACGGGTGTGCTCAGAATTTTGTTGAGGAAACCGAAGCGTCTGTCCCAGACTATGGACATTCCGCTGAACATTGCCGTGAACAGCACGATGAACGAAAGCATACCCACTGATAGGAACGAGAAATAATCGGTGGTTCCAAAGGTGGCCTTCATAAACTGGTCCACTGCGGAAGCGGGCAGACTCAAACCGGTGCCTCCGCCGGCGAAAAGGTTGCCGAAGTCCATGGCCTTACCGAACAATCCGAGCCAAATGACGGGTTGAATAAGAGTCATAAACAACAGAATCGGCGCTTTGTACCACTTTTTGAGCTCCCTGTTTGTGAGAGCCCACAGGCCGTGTGTAGCCCTCTTATCCAAAATAGACGTGTCCCCTCTCTCTTCCTTGGTTTTTCGAGTTTCCGCCTCCGATTCTGCAGAACGCACTTTTTTCTTTAATACGGTTTCCTCTGTTGTGGTTTTCACTTTTTTCATTTTTGTCACGCTCTTGCCCTTCTCATGGTCACGCGCTGCGACCACAGTTGGTCCTCGCTTGCGCCTTCATCACGGAATGAACGACCCGTGTATTCTAGGTAGGCTTCGTCCAAGGTGGGTTTCGTGAGGGAGATCCTAGTCACATGACACCCCTTAGATCTGATGACATCCATTATGAGTGGCGCTACCTCTTCGCCGAACTCAGTCTTGACTCTGTAATGGTCGCCCACTTTCTTCACTTCTTTGACAAGCTCAAGTTTAGAGATTGACTCGGAGAGGTCCTCCTGGGATTCTTGGACGCCGACGTCTATTATGTCGCCGCCTATACTCGCCTTGAGTTCAGCCGGAGAGCCTATCCTGACTATTTTCCCGTGGTCAATAATCGCGATCCTGTCGCAGAGTCCATCCGCTTCCTCAAGATAGTGCGTGGTGAGGAAAAGCGTCATTCGGTACTCATTTTTAAGTCTCCTAATATAACTCCACACGGCGGTGCGTGTTTGTACGTCGAGGCCCAGAGTTGGTTCGTCGAGGAAGAGTAGTCGGGGATGATTGATGAGACCACACGCGATCTCGAGTCTTCTTCTCATACCACCCGAATAAGTGCTCACCTTTCTGTTGGCCGCCTCTGTTAGCTCAACCAGTTCCAGAAGCTGGAGAGCCCGCTCCTTGGATATCCGCCTGGGTATGCCGTAAAGGTCGGCGCACAGCAAAATGTTCTCGTAGCCCGTGATGTCTTCGTCAGCCGTGTACTCTTGTGGAACCACGCCGATCATCCTTCTCACTTCGCTGGGCTCCTGAAGAATGTCGTATCCCCCAATCGTTGCCCTACCCGACGTTGGCTTCAAAATGGTTGTAAGCATGTGTATCGTGGTACTCTTACCCGCTCCGTTTGGCCCCAGAAATCCAAATATTTCGCCTTCCTTTATCTCAAAGGAAACGTTGTCAACCGCTTTTACTTTGCCGTTGTACACCTTGGAAAGGCCCTCAACCTTTACAATGGTGGGCGCCGAATCGGTTTCAGAATGATTATCCGTCGATACATTCTTATTCAACATATTTGTTCACTTTTCAACACGCATCATGGTAGGGTCAACTGTGTCTCTGCAAGACTCGCTGATGGGCACTCTTGAGCTCCCTCAGTCTTTTGGTACTCCAGTCCAACTGTCTCCGAAGCATTATGATGTGCTCTTTTAAAATGTATTCGACTTCGCTTTTGGGAAGAGAAGCAGACTTTGATTCGAATATCTCCTGCCACATTTCAAGCTGTACTATGGTACCGTCCACTAGGAATTTGCTTAACTGTTCTGGCTTTATAAACTCCATAAAGATTCGACGCATAGAACCCCAGTGTCTCCCGGCTTCGGAGATTTTCTCGTTGAATTGTCTAAGACACTCTTCCCCTTTGGGGGTGATCTCGTATATTCTTTGGGCCGTGGGCACCCCTTTCTTCGCGGAGCTGGACTTTATGTAGCCTTCAGCAAAAAACTTCTTTAGAATCGGGTAAACCGAACCAGCCCCCGGTCGCCACGCCCCCTCCGTTTTACTCTCGATGTCCTGTAGTATTTCGTATCCATGCGTGGGCTTACGAGAGATGCTGTGCAAAATATAGTACGCCAGAAGACCTCGCGGAGCACCTTGGGGTCGGATGAATCCCCCAAAGTGGCTGGTATCAGCGGATTTGCTTTTTTTCACAGTCGTCGACCCTAGTTGCTATACTGAATCTGAATTTATAGTTATAAGGATAACTATATCGTATCAGAGTGTCCGGCATTCTTTATCAAGGCTTAGAATGATTCTGAACAGAATTCCGCTTAGGACGGGCTGGATCCATGGTGTCCAAGCAACTCGTAGAAACTCAGGTTGTTTCCATCAATATCTTTGAAGCTGAAGAAACTTAGTCCCCGTACCGTGAACACCTCGCTCGTCTCTATGCCAGACTCTGAAGCCTGTTTCTTTCGGCAACAAGATTTTTCACTCCTATACGAAACGTCCAATCAGTCTTTCCTACGTCGCCTTCTGCTAATTGCAGCCATGTATCCGCGATTTTGTACTCTGTGACGCCAGGAATGGGTTCCGAATCAGGAGCCCGCCTCTGCAGGAGCCTTTCATACCATTTGCGTGCTTCTGACAGATTCTTGACAGGAATCTCAATCGTCACTTCGATTGCTTCCATGCATCAACTACTGTCGAAATGAACCTTCTTTCCTTGTATAAAACTATGCGCCTTGTTCCGGTGGATATTGGTCAGATAAGGCTCCTGAAACACTTGAATTAGGGGACCACAAAAGCCTTTCCGAAAAGAAGTTTTTCCCACAAACTGGTTTAAGGCGAAAAAGAGGCTTGCAAGGGGGCATGAACACTTAAAGGATTTTAGCAAGACTTTTTTAAACTCGGGGCTTTGCTTGCGCAGGAGTACGACATTTTAGTCTTGGAAGACAAACGTTCAAGATTTGATCCAAAACAAGGATGTTCAAGCTGTGTAACTCATCATTTTCTGAACTGAGAATCTTGGTGTGATAGTTCCGGAAGCAAGCTGAAGCGGTTCTACCCGTCCCCGCCTACAACACTTTGCGTGAGCATTTTCTGCGCGGAAAAATCAACGAGTATTTAGCGCTAAAAGACCGCGTATTCCACTGTCGATTCTGCGGTTTTACATTGAACGGGAACCTTAACGCTTGTTTGGTGCTTTTAAAAGGAGCAGGGTGGGAGCCACATGATTTGCCTGTGAAGCCTCGCCCTCTGCCTCCTCTTCCTTGGGTTTAAAGAGGATGCAAAGCCCCCGGTTTTCGACTTTGATGGATGAAAAACACACAGGCTGAGCGCGTTGTTCACAATGACCCAGTGCTTCTTGATGCCGAACCTCTGGGCTTTGAATTCTATTCATTTTTCGCTGCGACGACAAGTTGGGAGCGGGCTTGTCGTTTTTTCTCGTGGGATGCCAAGACGGTGGCCAAAGTAGGGCACTGGAACATCCCCGCTCCCACGGCGGTTTGATTGTGTGTTCTGTGAAGATGGGGAAAATGCGTCTTTCCCAAAAAGCCTGCTCTTTAAGTTCCAAGTGATTGAACCGCCTCTATGAAGCCTCCCCGATGAATACACACTTTCAGGCGAACCCTTCTTTACCTGATGACGACACGTCGATTTCTCTTAGCACCCGCCTACGAAGACGTTTGTAATTGAAACGTGTTCAGTTACAGAGCTGCAATGGTTTTTCACAACGTATACATAAAGAAAAGGAGTGGCTGGGCACAACGGAAACCGTGTGCTACAACCCTTGCACTCGGCATGAATGAAAGCGATTCGTGAATAGTGGGCCTCGGCATCGAAAAGTGTTTAAGTAATATCGGCAAACGCAGTTCGTGCTGTTGCGATGGAATTGTTCGTTGTGCCGCAACCCTCGCGGCTGGAATTTGCGGACGAATGGTTCAAGTTCGACGGTTTTCGAAACGCCCCCGGTTTTATGGCGTCGGAGTTCGGAGTTCCGAATGGTAGTTGGGAACTGGTTGAATCCACGAAGCCGGGTCAGGGAGTGGATGTAACACAGGGGAGAGTCACCATTTGGGGAAACAGATTTACTGGGTACGCTACGACTCTTCAACTGCTGAAGCAAAAGCGGGGCATGATTCCGAAGGTGAGCATCGAAGAGAAGCTCAGCTTCGATTTTAGGTGTTTTCACTTGGATATTGCAAGGGGAGGCGTGCCCAACGTCGAATCCTTCAAGAACATGTTGAAATGGCTCTTTCTTTTGAAGTACAACTACTTTGCCATATACTTTGAGGACCTGTACCCTTGGAAGACGCATCCCAACATAGGCAAGAGGAGAGGCGGGCTGAGTTTGGATGAATGGAACCAAATAATTGAGTACGCGAAAAGGCTGGGAGTCGAAGTGATACCTTCGCTGGAGCTTTTGGGTCACATGGAACACACGTTGGCTCTCCCCGAATACCGAAAGTACGCGGAGCTATGGTGGCTGAGTCACCGCGCAGCCGACGGCTGCATCGACGTTGGAAACGATGAGGCAAAAACACTCACGATGTCTCTGTTGCAAGACGTACTCGAAACCAGTCCGTGTCAATACGTTCACGTGGGCGGAGACGAAACTTGGTCGCTTGGACGGGGACGGAGCCTCGACAGAACGTGGACCTATCAGGGTCCCGAACTTTATCTGTCGCACTACAAAGCGTTGCTGGAACAAGTTGGGAAAGCTGGGAAAAAACCCATTCTGTGGGGAGACATGTTGACGGGCATGTACCTTACAGACAAAGAAAGGGAGAGGTGGTCCAAAGTGGTTGAAAGCAATCTCTGGGACGACGCACTCGTAGCCAACTGGGACTATGAACCCGCTGATGTGGCCCACTTCGAGCGGAAAATAGACTCGGTTGGCCGAATAGAGAAACAGATCGCGTGTCCGAGTCTCCATAACTACCTTACTTATTATCCCCGTTTTGATTCAGCGCTGAAAAACGTGAATAGCTTCCTCAAAGCAGCGAAAAATAGGGGTGTAAAAGGATTCATGATAACAGCTTGGGGAGACGATGGCTCAGAATGTCTTTATTCACTGTTGAACCCCTTGCTATTGGCCTCCATGGAGGCTTCCGAAGGCGGCGTGGAGTGGGAGAAGAAGTGGCTCGCCCTCAGCGGCGAAACAGAGGAGACTCTGAGGGCAAGAAAACTGTTCGGAGAACCCTTAATCGGACCAGAAATCAAAAATGTGTTGCACCTAGTGAGACCACACTTCCGTTCCGAGCCGAACAAAGAGGAAATCGCGAAGGCTTGGAGAAACGTTTTGGAACAGGTCAAAGGGGCGCCGTTGCCAGAAGACTTAGAGTTTATCAGAAGATGCCTCGAAGTCGGACTGAAAATATTGGGTAACACCGCGACGGCGCTGGACCTGACGGCTCTAGCTAAGAAATACGCTGAGCTGTGGCTCAAAGAGAGAAAACCGAATGGGTTAGAAAACATTCTCAGCAGGCTCTGGGGTTCCGCGGCGGTCTTGGACACGCGTCTAGGTGGCTGAACCCGCAAACTCCGATGGGGGAGCAAGGCAGGCGTCGCAGCTGTATGCGCACAAGTGGGGGTGGCCGATGCCAGTGTCTCAACTCCGCCTCACCCGTTCGCGAGGTATGCTCAACCCCTTCGGATACCCTTTTGATTCGGCGCGGGATTTTGTGATCCAAAGTGCTGGGGCGCGGGTCGCCGACCACAAAAGCCAAGTTGTGAAGGAGAAACTCCATGTTGACTCGAACACCGCAAACAGAACCCCAAGCGCACCGAGAAAGCATCTTGCTTGACTTGTGACCCTAACAGCCGAGAATGAGCCAAGTGTTGAGTCGACTAGGCGGCAATCCCAGCAGAGTTCTTTGGGTCTCCAATCTGCTGTTATTCGCCGGCTACGGCTCCATTCAGCCGTTGCTACCCGTCTATCTCAGCGTAAACAGGCTCTCACCAATTCAAATAGGTGTAATTTTTTCGCTCGGCGCCCTGTCATCGTCGATGTTGGCACTATACTTTGGCAGACTTTCAGATATTCACGGACGAAAAGCTCTTCTAACAGTTTCAACCGCCGCGGCGGCTTTGGTGGTCACTGCTTACCCCGAAAGCTCGAGTTTCGCATCTCTGCTTCTCCTTGTAATCGGTTTCTCCACGCTTATGACGGCTTGCTCGTCGGTTTCCTCGGCTTTCGCGGTTGAGTTGTCAACAGCGCCCGGTTTTGGAAAACGATTCGGCGGTTTTCGAACGGCCGGCGCCTTCGGTTGGATTCCAGGAACATTACTCGGCGGCCTCGCAGCCAATTACTTCGGAATAAAATCGATATTCTATCTAGCAGCCCCCATCTATTTGGCGTCTTTCCTTGCTGTTCTAATGGTTAGAGCCAAACCACATAGCACGAGTAATGCGACGAGTTCCGTGGGCGTAGCGATGCTTGCCAAAAACAAAGAAATTCGAATCCTATTCCTTACTTTGGTTCAGGTTTACATCGCTCAGAGTTCGCTGACGTATTTTCTGCCTTTGTATCTGCATCAAAGATTTGAGGCTCCACCAATTCTGATTTCGTCCACGTTCACCCTGATGGCCGTTGCAGAGATCCCAGTGATGAAGTATTTTGGTGCCTATTCAGACAAACTGGGACGCAAACTCCTCCTACAGATAATCCTGCTGTGCTATCCCATAAGAATGGGACTAACGGGTATTCTGCCAAGCTCTTTGGAAGTCGTTTTCACCCAAATGTTGCACGGAGTCACCTTCGGCGGACTCTACGTTGTGTCAACCGCTTACGTACTCGACTTGGTTCCCCCAAACATGCGTGGTCTATCGCTAAGCCTCTACCCTGTGGCTCAAAGCTTCGGGTTAATACTTGGCTCATATCTGTCTGGAGCCTTAATCAACAACTTCGGGTTCTCCCAAATGTACCTTATAACCGCGCTATACTCCTTTCTGCCCTTAATTATATTCGCGGTTTATGGAAAAGAAACAGTTGGTCGCGCCAAGCTAACGGATACTCAAAGCTAAGATGCAAGGAAGTGCCTTAGTCTTAGTCTTTGGCAATCCAAGGCTCAACCATTGAACCTGCGAAGCGAACGCCGTACGGACTCCCAAAGAATTGCCGTTACCAGTGTCTGAAAGAATCATTTTTTATTGAGCAATGAGTTATGCAGATTTTCATTTGGTGTTCATTGTCACCGCATTTTTCTCTCAACCCAATCAATTAATCCATCAAGTTCTTCATCAGTAAAAGCCGCAGCAAAGACTGGGATCTAGGACGAAAACCGCATTATATTCGCTTTGGGAAGCACGAATAAGACCGCAACCGTTGTGGACGCGAAAACGCCACTAATGCTGATTATGACCGCGGCTTCTATGGTAATTATTCTTGACGTGGAGGTTGTCTTTGACTTACTGTATCTGAAAGATATGAACCTTGCTTTAGATAAAGCTCTGGATTGGCGAAACATGTATTGGTTGCGGCGCACTAAACAGTTATCGTAGATGAACACTCTTTTCTCCTGAGCCCAAGTGAAACCCTAGGACCCGCAGTTTCATCATGTTTCATGGATTGGCTTTGGTAAAACCGTTCAACGCAAAAACTTTCTCAGAAATTCTACTGCGAAAGGAACACTGACCAACTCATCTTCTACACCTTCATATTCGAGGGACAAATAATAGTGGTAGTTTGCTCTTCTAAGCAGGGAGAATATTCTGTTGTAGTCCAGCGTGGTTTCGGTCCAATTTCCGTCGCCATCTCGCTTTAAACTGTATATTTTTGCGTGAACATGGGCTGTGTGCGGAATAAGTTGTTCGATTTGACCGTACCTGTTCTCTTGAAAGTTGCCTGTGTCGAGGTTCACCTTGAACCAGTCGGAGCCGACATCTTTCAAGAACTCGATTAGATCCTGAGAAGTTGCGGCCACACCTCCGTGATTCTCTAAGGTAATTGTTATTCCGTATTTCTCGGCGTATTCCACTGTTTCCTTTATTCCTTGCAAGGCGTATGCAAACGCTTCTTCTCTGTTCATGTTCTTCGGTGGCCAGCCCGCATTTATCCTCATTATCGGTGAGCCCAAGTGATAGGTTGCGTCAACCCAATTCTTAACGTAATGGAGCTGGTCCTGTCTTTCACCTTCGGTTGGCAAGCAGAAGTTGTTGTCCACCGTTATTTGTGAAAGTCCTAACCCATAGGTGGACAATAGTTTCTTGATTTTGTTCAATGTAGATTTATCGGTGCTCAAAAATCTGTCATTGAGCTCTACGCCATCCAAGCCCAATTCGAATGCTTTGCCAATGAAATTTTCAAGGGTCATCTTACCCGAACCAAAAGATCTGTGATAGGACCAAGTTGCAAGTCCCAAACGCATGCATCGTTCATCCTTCAACCAACTTTAAACCTTGCGTCGAAGTAACGATCCTGTCCGGATAAGCATTCATCCGTGTCACCTCCACTCAGTGTACCAGTGTACGAATAGTTCGAGGAATTCTACGAGTGGAGCAAAGAGTGTTCTTTTGGGGTTGATGTTATTATAGAACACCC
>Ga0209012_1000763_pt1 | contig 40025 bp, 29 predicted proteins | sample RS3BMetagenome_FD_184735 | JGI IMG/M metagenome (GOLD analysis project Ga0209012, IMG submission 184735) | Ferric oxide microbial mat and aquatic microbial communities from Rainbow Spring, Yellowstone National Park, USA - RS3B (SPAdes) (version 3) ...
GTATGCCCCACGGACGCCTGCCGCCCCTCTGTCCACACCGATTGTCTCCATTGCGCCCGCCACCCCCGGCCTCCGGGCCGAACGGCCGAATGTAACCGGTGAACCGGCGGCTGAGCGCCCATCCTCGCCCACGATCGCGGGGGGTGTCTGCCGAGCATGTACGGCGCACCGGCTACCGCGCACTCGGTCGGTCCTGCGAGCGCGGCCCTCTATGTGCAGACCTTCGGCGGCTTCCGCCTGTATCGCGCCGGATGCCCCGTCCCCGCGGCGGGCTGGCGGCGCCAGTCCGCCAAGTATCTCCTCGTGCGGCTCCTCCTTGCCGACGGGCGGCCGGTGCCGAAACCGGACCTACTCGGCACCTTCTGGCCCGAAATTCCGGAGGCGGCAGCCGCCAACCGCCTGCGAGTGACGCTGCACGCCCTGCGACGCGTGTTGCAGCCCGGGCTCCCGGCACACCGACCGTCTGCCTATCTGGTCGTGAACCGCCACGAGTGTTCCTTGCCGGCGCACCCCGACCTCCGATGGGACGGCGGGGACCTGGATCGCGGCGTTGTCCGGGCGGCCGCGGCGCCAGAGCCGCGGGCCGAGGCGACCGCCCTGCATCACGCCCTGGCCGGAGTCGCCGGGCCCTGGCTCCCGGAGGTGGATGCGTTCGGCGTGTTCGTCTCCGCCCGCTTCCGGCTGCACCAGCAGGCGACCGAGGCGGCCCTGCGCCTCGCGGAACTGTCGCTGGACCACGGCGCGCCAGCCGACGCGGAGGCCGCCGCCGCACGCGCCATCGCCGTGGACCCCGGCATCGAGCAGGCCTACGCCCTGCTGCTGCGCGCCGCCGGAGCGACGGGTCGCCCGGGCCGGGTGCGGCGCGCCTACGACTATTCCTGCACGCAATTGCGCGAGCACGCCGACGTCGAACCGGGTCCCGCCCTCCGCCGTGCCGCCGAGGAGGCGCTGACCGCGGCGGGCAGCGGGTTGGGTCGGCCGGGCGCGTTCTATACCGTGGGGGCGCCTCCGGCGTCCCTCCCCGCCGGCCGGCGGCCATCGGGCACGGTCCTGGGCGCGAGCGAGGCGAACAGCCCCGCCGCAGCGAAGGAGAGCAGGGCCAGGACCCGGTAGAGGCCGGAGAGCCCGAGCACTGCCGCGCCGAGGCCGCCCCCGAGATTGGCCACCACGGCACCGATGCCGTAGCAGGAGGCCCAGAGGAGCGACTGGCCGCTGGCCCGCCAACCGCTCGGCACCAGCCGGTCGACGGCCGGCACCGCCGCGCCGTAGAACAGCGCGAAGGCAGGCCCCTGCACCGTCATGCCCGCCACGGCGAGGGCGGGCCCCCGCGCCAGGGCGATGACGGTCAGGGCGGCCACCTCGCAGGCGAAGGCCAGGAGCATGGTGCGCCGGATCCCGACACGGCGCTCGATCCGGGCCGCCCAGAGGAAGAAGGGCGCCTCCAGCAGGGCCGGCAGCGCCCAGCCGAGGCCCTGGGCGACGGGCCCGCCGCCCAGCCGCCCGACATACACGGAGAAATACGTCCCCTGCGCGTTCAGCGCCAGCATGTTGACCGTGGCCAACGCCAGGAACCAGAGAAACGGGCGGGCGCGCAGCAGTTCCCGCGGGTCGGGACGCCGGCGGCCGGAGCCACGCACCTGCACCTCCACCGGGAAGCGCACGGCCAGCAGCGCGGGCGGTAGAAGGCACACGGCGGCGAGGATGTAGTCGGTGCGGAGGTCGAGGGCGTGCAGGTGGAGGGCGATCCCGGCGGCCGTACCCGCCACGGCGAAGCTCAGGGATCCCCAGAGGCGGAAGCGGCCGTAGTCGCCCGCGCGCGGGCCGAGGTAGGCGATGGTCAGCGCATCCCCCAAAGGCGGCAGAGGGGCGTTCACCAGGGCAAAGCCCGCCGAGACGGCCATCTCGAGGCGAAAGCCGTGGGCGAACACGAAGAGCGGCATCAGGCCGGCGGACGCCAGCGCCAAGAGGCCCAGGACCCAGCGGGCGCGTCCGGTGCGGTCGCAGAGCCAACCCACGGCCGACTGTGCCGCCAGGGCGCAGAGGGGATTGACCGCGGCGATCAGTCCGAGTTCCGGGGCGGTGACGCCCCGCGCCACCAGCAGCGGGAACAGGAAGGGATAGAAGGCGCCGGGGCCGACCCAGAAGGTCAGGTGGAACAATGCGTACAGGCGGTCGGCGACGGGCCGGGCGTCCGGTGCCGACCAGGGCGCCCCGGTTTCCGACGTCACGAAGGTGGGTCCTCCTAGGTGGCCGCTGCAAAAGTCCTCTTTTGCGAGGCCACGGTTCCGAAGACCCTTGTCCGCCAAGGCCTTCAGGCCCGGGGCGGACGCCGGAACCGACTTTTGCAGGGTCCTCCTAGGCTCGCCGCGCGCCGGCAGGGAGTCGGGGGCCCCGGCAAGGGGTGGGCCGTGGCGCGTGCCCGGCCGGGTCCGGCGCCTCCGGCGGGCGGGGCCTCCAGCACGCGACTGCCCCCGGAGTCCCCGCCGCGTCACCCTCCCGTAGCCTTCGGGGCCGGCGCCGGGGCCCCCTGCCGGTCTCCCTGCCCCCGGTTTCCCTGCCCCGCCCCTCCTGCCCCAGGCCTCCCTGCCCCGGCCTCCCTGCCCCAGGCCTCCCTGCCCCGGCCTCCCTGCCCCAGGCCTCCCTGCCCCGGCCTCCCTGCCCCGGCCTCCCTGCCCCGGCCTCCCTGCCCCAGCCCCCCTGCCCGGCCTCCCTGCCCCCAGCGGTCCACCCGCCGGTCTCTCCGCGGGCCCCTCAGAGCGCGAGGGCCTCGCGCACGCGCGCCCGGTCCATCCGGGCCACCGGTCCGGTGTCGACGATGGTCCCCCGCTCCATCAGGTAATACCGGTCGGCCAGGCGCAGCGCGAAGTCCAGATACTGCTCGACCAGCAATACCGACGTCTGGCCGCCGGCCGCGATGGCGGCGATGACCGCCTCGATCTCCTGGACGATCGAAGGCTGCACGCCCTCGGTCGGCTCGTCGAGGAGCAGGCAGCGAGGACTGCCCACCAGCGCCCGGGCGATGGCGAGTTGCTGCTGCTGGCCGCCGCTCAGCGTGCCCGCCGCCCGGCGCAGCAGGCCGCGGAGGGCCGGGAACACGGCGAGCCCCTCCTCTATGGCCTCCGGGTCCCGCTTGCCGCGTGCCTCCAGCCCGAGCAGGAGGTTTTCGCGAACGGTGAGGGTGGAGAAGATCCCCCGTCCCTGAGGCACGTAGCCGATTCCGGCGCGCGCCCGGCGGTAGGTCGGCCAGGCCGTGACGTCCCGGCCATCGAGCAGCACCCGGCCGGAGCGCGGGCGGAGCACGCCGGCCAGGGTGCGCAGCAGCGTCGTCTTGCCGACGCCGTTACGCCCCATCAGACAGACGACGCGGCCCGGCGGCACGTCGATGCTCACCCCCTGCAGCGCCAGGCCCTCGCCGTAGGAGACGTCCACCGCCTCAGCCCGCAGCATGCCGATCCGCCTCCCGCCCGAGATAGCTCGCGACGACGCGGGGATCGGATGCGACCTCCGCCATGCTGCCCTCGCAGAGCACGCGGCCCTCATGCAGCACGGTGACCGTCCCCGCGGCCCGGCGCACGAACTCCATGTCGTGCTCCACCAGGAGCACGGTGGCGCGCCGGGCGACGGCGGAGACGAGGTCTGCCGTCTCGGCGCGCTCGGCCGCCGTCATGCCCGCCACCGGTTCGTCCAGCAGAAGCAGGACGGGGCGCTGCACCAGCAGCATGCCGATCTCCAGCCACTGCTTCTGGCCATGGGCCAGCGCCCCGGCGGGCGTGTCGGCCGCGTCGGCCAGCCGGATGACGCCGAGCGTCTCCGCGACGGCGGCGCGGCGTTCCGCCGCCAGCGGGCGGAACAGGGTGCCGGCTAGGGAGGGGGGGGCCGCGGCCACCTCCAGGTTTTCTCGGACGGTGAGCCCCGGAAAGACGGACGGGGTTTGGAACTTGCGGCCGATGCCGAGGCGCGCGCGGCGGTGCTCGGGCAGCCGGACGATGTCCCCCCGGCCCCGCAGTATGATCCGCCCCGCCGCCGGTCGGACGCGGCCGCAGACGGCGTCGAGCAGTGTCGTCTTCCCCGCCCCGTTGGGGCCGATCAGCGCGTGCACCGAGCCCTCCTGCACCGCGAGATCCACGTCCCGGACCGCGTGGAAGCCGTCGAAGACCACCGAGAGCCCGGACACCTGGAGCACTGCGCTCATGCCGCCATCCCCCCGCCGCGCCCCTCGGACCTCCCGCGGGCCGCCCCCCGGCGCAGCCGCCCGAGGTCCGTGATCACCCCGACGAGACCGCGCGGGAAGGCCACCACCGTCAGGACGAAGATCGCCCCGAGCAGGTACTGCCAAACCGCCGGAAACAGGCTGTTGAGTCCGTTCTCCAGGAACTTGACCAGCACCGCCCCGACCACGGCGCCGATGATGGTGCCGCGGCCGCCCGCAGCCACCAGGATCACCATCTCGATGGACGGCACGACGCCCATGGCCGCGGGGGAGATGATCCCGATCTGGCCGACGTAGAGCGCCCCGCCCAGCCCCGCCAGGGCACAGGCCAGCCCGAAGGTGAAGGCCTTGACGACGGCGGGGTCGTAGCCGAGGTACCGCACGCGGTTCTCCCCGTCGCGGATTGCCAGCAGCAGGCGCCCGAAACGGCCCCCCACCAGGACGCGGCAGAGCGCGTAGGTGCCGATGGCCGCCACCGCGCTGCCGATGTACAGGTCGAGCACCGCCGGGGTGCTCCCCAGCGACACGTGGAACAGGGTGCTGAAATCGGTGATGCCGTTGAAGCCGCCGAGGGCGCCCTGCTCCCCGATGAACAGCGTGGAGACCACCACGGCGAACGCCTGGGTCAGGATGGCGAAGTACACCCCGCGCACGCGCTGGCGGAAGATCAGCAGGCCGACGAGCCCGCCCGCCAGCCCCGGCACGAGCACCGCGGCCGCGGCTGCGAAGAGGAAGTGGTGGAAGGGATACCAGAACCACGGCAGCCCCTTGACCCCGTTCCAGCCCATGAAATCGGGCAGCGACCGGCCCGAGGCCACCAGCTTGAGGTACATCGCCATGCAGTAGGCACCCAGGCTGAAGAAGGTGCCCTGGGCCATGCTCAGCATGCCGCCGTATCCCCAGAGCAGGTCGAGGCCCATGGCGGCGATGCCGTAGCAGAGAAACTGGCCGAGGAGCCCCAGACGGAAGGGACCGAGCAGAAACGGTGCCGCGGCCAGGGCCCCCACGCCGAGCACCGGGACCACCCACGCGCCCGGCCGGAAGCGGGCGGTGGGCCGGCTACACCCCTTTTCCGCGCCAGCCGCCATCGTGGGTCCGGCCCCGGCGTCCGCGGACATCGAGAACCCTCCTACCGCTGACGGTACCTTTGACGGTACCTTGCGTCCCCCGGCGGCCGGGGGGCCGGCGGACCCGTCCGTGCCTCCCCCGCCGCGCGCCTCCCGGGGCGCCACCGCCCCGGGACCATGGCACCGGCACCCGCAGCGGAAACCTCCGATCAATCGAGGTGGCGCCCGCGGCGGGCGACGATGCCCTGCGGCCGCCACTGCAGGATCAGGATGATCATGGCGAAGGCCAGCACCGTGCCGACGCTCGCCGTCGTCCAGAACTGGAACAGGGACTTGGAGGTCCCGAAGAGCGCCGCACCGGAGACCGCGCCGGCGAGCTGGCCCACCCCGCCCAGGACCACGACCATGAAGGCGTCGACGATGTAGTCGCTGCCGATGGTCGGCCCGATCGGGCCGATCAGGGTCAGGACCACGCCGGCCAGCGCCGCGAGCCCCGAGCCGATGGCGAAGGTGAGGCCGTCCAGGGTGCGCGTGGAGACCCCGAGGCAGCCGGCCATCTCGCGGTTCTGCATCGCCGCCCGCGTGCGCCGCCCCGCCGGAGTGCGGTAGAGGTAGGCGTAGAGGAGCAGGAGCACGGCGGCGGTGAGGCCGAGGATGAAGAGGCGCGCGTCGGCGAACGTCAGGCCCGGTCCGGGCCGCCATGCCGACGAGAGCCACGCCGGGCTCTTCACCTCGACGTTGGGTGCCCCGAAGATGTTGCGCGCCGCCTGTTGCAGCAGCAGGCTCACGCCCCAGGTCGCCAGCAGCGTATCGAGCGGTCGCCCGTAGAGGAAGCGCACCAGGCTGCCCTCCAGCAGCCAGCCGATGGCGCCGCCCACGAGGAAGCCCGCGGGCAGGCCGAGCAGCAGGACCAGCGAGGGGTTGGACCCGTGCAGGGTGTGCTGCAGGACATAGGCGACGTAGGCCCCGATCATGATGAACTCGCCGTGGGCCATGTTGATGACGCCCATCAGGCCGAAGGTGAAGCAGAGCCCCAGCGCCACCAGGAGGAGCACCGAGCCCTCACTGATCCCGTTGAAGGCCTGCCCGAGGATGATCTGCACGCGGATCCCTCCGTTCTGCCCCCGCCCACGGTCGGGTCCGCGGGGGCGGAAAAGGGGTCGTGGGCGAGGTGGCCGCTGCAAAAGTCCTCTTTGTGCGGGGCCACTGCTTCCATGGCCCCTGTCCCCCCGGCTTGCTTCCGCGGGGGCGACTGCCGTGCGTCCCCGGAGCCCCCGGATCGGGGCTTCGTGTGTACCCGCCCTCGCCTCGGCGACCGGTCCGAGGCGGGGCTTGCCCAGGACCGCCGGAGACCGGCACGAGGTCCGTGGGGCGGCGCCCGGGTGGCGGGACATCCCGTCCCGCCCGCGCGGGCGCCGCGGAGGGTACTTGGAATCGGGGCCTCGGACCGGGTGGGACGCGGGAGGCGTCCCGCCCGATCCGACTAGCTGCTGGGGCACCCGCCCCCAGTGAACCAGGAGTAGCTGGTCATGCACGGATCCGGCGTGAGCGGCGTCGTCCCGGAATCCCAGACATCCTTGATCTGGCCCGTCGGCAGGATCTGACCGATGCGCGCCACCTGCGAGAGCATGTGCGTCGCCGGGTCGATCGTCACCTGACCCTGCGGCGTGTTCATGGAGAGGCCCTTCACGGCGGCCAGGACCTTGGCCGGGTCGGTCGAGCCGGCCTTCTCCACGGCCTTGGCCCACAGCAGCACGTCGATGTAGCCGTGCTCCATCGGGTCGTCGGTGACCTGGGTGCTGCCGTACTTGGCCTGGAACGCCGAGACGAAGGCCTGGTTCAGCGGATTGTTCATGCTCTGGTAGTAGTTCCAGGCCACGTAGTCACCGGAGACCAGGCTCGGCCCGATGCCCTTGATCTCCTGCTCGGCGATGCTGAAGGACATCACCGGCAACTTGGCGGGCGTCAGACCCACGTCCTGGAGCTGCTTGAAGAAGGCCACATTGCTGTCGCCGTTGAGCGTGTTCAGGATGGCGTCGGGCTTGGCCGCCTGGATCTTGGCGATGATGCTGGTGAAGTCCGTGCCCCCGAGCGGCACGTACTCCACGCCCGACACCGTGGCGCCGTAGTGCGCCAGTTCGGCCTGGATGATCTCGTTTGCCGTCCGCGGGAACACGTAGTCCGAACCCACAAGGAAGAACTTCTTATAGTGCTTCTGCTGGATCAGGTACTGCACCGCCGGGATGATCTGCTGGTTCGGCACGGCCCCCGTGTAGACGATGTTGGGGGAGTCCTCCAGACCCTCCCACTGCACCGGGTACCACAGGTCGTTGCCCGTCTGCTGGAAGACTGGCAGCATCGCCTTCCGGCTCGCCGAGGTCCAGCCCCCGAAGACGGCCACCACGTGGTCCTGCTGGATCAGTTGCCGTGCCTTGGTGGCGAACGTCGCCGGGTCCGAGGCACCGTCGGCGACCACCGGCTGGATCTGCTTGCCAAGGACGCCGCCCTTGGCGTTGAGTTGGTCGATGGCCAGCAGTTCGGCCTGCTCCAGCGGCACTTCGCTGATGGACATCGTCCCGCTGAGGGACTGCAGTACGCCGACCTTGATGGTGCCGCTCGCGGCGGAACTCGAGGACGCGCCGGGCGCGGCGGTGGCCGTGGACGACGTCGATGTCGCCGCCGATGTGGCGGTCCCCACCGTGCCGCATCCCGCGGCGGCGAAGAGACAGAGGGCGGCGGCCAACATCCGGCCGCCTCGGAGGCGTGGGTGCACCTTCTCAGTCCTCCCCGGATATGGGCCTACGGCGGCGCACCCCCACGGAACGTCGTACCGGTACCGGCGGCCGGGGGATGCGATGCCGCTATGACTAACACGCGTCTAAGACGCCGGCCAAGACGTGTGAGGTGCGTGTCACCGCCGTGGAAGCTTTCCGGCCCAGGCGGGCAGATTGCCTGACGAGGATGTGCGACGGCACGGCGGATGCCGCAGGATGCGCGGCGAGGGCTCCAAGAGGGCGGAGGGCCCCGGCGGACGGAGGCTGGCCGCGTCCCTGCCGAGCGGGGGCGGCAAGGGGCGTCGCGAAGGGGGACCTTTGCTTCGGCCCGCCGAGGAGGGGCTTGGACTGTACCTGAACCCACGCGAGCGTGACCGCCTGTTGCTCTACGCCGCGGCCGACCTGGCGGAGCGGCGGCGGGCGCGGGGGCTTGCCCTCGGCTATCCGGAGGCTGTGGCCGTCATCGCCGTCGCGATCCTGGAGGGTGCCCGGGACGGGCGGAGCGTGCCCGACCTGATGGAGGCCGGCCGGGCCGTGCTCGGCGTCGCGGACGTGCTGCCGGGCGTGGCGGAACTCCTGCCGCTGGTCCAGGTGGAGGCCACCTTTCCCGACGGGACCAAGCTGGTGTCGGTGCACGACCCGCTGTGCGCGGGGCCGGCAGAAAGCCCCCCGCGCTACCTCTGGGGGGAGGGCGAAATCGAACTGGCCCCGGGCCGCCCGCGGCGCACCCTGACGGTGGAGAGCGCCGGAGACCGCCCGATCCAGGTCGGTTCGCACTACCACTTCTATGAGGTCAACCGCGCCCTGCGCTTCGACCGGGAGGCGGCGAAGGGCATGCGCCTGGACATCCCCGCCGGCACGGCGGTGCGCTTCGAGCCGGGGGAGACCCGCACGGTGGACCTGGTGGCCTTCGGCGGGGCGCGGCAGACCACCGGGGCCGCGCTCCGCGGCACCGGTTCCGGTTGAGGGTTCCTGCGACGTGGTGGCCTTCGGGGCGGCATCGGTTCCGGTTGAGGGTCTCTGCGGAGTGGCGGCCTTCGGGGGTAGGCGCGAGACCGGGGCCGCGTTCAGCGGAGCCGGTTCCGGTTGAGGGTTCCTGCGACGTCCGATTCCGGGCCGGGGCCCGGGGATTTCCGGGCCCGCCTGTCGCCCGGCCCGCCGGGGGCGACGCCTCCACCGCGGCAGCGGCTCTCCGTGAGCGGCAGGAGACCCCGCCTGTCCCCGAGCCGCCACCATGTGGCGGCCCGAATCGCCTCGCCTGCCTGAGAGGGGTGCGCACATCGGTGCGTCTGTCACGCAGAACCTACGGCGAGCTCTTCGGACCCACGCGGGGCGATCGCGTCCGCCTCGCCGACACCGACCTCTGGCTCCTGGTGGAGGAGGACCTCACCACGGCCGGCGACGAGGTGGTCTTCGGCGGCGGCAAGACGGCGCGCGACGGCATGGCCCAGGGGCCGTGGAGCCGCGCCGAGGGCGCCTGCGACCTGGTGATCACCGGCGCGGTGGTGGTCGATCCGCTGCTCGGGGTGGTCAAGGCGGACATCGGCGTGCGCGACGGGCACATCGTCGCCGTGGGCAAGGCCGGCAACCCGCTGGTGATGGACGGGGTGCACCCGCGCCTGCTCATCGGGCCCGGGACTGAGATCATCGCCGGGGAGCACCTGCTGGCGACGGCCGGCGGGATCGACGCCCACGTGCACCTGATCTGCCCGCAGCAGGTGGAGGAGGCCCTGGCCTCCGGCATCACCACGATGCTCGGCGGGGGGACCGGCCCGGCCGACGGCACCAACGCCACCACCTGCACGCCGGGGGCCTGGAACATCGCGCGCATGCTGGAGGCCGGCGACGTCCTACCCGTCAACTGGGGCCTCTACGGCAAGGGCAACAGCAGCCGGCCGGCCGGACTGGAGGAGCAGGTGCTGGCGGGGGCGTGCGCGCTCAAGCTCCACGAGGACTGGGGGAGCACGCCGGCGGCGATCGACTGCTGCCTGCACGTCGCCGACGCCCTGGACGTCCAGGTGGCGATCCACACCGACACGATGAACGAGTCGGGGTTTTTGGAGGACACCCTCACCGCGATCGGCGGGCGGAGCATCCACGCCTTCCACAGCGAGGGCGCCGGCGGGGGCCACGCCCCGGACATCATCGCCGTGGCGGGGCAGGCCAACGTCCTGCCCTCCTCGACCAACCCCACGCGGCCCTTCACGGTCAACACGGTCGAGGAGCACCTGGACATGCTGATGGTCTGCCACCACCTCCGGCCGGACGTCCCGGAGGACGTGGCCTTCGCGGAGAGCCGCATCCGCGCCCAGACCATCGCCGCCGAGGACGTGCTGCACGACCTCGGGGCGATCTCGATGTACTCCTCCGATTCCCAGGCCATGGGCCGGGTGGGCGAGACCTGGATCCGCCTCATCCAGACCGCGGACAAGATGAAGGCACAGCGGGGCCCGTTGCCCGGGGTGGGGCGTGGGGAGGGGGTGGGGCGTGGGGTAGGGATTGGGACGGGGGCTGGGGCAGGGACCGGGACGGGGGCAGGGACCGGGCCGGGGACGGGGGCAGGGACGAAAGCTGGGACCGGGGCCGGAGCGGGACATGGGGCCGGAGCGGGGATGGGGGCAGGGACCCGGGCGGGACTTGGGGCCGGGGCCGGAGCGGGGATTGGGATGGGAGCGGGAGCGGGGGCAGGGGCAGGACCTGGCGCCGGAGCGGGGATGGACGCAGGGCAGGGGACGGGGGCTGGGGCTGGGCAGGGTGCCGGAGCCGGGTCCGGGCTGCCGAACGACAACTTTCGTGTCCTGCGTTACGTTGCCAAGCTCACGTGCAACCCGGCGATCACGGCCGGGATCTTCCACGAGGTGGGCGCGCTGTTGCCGGGGCGCCTGGCGGACATCGTGCTCTGGGCCCCGGAGCTCTTCGGGGTGCGGCCCAAGCTCGTGATCAAGGGCGGCATGATCGCCTGGGCGCAGATGGGGGATCCGGGGGCCTCGGTGCCCACGCCGCAGCCCGTGTACGGGCGGCCGATGTTCGGGGCGCTGGGGCGGGCCGTGGCGCGGACGTCGGTGGTGTTCCTGTCCCAGGCGGCGATCGACGCCGGGGTGCCCGGGGCGCTGGAACTGCGCAAGCGCGCCGTCGCCGTACGGGGGTGCCGGACGCTGGGGAAGCGGGACATGGTGCGCAACGACGCCCTGCCGAAGGTGGAGGTGAACCCCGAGACGTTCGAGGTGCGGGTGGACGGGGAGCCGGCCGTGGTGGCGCCGGCGGAGCGGCTGCCGCTGACGCGGACGTACCATCTCCTGTAGGGCGACGGCGTTCTACAAAAGGGGGGCGGACGCGGGTCGGGGCCCCGGGCACAGGTCCCGGGCGCAGGCCCCGGGCACAGGCCCCGGGCGCAGGCCCCGGGCACAGGTCCCGGGCGCAGGCCCCGGGCACAGGCCCCGGGCGCAGGCCCCGGGCACAGGCCCCGGGCACAGGCCCCGGGCACAGGCCCCGGGCGCAGAAGAGGCACGGCGGGCGTCGGCGACGGCGGCCACTGGGTGCGATGGCCGCGGGGGAGGGGTCACGGAGGGCCGAGGGCGGGTCGGGACGGCGTCCGCAGGCGGGTTCACCCGGCGGACGCACGGCGAAGCCGTGGCACGGTACGTGCAGGCACAGGACGGCTGCGCCGCGGTATGGGAGGAAACTGGGGACCGGAGCCTGCGGGCGCCGCGGGGCGGCCCCCGCAAAGGGAGGCGGGCTGTGGAGATCGTGTCGGCGGTGCTCGGCAACCTGGGGACGGACCCGGTCCTCGCGCGCGAGGCCGTGGACTGGGGTGCCGTCGGGGCGGGATGCGTGGAGCACGTGGACCTCGACGTGTGGCAGGCGCAGAAGGCGCGGCTGCGCGTCACCGGCGACGCCGGCACGGAACTCGGCTTCGACCTGCCGCGCGGGACCGTGCTGCAGGACGGCGACGTGCTGCTGCGCGACACCGCCCGCCGGCACCTGGTGGTGGTCCGGCTGCAGGGGCGGGAGGTGCTGGCCGTGCGCCTGCTGCCGCAACCGCCCGAGCAGATGGTCGCCACGGCCCTCAAACTCGGGCACCTGCTCGGTAACCAGCACTGGCCGGTGCGGCTGGTGGGGGACATCGCCTACGTACCGGTGCTCATCGACCGGAGGGTGATGGAGACCGTCCTGCGCACGCACGCGCTGCCGGGCGTGACGTACGCCTTCGGGGAGGCGCCGCCCGGCATGGAACTGCCGCTGGTGTTCCCGTCGCTGCAGGGGCACGGGCACAGCCACGACCACGGCCACGCGCCCGGGGCCGGTACGGCCCGGTGAGCAGGCGTGCGCCGCGGCGGGCCGTGCGTCCCGGGTCGGGGCAGGGTCTCGTCGCCGTCCTGCAACTCTGTGACTCCGCCTTCCCCGCCGGCCTCTTCACGCAGTCGGCGGGGCTGGAGACCGCGTTCGCCGAGGAACGCCTGCGCGACGCGGGCGACCTGCGGGACTGGGTGGCGGATGCCCTGGCCTGGTCGGCGGCCCCGCTGGATGCCGCCGCCACCGCCGACTGCTGGCGGGCGGCGGGGCGGGGGGATCTGGCCGGGGTCTGCACGCACGACGCCCGGCTGGAGGCCATGCGCACGGCGCGGGAGCCGCGGGAGGCGTCCGCGCGGAGCGGCCGGCGGGTGCTGGCCCTGGCGGCCGCGTTGGAGGGGGAGGTCGCGGGCCGGAGGGAGGCGGGCGCGCGGGCGGTGCTTGCCGCCTTCGCGGAGGCCGCGCGCCAGAACCGGACCCCGGGGCACTACGCCGCGGCCCTCGGGGTGGTCGGGCGCGCCTGGGGGGCGCCGCTTCTGCCGCTGCTTGGCGGGGCGCTCTTCGCGGCGGCCGCGGGGATGGTGGCCGCCGCCGTGCGGCTCGGGGCCTGCGACCACGTGGCGGCGCAACGGATCCTGGCGGGGCTCCGGCCGGAGATGGGCGCGCTGGCGCGGTCGGCGGCGGCGGCCGGGCGGGACGCGGGCGCGGCGGGACTGGGGGCGGGCGGTTGGAGCGCCTTCGCCCCCGCGGCGGAGATCGCGGCCATGCGGCATGAGACGGGGCGCATGCGGATGTTTGCGACGTGAGGTGCCCCGCACGTCCACGGGCGGGGCACCCGGGGGGATGCGGGGAGGCCCGGCGGGGGCGCGCGTCGGTGGAGGGGGCGGGGGGGCGAGCGGTCCCGGCTGCCGGACGTGGCGGCGGGCCGTGGTGCGGGGATGCGCCTGGGACGGCGCTGCAAAAGTCGGTCGGTGCACTGGACACAAACCGGGGGCCCTTGGGGGACAAGGGACACCCGAGCAGTGGCCTCGCCAACAAAGAGGCCTTTTGCAGTGGCCACCTGGGCGGTCTGCGGTGTGCACGGCCCCGATTCCCCTCAGCGGTGCTGCACGGGCCGCTGTGCCGGACGTTCCACTGTCTCCTTTCCGCCTGGAGCCCGTTCTGCTTGGAGGTGTGCCGCCGCATGGACGCCCCGTTGCGTATCTCGGGCCGGTCCGTCGCCGCCCCCGGTTCCCTGGCTCCGGGCCCCCGGATGGCGCCGGCGCCGGGCGGACCCGGCGCCAGTGCCATCCCCCGCATCGGTATCGGCGGCCCGGTCGGCTCGGGCAAGACGGCCCTGATCGAGGCGATCGTGCCGCGGCTGGTGGCCGCCGGCGATCGCGTCATCGTCATCACCAACGACATCGTCACGATCGAGGACGCGATGCACGTGCGCCGGGCGCTCAAGGGCGTCCTGGACGAGGAGCGGGTGATCGGCGTCGAGACCGGCGCCTGCCCGCACACCGCCGTGCGCGAGGACCCGAGCATGAACCTCGCCGCGTGCGAGGACATGGAGGCGCGCTTCCCCGACTCCGACGTCCTGCTGATCGAGAGCGGCGGCGACAACCTGACCCTGACCTTCAGCCCCGCCCTGGTCGACCACTTCGTCTACGTGATCGACGTGGCGGCCGGCGACAAGATCCCGCGCAAGGACGGTCCCGGCATCACCCGCTCCGACCTGCTGGTGATCAACAAGACCGACCTCGCCCCGTACGTCGGCGCGAGCCTGGAGGTCATGGCCCGGGACTCCGCGGCCATGCGCGGCGGCCGCCCGTTCCTCTTCACCAACTGCAGGACGGGGGAGGGGATCGATGACGTCGTGGCCATCCTCCGGCGCGATGCCCTCTTCGGCCGCGGCGCCTGAGGCGCGGCCGGGGCCCGTGGGGGCGGGGTGCGTGTATCTGGCGTTCGCCGCGCCGCGGGAGGGCGGCGCAACGGTCCTGACCCGTCGCTACGCCGCGCACCCCCTGGCCGTCCAGCGTCCGGTGTACGGGGACCCCGCCCTGCCGGGTCAGCCGAAGGTCCACATCCTCAACCAGGGGGGCGGCGTCCTCGCCGGGGATGCCCTGCGCATCGAGGTGGAGGTGGGTCCGGGGGCCACGGCGCGCATCGGCGGGGTCGGGGCGACGCGCCTGCACCCGACGCCCGGCGGCCAAAGCCGGCAGGGGGTGGCGCTCCGCCTGGGCGCGGGCGCACGCCTGGAGTGGCTGCCGGATCCGGTGATCCCCTTCGCCGGCAGCGCCACCTCTCAGGCGGTCGAGGTGTCGTTGGGGCCGGGGGCCCTGTGGATCGGCTGCGACATCCTGGCGGCGGGCCGCGAGGCCAGGGGGGAGCGATTCGCCTACACGTCGCTGGGGCAGTCGCTCCAGGTGCGGGAGCAGGGGTCCGACCGCCTCCTTGTGGCGGAGGCGCTGTGCGTGGAGCCGTCCCGCCGCGCGCCCGACGGCCCCGGGGTGATGGCGGGTCACTCCGTGGTGGGCACGCTGCGCGTGGTGACGCGGGCGGTGCCGTCGGCGGCCGTGGCGGCGGCCCTGCGGGGGGCGGTGGAATCCGCCGCCGGAACCGACGTGTATGCCGGGGCCACCGCGCTGGCCGTCGGCGCCACGGTCCGGGCCCTCGGCCCGGCGATCCAGCCCGTGGCGCGCACGCTGCACGCGGCATGGGACGCCGTACGCCGGCTGTGCATGGGGGTGCCGGCGCCGGAACCGCGGCGGTATTGAGGGGCGGGGCGTGTACCCCTGCAGGCGGTGCGGCTGCTTCGGGGGGAGGGCGGAGGGGCGCCGGGCGCGCGGCCAAACAGCGGCCACATTCCATCTATTGACAATTCTCCGTGCCCGACGGTAGACTCCAAGCACACAGCGCTGCACCCGAAACAGCCGTGCACCGGAGAGGGGGGCACACGGATGGCGCGGACGACCGATCGCCTGACCACGCCACGGGAGCCGCCGCGGCGCCGGATGACGCTCGCCGAGTTCATGGCCGAAGAGCCGGACGAGGGTCCGCTCACGGAGTGGGTGGACGGGGAGGTCGTCGTCCATTTGACGCAGAGGTAGCCGGGCGCGGCGACGCCGACGCACCAGCCGACGACGCCTTGCGCCTAGGCCACAGCGGTCGTCCTTGCCTGCCATATGTAGGAGCATCGGAACCCCGTGTTTTCGGCCTCTCCTCCCGTTCGGTCATGATGCGGGTCAGATCGCCAGCGGCATCGCCACGGTCCGCAGCGGTCTCGGACAGTGGCGTCACCCTGGACCCCCTGCACGATCATACGTCGGGGGAGGCGACCCGTTATGTCGGTTATCCGGCGGCGCCGCCCCGTATGGCCTGGGCCTCCCACCCTGGTAACCCGGAGCCCCACGCCGCCTTCTGAACACGGCCGTGCTGACCCGCGGTGAGGGGCGAGGGGCGTACGCGGTCGTCGAGCCCCTCTTGCTGGAGTCGCTGTCGTCCCCGGACGGCGGCCCGTAGCCGCACACCCGGGCGGCCGACCCTTTGGATCTCCAGACCAAATCTCCTGCGTCAGAAACCGACTCTCGGGCAGGATCCTCGCCCGCTTCCTGGAAACCCCCAGGAAAAGCGGAGCCGTTTGAGCGGGATGGGCTGTTCGGGCGCTGTGGGCCCTCCCGCGAGGTAGTGGCGCGACCGGCCGCCAACGTGGAGGCACAAGGGACTGAGGAAATCAGGCCCTTCTTGCCCTGCCTGGAGGCCAGCCTGTCATGTCAGCCCTCCCACCGCGTCGTCGTGTGCTGCTTTGGCCCATCCGCGTCGCCGCACCGGCCCGCGGACCGTCCGCCGCCGGCGCGTGGCCCCGCCGCCGTTCGCAGCGGGGCCACTTTGCCGCCCGGGCACGCGCCCTGCTCCTCGCCGTCGCCTACGTCTTCGCCTGCACGTTCGGCATCGTGGGCGCGACCGGAGCCCTGCTGCCGGCCCCTGCTGATGCCGCCCCGGCCCCGGTCGCCGTCGCCGCTACGACGACGTCGCCATATGGGGGGGCCGCCGGGGTCACGTGGTCCATCGGCTTCACCACCCCCAGTGGTCTCCATGCGGGTGCCGGCATCACCGTGGGGGTGCACGGGGCCGTTTTCTCCTCGGATCCGCACGACTACACGCTGACGGTGGGGGGCCAGACCGCCGCGGCGACCGTGACCGCCCAGGGAGGCGACACCTTCATCATCGCCGCGGACTCGGCGGTCGCCGCCGGGGCCCAACTGGGCATCCAGGCGCTCAACACCGTCAACCCCGCTGTTCCGGCGGGCCAAACCCAAGTGCAGTCGAAACTGAACGTGGACGTCGGCGGCACAACGGCCGCCCCGGTGACACTGACCTTTCAGGCAACGACCATACCCAGTGGCTCCTCAGGGGGTGGGGCCAGCGCCGGGCGGCTGGCGCTGGGCGCGGGTCAACTGGCTCCGCTGCCGGCCGAGCCATTGCCGAGCGACGCCAGCACGGCGTCCACCCTCGCGCCGTACACCCTCCAGTTCGACATCAACGGCGACAACCTGAACGGCCACACGAGCAGTTACGGCCAGACGCTGGACACCGCCACAACGACGATCAACGGCCAGCAGGTCATCAGCACGATCAACGGCAGCAGTTACTTCCTGAGGGACTCGGCCGCCATCGAAGTGCCCGTGCAGTGCACGTCAAACGCCGGCTGGCTGACCGCCTGCAACATCCAGGTGCTGGACGCCAATGGGAATGCGTGGCCGGGGGTCCGGGTGATCGACCGGAACGGCTCGGCCGTGACGCCGGGCGGCGTGTTCGGGAGCACCACCCTGCAGCAGGTGGCCGTGAACACCGGAGGCCAGCCGGCGACGAGCCCGGCGGTGAATCCGCTGAGCGCGGTGCCGGTGTCGCCCGGGTTCGGCGACTACATCTCCAACTCCGCGTGGGGCCCCGTGCTCGCGCCGGACGGGCTGACGCTGATCCCGATGTACGAGTGTAGCGCGACCGGCGGCCAGCAAACGGTCTCGGCCACCCTGCTGATCCCGCTGAACGGTCCCTCCGCCCAGATCAAGATCGAGACGACCGACGTGGCGACGGCCCTGAACAGCCTGGAGAACAACTTCGGCTTGATCGGCCAGCAGTTCTTCGGCGGCAACGGCTCCACGGCGCCCAGCGCCTGTGAGTACCAGAGCTACGTGGCGATGTTCGAGCTGGCCACGCACGCCGTCGACTGGGCCCAGGTCCTGGCGATCCAGGAGTTCGGAACCCTGAGCCAGGCCTCCGACGGCTCGAAGGTGTTCACCGAATACACAGACGCCCGTACCCTGAACATCGCGCAGTTGCCAGCCGCCGAGGTGCAGTTGAACGTGATGCCGTACAAAATCCTATACCAAACGCCCGGGGACAACGGCCACTCGCAGTTCGCCCTCAGCCAGTCGTCCACCAGTCAAACCGACTTCTCGATCACCCACGAGAACTCGAACACATCCGCCGTCGGCAACCAGGTGGGGTGGTCCGCCGGGCTCTCTGCCGAGGGCATCGGCAGCGTGACCTACTCGGGCAGCTGGGACCAGACCACGACCCAGACCCAGAGCAGCAGCAGCGGCAGTGGCCAGTCCGAGGCCTGGACCAGCGAGGTCGGCCAACAGTGGCAGTCCTACAGCTCGGGCAACAGCAATGGCCTGCCGCAACTGGACGTGCCGGGGACACAGCCCTGGCTGTACGATGAGTTCGTTCTGAAGGTGCACCCGCAGTTCGCCGTCTATGATGACTGGTGGTGCCCCGACGGCGGTACCGACTGCGGTGTCAGTTCCAACGGAACGGCGCAGCCGAATCCGGGGCAGGGCGCTACCGCCTGGACATTGCTCGGCTCCCGCCCCGTCGAGTTCGACGTCCGCGCCGGCCAACTGCTGGCCTGCGCCGAGGGCACGAGCCTGCCGATCCCGAACACGAGTCCGGTCGAGACCCTGACGAGCGCCGAGTGCCTCCAGATACTGGACCTGGATCCGTTCGCGGCTGCCCACATGCAGTCCCTCGACCCCAGTTCCACGACCGACCGAGGCGCCATCGGCCCCCTCGCCATCCCAGTCGAGTCCTTTGCGGCGGGCGAGCCGAGCAGCACCGGCAGCGGGGGGACCAACGGGTCCTACACGATCGCGCTGTCTACGCAACAGCAGACCACGAATTCCACGAGCCAAACCTCGTCGTTCACCAGCAGCATCGACTCCACGATCACCAACAAGGTCGACGCCAGTGTGGAGTTTCCCATCGCCGAGGGCGTCGGCGGGAGCCTCGGCGCGAGCTACCAGAGCACGATCAGCAGCGGCCAGTCGATGACCGTCTCCTACAGCCAGTCACAGACGGCCAGCTCGGTGACGCAGTCGGCCGCCGAGGCCGTGCTGAGCGACATCATGAACCCCATCCAGACCAACATCTTCCTGGACACGCGCTGGGACACGCTGATGTTCCAGGTGCCCCAACCGCAGGTCACGTCGGTCGGGCCGGCACAGGGCCTGGTGACAGGCGGCGCGGTGCTGCAGGTCGCAGGCCACGGGTTCTACAGCGGGCCGGTCGCGGTCCAGTTCTGTCCCGGGGCGAACGGGACCGGCGGCGCGTGTACGACGGCCTCGGCTGTCGATGTCTCCGAGGACACGGCCCTGACGGTCACGGCGCCGGCGCTGCAGCCGGGGATCTACTGCGTGCAGGTGCTGGATACCGGGGGGGACAGCACCTGCGCCAGTTCGAACGAGTATACCGCGCTCACGCCGGAGCAGGAGGCCCAGGGCAATGGGGTCACCACGCCGGTGATCTCCACGGTCACTCCCTCTAACGGCCCGGACGGCGGCGGCACCGCCGTGACCCTGACCGGGGCGAACCTCGCCGGCGTCCAGCAGGTCTGGTTCGGCAGTTCGGACCCGCAGGCCAACCCGGGTCTCTTCCGCCAGTTCCTGGTCACGGCGGGGCCGACCAGCCTTCCCACCGTGGCGCAGGCGCCATTCGTGATCCTCGGCAACGGTGAGATCATGGCCTGCGCGCCCCCGGTCGCGGCGCCGGAGACGGTGTGGGTCAGCGTCTATGGCTCGGCCGGGTGGAGCGACGTGACGTCGGCCGACCAGTTCGCGTACACGTCGGGGGCCGGGGGGCCCTGCAACCCGTCGTCGAACCAGAGCGGCCCTCCCCCGGCACCGGCCGTCACCGGCGTCAGCCCCGCCCAGGGTCCGGTTTCCGGCGGCAGCGTCGTCACGGTCTCGGGCACCGGCTTTGCGGCCGTCCCCCAGTCCGTGGCCTGCAGCGTGTACGGCTGCCCCACGGGCTCGACCGCCACGCTGCTGCTGCCCCCCAGGGTCCAGTTCTGCGCGCCCGCCGAGGCGCTGTGCAGCCAGGCGTCTGACGTGCAGGTGATCGACGCGCACACGCTGCAGATCCAGGTACCGCCTTCGTTCACCGGAACGGGCCCCGTCGACGTCGAGGTCATGGGCGCTGGCGGCTGGAGCGCCGCCAACCCGGCGGACCAGTTCACGTACATGCCGCCGTCGGCCCAATCCTGCGGACCCGAGACCATCCAGGTGCCCGTGTACCTGACCATCGTCATCGGCGGGGTAGTGTACCGTATCCCGGATGGATACAAGACCGTGACGGTCAACGTGCCCTGCCCGGGCGACGGCAGCGTCGCGCTGGCCGCGTCGCCGCCTTACGTGGCGGTCGGGCTTGAGTCGGCCCATCTCTCGGCGACTCTGCTGGACAGCGCCAACCATCCGGTGGCGAACGCGCCCGTGCAATTCAGTACGACGCAGGGTCAACTGTCGGTGGCGGGCGCCGTTTATACGGACGCTGGCGGGGTGGCGCAGATCGCCCTCTCCTCCACCACCCCCGGCACGGCATCGGTCGCCGCCACCGTGTACGGCAAGCCGCCCCTGCTCGACCGCACCCAGGTGACCTTCGAGCCTGTGCCGGTCGTCACCGGCCTGAGCGTCAACTCAGGGCTCAGCGCGGGCGGCACAATGGTGCAGGTCGTGGGCCAGGGCTTCAGCGGCGCCACGGCCGTGTACTTCGGCGCCACCCCGGCCCGTGTGGTCAGCGCCTCCCCTGACGGAACCTCGATCACCGTAACGTCGCCCCCCGGCTTCGGGACGGTGGACGTGCGGGTGGCCAACCCGGCCGTCGAGAGCGGTCCTGTGGCCGCGGACCAGTTCACGTACGCCTTCTCCACATCTGGAGGATCCGGCTACCAGCCGCAGACTCCGCCGGTGATCACGGGGATCAGCCCGGCATACGGCCCGGCGGGCGGTGGGCAAACCGTCACCGTCACGGGCACCGGATTCACGGGCGCTGAGGCCGTCTACTTCGGCCAGACTCCGGGGACCGGTCTTCAGGTGGTGTCAGACGGCAGCCTGACGGTCACGGCGCCGGCCGGGAACGGCACCGTGGACGTGATCGTCCAGAACAAGGCTGGTGATAGCGGCACGGTCCCGGCCGACCGGTACGCCTACCGACCGCTGCCGGTGGTGACGAGCGTCAGCCCGGCCAACGGTCCGCTCGCGGGCGGTACAGCCGTGACCGTGGGCGGCACGGGCCTGGGCGCGGTCACCGAGGTCTCCTTCAGCGGCGTACCGGCGACGGACGTCAAGGTGGTGTCCGATGACGAGCTGACGGCCGTGGCCCCGCCCGGGGCCGCCGCGGGTCCGGTGGCAGTCACGGTGACCGCGACGTGCAGCGGATCCAGTGCCGGCGTGACCGCCTGCGGCACCAGCCTCGCCGACCCAGCCGGCCAGTTCGCCTATCTGCCGGCGCCGGTCGTGAGCGGGCTCACCCCGAGCAACGGGCCGGTCAGCGGTGGTGAAACCGTGACGATCACCGGCACCGGCTTCACGACGGCAACGGGCGTCTTCTTCGGTGCCCTGCCGGCTCAGCGGTTCACCATCAGTTCCGACGGGCAGATCGCGGCGGTGGCGCCGGCCGGGGCCGGCGGTTCCGTGGACGTGACCGTGACCACTGCCTGCGGCACGCGCACAACGGCGGATGCCACGTCGTGCGGCACCAGCACTGCGGGCTCCGCCGACCGGTTCACGTTCGGCACGCCGCCGGCGGTCACGGCCGTCGCACCGGCGAATGGCCCTCTCGCCGGCGGCACTCCGGTGACGATCACCGGCACCGGCTTCACAACGGCGAGCGCGGTCTCGTTCGGCAGTGTGCCGGCCGCAAGCTTCCGCGTCGTTTCTGACACTCAGATCCAGGCGACCACGGCCGCCGCCGCCGCGGCCGGAACCGTGTCGGTGACGGTGACGGCCGTGTGCGGGACGGCGGCGACCCAGGGTGCGACGGGTTGCGGCACAAGCACCTCCGACGGCGCCTCGCGGTTTGCGTTCCTGCCCCTGCCGGCCGTGCAGGGGGTCAGCCCGGCCCATGGGCCGGTGGCCGGCGGCAAGGCCGTGACGATCACCGGCAGCGGCTTCGCCACCGCGACGGCCGTCGACTTCGGCGGTGTCGCGGCGACGCAGTTCACCGTCCAGTCCGACGGGCAGATCACCGCCACCGTGCCACCGGACCCCTCGTCCGCGGGAGGCGCGGCGGACGTGACCGTCACGACCGCCTGCGGCACGGCCGCGACGGCCGGGGCGGACAGCTGCGGCACGAGCCCCTTGGCCGTCGCGGATCAGTACCTTTACTACCCGGCTTCGGCCCAGGTCGTGACGCGCACGCTCAAGCCCGGATGGAACACGCTGTCGATCCCGTTCCCGCTGGCGCAGGGCGATCTGACGCTGGATCAGATCCTGGGCGGGGTGGGGCCCTCGACGCTGCTCGCGGCGTTCGGCTTCGAGAACGGACACTGGCGCTTCATCAACCGCTACGACAGGGAGGCCGTGGCTCAGCCCATGCAGGGGTACTATCTGTTGATCGGCGGCAGCACCGACGTGACGGCGAGCCTCATCCCGGCAGGGACCGCCGCCAGCGGGGGCGGCCCGGTGAGCCCCAACGCGCCGGCGACCCTCGCCCTGAATCCGGGTTGGAACCTGGTCGGGCCATCGGCCGTGCTCGGCGCCCAAAGCTATAGCAGCTTTCTGGCGAGCGCGGAGCCGGGCTCCGTGCCCATCCTGATCGACCCGAACGGCGCCGACGTCCCGGTGACCCAACCCGGCAACGACGCGGCGGACACGGTCCAGAACGGTCACGCTTACTGGCTGTACGTGTCGCAGCCTGGCCAGAGCCTCGTGGGCCAGATCCTGACCAGCCCTGCGCCAGGCGGCGCGGGCGACCAGAGGGGGGCTGGGCGTTGAGCGCCTCACGCAGCGTCCGGGCACTCGCCCGGCGGCTGACCAGTATCCTCGGCGCCGCCGCGCTGCTCTGTTGCGCGACGGCGCCCGCGGCGGCACAATCCGCGGGCGGCGCCACCGCCCAACCGGCCATGCCGATGCTGCTGTATGGTGCCGTAACGGTGCAGGGAGGCCAGACCCTCAGCCGCGGTTCGGTACAGGGGTGGCTGGCCGGCAACGAGAGCGGGGCTCCGCTCGCAATCTCGGCTGACGGCACGTTTGGTGCCCTGGGCGGGCCCTACCTGCAAATCAGCGGCACGTCGGCGGACTTGGGGCTACCCGTCAGCTTCACCGTGAATGGATTGCAGGCGTCGGCCACGCTGGGCGACTGTGCGCCCGGCAGCGATTCCGGTCCCGGCGTGGCCTGGGACGCGGGCATCGTGTGCTCCGTGACCCTCAGCGTGCAGACGTCCGCCGCGTCTGCCGGGCTCATCGTGTCGGCAGTCCTGCCGGCGGCGCAGGTGGGAACGCCGTACTCGCAGCAACTCCAGGTTGCCGGCGGCACCGCCCCCTACACCTGGTCCGTGGACGCCAACTCTGGGCTGCCCGCCGGCCTCAGCCTGTCGCCGGCGGGGGTCCTGAGCGGTACCCCCACGGCGGCGGGGCCCGCCGCCGTCGTGGTGGACGTGGCCGACAGCGGCCATCCGGCGCTGACCGCGGCGCAGCCCCTGGGGCTCCTCGTGGTCCCGGCCGGGGTGGTGGTCGGCGCGACCAGTGCCGGCAGCACCACCAGCGACACCGGCCCGGCGACGGCCGGGGGGGCCGGCACCGGCACCCCGCAGACGACCGTCACCGGCACGGGCGGCCCGGGCACCGTGCTCAGCGCGGACTACCCCGGCGACCCGGAGACCGTCGCGCCCTCCGGAGCCTCGGGGAACATCGTCTACTTCGACGTTAGCGTGACCCCGGACAGCGCGTTCCAGAGCGTGACCATCCGGCGCTGCGCGCTCGGCCCCGGCGCGCGACTCTACTGGTGGAACGCGTCCTCAGGCGCCTGGGCACCCGTCTCGCCCCAGGGCCCGGTGGACTCGGGCGGGTGCATCACGGCCACACTCGATGCCAGTTCGGCGCCGACCCTGACCCAGCTTACGGGCACGCCCTTTGCGGCCTCCGGTACGATTGCGCCGGCGCCGTCCGCCGGCGGGTCTTCCGGTGGCGGCGGCGGCGTCGTCGGTGGCGGTGGTGGCGGGGGTGTTTCGTTGCCCATCCCCTCGACGCCGCCGGCGGCCTCGCCCGTGGTTGACGGCCTCACCCCCGACTGGGGACCTGCGGGCACAGGGGTGACCGTGACGGGCACCGGCTTCACCGGTGCCACGGCGGTGCGCTTCGGCACCAGCACTGCGCAGTTCACCGTGGTCTCCGACACGGAGGTGAAGGCGACGGCGCCAGCCGCGGGCGGCACGGTGGATGTGACCGTGGTCACGCCGACCGGCACCAGCACCACGTCGGCGGGCGACAGGTTCACGTACGCTCCCACGTTCACCGACGTGCCGCAAAACTACTGGGCCTACGCGGCCATCGAGACGCTGGCAGCCGACGGCATCCTGGCCGGCTTCCCGAATGGCACCTTCCAACCCGACGCGGGCGTCACGCGGGCCCAGTTCGTCAAGATGCTGGACCTGACGCTCGGTCTCAAGCCGGGCTCTGCGGCCACCTCCTTCGCGGACGTGCCCGCCTCCGCATGGTTTGCGCCGTACGTCGCCGCGGCCGTGCACGCCGGCATGGTGGAGGGCGTCTCGCCCACGCTCTTCGCGCCGAACGCGACCCTGACGCGAGAGCAGATGTCCGTGCTGTTGGCACGGGCGCTGAAGCTGTCCCAGACGGCCAACCTGCACTTCGCCGACGCCTCGCAGATCGACCCGTGGGCGCTGCAGGGCGTCGAGCAGGCCGTCGCTGCGGGGTTGGTCAGCGGGTTTCCGGACGGGAGTTTCCAGCCTCTGGGCACCGCCACCCGCGCTCAGGCCGCCAATGTCCTCGCGCTGGTGCTGCAGCAACGGGCGGCTCTGACCGGGGCCGGCAGCGGCGCGTCCGGCGGTTGAGCCGCCCCGCGACAGGGGGAACAGGGCGTGCGCGGTTGTCGCCACGCCCTGCGGTACTCCGGGGCTCCACGTTGACGCCCCCGAGGCGGAGGATCGCCCCTTGCCCCACTCCCAGTACTCCTTGATGTTTCGACCCGCAGATGCGACTACGGCAACAGACGGGCGCTTCGGCGCCACCTGCGCACCGGGTCCCCACGAAGCTGACCAGGCCGTGGGGGGACCCGGTGCCTTTTTCGTTCATTCCCGGGCTCGGGCTCTTCAGAAGGGGACATTCATCCCGAGCAATTCAGGGCAAGAAACCGTGCGCGCGTCCACCTGGCCTCGTCCGTCCCGCAACTGTGCACGACCAAACACTACTTGAGTGGCGTCTACCGCACATCGAGCAGCGATTGCATCACCGTCGGCTCCTACACGAGCAGCAGTAATTCCCTGCCGGACGAGGTCCTGCAGCGGCACAGTCCCCGGTCCATCAGGTCCTGCAGCAGCGCACTGCAGACGGCCTGGTCCTCTCTGCCGCCATCCCGGATCCCCAGCACGCGCATGCGCCCTTGTTCATCGATCCCCAGGGCGGTCACCAGCAGGTGATCGCCGAAGCCCTTCCCGTCCAGCAGCACGGGCAGGTAGCGGTGTTCAGCCGATGGTTCATCTGCTCTGCCAGGCCCTCGCCCGTCGCCTCGATCCAACGCCGGCTGATGCTGCTCTTGCTGTCGCCGTATGTCGGGGCGACCAGGAAGAAGGCCCAGGCCAGCCGGCGGCGCAGGCTCCCGCCCACGCGGGCGACTGGGGTGTCGGGCGTCCACGCTGCATAAGCACAGGCGGCGGGACCCACCATGAGCGGGTGGCCGGTTGCGTGGGAGGCGAGTCCCCCCCGGCCGGCCCGAGCCTGAGGGCGGCCGAGGCGTCGCGTCCGCGGCGCCCGGATTGCCGGTGGGCCGCGGCAGTCGGGGTATGGGGGGGCTGGCCCGTGGTGCCGGAGTTCCGCAACGAGCCGCTTACGGACTTCGCCCGACCGGAGGCGGCCGACGCCTTCGCGGCGGCGCTGGCGCGCGTCGAGCGGGAGCTGGGGCGCGAGTATCCGCTGCTGATCGGGGGCCGGCCGCGCGCGAGCGGGACGGAGTGGATCGTTTCGGCCGACCCCTGCGCGCCGGGGCGGGTGGTCGGCCGCGTGGCGAGGGCGTCGCGCGCGGACGCCGAGGATGCCCTGCAGAGTGCGTGGGCGGCGTACGGGGATTGGGGTCGCGCGGCGCCGCTGCTGCGCGCGCGGGTGCTCTGGAAGGCGGCGGCGGTGATGCGCCGGCGCCGGGCGGAACTGGCGGCCTGGGAGGTCTTCGAGGTCGCCAAGAACTGGCCCGAGGCGGACGCCGACGTGGCGGAGGCGATCGACTTCCTGGAGTACTACGGCCGCTGCGCGGCGGAATGGGCCGGGCCGCCCGCGCTCACCCCGGTGGCGGGCGAGGAGAACGAGATGGTCTACCTTCCCCTGGGTGCCGGGGTCGTCCTGCCGCCCTGGAACTTCCCCCTGGCCATCGCCACCGGCATGACCGCCGCGGCGATCGTCGCGGGCAACACGGTGGTCCTGAAGCCCTCGAGCGTCGCGCCGGTGATGGCGGCCAAGCTGGTCGAGGTGCTGGAGGCGGCGGGGCTGCCGCCGGGTGTGGTGAACTACCTGCCCGGTCCCGGGGGCGAGGTCGGGGACTTCCTGGTCGGCCACCCCCGCACGCGCTTCGTCTGCTTCACCGGCTCGCGCGAGGTCGGCTGCCGCACATACGCCCAGGCGGCGAACGTCGTGCCCGGCCAGGTCTGGCTCAAGCGCATCATCGCCGAGATGGGTGGCAAGGACGTGATCTTGGTCGACGAGGACGCCGACCTCCAGGCCGCGGCCGCCGGGATCGTCGCCTCGGCCTTCGGCTACCAGGGTCAGAAGTGCTCGGCCTGCTCACGCGTGGTGGCGGTGGGCCGCGCCTACGCCCCGCTCCTCGAACTGGTGGTGGAGCGCACGCGTGCCCTGCGCATGGGGCCCGCGCAGGATCCGCGCACGGACGTCGCCGCGGTCGTCAGCGCCGATCAGCAGCGCCGTGTGCTGGAGTACGCGGGTGTCGGGCGCACGGAGGGGCGCCTGCTGTGCGGGGGATCGGCCGGCGACCCCTCCGGCCACTATGTCGAGCCGACCGTCTTCGCGGACGTCGCGCCACAGGCGCGCATCAGCCGCGAGGAGATCTTCGGACCGGTGGTGGCCTGCACCCCGGCCGCCACGTTCGAGCAGGCGATCGAGTGCGCCAACGACTCCGACTACGGCCTCACCGCCGCGGTCTTCGCCCGCGACCGCGCCCACCTGGAACTGGCGCGGCGCGAACTGGCCGTGGGCAACCTCTATTTCAACCGCAAGTGCACCGGGGCGCTGGTCGGCGCGCAGCCGTTCGGCGGGTTCAACATGTCCGGCACGGACAGCAAGGCGGGCGGTCCGGACTACCTGCCGCTGTTCATGCAGGCGAAGGTGATCGTGGAGCGGTTCTGAGGCCGCCGGCGCGGCCCGCCCGTTGGACGCTCGCCCCGTCGCATCAGGAGGCCGTGGTGCAATCGGGACTCGCGCCCGCGGTGCGGAATGCCGGCGCCGCGGCCGCAGAGTGGTGGGGCGCCCTGCCGGAGGCCGTACAGAAGAGCCAGCCGGACCTGACCTCCGCACCAGGTCCCCTGGGGCTCAGCACGGCGGGAGAGTCGTGGGCGGACGCGATCTGGCAGGCGGCGGCGGCGCCGTCCGGGCAGATCGCGGGGATACTGGCGCGCGCGGCCGGGGTAGTGCAGAGCTGAACTCCTGCCATCGGGGAGCGTGGGTCCGGCGCCTTCCCCGCCTTGGCGCCCGCTGACCTATGACGACGCTGCAAAAGTCGAGCCCGGCGGCGGAACAGCGCCTGAAGGCCTTGGGGGACAAGGGGCGCCGGAGCCGTGGCCTCGCAAGAGCGGACTTTTGCAGCGGCCAACGTCACTTGAGAACCGGGCCCGGACGCTGCAGACTCTTGATCGGGGAGGAGCGAGGTGCTGAGCACACGCGACCGCCGTATCGCCGAACAACTCAAGCGACGGCTGACGGCAGAACACATACCCCTGCTGGACTTCAAGGTGTTTGGCAGCCGCGCCCGGGGAGACGCACACCCCGAGAGCGACCTCGACGTGTTCTTGCTGCTGTCGCAGCGCAACCGCCGCATCGAGGACGCCATTGATCAGATCGCCTGGGAAGTCGGCTTTGAGAACGGCCGCCTCATCATGACGGTGGAGTGCACCCAGGCGGAGATGCAGGCAGCCCCGTGGCGCCTCGCCGAACTTCTCGAAGAGGTTGCACGCGAAGGACTGCCCGTATGACGCCGGAAGATCGAACGGCACTCGTCAGATATCGCAGGGATCAGGCGGAGCACGCCCTGCGTCAGGCGGACGCACTGGCCGCAATCCAGGAGTGGGACGGCGTGGTGAACCGTGCCTACTACGCCATGTTCTATGCGGCCGAGGCCGCCCTGACCACGCTTGGCCTGAGCGCGCACAAACACGCCGGGGTGCTCGTCTTGGCAGACCGCGATCTCGTGGGACGAGGAGTCCTGACCCGCGAGGACGCAGCGCGGTTGCGGCAAGCCTACCGTCTCCGCCAGCGCTCCGACTACACCGCAACCGCGCCCATCGAACCGGATCGCGCCGGGCAGTTGCTGGAGGCTGCGCGTTCCTTCGTCACGGCAGTTACAGATGCGCTCGATCATCTTCCGTCGGCCGAACGCCCCGAGGCGCCATCCGAACCCGAAGTTCCACGGAGCGGACGGCGACAACCCGAATTGGCCGCGAGATGATCCGCGTGAGCGGACGGTCGCTGCCCCGTCCCGACGTCGTCCTGCGCCAACCCGCGCGTCCATCCGGCACATGGCGCCCTGAGCGTCCGGCCCCACCAGCGCCTGCCGTTCCACGGACCCGCCCGGCCGTCCGGCGGCTTCGGCGCGATTCCGCCGTGGCCCGCCCCCACATCCCACCCCGCCGGGTCGCGCGCAGGATCCCCGGCACCGGGATCCGAATAGCAGCTTGGTGAAATATGGCGCAATGGCGCCGGACCGGGGGGCTGGCGGCGGGCTGCTCCGTTCCCCCGGGGGATGCCGCGCGGCAGCGGAGGCGGTGCGGCGCCAGCCGTCCGTGCGGGACACGGCTTGGAGATGTGCCGGTGCTCTTCGGACGCGCAGAGGAAGCGGCGACCCTCCAGGATGCGCTGCGCGACGCCACGGAAGGCCGGGGGCGCCTGGTCGTCGTTCTGGGCGAGGCCGGTATCGGCAAGACGGCTCTGGTCCGGCAGATGGTGGCCGCCGCCTCCGGATCGGGCCTGGCGGTCGCCGCGGCGGAAGCGAGCCCGATGGACGCCCACCGCCCCTTCGGGCCATGGCGGGACGCGCTCGGCCTGGCCGAGGTTCCAGCCCTGGCCCCGTTTCAGATCGTGGACGCGCTGATCGCGGAGATCGAGTGCCGCTGCGCGCACGCGCCCCAGCTGATCGTGCTCGAGGACCTGCACTTCGCCGACCCCGCCTGCCTCGATGTGCTGGGTGGCCTGGCCCGCTCGCTGGGGACCCTGCCGGTCGCCGTTGTCTGCACGCTCCGGCCCCGCCCGCGCCTCCAGGCCCTCGAACAGCTGTTGGACGTGCCCGCCCTCCGCGGTCAGGCCCTCGAACTCCCGCTCGGACCTCTCTCGGGGGCGGCCTGCACCGAGTTGGTCACCGGGCTGCTGGGGGCGCCTCCCGGCCCTGAGCTCGTGCGGGAGGTCCAGCGGACCGGCGGCAACCCCCTCTTTGTCACCGAACTGGTCGAGGCGCTGCGGCGGGAGGACCTCCTCACGGCGGACGCCTCCGGCACGATCGACCTGCGCGGCGCTCCCCGGCTGCCCTCGCTCTGGGCGACGCTCCTGCGGCACCTCAGCCTGCTGCCCGCCCCCACCCGCGAGTTGCTCAGCCTGGCCGCCGTGCTGGGGGGCGCCTTCAGCGCGCACGACCTGAGCCTGGTCAGCGGGCGGCCGGTGGTCGACCTGGCGCCGCTGCTGCGCGAGGCGGTGGGCGCCGGCGTGCTCGGCGAGCGCGGCGACCGGCTCGTCTTCCGCCACGACCTGATGCGTGAGGCCCTCTACGAGGAGATCCCGGGAGGCATCCGGCCGGGGCTGCACCGTGAGGTGGCACACGCGCTGCTTCGGGCCGGCGTGCCGGCGGCGGCCCTGGCCGAGCACCTGCTGCGCGGCGTGCAGACCGGTGACGCGCCGACCCTGGAGGCCCTGACGGCCGTGGCGGCCGAGTTGACGGGGAGCGCGCCCGCGTTGGCCGCGGAGCTGTGGCGGCGCGCGGGAGAGTTCACCGCGCCGGCCGAACCGGCCCACTTCCCCCGCCGGCTGGGGCTGGCCCAGGCGCTGCTGGCGGGTGGGCGGGCAGGGGAGGCGGAATCGCTATGCCGCGAGATCCTCGCGGCCGGGGGCGCCTCCCTCGCCGGCGGCGCGCAGGGGGACGTGGGCTCGTGCCTGGTCTACAGCCTCATCGTGCAGGGGCGCATCGGGGAGGCGCAGGCCGAACTGGCCCGGTTGGAGGCGACATCGGACGCGCGGCGCGCCGAGCACCTGGGCCTGGCCGCGATGATGGCGAGTTGGGCCGGGGAGATGGGCGCCGCGGCCGCCACCGCCCGGGACGCCGCGGCGCTCGCCGAGGCGGCGGGCAACCTGCCCGCCCGCATCCGGGCGCTGACCGTCCAGGGGCACGTGCAGCTGTGCGCGGGCGAACTCGCGGAGGCCGAAGCGGTGCTGCGGGTCGCCGCCGGGCTGGCGGAGCGGGCCGGCACCGCCTCGGCCCACGACACCTCCCCGCTGGGCATGCTCGGCCTGGCGCTGGTCGACGAGGACCGCCTGGATGAGGCACAGGCCTGGTTCGCCCGCGGCCGGCTGGAGGCGCAGCGCCGCGGCGCCGTGCAGGCGCTGCACATGTCGCACCTGCTGGGCGTGGGCGTGCCCCTGGCCGCCGGCCGTTACGACGACACGCAGGCCGAGATCGAGGCGACCATGGCGCTGGCAGAGGATGCGGGCCTCGGCTGGACGGGGATCCTCTGCGCCCTGCGCGCCCTCATCGTCCTCTACCGCGAGGGACCGGAGGCGGCCGCGCCGTGGCTACTGCGCTGCCGTTCCCTGCCCGCGGCGCCCGCCTACCACGGGATGGGCTGGTACACGCTGGCGCACGCCGAGCACGCCGCCGCCGGCGGCGACCATGAGCGCGCCCTCGAGCTGCTGCTGCAGGGTTGGAGGTCCTGCCTGGCCTCAGGGGTGGTCGTCGACGCCCGCCTGTTCGCCGCCACCCTGGCCGGCGCCGCCACGCGTGCCGGCAACGCCGCCTGCGCCGCTGAGGTCGTGGAGACGATCGAGCGGCTCGCCGCGCGCAACCCGCACGTCCCCAGCATCGCAGCCTCAGCGGCCCGCGCCCGGGGCCTGGCCTCGGGCGACGCCGACGCGCTGCTGGAGGCCCTGGCCGCCTGCAGGGCCAGCGTGCGCCGCCATGAGCACGCGCGCGCCGCCGAGGACGCCGCCATCGCCCTGGCCGAGCAGGGACGGCGCCAGGAGGCGGCGCGCGCCGCCGCCGAAGCCCTGACCGTGCAGGACGCGCTCGGCCTGCCTTGGGAGGCGGCCCGCTGCCGGGCGGCTCTGCGCCGCGCCGGGCTCCGGCCGGCGCTACCCGGCAGGCGGTCGCGTCCCACGGCGGGCTGGCAGGCGCTCACCGCCACCGAGCGCCGCGTGGCGGAGTTGGTGGCGGACGGGCTCTCCAATCCGGACGTGGCCGAGCGGCTGTTTTTGTCCCGCCGGACCGTGGAGAGCCACGTCTCGCACATCCTGGGCAAGTTGCGCCTGGCCTCGCGCCGCGAACTCATCGCCACGGCGGCCCGCCGGGGCGCCGCCTCAGCGGAGGGGGAGTGGGGCGCGGCGCCGTAAGGGCCGGGAGACGGGCGGCAGCTTACGCAACGCGGTTGCGCGACGTCACCCTAGGATCGCGTCCACGGCGACCACCGTGTCCGGCAGCCCGGGTATGGCCAGCGTCTCGCCCCGGGCGTGCCGGAGCGCGCGCGTGAACCCGGTAGCGGAGGGCACCTGGTGGACGTCGACCGCATCGGGGGCGGCGAGGTCGACGATCCACACCTCCCGGATCCCGGCCCGCGCGTACAGCGGCAGTTTGATCTCACGATCGTGGTCCGCCGAGGAGTCGGACACCTCGATCAGGAGCAGCACGTCCTCCGGACCCGGGTGCCGTGCCCTGTAGAAGTCGGGGCGGGGCGCCAATAGGGTCACGTCGGGCTCCGGTTCGGAGTCGGGGGAGAGGGCGACGGGATCCTGCACGGCGACGATGGCCCGGTCGGCCACGAGGCGACCCAGGACACGGTTCAAACGCCGGACCTGCGCCGCGTGCCGGCTGCCGATCGGGCTCATCTGCACGATCTCTCCCTCGATGAGTTCCACCCGGTCGTCCTCATGGAGAATACCACAGTCTACCATTTTGTGGTATTCGTCGACGGTGAACCTGCGCCGGGTGGGCCGCATGGTGGCTGCCACCCCTGCACCTCCCTTGCCGGTCGTGTCGCACGCTGTTCCCGGTGGCCATTGTACCCCGGTCGGGGGAGGCCGGGGGTGGGCCGGCTGCTCGGCCTGACAGCAGAGCGAGATCGCCCCTGAAGTTCGCTTCGACCAGCCCCGGCACCTCGGACAGCCCCGGATCACCGGTCCCCGCCACGTCTCCACGTCGCTGCGCCGGGTGTCGTAGGCGTCGGAGAGGTCCACCGCGAGCAGGGCCGCGTGCATAGCGCAGCACGCGGCGCCGGAGAGTTCCCTGTCGCTGCCGTCGCCGATGTACAGGGTCTCGTGTGCCGCCGCGCCGAGCGTGGAGAGGGCGTGCGCGTAGATGCGCGCCGCCGGTTTGGTCCTTCCCCCCGTCGGTGGCTGCCCCTCCCGACGGCCGGCTGGTCCGCCCGGGCGGTCAGGCGGTGGGGTCGTCGGGGGACAGGGCGGTGGGGGCCGGGGTCTGATCCCCCGCCTGGGGGCTCGGGCCCCGGCCCGCCAGCCGGTCGTACTGCAATCGGAACAGGGCGATCGCGGTGCCCACGTCTTTCGGCGCGCGCAGCCACCGGCTGACCCACCCGCTGTCGGGCAGGATGTGGTGCGGCTCCGCCTGGCCGGAGGCGACGAGTTCGTCGCGGATGCGCATAGGGAAGGGCAGGTCGGCGAGCCCGTCGCCGTGGACGTGGCCGATCTCCCGCCCGCCAAAGCGGTACTCCACGCCGCCGAAGCGATGGGGCGCCGACTCCACGCCGGGCCAGGACTCGACCTCCGCGGCGATGCGCGCGGCGGCCCCGGGGACCATGGTCCCACCCCCCAGAGTCACAGGGTACACCTCCCTGGCCGTGGCCGCCCCCGCACGCCCGCCGGGAGGGCCGGGAGGCTGCCGTGTGCAATTCGGCACCGGCCGGCGTCCGGGGTCGCCCCCTGGCGTTCGGATCGGTTCGGCCGAACCCCAGGGGCTTGGCGGGGAGGCGCACACCTTCGCGCCGGTCACCGCCGTTCGTCCGGAGCCCCTGGCCGGCCGGAGCGGCCGGCCAGGGACGGGCAAAGGGGCGTTGCGCCGTTGTTCGAGAAGCTGGAAGCCTTTCGCGTGAACACCTTCGACGTCGGCAACCAGCTGCCGTTCCACGTCCGCGACGCCGCGCTGGCGGCGGCCGGTGCCGGGGAGCGGGACCGCGCGGCCATCGCCGACGTGGAGGGCCTGCGCGCGCGCCAGCGGGCCGTCCGGGAGGGGATCGCCGCCAGCCTGGGCGGGCTGCCGCCCACGGATACGCCGCTCCGGGCGCGCACGACGGGCGTCCTGCGCGGGGACGGGCACAGCGTCGAGAAGGTGATCTTCGAATCCCGCCCCGGCGTCCCCGTCACCGGCAACCTGTACCTGCCCGACGGCCTGGCGCGGCCCTCGGGGGCGGTGCTCTTCCTCTGCGGGCACCGCGAGCCGGCCAAGCACCACGATGAATACCAGACCGTCTGCCTGTACCTGGTCTCCGCGGGCCTGATCGTCCTGGCGATCGACCCCTTCGGGCAGGGGGAGCGGTTCGGCTTCCACGACCCGGCGACGGGCCGGGCCCCGGTCACCAGCGTGTGGGAGCACGAGCAGGTGCATCGCCAGTGCCTGCCGCTCGGCGACGGCGTCGCCCGCTACATGCTGCACGACGCCCTGCGCGCCGTGGACTACCTGTGCGGCCGCCCGGAGGTCGATCCCGCTCGGATCGGCGTGACCGGGCACTCGGGGGGCGGCACGCAGACGGCCCTGATGATGATGTACGACGCCCGCATCGCCGCGGCGGCGCCCGGCGGCTTCCTGATGCCGCGGCCGCACTTCCTCATGACCGGCAAGACCCAGGACGGCGAGCAGCGCTGGCCCGGGTTCTCGGCCCTGGGCTTCGACCACGAGGACGCGCTGCTGGCGATGGCCCCGCGGCCCACGCTGCTTCTGGCCACCACGGCCGACGCCCTGCCGATCGAGGCGCCGCGCCACCTGCTGGCGGTGTGCCGCCGCTTCTGGGGGGTGTTCGGCTGCGCAGAGGACCTGGAGCTCTGCGAGGACGCCGGCGGGCACCGCTTCTCCGTGCCGCTGGCCCGGGCCACGGCGCGCTTCTTCGCCCGCCACCTGCTCGGGCGTGCGGTGGAGCCGGTCGCGGAGGTGGTCCTGCGGCCGGCGGGGGATCTGTGGTGCACGGCGGGCGGTCAGGTGATGGGGGGGGTGCCGGGCGCCAAGAACGTCCATCAGGAGGTGGTGGCGCGGCTGGCGGGGTGGCGGGCCGCGCGGGAGGCCGCCCCGGACCAAAAGGAGCGGGCCCTGGCCTGGCTGCGCGCGGCGGTGCGCGGCCCGCGCCGGCCCGTCCCCGCCAACCCCCGGGATTACCCCTCGGGCGAGGTGGAGGGCCTGCGCGTCACACGCAGCCTCTGGTGGAGCCAGGAGGGCCTGGTGAACATGGGCTACTGGTTCCGCGAGGCGCGCTCCGGCCGCGAGCGGCTGCCGGTGACGGTCGCGGTCTGGGACGGCGGCATCCGGAGCCTGGAGGGCAACGGCGCCTGGATCCGGGAGACCTGCGCCACCGGCCGGGCGGTGCTGGTGTGCAACCAGACGGCGGTGGGGCCCCTGCTGCCCCACCACGACCCGGCGCGGGAGAACCCGCTCGGCCCGTTCGGCGTGGTGGACCGGTACACGGACGAACTGGTCTGGCTCGGGGACAGCATGGCCGCGCTGCGCACGTACGACGTGCTGCGGGCGGTCGAAGTGGCCGCCGGTGCGCCCGACGCCGACCCCGCCGACATCCGGCTGTACGGCCGCGGGCGCTACGCGCTGTACGCCTCCCTGGCCGCGCTGCTGGAGCCGGCCGTGCGCGAGGTGCGCACCGCCGACCGCCCGAGCTCCGTCGGAGACTTTGTCGCGCAGACCCGCTACGAGTGGGCGGACTCGCAGGCCGTCATCCTGCCGGGCATGTTGCGGTACTTCGATCTGGAGGATGTGGATCGGTGGTTGGCGGAGGAGGGCCGCTCCGGGCCGCTCGGCTGAAGCCGAGCGGCCTGCCGGGACACCCTGCCCGGGACGGTGGGCTGTGCCCGGGGGACCGCGGCGGTCTTCTGCGGGAGGGAAGGCGTGCGGGAGGCATGAGCGAGCGCGGTGCGGGCGAGGCCGGCGGGAGCGTGTCCGGGGGAGGCACCTCGGCGGCGCGCCCCGCCACCGGCCGTGGTGAGGTCGTCCGCGGGGAGCCGAGGCCGAAAAAGCCGCCACGACTGTGGCGGCCCCAGCCCCCCTCCCGGATGCCCCCCGCGCTCGGCCGCCGGCCTTGCGCGTGCTGCAGACCATCGAGGAGGCCATGCACTTGAGCACGGGCATCGATTGGGACCGGCAGCTGCGCGCGCGCGGCAAGTCCCTGCGCACGCGCCCCGGGGCGCTTCTGCTCGGCAGCACGGGCGCGCGCCTGTGGGCGGACTACCTCGATCCGGTGCCGGGGTTCCGCGGGCGCTTCGACTTCATCCACAAGACGAACATCCCGCTCCTCTTCTCGGTCGAGCACGACCTGGTACCGCGCCTGGAGCCGTGCCGCGCGACCTGGCACCCCAGCCACCTGCGCCTGGAGTACGACGGGGAGCGCCTAGGCTTTCGCGAGGACAAGTTCATCAGCTGGGAGGACGTGGCCGTCTCCTGCCAGACCTGGGTGAACCGCAGCAGCACGGATCTGCGGCTGCGCCTGACCACGTACGGGGAGGCCTTCGCCGAAGGGCGCGATGGCGCGCTCTACGGGCACTTCGCCATCGAGGCGTACGGCTTTGCGGTGGACGGGGTGGTGGTGCCGAGCGACCCCGCGCTGCTTCACGGGCTGTGCGTGCGGCCGGGTGAGGCCCGCACGTTGATCGTCGCCGCCGCCTTCGGCATCGGCGGGCAGGATGCCGCCGAGTCGCTGCGGGGCCGCGCCGCCGCCCACATCGATGCGCGCCGCGCCCCGGCGGCCGTGGTGGGCCGGCAGCGCCGCGCGTATGAGGAGTGGTTCTCCAAGGCGCCGCGTTTCCGTTCCAGCGATCCGCTCCTCGACCGCACCTGGGCCTACCGCTGGTTTCTGCAGCGGCACAACCTGGCCGATCCCCGCTACGGCCGTCTGCAGCACCCGCTGTTCTACGAGGGGCGCTCGCACAAGAAGGGCAAGACGCCCTTCGGCAAGGGTGGCTGGGAGTTCAGCAAGCTGATCCCGCTCTCGGCGCCGCTGCACCTGATGGACGCCCGCTGGTATCGCGACCCGGTCTACGCCGCCGGGGAGATGCGCACGATGGCCGCCGCCCAGGACGAGGACGGGCTGTTCTGCGCCATGACGGTCACCGAGCGCCTGCACTCGTTCGCCAATTTCTTCGCCTATGCGGCGTACCAGTGGTATCTGGTGCACCGGGACGCCGACCTGCTGCGCGAGCTGCTGCCGGCGCTCAAGCGCCAGGTGGCCGGATGGCGGAAGGTGTACGGCACCGACCGCGACGCCCTGATGATCGAATGGCGGCACACCCGCACGGGGAAGGAGTACCAGCCGAGTTACTGGTACTTCCACGACTTCCCGCAGAACCCGAAGGACGCGTCGACCTACACGCACGTCAAGCGCGTCGACCGCACGGTCTACCACTACCTGAACACGCTGGGCGTGGCGCGGCTGTGCGCGCTGCTCGGCGACCCGGAGGCGGAGGCCTTCGAGGGTGCGGCCGCCGGGATCCGGCGGGACGTCCTGGGGAAGATGTGGGACGGGCAGACGGAGTTCTTCTACGACCTGCACCACGAGACGGACGCCATGGCCCTGGTCAAGAACATCGTCGGTTTCTACCCCGCGTGGGCGGGCATGACGGATGCGCGCCACGACGGGCTGATCGAGCACCTGTTGAACCGCCAGGAGTTCTTCACCGGCTGCCCCTTCCCGTCGGTGTCCGCCGACAGCCCGGCCTTCGCGGCGGAGGGGGGCTGGCTCGGCCGCTTCTTCATCAAGGGCCGCAACGGCTGCATGTGGAACGGACCGACCTGGCCGTACACGAACGCGATCGCGTTGGACGCGCTGGCGGCCGAGAGCCGGCGTCTCGAACACCGCTTCGACGCCGAGTTCATGTACGCCCTGCGCGAGTATTCGTACCTGCACTTCCAGGGGCGGGACCTGGAGCAGCCGGGTCTGGTGGAGCACTACAGCAGCCGCTCCGGCGAGCCCCTCAGCGACGAGGCGGAGTACCACCACTCCTACTACGTCGACCTGATCGTGCGGCACGTGGCGGGGCTCTCCGTGGAGGCCGACCGGTTGGTGTTCGACCCGCTGGACACCGGTCTCGACCACTTCCGCCTGGACGGGCTGCGCGTGGCCGGACACGAGGTGCGGATCACGTACGGGCGGCCGGGGGAGCGGGACCTGCCGGCGGGGATGGAGGCCGGGTACCGGGTCGTCGTGGACGGCGAGACGGTGCTGGCGCGGGATGCGCTGTGCGGCCGGGCGGAGTGGGGGTTGGTGAGGGGGCAGCAGGGCTGACCCCTCACCTCGTGGGCCATGATCTTCGGCGACGCCTGTGTACACACGCGGAATCGTTACCCGTCATCGGCGCCCGATTCACGCCATGGTGTCCCATCCCCCGAGAGGGGGAGTGCCATCCGACGGCCCGTACGGCAGGCTGGGAGGGGACGGCGGAGAAGAGGGGGGGACGACGTGAACCGGGCCGTCCGGATGGTGATCATCGCCCTGGGCGCCCTATGCGTCGCGTGCGGCCCCGGCCAGGCCCTGCCGCATTCGCCGCACGCCACCGCATCCGTCTCCTCCGCTGCCGCGTCGGCGGGTTCCGCCGCCTCCTCCCTGTCCTCTGCCTCTGTTGCGACATCCCCCGCCTCCGCACCCCCGCCGACCCCTTCGACCGCCAAGCCCGGCAGCACGGCCGGATCGCCGTCCTTCCAGCCCCCGTCCGGATCGGTGGCCTTCGTCGTCGCCACCGGTCAGGGGTGGAGCGCTCCTGTCCACCCCGACAGGGCGATCGCACGCCAACTCGCCGCCAGGCTGCGGAGCGCCGTGCGGATCCCGCGGCCGCCCCAGGCGCCGCCGGCACGGAGCGGCCTGAACGTCCTGGCGAGCCCGTCCCCCATGCAGGGATGGAAGATCGGCTTCACCGGCGGCGCGCCGCCCGTCTCGGTGTTGGCGGACGTCGTCCGTTGCTCGGCTGGGGCTGGCGGCGGCGGCCTGGAGTGCGTTCCGGCGCCGGAGGGCGCCCTGATCGACGGCCGCGCGATGGCGGCGCCCGGGCTGATCGCTCTGCTCACGCCACTGACGGCCCACCTGCCCGCCGTGCCAGCCCTGACGCTCATTTCCGGGCCCGGCGCCCTGCTGTCCATCGCCGGCCAGGGTTGGGTGGGGCCCACGGTGACGCTCTCGCTGACCTGGTGCGTCCCAGGTCAGCAATGCGGGGGCGGCAACCAGGCCAACCTCGGTACCGCCGCCGTGGCGCCGGACGGCACCTTCTCGTGGACCGCGCTCCTGCCGACCGACGTCCCGGCCAAGGCCACCGCCACGTCCGTCAACGCCGCCGACAGGGTGCGCGTCGCCAACGCCAACGTCGAGGTCCCGCCCGGGCTCGCGAGGGCCGCACCCGACCCCGGTTCCCCCATCCGCTTTGTGGTGGATACGCGGATGCCCGTGCCCACCTTCTGGTCGGCACCGCTCCGGGCCACGGCGGCCACCGCCGCCGCGCTGGAGCGCCTGGACGCCCTGATCCGCGCGGCAAGGCCCGGTCCGCCGCTCGCCGCCGGACCATATCCGCAGGTCGGCCTGAACCGCGCACAGGTCACCGCCATGGACCAAGAGAGGTTCATCGTCGGCCTCGCGGATAGCGCCACCCCGTTGACGATCGATACCCAGGTCGTCGACTGCACGCCCGCGGCCGCCGGTCCCGACTGCACCGACACAAGCGACTACGTCCTGATCGACGGCCGGCCGATGACAGCGCCCGGCCTCTCGGCCCTGCTGACCGGGTCGACCGCCGCGCTGCCCGGGGTCCCCCCGCTGCAGCCCCATCTCCAGGGCAACACCCTGACCGTCTCCGGCCAGGGCTGGCTCGGTGCCCGCGTCACGCTCTCGCTGCTGTGGTGCAGCCAGAACTCGTGCGGCGGCATCGGCGGCATCCCCGTCGCCACCATCCCAGTGCAGGCGAACGGGACCTTCACCTGGCGCGGGTCCCTGCCGCCCCCACCCTCCGGCTCGTCGCGCCCAGACTTCACCCTCAACGCCACCGACGGCGTGCGCACCGCCGAGTCCTTGCCCTCCTTCATGTTCGGCGCGACCGTCTGAAGGGACATGCCGCACCTCCCGCAGCATGCGCCGGGCCGCGCCGAGGCGGACGGGTCCAGCCGAGGTGGTCTCCGCTGCCCGACACAGCCGAGCAGGCGCGTCGAGGGGCGGGACCTGGAGCGGTTCGGGCTGGTGGAGCACTACAGCAGCCTTCACCTGGCGCGGGTCCCTGCCGCCCCCACCCTCCGGCCCGTCGCGCCCAGACTTCACCCTCAGCGCCACCGACGGCGTGCGCACCGCCGCGTCCGTGCCCTCCTTCATCCTGAATCTCGCAATGGATCGCGCATGCCCGACGTCCCCCTGCGCCGCCGGGCCGCCCCTCACGACCGCCCGGGCGGGACGCCCGGCCGGCTCCCTTGTGGCTCAAGGCCCGCGTCCGATCCTTGCGAAAGTCAGGGTTAACGGAGGGCAGCAGCCACATGGCACCCCGGCCAGATGCAGCGACGCCCGCCGCTCAATTGTGGCCACCC
>Ga0209012_1000765_pt1 | contig 39855 bp, 34 predicted proteins | sample RS3BMetagenome_FD_184735 | JGI IMG/M metagenome (GOLD analysis project Ga0209012, IMG submission 184735) | Ferric oxide microbial mat and aquatic microbial communities from Rainbow Spring, Yellowstone National Park, USA - RS3B (SPAdes) (version 3) ...
TGGGCGGGAGGACGACACCGCGGCGCCGTGACGGGCAGACGCGGTGTTCGAAGCGGCGCAGGGTCTGGCCACACGGGGTAAGCGTGTCGCCGTAGGGCGGGTAGCCAAGGAGCACGCGCAGGAACGGCGAGGGGGCGAGGACCATCTGGGCGAAGGCGTCGCGGCTGTCGACGCGCAGGATGCGGCGGGCGAGTTCGGTGCGCAGCATGAGGAGCGGATCGTAGGCGGGACGGCCGTGGTCGGGTGCGTAGCGCTCGCGCAGGACGGGAAGGACTCGTTCGAGGGGCAGGGCCTCGAGGAAGGCGATGACGTCGCCGAAGCGGGCCCGGCACTCGTCGAGGACGCCGTGAGGTCTGGCCCAATCGAGGGCGGCCGTGGTACGGTCACGCTGTGCTACGAGGGCGATGTCTCGCAGCATATGGTCCCTCCCTGGAAGGCGGTCGACTGGGAATTGGCATGGCCTTCCAGGGCCAGTTTTGGGCTCGATTTCTGGCGTCAAGCGCCTTCTTATACCGTGTACGACGATGAAGGCCACCGGTGCGCCGGTGGCTTTGCTTTTCGCCATATCTCTTGACCTTACTCGTTCATGACGTTCGGGCGCCCCCGCCAACTCGTAGCACGGCCGTCTCTACCCCATCGACCCTCCCCGCCATCTACGCGGCCCACGACTTTTGCGGATTACACTCCACCGTCTTGATCGGCAGCTGGGCGGCCATGGCGCCGTGGTTGTGCACGATCTGGTCGAGGGTCCACTGGACGTCCGCGGAGGTGAGGGGCTTTCCGTCACTCCACTTCACGTTGTTGTGCATCCAGAACGTGTACACCAGCCCATTGCTGCTGGTGGTCCACTTGTAGGCCAGGTCCGGAATCACGTTGTAGTGGTAGTCGATGGTTACGAGCTTGTTGTAGATGTTCTGGTCAATCGCGTAGGCCGCGTCGTTGACCTGCGCATCCGGTTGGAGGTTGGTGGGCTCCGTCTGCTCCGAGACGACGAGGGTGTAGGTGGACGAATAGTTGCCCGCGGCGTTGGCGACGGCGGTAACGGCGCCGCTGACGAGCAGGACGCTGGCCGCGATGAAGGCTGTGACACGACGCACTGGTCCGCTCGACCTCCCCTATGAACCGCACGCTCTGGCGACCTGTCGCGTGCGGAGAGGTACAACATGGTCCCGCGGAACGGCGTTCCGCAGGTGCTGACCCATGGCGCAGATTCCACCGCATCGCGCCGGATCCTGCCCAGGCATTGCATATCTTTGCAGTATTTTGGTGGCGGGCGGCCGCACCGGCCCGCGGGTGCCCGGCGGGCGCGCCGGCGAACGCACAAAGGACGCCGCGGCCGGTGACCGGCGCGGCGCCCGGATGTGGGCAACGCCTGCCCGCTACACGGGATCCGACAGGGACGCGGGGCCCGTCATGCCCGCGCTTTCGTCGAGGGCCCCGCCGGTCGCAACCTCCGTCGGCCGGACCAGCAGCGCGACGGGCTCGCCGCGCCGCGTGATCGTGATCCGCTCCCCGGTCTGCGCCAACCGCAACAGCTCCCCCAGCCGGGCCCGCGCCTCGGACGATCCGATCTCCATTTCGCGCCTCCCTCCGATCCCGCTAGGATGGCGGATTGCGCGCCATCCCACGCGCGCCGTTGACCGCGCGGCCGGCGCGCGCTACCGTATCCCTGTATGAATGGCCATTCATTCACTGGTCCGCGGGGTACGCTGCTGGCCGCCCGCGATCGGCCCGACAAGGACCACCGGCCCGTGCTGGTGAGCCGGACCGTGGCCATTGCGGACGCCGACCCGGCGCCGGACGCGATCCTGGCCCGGCTCGACGCCCAGGCGCCGTTCGCCTTCGCCTGGCGGGACGGCCCGGGCGACCGGACCGTCGTCGGCCTGGATCGCGCCTGGACGGCACCGGGAAGCGGCGCGGGCCTGCCCGCCTGGCCCCAGGCGGAGGCGGCCTGGCAGGCGCTTCTCGCCGAGGCCGACGTCGAGGCCGCCGGCGGGGTGGGGCCGGCGCTGTGCGCGTACGCCCCGTTCGATCCCGGGCGCACGCCCGTCGGCCGGGTCTGGTCCCGGTTCGGCGGCGGCGGCATGGTCCTGCCGCGGGTGGTCTTCACGTCGGTGGGCGGGGTCGTGTACCGCACCGAGAACCGCCTGGTCGGGGCCGACGGCGAGCCCTGGTGCGACGAGGCGGCGCCTGCCTACGACCTCGGTCGGGCGTACACGGCGGCGGGGGCCGGGGCGGGCGACCCCGACGCCTGGCGCGCCCTCGTCGGTGCGGCGGCCGAGGCGATCGCAGCGGGCGACCTCGCCAAGGTGGTGGCCGCCCGCAGCCGCGACGTCCGGTTCGGCGCCGACCCGGTGGCGATCGTCCGGCGCCTCGCCCGGCGCCAGCCGGACGCGTTCACGTACGCCGTCGTGGCCGGCGGAGCGACGTTCTGCGGTGCCACGCCGGAGCTCCTCGTGCGGGTGGACGGCGAGCGGGTGGAGAGCCTGTGCCTGGCCGGCACCACCGCCCGCGGCGGCGGCCGGGGCGAGGACGCCCGGCTCGGGCGCGACCTGCGCGCGAGTGTGAAGGAACGCAGCGAGCACGCGCTGGTCCGCGAGGCGGTGGTCGCCTCGCTCGCGCGCACGTGCGAGGCGGTCACGATCGCCGCCGAGCCGTCCCTGCGGGCCCTTCGCGACCTGCAGCACCTGGCGAGCCCCGTGAGCGCCCGGCTGCGACCGGGCTTCGGCGTACTCGACGTGGCTTGCGACCTGCACCCCACGCCGGCCGTCGCGGGCGCGCCCCGGCAGGCCGCGCTCGACTGGCTGCGGGCGCGCGAGGACCTCGACCGGGGGCTGTTCGGCGGCCCGGTCGGCCTTCTCGGTGCGGACGGCGACGGCACGCTCGCGATCGCCCTGCGGTGCGGCCTCCTCGACCCGGACGCCGGCGTCGCCCGGCTGTTCGCCGGCTGCGGCCTCGTCGCCGGCTCGGACGCCGACCGCGAGTGGCAGGAGACCGAGCTCAAGATGCGCGTCATGCAGGCCGCCCTGGACGGGGAGCGGGACCGGGAGGGGGTGGGCGGGGCGTGAGCGCGCCGCCGTACGAGGGGGAGACCTACGCCGTCGTCACGGCGTTCGTCGACGAACTGGTCCGGTCCGATATCGCCGGCGCCGTCGTCTCGCCCGGTTCGCGCTCGACGCCGGTCGCCCTGGCGCTCGCCCGTCGCGACGACGTGCGCCTGTTCGTCCACCCGGACGAGCGCTCGGCGGCGTACTTCGCCCTCGGCCTGGCCAAGGCGACCGGCCGGCCGGCGGTCGTCCTGTGCACCTCGGGCACGGCCGCGGCAAACTACCTGCCGGCGGTGGCCGAGGCCCAGACCGGCCGGGTGCCGCTCGTCGTCCTCACCGCCGACCGGCCGCCCGAGCTGCGCGACGTCGCCGCCGCCCAGACGATCGACCAGGTGCGCCTGTTCGCCGGCCACGCCAAGTGGTCGGTCGACCTGCCGCCGCCCGCGCCGCTCGAGGCGGTGGCGCGCCAGGCCCGGGTCGTGGCCGACCGGGCCGTGGCCCTGGCGGCAGCCGCCCCCCAGGGGCCGGTGCACGTGAACGTGCCCGTGCGCGAGCCGCTCGTGCCGATGCCGCAGGCGGCACCACCGGGCACCGGCGGCGCCGCCTGGCAGGGCCGGGGCGGGGCGGGCCCGTACGCCCGCATCGCCCGGCCGCCCGTGCAGGTGTCGCCCGCGGCCGCGCGCGGCGCCGCCGCGGAGCTTGCCGGTCCGCGCGGCCTGGTCGTGCTCGGCCCGGAGGCGGCGGACGGCCCGGACCGCCAGCGGACCCGGGCCCGCGCCGCCGTTGCCCTCGCCGCGCGCCTGGGCTGGCCGGTCGTGGCCGACGTGCTCTCGGCGGCGCGCGGCCTGCCCGGCGTGATCGGCCGGGCCGACGCGCTCGTGCGCGACCCGCTCGTCGCGGACGCGCTGGTGCCGGCGCGCGTGCTGCGGCTCGGGGCGCCGCCGACGTCGAAGGCGCTCGGCCAGCTGCTCGAACGGGTGCCCGAGGACGGGCTGTGGCTGGTCGACGACGGCGACGCCTTCCCCGATCCGTCCCTGCGCGCGCGCACGGTCGTGCACGCCGACGCGGCCGCCTGGCTCGCCGCGGTCGCCGCCGCCCTGCCGGCGCCGGGGGGCGCGGGTGCCGACGCCTGGCTTCGCCGCTGGCAGCTGGCCGACGCGGCCGCCGGCGAGGCACTCGCTGCCTGCCTGGCGGACGAGCCGTACGGCTGCGAGGGACGGGTCATGGCCGAGCTGGGCCGCGTGCTGCCTGCCGGTGCCTGCCTGTTCGTCGGCAACAGCATGCCGGTGCGCGACGCCGACGCCTTCTTCGCCGCCCGCGGCCGCGGCGTGCGGGTCGTCGGCAGCCGGGGCGCGAGCGGCATCGACGGCATCACCTCGACGGCGCTCGGTCTTGCGGCCGGGTCGGGCCGACCATGCGTCCTGGCGGTCGGCGACCTGTCCTTCTACCACGACCTGAACGGTCTCATTGCGGCAGGGCGGTTCGGCGTGCCGCTTACCGTGGTCGTGGTGAACAACGACGGCGGCGGGATCTTCTCGTTCCTTCCCCAGGCCCGGCACGGCGAGCAGTTCGAGCGCCTGTGGGGCACCCCGCTGGGGCTCGACTTCGCCCACGCCGCGCGCCTCTACGGCGCCTCGTTCGCCCGCCCGCGCGACTGGCCCGGCTTCGCCGCGGCCGTGCGCTCGGGCCTGCGCCGGCGTGCGCTTGCCATCGTGGAGGTGCGGGCCCTCGACCGGACCGAGAACGTGCGCCGCCACGACGCCGCGTTTGCCGCCGTGGCCGGGGCCGTGCGGCGGGCATGGGCGTCGGACGGGGGGAGCGGCGCGTGACAACCCGGCTGGCCGTCGGCCCTGCCGGCGCCCGGGTCGCGGTGCGCCTGTACGGCGGCGGCGGGACGGCGCGCCTGCCGCTCCTTGTCTGCCTGCACGGCTTCACCGGCACCGGCGCGACCTGGGCCGGCCTCGCCGGGACGGTGCGCGACCGCTTCCGGGTCGCCGCCCCGGACGCGCCGGGCCACGGCCTCTCGGATGCCCCCGACGACCCGGCCGCGTACGGGCTGTGGACGACGGCCGACCGGGTGGCCGAGGCGATCGACCGCCTGGGCGGGCGGCCTGCGCACGTCCTGGGCTACTCGATGGGCGGGCGCATCGCCCTGCATCTCGCCCTGGCCCATCCGGGCGCCGTCGCCTCGCTCGTCCTCGAGGGGGCGTCGCCCGGCATCGCCGACGCCGCCGAACGGGCCCGCCGCCGCGCGTCCGACGAGGCCTGGGCGGCCCGGATCGAACGCGACGGGATCGAGGCGTTCGCCGACGCCTGGCAGGCCCAACCCCTGTTCGCGAGCCAGGCGTCCCTGTCGCCGCGCGCGTTCGCCCGTCAGCGGGCGACCCGCCTGGGCCAGCGGGCGGCTGGGCTGGCGGCAAGCCTGCGCGGCGCCGGTGCCGGTGCCCAGGAGGACCTCCGGGCGCGCCTGGGGTCGCTCGAACTGCCGGTCCTGTACGTCGCCGGCGGGCTGGACGAGCGCTACCGGCAGGTGGGCGCAGCCGTCGCGGCGGCGATCCCCGGCGCCCGCCTGGCCGTGGTCGCGGACGCCGGCCACGCCGCCCACCTGGAGCGGCCGGCGGCGTTCGCCCGGGCGGTGACGGCGTTCTGGGACGCGATCGGTGCCGGCGCCCCGCCCTGACCCGGGCGCGGCGGCCAGGCGACCTGGGAAGACGCGAGCGAGGGAGGCGACGGCGATGGTGCCGACGTGGGAGCGCATCAAGGACTACCAGGACATTCGCTTCGAGAAGGGCGACGGGATCGCCAAGATCACGATCAACCGGCCGGAGGTGCGAAACGCCTTCCGGCCCCGGACCCTGTTCGAAATGAGCGAGGCGTTCGACATCGTCGCCGACGACCCGGACCTGGGCGTCGTCATCCTCACCGGCGAGGGCACGGAGGCGTTCTGCTCGGGCGGCGACCAGCGCGCCCGCGGCGTCGGCGGCTACGTCGACGAGCACGGCACGCCGCGCCTCAACGTGCTCGCCCTGCAAAAGCAGATCCGCTACCTGCCCAAGGCGGTCATCGCCATGGTCGCGGGCTACGCCATCGGCGGCGGCCATGTCCTGCACGTGGTCTGCGACCTGACGATCGCCGCGGACAACGCCCGGTTCGGCCAGACCGGCCCCAAGGTGGGCAGTTTCGACGCCGGCTACGGTGCCGCGCACCTGGCCCGGATCGTCGGGCACAAGCGGGCGCGCGAGATCTGGTTCCTGTGCCACCAGTACGACGCCCACGAGGCGCAGGCGATGGGCCTCGTGAACAAGGTCGTGCCGCTCCACCTGCTCGAGGAGGAGACGGTCGCCTGGGCGCGCGAGATCCTGGCCAAGAGCCCGACGGCGATCCGGTTCCTCAAGGCGGCGTTCAACGTCGACACCGACGGCCTGGCGGGCCTTCAGCAGCTGGCCGGCGACGCCACCATGCTCTACTACATGACCGACGAGGCGCGCGAGGGCAGCCAGGCGTTCCTCGAGAAGCGCGCGCCCGACTTCGCCCGCTTCCCCCGCCTGCCGTGACCGGCGCCGCCTCGCCGTGGCTCGCCCGCCGGGCCGCCCGCACACCGGGGCGGCTTGCCGTCGTGTGCGACGAGGCGCGCCTCAGCTTTGCCGGCCTCGACCGCGCCTGCCGCGCCGCGGCCGGCCGCCTTCGCCGGGCCGGCGTCGCGCCGGGCGACCGGGTGGCGTTGTGGCTCGAGCCCGGTCTGGGGTTCGTCGTCGCCTGGTGGGCGGTCGCCTACGCGGGCGCCACGGCGGTGCCGCTCAACACCCGCCTCACCGCCGTCGAGGCGGCCTGGCAGGTGGCCGACGCCGAGCCGGCGGCGCTCCTCTTCGACGCGGCCCAGGCCGACCGGGCGGGGCAGGCGGTCGGGCCGGGCGGCCCGGCGGCGATCGCCTGGGAGGCGTCCGTCTGGGCCGAAGAAGGGGCGCCCGGCGGTGCGCCCGCGGACCCGGCGCCGGAGGGCGTCGCGGCGATCGTCTACACCTCGGGGACCACCGGGCGGCCCAAGGGGGCGCTTGTGACCTGGGCGAACCTGTGGCACAACGCGGCTGCCCAGGCGATGGCGCTGGGCAGCCGCGAGGACGACCGCTGGCTGAGCTGCCTGCCGATGTTCCACGTGAGCGGGCTCGCCATGCTGTCCCGCTGCGCCCTGTTCGGCCTGCCCCTGTTCGTGCAGCCGCGCTTCGATCCCGAGCGGGTGAACGCCGCCATCGACGCGGACCGGATCACGGCGGTGTCGGTCGTGGCGACCGCCCTCGAGCGCATGCTCGAGGCGCGCGACGGCCGCCCCTACCCGCCCTGGCTGCGCCTCGTCCTGAGCGGCGGCGGGCCGACGCCGCGCGCGCTGCTCGAGCGGGCGGTGGCCGAGGGGGTGCCGGTGGCGACGACGTACGGCCTGACCGAAACCGCCTCCCAGGCCGTGAGCCTGGCGCCGGCCGACCTGCCCGGCCACCTCGGCAGCGCCGGCCTGCCCCTCATGCCGCTCGACGCGCGCATCGTCGGTGCGGACGGGGGCACGCTCCCGCCGGATGAGATCGGTGAGATCGCCGTGCGCGGCCCGACGGTTGTCGCCGGCTACTGGCGTCAGCCGGAGGCGACGGCCCGGGCGATCCGGGACGGCTGGCTGTTCACGGGCGACCTGGGCCGGCTCGACGCCGACGGCTACCTGTTTGTCGCCGACCGGCGCGAGGACCTCATCGTCAGCGGCGGCGAGAATGTCTATCCGGCCGAGGTCGAGGCCGTCCTCCTCGGCCACCCGGACGTCGCCGACGCGGCCGTGGTCGGGCTGGCGGACGCGCAGTGGGGGCAGGCGGTGGCGGCGGCGGTGGTGCCCGCGCCCGGGCGCCGCCCGGACCCGGAGGGGCTGCGCCGGTTCGCCGGCCGGCTGCTGGCGGGCTACAAGGTGCCGCGGCGCATCCGCCTGGTCGAGACCCTTCCCCGCACGGCGTCGGGCAAGCTGCGGCGGGGTGCGGTGCGGGAGGGGTGGCGCGACGATGGCTGAGCGGCCGGCCGGCGACAAGGCCGAGGCGATCATGCGCGCCGCCCTGGCCGTCACCGCCGAGCGCGGCTACGCGGCCGCCACGGTGCGGGACATGGCCGAACGGGCGGGGCTCGCTGCCGGCACCTTCTACCTGTACTTCCCGGCCAAGGAGGCGGTGGGTCTGGCCCTGATCGAGTCGCTCTACCGGGCGGCGATCGAGGCGGCGGCCACCGCCCGGCGCGGCGCCGCCTCGCCCGCGGACAAGCTCCTCGCCTCGATGGGCGCGGTCTTGGCCGCCTTCGCCCGCGACCCGGCCCTGTCGCGGTTTGCGCTCGTGCTGGCACCCGGCGCCCACCCGGCGTTCGACGAGCGCCTGCACGCCGTGCACGAGTCGCTGTGCGCGCTCGTCCGCGACGACGTGGCCGAGATCGTGGGCGCGGGCGAGTCCGCCGCGCGGGCCGCGGACCTTGCCAGCCAGGCGGTCGTGGGCGCGGTGGGCGAGGTGGTCACGGCCTGGGTGCGGCGCGGCGCCCCGGCGGGGGCGCTCGACGACGCCGCCGGCGTGCTCGCCGCCCTGTTCGGCCGCGGTCTGGGGGGGCTGCGGGCGTGACCCCGGCCCAGATCTGGCGGCTCAGCCGGCCGGTCACCCTGACCGCGTCGGTCGTGCCGGTGGCGGTCGGCGCGGCCGCCGGGGCGATGGGCCTGCCGGTGTCGTGGCCGCTGCTGGCCGACATGGCCCTGGTGGCGCTCCTCCTGCAGGCGGCGACCAACATGACCAACGAGTACCACGACTTCGTCCGCGGCCTCGACCAGCGCGGCGCGGTCGGCATCGCGGGCGTGCTCGTGAACGGCGAGCTCGAACGCGAGGCGGTGCGTCGCGCCTTCCTCACGACCTTCCTGGTCGCGATCGCACTCGGCCTGGTCCTCGCCTGGCTGCGCGGACCCCTTCTGCTCGCGCTCGGCCTTCTCAGCGTCGCCGTCGCCTACCTGTACAACGCCGGCCCCTGGCCGATCTCTGCGACGCCGTTCGGCGAGGCCACGGTCTTTCTCGTCATGGGCCCGCTCGAGGTGCTCGTGAGCGAGGTGGCGGCGGTGGGCAGGGCGACCGGCGCGGGCCTTGCGGCGTCGGTGCCGGTCGCCGCGCTCGTCGCGGCGATCCTCCTGGCGAACAACCTGCGCGACCGCGAGGCCGACGCCGCCCACGGCCGGCGCACGCTGCCGATCCTAGTCGGCGAGCGCCGCGCGGGGCTGGTCCTGACCGGGCTCGTGGCGCTGGCCTTCGCCTGGCCGGTGGTTGCGTGGGCGACCGGCCTCCTGCCCTGGCCGGCGCTCGTGATCCTTATCGGCGTGCCGGCCGGCGTCGCCGTCGTGCGGGCGGTCGGACCGGCCTCGACCGACCGCCGGCGCGCGGTGCCCCAGACCGCCCGGCTCGAGCTCGTGGCCGGCGGCCTGCTCGCGGTCGGCCTCGTCCTGTCCCGCCTCCACCCGTAGCCAAGGGAGGACTTGCCACGCCGGACGAGCGCCACGTCACCGGGGTGTTTCGCGACATCGCCGACGTCTACGACCCGATGAACCGGCTCCTCACGTTCGGCCAGTGGGGGCGCTGGCAGCGCGCGTTCCGGCGCTTCACCCCGGCAAGGCCCGGCATGCGCATCCTCGACGTGGGCTGCGGCACGGGCGATCTCACCCTCATCCTGGCCGAGATGGTCGGGCCCGAGGGCCGCGTGGTCGGCCTCGACCTGACGCCGGAGATGCTCGCCGTGGCGCGGCGCAAAGTGGTCGACCGGAGCCTCGACGACCGGGTGGAGCTGGTCGAGGGCAACGCGCTCGCCCTGCCGTTCGACGACGACCATTTCGACGGCGTCACGGCCGGCTTCTCCCTGCGCAACATGGCCGACCTGGACGGGGCGCTCGCCGAGATGCGCAGGGTCCTGCGGCCGGGCGGGTTCGCGGTGTCTTTGGACGTCTCGAAGCCGGCATTCGGACCGACGCGATCGCTGTTCTTGTGGTTCTTCTACCACGTCGTGCCGTGGATCGGCGCCCTCGGCGGCAAGGGGCGCGAGCCCTACGCCTGGCTGTCCGAATCCCTGCGGGCGTTTCCCGACCGGCCGGCGCTCGCCCGCCGGTTCGCCCAGGCCGGCTTCGTCGAGGTCGAGGACCGGCCGCTCAGTTTCGGCGCCGCCGCCCTGCACCGTGGGCGCAAGGCGTTCGCGCGCCGCGCGTAGCACCGCCGCAACCAAGGCATCCGGGGCGCGCACGGACCGTGCGCGCCCCGGATCGCCCGTGCACGTCGCCTACACGTGCGGCGGCGCGGCGGGATCGTTCCACGACGCCTGCCCCGGCACGGCGCCGTTGGGCAGGATGTCGAAGCCGTCGGGGACGTTCAGGTAGCCGGGCGCCGTGCCGGCGACACCGGTGTGCCCGTACTGCCAGACGATCTTGTCGGTGCGCGGATCGATGACGATGACGCGGTCGTTCGCGTCGTCGTTGAGCATCACGTCGCCGTTTGGCAGCTGCACCGCGAGCGACGGCTGGTTGAGCATTCCCGGCCCGGACGTCACGTCGTAGCGCCAGACCACCTTGCCCGCCGGCGTCACGATCAAGACCTGGCCGGGGCTCGTGTAGTCGGCCACGATGATGTTCCCGCCGGGGGTGAAGTTGGCGTCCGACGGGTAGGCGACGCCCGGGAACCGGACCGTGTACCGGATCCGGCCCTTGGCGCTCAGAAGGAGGGCGTCCCGGCCGTTGATCTGGGTGACCAGCATGCCGCCGCCCGCCGCCGGAAAGTCGCCGTTCCACGCGCCGTACGTCGCCGGCGGGTTGACCACCTGGACGCCCGTCTTGCCGTATTGTTTCACGATCCGGTGGGTCTTCAGGTCGATGAACAGGATCCGCTGGTTGCGGATGTCGGCGACCGTGACGGTGCCCGTCTTCGGGTAGAAGAAGGCGTCGTCGGGGAAGTTCAGCTCGCCCGGGCCGGCGGCTTCGACGCCCGTCTTGCCATACTCCCAGACCACCTTCTTCGTCGCGAAGTCGACGATCGCCACGGTGCCCCGGTCCTCTTCGTTGGTGATGATGCCGCCGTAGCCGGGCGTGAAGAACGCGTCGTCGGGCCGGGCGAACGGTAGGTTGGTCTTCGTGCCCGGCTGGGGGAACTGCCAGACGATCTGCTTTTGCGGGTTCACGAGCAAAAGCCGGTCGCTCTGCTCGTCGGCGATGAGGACGTCGCCGGGGATGATGCCCGATCGCTTGCCGTGCCAGGGCGCCGGCGCGGCGTTCGCCGTGCGGCGCAGGGACACCGTACGTGCCGCGGCCTGCGGCCGTGGCTGGTGACGGAACAGGCCCGGGCCGTAGGTGACGGTGGTCGCGGCCACGGCGAGCGCGGCAGCGACGACGGCCAGACGGCCGGGTCGGAGGCGGATGGTGCGCGGCATCCTAGCCCCTCCTTGCAGGAGCGTCGCGCGGCGGGCGCACCGCCGGCCGCAAGGGCGGCATGCGGTCGGACCGCGCGTGCGGGGTGGCTCGACGGGGGCGATGGTGCGTATCGCGGGCAGGCTGCGGCTCCGACCGTGGTCGCGCCGGCCGCTGTCGCGATGCTCGTGCATGGGCACCGGCGTGAGGCCGCCTGTGGCGCTACGCACGCCCTCGCCCGGTTGCCGAGGGCGTGGCGTGTGCCCGACGGTGGCTGGCGCTCCGTCGACACGCGGCGCGTCCTGGGGCTTGTCCGCATCATGCGGACGGACGCGCGGGCGGGTCGACCGGATGCCGGACGCAGACGCCTCGACGGCCGCAGTCTACACCTGACGGCGGCGTTCGCGGCGATCCAATGCGTGGGCACCCGGCCATGCGCAGGGCGCTCGCCCATGCGCACGGGAACCGTCGCGCGACCGCACGGCCGCGGCGCCGCGACCGGCGTGCGGCCGGCCCGCGCCGAACGCGCCTCGGCAGACGGCGAGCGGCCACGTGAAGCATCGCCCACGGCGCCGTCACGTGGACGCGCAGCCGTCCGCGCGCGCGGGTTATTGGCCGCGCGCGCGCTTGGGTCCGTGTGGCGAGCCGCGGTCGCCGGTTCACGCCGGACGTTCGCCCTGCGACCGATGTCGCGTCGCCGCGGCGAACGAGCGGCGCGCACACCCGGCCGGCACGTCGGGCGCGACGGCGGCGTGGCTCGTGTCGGCGCTCGGGCGGTTACGTCGCCGCCGGCAGGCAGGTCGCGCGTCGCCCCGCTCGAGAGGCTGCCCCGCTCGCCTGCAAAACGCAGCGATGTGGGCGATGGCGACGATCGCGCGCGCCCGGACCCCGGGACGCGCGCGGCGGTTCGTGCCATGCTGTCCACGGACTCCGGGCGCGAGGCCATGGTCGGCCGTGGCGCGGCGGCGGCGTTCGAGGCCCGCACATACCCACACGACGGCGGACCGGAGGCGGTCGACGAGTGCGCGAAGAGACCGGAAGCGACGCCCTGCCCCTCGACGGCTTGACCGTGGTCGCGCTGGAACAGGCCGTTGCGGCGCCCCTGGCCACCCGCCACCTGGCCGACTGGGGGGCGCGGGTGATCAAGGTGGAGCGGCCGGACGGCGGCGACTTCGCGCGCCGCTACGATGCGACGGTGCACGGCATGTCGAGCTACTTCGTGTGGCTCAACCGCGGCAAGGAGAGCCTCACCCTCGACCTCAAGAGCGAGGCGGGAAGGGAGGTACTCGCCCGCCTGCTCGGGCGCGCCGACGTCCTCGTCGAGAATCTCGCGCCCGGCGCCGTCGAGCGCCTGGGCTGGCCCGACGAGGCGCTGCGCCGGACCTACCCGCGCCTCGTGACGGCACACGTCTCCGGGTACGGCCGGACCGGGCCGTACCGGGACCGCAAGGCGTACGACCTGCTGGTGCAGTGCGAGACCGGCATGGTGTCGCTCACGGGGTCGGCCGCGGAGGCGGCCAAGGTCGGCACGCCGGTGGCAGACATCGCGGCCGGCATGTACGCCGCGATGGGCACGCTTCTCGCCCTGCGCCAGCGCGACGCGACCGGGCAGGGCGGGATCGTCGACGTGGCCATGCTGGACGGCCTGGGCGAGTGGCTCGGCCACGCGCTGTACTTCACCCTGTACGGCGGCACGCAGCCGCGCAGGGCCGGACTGCGCCATGCCACGATCGCCCCGTACGGACCGTACCGGGCGGCCGACGGCACGGGCGTGTTCCTCGCCGTGCAGAACGAGCGGGAGTGGCTGCGCCTGTGCCGGGAGGTTCTTGAACGCCCGGATCTGGCCGAGGATCCCGACTTCGTCGACAACCGTGCCCGGGTCGCGCACGGCGAGCGGCTCGACCGGGCGATCGGGGAGGCGCTCGCCCGGATCGACGGGGCGGCCCTGCGCGAGCGCCTCGACCGGTGCGGCATCGCCCGCGCCGACATGAACGGGGTGGCCGACTTCGCCCGGCACCCGCAGCTGCGGGCACGGGAGCGCTGGCGCCCGGTGGATACCCCTGCCGGCCCGGTCGACGCGCTCCTGCCGCCCGTGACGCTGTCCGGCGTCGAGGCGGCCATGGCGGCGGTGCCGGCCCTTGGCGAGCACACCGACACGGTGCTTCGCGAGCTGGGCCTGGCGGCGGACGCGATCGCCGCCCTTCGCGCGCACGGCGACGTGTAGGCGCCGCCCGCGGCGATCGACGCGCGCACGCGCGCATGTCGATGTCTTCGACCCGCCATCGCGGCGGTGCGATGCTGCGTGCGCACGTTTCGTGGGCCGCCGGTGGACGGCGTTCCGCGGTTTGGACAAGAATTCGACGAATGATCACAATATGGCAAAACGTTGACACAGAGCGAACGCATTGTGGCATGAATGTGGCGTTTAGAATTACATGACGAGCCGCAATTGGAATGCATTACCGCGTTCGCGACGGTCACAAATCGGAGATCGTGCGGCGAACCGCCTACATGGAAACTTGAAAGGAGGGCGCGTATGTCTTGGAACAGGAGACTGGTTCGCGCCATGCAGGCGACGGCCTGCGCGACGCTGGCGACCGCCGTGGTCGCATCGAGCGCCGCCGCCGCCGGACGCGACCATGCTCGTTTTCAGCAGGGCAGCGACCGGCAGTGCGGCGTCATCTGGTACCACCACATGCGCTTTCCCAACTTCATCTGTCTGCACCTGCGCTTCGAGGCGAGCGGCACGGTCGTGGCCACCGAGCCGCAGGCGCTGGTGGTCTCGCTCGCTGGCGGCGGCTACGTCGCCCTGAACGTTGGGAACGGGGCCACGATCCACAACGACCAGGGCCAGGTCGAACCCCTGTCGGCCGTGGCCGTCGGTGACACGGTGCACGCACCCTACAACGTGACGCCGTCCGGCGACACGACGCGCGTGATCGAGTACCTCGCGCCGAACACGACGCCCCCGCCGCCGCCCGCGCCGCCGTACCGCGTGCGCGGCCTCGTGACCGGCGACAGCAACGGCACGCTCCAGGTCACCACGGCCATGGGCAACCAGATCACGGTGGACCTGGGTTCGGCCACCAAGCTGACGTCGCGTAGCGGCAGCGGCACCCTGCAAAGCGGCGACTTCATTCTGGCCGAGGTGCAGCAGGGCCCGACCGGAATCAACGGCTTGAACGTGATCTTCGACACCGTCCCGTTCTGGGTGAGCAGCCACCGCTATGCGGGCACGGTCACGGCGACCTCGAACGCAGGCGGCACGCTGCAGGTGACCGGCGGCCCGTCGTACCCGTTCGTGCTCGACAACAACGCGGTGGTCGTCGACCCGAGCGGCGCCCCGACCACGCTCAGTTCCGGCGTGAGCGTGCGGATGAAGGCGGCCTTGTTCCGCGGCACGCTGTACGCCGTGTTCGTGGCCGAGACCAACGCCCAGTCCCAGAACCAGTAGGTAGCCCGAGCCATCGCCGCGCGCGGAGGGTAACCTCCGCGCGTTCTCGCGCGCCAGCATGTCGCGGTCGCGGGACCGTCGCCGTGCCGTGCCTCGCGGACGACAGGGCGGACGCGGCGGGAGGGACGGGCGGCGGTCACCATCGCCGCCTCGGGGCCGCGGACGGCCTCCCGTTTGACGCCCCTTTTTTGGAAGAGCCGCTCGGCCGTGGGCGCGCAGCCCACGGCCGACTTGTCACCACTCCACCTCGACCCGTCACCGGTGGTCCCACGGCGCCTTCGCCGGTGGCGGGCAGCGTCTCGAGTACGCGCCCGGGACGCGCCTCTCGACGGGCCTCAACGCACGGGCGGCTCACATCATCCGTGCGACGTGCACATGGGCAACGCCTGCGGCGCATGTCAGGGGCGTGCACGAATATGTGCCCATGTTCACACCCTCGAACAGTCGCTCTCCGTCACCCAAGAGGACAGGCGCAATGGCCAAGTGCATGTCGTCCACAAGCCCTGCCCGCAAGAACTGCTGAATGGTTGCCGTTCCGCCGGCCAGGAGAACATCGTCTCCTCGCGCCGCCTCCGTGGCCATATCGAGCACTTCCCGTGGCGTCGCATGGACGAAGTGGAACCTTGTCGCGTTGCTCATCACCAGGTCAGGTCGAGGGTAGTGCGTGAGCACGAAAACGTCATGGTCGAAGGGTGGCTGTTCTCCCCACCATCCCCGCCACGTCTCATCCAGCCACGGCCCCCGAACCGGGCCGAACATATTCCGACCCATGATCGTGGCACCGATGCCGCTCGCACGCTCACGAAAGAGATCGTCATTGGGTCCCGCGTCTCCACCATCCTGACCGATCATTGAGCGAAAAGATCGGGTCTGGAAGATCCAGTTGTGGAGTTTCAGGCCACCGACGCCCAGAGGGTCAGTAGGGCTTTGCCGTGGACCGGCACCGTAGCCGTCGAGCGAAACCGTGAAGTTATGAACACGCAACCGGGCCAGGAGGCATCGCCCCTTTCGTCAGACTCGCCTACGTTCTAGCGTAAGAGAAGGCACTGTTCGGAACTTCTTCGATCTTGCCCGCATCCGCGCCCTCCATGGATGTTGACCATGTCACCACGGCCACCTACGTGGCGGCTGCCCCTCCGGCGTCCGGCGTCCGGCGTCCGGCGTGTTGGGAAGGGTCTTCAGCACCTGCGGCGGGACACGGATGCCGACGGCGGCGAACGCCTCGTGGGCCCTGCCGACGAGCGGTGTGCGCATCAAGTACCGGCCGCGGCTGGACACGACCTGGCCCACGGTCAGCCGCCTCAGGTCCTCCATCAGCGCGCGGTAGTCCTTCTCGCTCAGCACGCCGTTCTTTCCGAGCGCCTGCCGGCGCCATCTCCATCACGTGCGCCGGAAAGCACACCGCCACGTGCGCCCGGATCCGCCGGTCCACGTAGTGGTAGAGCGGCCGCCTCTCGAACGGCCCCTTGCGTTCCCGAAAGGCACGCTCGAGACCTGTAGAGCTGGCGGTACGCCTGGGCCATGTCCGGCCCCCCAGCTTGGTGTCGGCCCGCAGCACGTACTTGCCGTCCGGCCGACGGGCAGCGAGGCGACGGCCCGCGCCCGTTTCGGGGCAGGCTTTCGCCTAGACGGCGGGGTAGCATCGGCGGGTGGAGGAGGCGGGCGCACGGGCAGCGACTCGAGCCTGGGGGGGCGCCCAGGTCCGTTCGGACAGGCGCTCATCGTTTCCCCGACGCCGGTGCCGTGGTCCAAGGTTGCCGTGACCGCGGTCGCGACGGTGGCCGCCCTGCTCGTGGGGGTCGCGTTCCACCAGCCCAGGTGGGGCATCTGGGCGTTTGCCGGCGCCTTCACCTCGTTCTACGTCGACGACCAGCCGTTCCGCGCGCGGGCGCGGCGGCTGGCCCTTGTGGCGCTCGGGCTGGCGGCGGCGGAGGCGCTCGGCGCGCTCGCCACCGTCTGGTGGCTGATGGCGGTCGGCCTGGCTGCGGCCGGGGTCGCGGCGACCTATCTGGCGGGCAGGACGCGCCTGCCGCTGCCGGCCGGGTTCATGTTCCTCCTGGTGGCGTGCATCAGCGCCGCCGTGCCGAACGTGCCCCAGACGCCCGAGCGGGTGGCGTTCGCGCTCGTGGGCGGGGCGATCGCCTGGCTTGTCGGCATGGCGGGCTGGCTGGTCGACCGGCGCGGCCCCGAGACGCGCAAGGTCCGCGGCGCCTACATGGACCTCGCGGCCTTCCTCGGCACAACGCCCGGCAGCGGCGAGGAGCCCGTCCGCCAGGCCGACGCGGCCGCAGCCTGGCGCACCGCCGCGCGCGCCCTCGCCGGGCCGCCGGGACGCGATCCGGCGCGCGCGCGCCTGGCCTTCCTGGTCGACCGGGGCGAGCGCATGCTCCTCGCCGCCGCCGCAGCCCGGGCCGCGACCGATCGCCCCTTGGACCCGGCGTGGGCCTCGTTCGTCCGCGCCCTGGCCGGCGTCGTCGGGACCGAGGGACCGGTTCCGTCCCCGCCCCCGGCGGCCGATCCCGGTGCGGCCGACGCCGGGCTGGCCGCGATCGCCGCAGACACCGTCGCCACCCTCGCCCACGGCCCGGCCGCCATCGCCCAGGCGGTCGCCGGCGGGACGGCCCGACGCCCGGCCGCGCAGGCCCCGCCCGAGCCGCCCATGTTGCGCCAGGCGGCACTGCGACTCGGTCTCGCCGTGGGCCTGTCCGTGGTCGTGGCGCACGCCCTCGGCGCCGCCCACCCGTACTGGGCGCCGCTCACCGTGGCGGCGGTGCTCCAGGGCCACACCGTGCGCATGGTTACCCAGCGGGCGGTCGACCGGGTCCTGGGCACGCTCGCCGGCCTCGCCCTGGTGGCGGTGATCCTCGGCTTCACGCGACCGGGCGCGCCGGCGGTCATGGCGATGGTCGTCGTGCTCCAGGCGGCGATGCGCGTGCTGATGGTGAAGAACTACGGCCTGGCGGTGGCGCCGATGACGGCGTTCGCCCTCCTCATCGTCCACGCGTCCAGTCCGGCCGCGCCCTCGGGGCTGGAGATCGGCCGCCTGTGGGACACGCTTCTCGGCGTGGCCCTCGCCCTGGGCGCCGCCTACCTCCTATGGGCGCGATCCGCCTCGCATCGCCTGCCGGGGCAGATCGCCCGCGCGCTCGACCTGGAGGGCTCGCTGTTCGCCCGGGTGGCGGACCGGTCGGCGGCGGGGGCGGGGGCGCAGGTGGCGGACCTCGAGCGCCGGCTTGTCGAGCTGGACGAGGTGGCGCGCGACGCCCTCGCCGAGGTTCCTCGGTCGCGGGCGGCGCACCGGCTGTGGCCGGCCGTCGCCGCCGTGCAGCGTCTCGGATACGCCCTGGTTGCGGGGGCGCGCGGCGTGGCGAGCCTGGGCGAGACCGACGCGGGGGCGGACCGCGGCGCGTTCGAGCGTCTGGCCGGCGCGGCCCGGGGCGGGGGGGCGGGCCGCGACGTCGGCCTGGCCGAGAACGCCGCCACGGGTCCCGTCGGGCGCCAGCTTCGCGCCGTCGCGGTCGCCCTCGGCCCGCGACCCTGACTGGGCGCGATCTCGTCGGCGCGCCCTCCCTCGCGTAGGATGGGGCCGACAGGGCGACCGGCGCGGCAATGCGCACGCGGCGGGGGCCGAAGGGAGCGCGCGCGATGCGGTGGTCGCCGGAGCGGTACCTCGCGTTCGAGGACGAGCGGACCCGGCCGGTGCGGGACCTGCTGGCGGCGGTGCCGACGGCGCCGGTGCGGCGCGCGGTCGACCTGGGCTGCGGCCCCGGCAACTCGACCGAGGTCCTGATCGACCGGTTCCCAGGGGCCGAGGTGCACGGGGTCGACCGATCCGAGGAGATGCTGGCCGCGGCGCGCGCCCGCCTGCCCGGCGTGCCGTTCGCCCTGGCCGACATCGAGACGTGGGACGATCCGGGCGGGTACGACGTGATCCTGGCCAACGCCGTCCTCCAGTGGATGGACGGCCACGAGCGCCTGCTCCCCCGGATGGCCGCCCGCCTCGCGCCCGGCGGCAGCCTGGCGGTGCAGATGCCGGACAACCTCGACGAGCCCACCCACCGCCTGATGCGCGAGGTGGCGGCGGACGGCCCGTGGGCCGAACGCCTGGCCGGTCCGGCCCGGGCGCGCGGGGCGCTGGCCACGCCGGATGCGTACTTCGCCATGCTGCGCGAGGTGTGCGACCGGGTCGACGTCTGGCGCACGACCTACCACCACCCGCTCGCCGGCGGACCGGCCGCCGTCGTGGACTGGTTTCGCGGCTCGGCGCTGCGTCCGTTTCTCGCCGCGCTCGGACCGGAAGAGGGGCAGGCGTACCTGGCCCGGTACACCCAGGCCGTCGCCGCGGCCTACCCGGCCCAGCCGGACGGCACGGTGCTCCTGGCGTTCCCGCGCCTGTTCCTGGTGGCGACGGCCGCCCGCTAGGGCACGGCGGGCCGGGCGCGCCCGGCCCGGTGGTATCATCGCGGCATGTCGGTTTCGTCGGACGGGGCACCGGCGCGCGGCGGCGAGCTGTGGCGCGACCGGGCGTTCGCGCGCTGGGCGGGCGCCACCCTCCTGGTGCAGATGCCGGGCTTCATGGCGCCGCTCGCATTCGTCGCCATCGGCCTCGCCGCCACCCATACCGCCCGTACGGGCGGCCTCATGGTGGCGGCGGAGGTGGTGGGCCTCAGCCTGTTCGCGCCCTTCACCGGCCGGCTGATCGACCGCGTCGGCCCGGCTCCCGGCATCGTCGCCAGCGCCGGCGCCGGCCTCGTTGTCTATCTGGCCATGGCCGCCGCGACCGCCCGGGGCGGCGACGGTGGCCTGCTCGTGCTGCTGGCCGGGCTCGCCGGCGTGGCGGCCTCGTCACGGGCGGCGGGGGCGCGCACCCTCCTGGACGACGTGGTCGCGGCGCGCCTGCACGTGGCGGCGCTGCGCGTGAACGCCACGCTGATGGAGGTCATGGTCCTGACGGCGCCGTTCCTCGTGGGCGCGGCAGCCGTGCTGTCGGCCGCCGCGGTGCCCGTCGCCATGGCCGCGCTTCTCGCCGCGGGCGGCCCCCTGGTGGCCGGCCTGCCACGGCGCCCGGCGGCGGCTGCGCCTTCGCACGGGACCGCCACGCGCCGCTCGTTCGGGCCGTTCCTGCGCTCGCGGCCGTTCTGGTTCTGGGTCGCGGTACAGGCCGCGTTCGGCCAGGTTCTGGGCACGGTCGAGCCGTCCGCGCTGCCCTGGGCGCGCCAGCTCGGGCAGGGCACGTTCGCGGCCGCGACCGCGCTTGCCGTCTTGTCGGCCGCCGGCATCGCCGCCAGCGTCGCCTACCTGCGCGTGCCTCCCGGGCGCGTCCGTCCCCCCACCGAGGCCCTCGTCATCGTCGGCCTGCTCGTGGTCGGCACGGTCGGGTTCGCCCTGTCCCGCACCTGGATCGAGGGCGCGTGCGCGCTCGGCCTGTGCGGCGTCGCGACCGTGCCGCTGAACGCCCTCACCGCGCACGCGGCCGCGCACGCCATGCCGGCCGGGCGGCGCGCCGAGGGCTACGCGATCCTGGGCTCGGTCTACGCCGCCGGCTACGCGCTGGGCAGCGTCACGCTGGCCGTCCTGCCCCTGCGGGCGACGCTTCTCGCCGGTGCGGCGTTCGGGGTGGCGGTTCTTGCCCTGACGCCGCTGTGGCGCCGGGTGTAGCGGACGCGGTGGCGCGCGCCGTGGCGGCGTGCGGCGCGGACTGCGCAGGGACCGGACCGCGGGGCCGGGTCGAGGAAGGCGGTTCGCCCGCGCAAGAACTCGAGGGACCGCGCCAGACGTCGCGGTTGGGGCTGGGGCGCGCCCTCGCGTCTGTAGGCACACAGGCAGTTGCCGGGGCCGGCCGGTCCCGACAGGGGGTGCCCGCGCGCGATCGCCGTCCGGGTCATCCCCGTCAGTTCGCTGCAGCCAGGGCCCTTTGCGGTCGGTGGTGCAACCAGAAGCTGCGGCTCGGCCCCGACCACAAGCGCCGGCACCGTGCCCCGCGTACCCGTTCGGCGCTGCCGGCGAAGGCTCGCCCGCGAGGCGGGCCTTCGCCGTGACGGCAGGCGGGCGGGGAGCGGGACGCCAAGAGCCCTACGCCTCCGCCGTGCCCGCCTCCACGCGTGCGCCGAGGGCCTCGACGTCGCGCAGGGCGACGCCGAACAGGACGAGGAAGGCGAGCTGGAGCGTTGCGGCAAGAAAGAACGGCAGCTCGAGGTTGCCGAGCGAAAACAGCCAGCCGCCCAGCGCGGGCCCCAGCGAGGAGGGCAGGCGCATCGACAGGCCGTTCAGGCTGGCCGCGAGGCCGCGTCGGTCGTCGCCCATGATGCTGACCCCCAGCGCGTTGCGGGCGCCGGCCGAACCGCGGTTGGCCATCGAGCGCAGGGCGTACGCGGCCGCAGCCAGCCCGTACGTAGGTAAGAGCGGCAGGGCGGCCATCAGGGCGACGCCGGCGACGCGCGTGGCGACGACCGCGCGGACGATGCCGTAGCGGGCGGCAAGGTCGCCCGTCACGACCGAGGCGATCGCCGTGGCGCCGAACGTCAGGGCGTAGATCGGGCCGACGACGTTCGGGCCGACGCCGAACCGGACCGAGAACCAGTAGGGGATGAGCGGCCCGACCATCCCGATGGCGAGGGCGTTTACCGCGTTCACCGCCATCAGCTTGGCCAGGGCGCCGTTCTGGGCCCGGCGCAGGCCGGCCGCGTCGGCCGCTGCCCCGTCCGTGGCCGGGCCGGGCGCGGGCGCGGTCATGGCGGCCTCGGCGGCGGGGACCTCGGCCAGGGTCCACATCTGGATCGCGTTCACGACCGCGATCACGCCGGTGAGCGCGAACATCGGCAGGTACATGCGGGCGCCGGGCAGGACGGGCGCGAACAGCACCACCGAGGCGGCAAAGAACGAGCCGATGCCCATGCCGACGTAGGTCGAAGCGTTGTTCAGGCTGAACGCGCGCTGGCGCAAGGGTTGGGGGACGACGCGCGCGAGCCAGGCCTGCTCGGCCGGGCCGAACGGGCCGGCGACGCCGTTCGCGCCGCGGCCCAGGCCCAGGGCGACGGCGACCACCGCCACCGTCCAGGACGCGCTGTGCAGGAGGACGGCCGCCATGGCGACGATGACGAGGCACTGGTAGGCGAGGAGAAAGGCGCGCCGGCCGTACCGGTCGCTCAGCACGCCGACGGCCATCATGAGCGCCGAGCCGAACAGGCCCTCGACGGTGAGTAGGGCGCCGATCGACGCCGCGCCCCAGCCGGCGGCCCGCAGATAGAGGGTGAAGTCCACCACGAACAGGCCCTGCGCCAAGCTGCGCAGCGCGCGGATCGTGATGAGGCCGTGGGCGGTCGGGGTGAGCTCGCGCCAGACCGCCAGTCCCCGGGCACTTCCCGGCGTGCGTGGCTGCTGCGACGAAGTGCCTCCTTCCTGACGGCGGAGCGGATCCGCTCTGTGTTGATCGTCAATCCTTTTGCGTTCGTCGGCGGGCTCGACCGATCCTTCCGGGATGCGCGCCCATTGACGCCCCGCCGCCCGTCTGGTCAGGTGGTGGGGACGGCCTGCCGACCGGGCCTGTTCCGCGCCCGCTCCACCAAAGGAGGATGCCCGTGGCCGCGACGACGCCCGAGAGCCCCTGGCTGGTTGCCACCCGCGCCCTGGAGGGCGAACTCGTCCGCTGGCGGCGCCACCTCCACCGCCACCCCGAGGTGAGTTTCCAGGAGCATGAGACGACCGCGTACCTGGCGGGCGAGCTGGAAGCGCTCGGCCTCGAGCCCGTCCGCCGCACGCAGACCGGCCTGTGGGCGGACATCGTCGGGGGCGGACCGGGTCCGTGCGTGCTGGTGCGCGCCGACATCGACGCCCTGCCGGTGGCCGAGGCGACCGGCCTGCCGTTCGCCTCGGAGAACCCGTCCGCGATGCACGCGTGCGGCCACGACACCCATGCCGCCATGGCGCTCGGCGCGGCCAAGGCGATCCTGGCCCGGCGCGACGCGCTGCGCGGCACCGTTCGGGTCCTGTTCCAGCCGGCCGAGGAGACGCCGCCCGGCGGCGCGCCCGGGATGATCGAGGCGGGCTGCCTCGAGGGCGTGTCGGCAGCGATCGGCCAGCACGTCCTCGCCCTGGGCAGCGAGGGGGCGCGCCCGACCGGCCGCGCGTACATCAGCGCCGGCCCGATCATGGCCGCCTCCGGCACGTTCTTCATCACGGTGAAGGGACGGGGCGGCCACGGCAGCGCCCCCCACCTGTCGGTCGACGCCATCGCCGTGGCGGGCGAGATCATCGGCGCGCTCCAGCACGTGGTGAGCCGCCACGTCGACCCGATGCAGGCGGCGGTGGTCACGGTCGGCACGATCCACGGCGGCTTCAACCAGAACGTCATCGCGCCCGAGGTGACGATGACCGGCACCGTGCGCATGTTCGACCCGGCCGTCGAGCAGCGCGTCTCCACCCGCCTCATGGCCGCTGCGCGCCACACCGCCCAGGCGTTCGGCGCCGACGTCGACGTGAAGTACGAGCGCGGCTACCCGGTTGTCGTGAACGAGTCCGCGACCACGATGGAGCTGCGCTCGGCGGCCCAGAGCGTACTCGGCGTCGAGGCGGTCGAGGCGATGGTCCCGCTCATGGGCTCGGAGGACTTCGCCCACTACGGCCACCAGGTGCCGTCGGCGTTCCTCTGGCTGGGCGCGGCCCGTCCCGGCAGTGGCGAGGAGCCGGTGTCCAACCACGACCCGCACTTCTCGCCGGACGAGGCGGTGTTGCCGCTCGGCGCGGCGATCCTGGCCGAGGGGGCCCTGCGCCTGATCGAGCGCCACCGCTGACCCGGGCGCCCGACGGGCGCGTGCGCACGCACACGCACCTCGCCGCACGCAGGCGGGGTGCGGGTGCGTGTGCGTGTGCCCTAGATGCCGCCGTGCGCCGCCAGGTAGGACGCGTAGGCGACCGCGCCCACGACGAACACCGCCACGATCCACCACAGGTGGCGGGCGTACTGGGGCCTGGTCATGGCGACCCAGAACGCGGCGATCGCGAGGAGCAGGTTGGCGACCAGGTAGCCGATGAAAAGTGCCATCGAGGCCTCCTTGGCCGCAGGGAACCGCGCGGTCTGCGGTGCCCGCGGCCCGTCCGGACCGCAGCCCGTGCCGCCGGCCCCGGGGTCGAGCGGCAGGCCCGGGTCAGGACGCGGGACGGCGGCCGGCGGGACGGTACGTGGCGAGGATGACGCCGGTCGTTGTCGTCCGGCTGTCGACCAGCTCCAGGCGGTGGGAAAGCCCGTCGTCGGGGAACATGCGCACCCCGCCCCCGAGCAGGAGCGGGTAGATGGCGAGGCGGTACTCGTCGATGAGGTCGTGCGGCACGAGCGACCGGATGAGCGCGCCGCTGCCCATGACGAGAAGGGTGCCGTCCTGCTCGCGCTTCAGGGTCGCGACGGCGGCGGCGACGTCGCCCGTGAGCAGGGTCGAGTTGGGCCACGGCAGGGTCGCCCTCGGGTCGTTCGAGGCGACGTACTTGGTCGCCGCGTTGAGGGCGTCCCGGAACGGCCCGCCGCGCGCGTTCCAGGCGCCCAGCATGGACGTGTAGCTGCGCCGGCCCATCAGCATGGCGCCGGGCGCGCCCGTGGCGATGGGCCCGATCCACTGCGCCATGACCGGATCGCCGTACGGGGCCGCCCAGCCGCCGTGGGCAAAGCCGCCCCGCGTGTCCTCGTCGGGCCGGCCGGGAGCCTGGATCACGCCGTCGAGGCTCACATGGTTCAGCACCACGACCCGCATGGCCATCTCGATCCTCCCCGCCGGCGCCCCTGCGCCGGTCCGACCGGTATGGGAAGGGGCCGGGGCGTGTCCGCCCCGGCCCCGTGCGACCCCCTGGCGGCGCTGCCCGCGTCGGGTCGGCCGCTAGTGCTTGCGCGCCTGCGCCTGGCGCTCGCGCGCCTGGTGCTCGCGCTCGCGCCGGCGGGCATCGGCGCGCCGGTCTTCGATCACGGTCGTGGGCCAGATCTCGGTGGCGAACAGGCCGAGCGCCATCACGTGGGTGAAGCTGCACCACAGGCACAGGTGGTTCACGGTGAACAGCTCGGTGTAGACGAGGCCGCAGACGACGAGCGCGCCGCCCATCGTCCAGACCAGGGACAGCTGCGACTTGGTCGGCGACGAGCCCTGGCGCTGCCACAGCACGAGGGCCAGCATGCCGAGGAAGAAGACGAGGCCGAACACCGACACCGGCACGCCGAGGATCGCCGACTGTGCGCTCGTCAGGACATCGGCGCAGTTGACCAGGCCGACGGCGTGCGTGCTCTCGGTGCAGCCGATCGGCGCGCCGCCGGCGAAGTGCAGGTAGGTGAGATAGATCGAGGCGAGGGCACCGGCGCCGGCCAGGGCGAGACGCCAGGGGAAGCGGCGCGCGTCGACCTGCTCGGTCGTCTCCTGGACCAGCGAGCGCCGGTTCGGTCCCGCCCCGCCCCGGCCGGTCCCGCTGCCGCCCGGTCCGCCGGGCGGCTTTTGCTTCGGTCGGATCGGCACGCTCATGGCGTCACCCTCGTCGGCAGGGTCGACGCGGCCGCGACGACGCCCTTGGCCGTGCACACGTTCGCCGGCTTGCCGCCGGTGGTCTGGCAGATGGCGGCCGTGAACTGGTTGGTGATCTTGGCGATCGACTGGAGGCTGGGGTTGCCCGCGTCGGTCTTCGTCATCTGGATGAGGCCGCTCGTGATCGCGGCCCAGCTCTTGTGGGCGAGGTTCGCCGGTACGTACGGCGTGCTGAGGTACGTGAACCGGCCGCCGATGTCGATGAACGGGATCGCGCCCTTCTGCGCGCTCGTCACGTACGGCGGCGAGTCGTACTTGGTGAACAGCGCCTGCTGGGCGGTGGTGCCGTTCTGGAGGACGCCGTAGTACCCGGTCGACGGATCGACCTTGTTGGTGTTGAACTCCACCGTCTGCAGGCTGAGGTACGGGCTCGTGTAGGTCGAGCCGTAGAAGGTGAAGGTCGGCGTGTTCGGGTACACGTCGATCGCCGACGAGGTCATGTAGTGCAGGCTGGACAGCTGGCCGAAGCGCAACAGGGCGAGGGTGAGCGGCCAGCGGCCGGCGGCGCAGTACGGGCAGAACTCCGAGCCCATGTACAGCAGGGTCGGCTTGCCCGCGACCGGACCCGTGCCCTTGGCGATGCGGAAGTTGTAGCTCATGAAGGGCGTGCCGCCGGTGTAGCCGAGAAGGTCGGTGGAGGCGGTCTGGAGGTTGCGCATCTCGGCCGCGCTCACCTGGACGTTGTCGCTCGCGGCAAGCGTGGGCGGCGCGGGGACCACGGTGAGCTTGACCAGCACCTCGACGACGAGGATCAGGAGGACGGCGATGACGCCGAGGTACCGCCACCCGGAGCTGCGATACCCGTCAAACCCCGCGTCGACACCCCAAGTCGAAACCGACGACACGGCGACCCCCCCGAAAGCATCTTGGGCCCGAGCGCACCGGACATGGCGACAGCATACGCCTGCGGCCTGCGCTTGTCCCGCCGCCCGCCCGGGTCGCGCCTCGCGGCCGGGTGCCGGGGCGTGCGGGCGTCCCCGGGCGGGCGTCCCCGGCAGGAGAGGACGGCGGGTTTGCCCAACATCGACCGGGTGCCGCCCGGACGGCGGCCCGACTTCGTTGCAGGAGGTCTTGCCATGCGGGTCGCGGTGAACGGAATCGAGCTCCAGGTGTGGGAGGCGGGCACGGGGCAGGCGTTCGTCACGTTCCACGGCGGGCCCGGCATGAGCGGCGGCAGGGGCAACTGGGAGGCGTTCTCGCCGCTCGCCGACGCCTACCGGGTGGTCGCCTACGACCATCGCGGCTGTGCCGGCTCGGACAGCGTGCCGCCCTACGGCCACGCCCAGTGGGTCGCCGACGCCGAGGCCTTGCGCCAGGCCCTCGACCTGGGGCCGATCGTCCTCTACGGCATCTCCTACGGCGGCTTTCTCGCCCTCGAGTACGCGCTCGCGCACCCGGAGAACCTGCGCGCGCTCATCCTCTCGGACACGGCGGCGAGCAGCAAGTACCACGAGATCGCCAAGCACAACGCCCTCACGTCCAAGCCGGGCATCGACGTCGAGACGCTCGACCGCCTGTTCTCCGGCCGGGTGCGCGACGACGACGACTTTCGCGCCGCGTTCGGCCTGATCCAGTCGCTCTACCGGGTGACCCCCGACCCGGAGGCGGAACGGGAGGCGCTCGCCCGCATCCCGTTCCGGTACGAGACCCACAACTGGGCGTTCGCGAAGAGCCAGCCGAACTACGACGTCACGGCCCGCCTGGGCGAGATCCGCGTGCCGACGCTCGTGACCGTGGGCAGGCACGACTGGATCACGCCCGTGGCCGCGGCCGAGGAGATTGCGGCCGGCATCCCGGGGGCGCGCCTCACCGTGTTCGAGCACAGCGGCCACGGCCCCCAGGTGGAAGAGCACGACCTGTACCTGGAGACGGTGCGGCGCTTCCTCGACGAGGTCCTGTAGGGGCGGGCGGCAACCGGGAGGGCGTCCGCGGCGTCTTGCCGCCGGGCACGCCCGTGCCGTCGATGGTCCCACCCGTGCGGCGCCGACCGCCTTAGGGCTCGGCCGCGAGTTCCTCCCGGCGGCGGCTCAGGTGCCGGACCTCGGCCGGGTTGCCCGCTAGTGCGATCGCCCGCGCGTACGCCGCGCGGGCCTCGCGCGACCGGCCCAGACGCCGCAACAGTTCGGCGCGTGTCGCGTGGAAGGCGTGGTAGCCGGCAAGGGGCAGCGCGTCGACGGTCGCCAGGGCCGCCGCCGGCCCGTGCAGTTCGGCGGTGACGACGGCCCGGTTGAGGGCCACGATCGGCGTCGGTTGCAGCGCGTAGAGCTGGTCGTACAGCATGGCGACGGCGGCCCAGTTCGTGTCCCGGAACGCGGGCGCCGAGGTGTGGACGGCGTTGATGGCCGCCTGCAGCTGGTAGGGGCCCGGCCGGTTCCCCTCGACGCAGGCGCGGACCAGCGCGTGCCCCTGCGCGATCAGGGCCGCGTTCCAGGCGGACCGGTCCTGCTCGGCCAGCGTCACCAGTTCGCCTGCCTCGTCGACCCGGGCGGCGCGACGGGCGTCGATGAGCAGCAAGAGCGCGAGCAGTCCGGCGGCCTCGGGCTGGTCCGGAAGTTGGCCGTGCAGCAGCCGGGCCAACCGGATTGCCTCGTCGGAGAGGTCGACGCGCAGGGCCGTGCCGCCGCCGGGAAGGTAGCCCTCGTTGAAGACGAGGTAGACGACGGCGAGAACGTCCGGCAGGCGCTCTTCCAGCCGCTCGGGCACGACGAACGGGATGTGCGCCGCCTTGATCTTGGCCTTCGCCCGGGTGACCCGCTGTCCGACGGCCGCCTCGCTCGACAGGAGGGCGCGGGCGATCTCAGGGACGGTCAGGCCGGCGACCAGCCGCAGCGTAAGGGCCAGCCGGGCCTCGGGCGCGAGGGCGGGATGGCAGCAGGTGAAGATCAGCCGGAGCTGGTCGTCCTCGACCGTGGGCGCGGGCTCCGGCTCCGGTCGCAGCAGGGCCGCCTCGGCCTGCCTGGCTTCGCGCTGCCCCTCGCGCCGCAGCCGGTCGATCGCCTTGCGCGTCGCGGTGGTCATCAGCCATCCGCCCGGGTTGGGCGGCAGCCGGTCGCGCCACGCGGTCACGGCGGCGAGGACGGCCTCGGCCGCCGCGTCTTCGGCGACGTCCAGGTCGCCGAAGCGCCGGGCCAGCGAGGCCACCACGCGCGGCCACTCGTCGCGGAAGACGTCCTCGATCATCGTGCCGCCATCACCGTGCGAACGGGCGTACCTCGACCGTGCCTCGTCCGGCCCGGGAGGCCCCGGCGGCCGGCTCGGCGGCGACGTTCAGGTCCGGCCTCTCGAGCGCCCGGAATCGTTCCGGTTCGGTCCGCCGTCTTGACGCAGAGCCTTCCCACCGCGGCCGCGGCGGCCTGCGCGGGGTGGCCGTTCGCGACGGCGAGGGAGCCGCCGCCGACGCGCCTCCCGTACAACCCGGCGATGGCCGCCATCGCCGGGTCGGTCGCGTGTGCGAACGCGTACGCGCCGAACCTGCCCGTCGCAGGCGCGCAGTCCGGGTACGACACGCACCCGGACGGCCGATCCTGCGTCATCTAGGCATCGTTCGCCGCGGCCGCCGCACGGTCGGCGTCGGGGGTCGGAACCCGCGTGCGGAAGATCCGCACCTCCTGCGGCCAGTCGCAGGCCACCGCGACCCGGCCCGCCCAGTATCGCGCCGCGGCCTCGTCGGGCACATCGACCGCGGCGAAGCCGCCGAAGGTCTCCTTGGTCTCGGCGTACGGTCCGTCGGTGAAGACGGGCTTGCCGTCGCGCGGCTCGACGTGAAAGACTGCGGCATCGTTGTCGAGGCCGCCCGTGAAGATGAAGACCCCGGCTGCCTTCATCTCCTCGATGACGGCGCGTACGTCGCGCGACCGCGTTTGCCACCCCTCGTCGGTGGTTTCGGTCACCCACTCGTCGTGGAAGAAGATCAGGTACTCGGCCACGTCAGACCTCCTCGGGTTCGCGATCGCGCAGGCTCCGGTACGGTGTCAACCACGTCCTCGGTTCGCGGAGGGGCCGTTCGATCACCCTCCACCCGGTCCACGAACGGGAGGCACCGAATCCGACAACGCCGGAAGACGGGTTTCCTCACGAACCGGGACCCGGTCCGCAAGCCGGTCCCTTGAAGATGCGGATGCGCCCCTTACGCTTTGCGCATGGCGACCCCCCAGACCGAGATGGCCGATGCCTCCTCGATGAGGGCTGCCACTTGGGGGCCCAGTGGCGCCGTTCATGGGCCGGACCCACACCTGGGGTCAAGCAGCAGCTTCGACCGAGCTCGCCCCCTCACGGTCTGTCCGCACCCCACGGTTCGTCGATCGGACGCGCAATGTCACCCACGACGGTCGCCGCGCCCCGTAGGTAGCCGAACAGCCGGGCGGGTTGGGGGTGGTCCACGGGCACCAACCTGGCCGTGGGTTTGCCGCGCTTGGTGAGAATGATTTCGGAGCTCCGCTTCACGAGGTCGATGAGTTGAAGGAACTGTCGCGTAAGCCTGCCTGCCGGTATGTGCACGCGAACACCCCCACGACATGATCACGCGCCTGTGACCATTGTAGGTGCCGGAAGGCTTGAGGGAAGGACTGGTGCCGGCGGCGTACCCCCAGGGGCTCGTGGTCGTGGCCAGTGCGGCGATCCGCACGCCGGCGCCGGAGCCGATCTTCGGCACCCGCGCGTCCGCGCGGATCCGAGTCGGGCCATGCGTTCGAACTTGGTGTCTTCAACGGCCCGGGGTCCGGCCGAGCGTTCGTGCTGGTTCTCGCGTGACGGACGGGGGAGCGGGACCGCTCGCGCGCACCGGTGAGATGCGCCAGGATAGAGGCAGGCGAGAGTTCGTCGGTGTCCGGCCCGGTGCATGCACGGGCGGGAGCGGTCGGCCACCCCCCGCGCTGACGTGGACGGCGGATGGCGGTGCGGTGTCGGCCGCGTCCGTCCGGCGCATCGGACCGGGAGGCGGACTCGCCAGGACGGCACATGCACGGCCGCGTCGGCCGCGGAGCGCCCCTCGCCCTGCGCCGAAGCGCGACGTGCGACCGGGAGGGTGAGCGGTGGAGCAGTACCTGCAGATGCTGGAGCACATCCTGACGCACGGCGACCGGACGCAGGACCGGACGGGCGTCGGCACCGTGTCGGTGTTCGGCTACCAGGCGCGCTACCCGCTCGACCAAGGCTTTCCCCTGGTGACGACCAAGGCGGTGCCGTTTTCCCTGGTCGTGAGCGAACTGCTCTGGTTTATCCGGGGCGAGACCAACATCCGTCCGCTCGTCATGGAGAACAACCACATCTGGGACGATTGGCCGTACGAGCGATTCAAGGCGAGCCCCGAGTACGGCGGCGAGAGCATGGCGCAGTTCGCCCAGCGGATCGCGGCGGACGCGGCGTTCGCCGACCGGTGGGGGGACCTCGGTCCCGTCTACGGCAAGGAGTGGCGCAGCTGGGAGGCGCCGGACGGGCGGCAGATCGACCAGCTCGCCGACGTCGTCGACCAGATCCGCCGTACCCCGTCGTCGCGGCGCCTGGTGGTGGTCGCCTACAACCCGGCGGATGTCGGTGCGCAGGTGCTTCCGCCCTGCCACTCGATGTTCCAGTTCCACGTGGCGAACGGCCGGCTCAGCTGCCTCATGTACCAGCGGTCGATGGACGCGTTTCTCGGTGGGCCGTTCAACATCGCCAGCTACAGCCTGCTGACGCTCATGATTGCGCAGGTGTGCGGCCTGCGCCCGGGCGAGTTCGTCCACGCCATCGGCAATGCGCACATCTACCTCAACCACCTGGAGCAGGTGAAGACCCAGCTGGCCCGCTCGCCGCTGCCCCTTCCGACGGTCGTCCTCAACCCGGAGGTAGGGAACCTGTTCGACTTTCGCAAGGAGGACATCCGCCTCGTCGGCTACCAGCACCACCCGCGGATCCACGCGGATGTGGCCGTGTGATCGAGATCATCGCCGCCGTCGCCGACAACGGCGTGATCGGCTTGCGCGGCGCACTTCCGTGGCGGATCCCGGGCGAGCTGGCGTACTTCCGACGGGTGACGATGGGGCGGTCGGTCGTGATGGGACGCAAGACGCACGCGTCGATCGGGCGCCCCCTCGACGGCCGGACCAACTACGTGCTCACGGGCGACCCCGGGTACCGCGCCGAGGGGTGCCGGACCGTTGGCAGCGTGGGCGAGGTCCTTGCCCTGACCGGGCGGGACGGGGTGTTCGTGATCGGCGGGGGCGCGGTGTACCGGCTGTTCCTGCCCCTGGCCGGGCGCCTGTGGATCACCCGGGTCCATGCGACGCCGCAGGGGGACACCTGGTTCCCGGAGATCGACGGGGGCTGGCGCGTGGTCCGGTCGACCGAGGGACCGGCCGATGTCGTGGCGCACACGTTCCAGGTGCTCGAGCCGGGCGGCGGCTAGCTCGTCCGGGCGGCGCCGGCAGCCGGGAGGGGGGCGGGCTGTCCGGCAGGCGTGGCTCGGGACGGGCGCCGGCGCCCGCCTTGTGGCGGGAGCGACCGTCCGGCCGCTGCGTGCCGGGGAGGTGCCTGCCATGAGCGGGCGCCCCGCCGACCTCACCGCCTGGCCGGTGGTGGCGCTCGAGCGCACCAGCGACGTGCGGCGCGGCCCCTGGGCGTGGGACCTGACCCTGGGCCGCGCTGCCGCCGGCGGGGCCCTGCCCCGACGCCTGTCGCCGCCGGCCGGTCCGGCCGGGGAGGCCACGTTGCGGGCGGTCCTGGCCGCCTGCGCGTCGCTCGGGCCGCGCGTGATCCTGCCCTGGGCGGTGCGCTCGCCGGCGGACATGGACCGGCTCCTCGAGGGACTTGTCCGGCACAGCCGTCGCCCGCCGGCCGAGCTTGTCGTGCCCATCGTCGCCAGCGGTTTTCTCGGGCCTGACGCGCAGGCACCGGCGCATGCGGGCTACGCCCGGGCCGCCCTGGGGGATCCGTCCCTGTACCGGTCCGCGGTTGCCCGCCTGGACCTGGGGGAGGGGGACATGGTCCTTCTCGCCCCGCTGCCGCCCGGAGCGAAGGGACGGTGGCTGCGCGACCTGGCCGCGCTGGCCCCGCCCCAGGTGGCCACGGTGGCACGCGGGGTGACGAGCCGGGCGCTCGCAGCCGAGCTGCGTGACGCGGGCGTGAGCCACGCAAGCGGTCGCGCGCTGGGCGAGCCGTCGCGCGCGCCGGTCGGCGTCGCCTAGCCCTGGTTTTCGTGGCCCTGGTGGCGGTCCGGTCGACGACGGCGGCGCGGTCCGCGCCTGGTCCGCCCGGCGCGCGCAGGGTCCGGGCAGGCGACCATCCGACAACGGCACTGCCCGGCGGGGTGAGTGCAGGTCGATCTTTACCAATTTGATGGGAAGGAGGCGGCGGCACCGACACGAAGCCCGAACCTTGTCCCTATTTCGGCCGCAGGCCGTAACGCTTGGGAGGGAATCGATCTTGCGCTGGATCCCCGGACGATTCTTGGGCGCGGCCGCAGCCGCGGCGCTGGTGCTGGGCACGGCGAGCGCCGCCGTGCCGGCGTCGGCCGCGGCACCGGTCCACGGCGGCACCCTGAACGTGGGCGTCTTCTCCGACTTCGTGACGCTCGATCCGATGGCGTCCGGCGCCGTGATCGACCGCGAGGCGCTCCTCAACATCTACGACTCGCTCGTCCAGTACACGCCGACGGGGACGATCGCGCCGGACCTGGCCACGTCCTGGTCGGTTTCGAAGAACGGCCTCGTCTACACCTTCCACCTTCGCCACGGGGTCACGTTCCAGGACGGCACGCCGTTCAACGCCCAGGCCGTCGTGTTCAACTTCAACCGGGACGTCAACCCCAAGAACGCCTCGCCGCGCGCCTCGTCCCTGGCCGACGTGACGTCGGCGAAGGCGGTCGGCCCGTACGAGGTCGTCTACACGCTCAAGGCGCCGTTCGCGCCCTTCCTCGGCATCATGGCCGGCCGCGCCGGCATGATGGCGTCGCCCGCGGCCGTGAAGAAGTACGGGGCCCAGTTCGGCCAGCACCCGGTGGGCGCCGGCCCGTTCGCGTTCTCCTCCTGGGTGACCGGGGAGAGCCTCACCCTGAACGCCAACCCGCACTACTGGCAGAAGGGCAAGCCCTACGTGAGCCAGGTCGTGTTCCACGTGGTGAGCGACCCGACGGTGAAGCTGCAGTCCCTGGAGACCGGGCAGCTGCAGATCATCGACTCGATCGCGCCCCAGGACATCTCGAGCGCCCAGACCAACAAGTCGATCGTCTTCCACATCTCGCCCGAGACCGGCTGGACGGCGATGTTCTTCAACACGACCAAGGCGCCGTTCACCAACGTGCACCTGCGCGAGGCGGTCAACTTCGCGCTCAACCGCGCCGCCCTGAACAAGGTCATCTACTTCAACCACGCCCAGCCCGACTACCAGCAGTTCGCTCCGTCGTCGTGGGCCTACAGCAAGAGCGTGTCGACGCCGTACAGCATCGCCGACGCCAAGGCGCAGCTGAAGATGGCGGGCGACCCGAACGGGTTCACCTTCACGATCCTCGGCAACAACGACCCGACGACGATCCAGGAGCTCCAGGCGATCGCCTCGCAGCTGGCCCAGGCCGGCATCACGATGAAGATCCAGCTCGTGGACGCTGCGTCCGACTCGGCCGCGCTCCTGTCCGGCGACTTCCAGGCCTCGCTCGACCAGTGGTCGGGACGCTACGACCCGGACCAGAACAGCTACGCCTTCGACGTCACCGGCGGCAGCTTCAACTACGCCCGGTTCAGCAACCCGAACGTCGACAAGATCCTGAACACCGCCCGTCTGGCCCAGTCGCAGGCCGAGCGCAAGACCCTGTACATCGAGCTGAGCAAGATCCTCCTCCAGCAGGACCCGTACATCTTCCTCCTGTACGCCCCGAACGACGTCGCCCTGGCGCACGGCGTGAACGGCTTCACCTACTTCCCCGACGGCCTGTTGCGCCTGGGTGGGGTCTGGCTGAGCCACGGGTAGGCGATGTGGCGGTACGTCGTCCGGCGGCTGATCCTGGCCGTTCCCGTCGTCCTGCTCGTCTGCGTCGGGACGTTCCTCCTCATCCACCTCGTGCCCGGCAACCCGGCGACCGCGATCCTGGGCGAGCAGGCCTCGCCCTCGGCGATCGCCGCTCTGGACGCCAAGCTCGGCCTGGACCGGTCGCTGCCCCTGCAGTTCGCCGTGTGGTTCGGCGGCGTCGTCCACGGTAACTTCGGCACCTCGCTCGTCTACGGGTCGCCCGTCCTCCAGATGATCTGGCAGCGGTTTCCCGTGACGCTCGAGCTCACGCTGCTGAGCCTGGTGATGTCGCTCCTCATGGCCGTGCCGTTCGGCGTGGCCGCGGGCCGGCGCCCGAACAGCACCGCGGACTACGCAAGCCGTGTCCTCTCGCTTGTCGGCGTGTCGATGCCGATCTTCTGGATGGCCCTCATCCTCATCTACCTGTTCGCCTTCGAGGTGCGCATCTTCCCGACCGAGGGGTTCGTGCCCCTCTCCCAGGGGCTCGGCGCCAATCTGCTGTCGCTGTTCCTGCCCTCGTTCGCCCAGGCCCTGGCGCTCATGGCGATCACCGTCCGCCTGCTCCGCTCGGAGCTGATGGAGGCGCTCGCCCAGGAGTACGCCCGGACCGCTCGGGCGAAGGGCGTGGCCGAGCGCACCGTGGTCTGGCGCCACGCCCTGCGCAACGCCCTCCTGCCCGTCGTCACGGCGATCGGCCTTCAGTTCGGCGCCCTTCTCGGCGGCGTCGTCATCACCGAGACGATCTTCGCCCTGCCCGGCATGGGCAGCCTCGTCGTCACCGCCATCTTCGACCGCGACTTCCCGGTCGTGCAGGGCGCCGTGCTGGTGTTCGCGATGATCGTGGTGGTGGTCAACCTGGGTGTCGACGTCCTGTACGCCTACATCGACCCGCGCATCAAGTACGGCTAGGAGAGGAGGCCGGGGATGGCCGTTGCCCTGGACGACCGGGGCGGGACCGAGCCGCTTGTGGCCTCGGCCTCCCGGCGAAGCCTGCGCCGCCTCGTGCGCAACCGCCTCGCCGTGGTCGGCGCCGTGATCGTGGTGGGCATCGCCTTCGCGGCGGTGGCCGCGCCGATCCTCGACCATGCCTCGCCCGCCGCGACCAACTTCAACCTCGCCCTGGCACCGCCCAGCCTGCTCCATCCGTTCGGCACCGACACGCTCGGGCGGGACATCCTCGTCCGGGTGCTGTACGGCGGCCGCACCAGCCTCACCGCCGGCCTCGCCTCGGTCCTCCTGGCGATGCTGGTGGGCGTGCCCCTGGGCCTCATCGCCGGCTACGTCGGCGGCTGGGTGAACGAGGTGATCATGCGCGTCACCGACGCGATGCTCGCCTTTCCCGCCCTCGTGCTGGCGCTGGCGATCGGCGCGATGCTCGGCCCGGGCCTGGGCAACGCCATCATCGCGATCGCTCTCGTTACCGTGCCGGCGTTCGTGCGCATCACGCGCTCGCGCGTCATCGCCGTGCGCGAGCTGGACTTCGTCGATGCGGCGCGGGCGGCCGGGGGACGCACGGGCCGGGTGCTGATGGCGCACATCCTGCCCAACGTGCTGAACCCGCTCCTGGTCCTCGCGGCCCTCAACGTCGGCTTCGCCATTCTCACCGAGGCGTCGCTCAGCTTCCTCGGCGTCGGTGTGCAGCCGCCCACCCCGGACTGGGGCTTTGACCTCAAGGCCGGCAGCGACTACCTCCAGAACGCACCCTGGCTGTCGCTGTTCCCAGGCGCGGCCATCTTCCTGACCGTTCTCGGGTTCAACCTCCTGGGCGACGGCCTGCGCGACTTCCTCGACCCGACCATGCGCTGACCCACGAAGGGCATCGTGGCCGGGGGCCGGCGGTCGACCGCCGGCCCCCGGCGCGCCGCCCGCAAGGTGTCGGTCGGCGCGATGTCCAACTCCCGCACGAACGCACCCTTCTCTCACGCCATCCGCCGGATCGCCTCGCGCCACCGTCTGACGCTGGAGGGATGTTGGTTGTCGCCCGAAGCCGTGCCGTCCGGTGTTCCCCCCTGGCAGGAGCGCCTGTTCCTTCCCGGTCCTACGCCCGTGCCCTGGTCGATCGCCCACGCCATGGCCCGCCCGATGACGTCGCTCGGGGGACCTGCCCTGCGCGGCCTGGTCGAGCGCGTCGAGACCGGGGTCGCGCGCATGTTCGGCACGCAGCGTGCCGTCGGCCTGTCCGGCTCCGGCACGGCCACCCTGGAGGCGGCCGTGCAGGGCGCGTTCGCGCCCGGCGACCCCGTCCTGGCCGTCGTCGCCGGCGCGTTCGGCGCCCGCTTCGCCCGGGTCGCGGAGGCGCACGGCCTCACGGTCCACCGCCTGGAGGTCGCCTACGGCGAGGTGCCGACCGCCGAGGCGGTGGCCGCGCGGGTGGCACGGACGGGCGCGGTCGGCCTGCTCCTGACCCACAACGAGACGTCGACGGGACTGCTCATGCCGATCGCCGACTGGATCGCCGCCGCCCGCAAGGTGGCCCCCGACGTGGTGACGGTCGTCGACGCCATCAGCTCGGTGCCGTCGGTTCCCCTCGACATGGACGCGATCGGCGTCGACATCGCCACCGCGGCGAGCCAGAAGGGATTCATGGCGCCGCCCGGGCTTGGTCTCGTCGGCGTCGGCCCGCGGGGCCTTGCCGCCCTCAAGGCTGAGCGGGCCGGGCGCATGTACTTCGACCTGACGGCCTATATCGAGCGCCACCACAACGCGACCCCCGCCGTCGCGCACTGGTTTGCCATGGACGAGAGCCTACGACTGCTGGATGCGGAGGGCGATGCCGCCCGGCACGAGCGCCACGTCCGGATGGGCGTCATGGTGCGCGCGGCCGGCCGGGCGATGGGCTGCCCGCCGCTGGCGCGGGAGGATATGGCCTCGCCCACGGTGACGGTGCTCGGCCTGCCGGACGGGGTCGATGCGCGCGCGGTGCTCGCCCACGCGGCGGAGCGGTACGGTGCCACGCTCGCCGGCGCGATGGGCCCGTGGGCGCATTCGGCCGTCCGGATCGGCCACGTCGGCGCCTACACCCCGCTCGACATGGTCACCGCGGTCGCTGCCCTCGAGGCGGCGGTCCACGACCTGTGCGCCAAGGCCGGAAAGGCGCCGCCTATGCCCGCGGGCCACGGTGTCGCGGCTGCGCTGGAGGCCATGCGCGAACCGGTGGCGGCGCACACGACGGTCTGAGGTACGGATAGGCGCGCCCGGCGGTGCCGTCGCGGGCAGCGCGAACCCCTCGGGGCTGGCGGAAGTCACGAGAGCCGGGGTCGGGACGGCCGCTGCCGGACGAGACCGGAGGGGGACCGTCGCGCGTGCGCCGCCCAAGGTGAGTCGTCAGCGGGCGGTCAGGCGCCGAGCCCGGCGCGACCGAACCGCAGGATGCCGGCGCTCGGGCCGTTGTGCGGTCCAGGCGACGCGGACCTCGATCGGCGCGCCGTGCCGCAGCCGGACCTGGCCATGCGTACGACGGGCCGCGCCGGTGTCACCGAGCCCGGAGTGGCAGGTGCCACGGCCCTGTCGTACCCGGCGGTGCGTGTTCACGCGGACTGCCAGACCCCGGGCTGGGGGGGCGCGCCTACGGCCGCCCTGGTGCCGCGACTGCCGGCCCGACGACCCTGAGGCGCGACACGCGACGACGTTAGAAACCTTCCGCCGCGAGCGCGACCGATCGGGCAGCGCGGTGCGCCTCTGTGCGGGGAGGTGGCACTGAGCCGGATTTTGGCTGGAGGGCGACCCGCTCGGTCTGGGCTCGGGGCCCGGCCGCACGCACGATCGCGGGTGACCGAGGCGGTTCGACGGCTCCCGACAGACGCCGTCGCCCCGGCCCGCGTCCGCGCTCCTGTGAGGCGTGCGCTGACTGCGTAGCGGGCCCGGCGAGCGGTCGCCGGTGGCAGGCGCCGCTGTCGCCGGATGCACCTCGCGATCGCCGCCGCGCATCCGTGGATGCGGACGAAGGTGCCGGTTGGAGCGTCGCGTTTCCCTAGGCGCTTACAGGAGTCGACCCCCAAGAGGCGAACGAAGGTCCAACGAAGAGCGTTTGCCTGGGAGGGGCAGGTGAGAGGTGTCCGCGCGTTGGTGAGGTTGCCGCGGCCGGTGGGCCGTCCGGCTCTGCGCGTACGGAGCACCCATCCCTGGGCGGAGCCGGTCGCAGCGCACCGCGCCGGCGTGGGGTCGTCGTCGGCGTGGAGTGACCCGCGGTGCACGGCGGTCCCGCGCGGGTCGGTGCTCCGTGCGCCCGCCCCCGGCGTGGCCTCGGGCGCGTCGCCGGCGTGTGACCGCACGCCTGCGGCCGGCACGCGCGGTGGGTCCTCCCCGTCGCCCGTGGGGTGGGTGTCCTTCGACGTCCGTCGCCCTGGACGCCACGGCCCGTCCGTGCGCCGCGCGGAAGACTGCCGGGACGCCGTCCGCTCGTCGTGCGCGCGCCCCGCTAGGCGCGCCCGTCGCTCGCCTGCCGGCCGCTCCCCTCGCACGGACCACCAGGCAAACCGTGACCGGAAGCCCACCGTGGCGCGGACGATGGCCACGTGAGGCGTATTGCGCTCGCCGCGCTACGCCACCTGCGCGCCTGGGTGGGCGTGGCGCTGCTCGCCGTTGCAACATTGGGGGTGAGCCCGCCCGCAGCCGCCGCGTTGTCGTGCACCACGTCGAGCACGTGCCAGATCTCCACCGCCGCCGAACTGGAGGCGTTTGACCAGGCCCTCGTCGCGGGAGAGTACAACTCCTCGTCGTACTACTTCGAACTGACCGCCAACATCGACATGTCCGGGCAGGCATGGACGCCGATCCCCGACTTCGCCGGTCACTTCTCGGGGCAGAACCACGCGATCACGAACCTGAACATCGCGAGCATGACGTCGGCTGACAACGGCGACGAGGGCATGTTCGCCTCTACCACAAGCACCGCGGGGGTGACGAACCTCACCCTGACCGGCTCCGAGACGGCCGTGCCGGGCGCCGTCGACATCGGTGCCGTCATCGGGAACAGTCAGTCGACGGCTGCGGGTCTGATCGTCGATATGCCGATTACGGTCGACGAGTCTTCGGCCGCTGCGATCGGCACGATCGCCGGCGCTTCATCGAGGCCGATCGAGGTATCTCGGGCTATCGCCGATATCAACGTGAACGCGGCCTCGGACACCGCCGACATCGGCGGCCTGGTCGGTGCGCTGACCGGCTCGGGTTCCCTAGCCCGAAGTTCCAAGTGCTGGGGCGCGAAAACCCAGCAGCGGCGCGCCCTGCGTGACTCTACGCGGGGCGCTTCTGTCTACCGCTGCTTAGAGCGGCGCCGGCAAGCTCAAGAGCCCTGCGCTGGACAGGGCTTGGTGTGGTCGTGATCCAGAACGCCGGCACCTCGGGCATCGCAGGAATCTGCGTCAGGCTGCGCATCACCGTCCCAAGGTCGGCCAG
>Ga0209012_1000766_pt1 | contig 39850 bp, 36 predicted proteins | sample RS3BMetagenome_FD_184735 | JGI IMG/M metagenome (GOLD analysis project Ga0209012, IMG submission 184735) | Ferric oxide microbial mat and aquatic microbial communities from Rainbow Spring, Yellowstone National Park, USA - RS3B (SPAdes) (version 3) ...
TTTTCGGCTGGCCGGTTGATCCAGGCGGTGTCGGGCAGGTCGAGGATCTTCGGCGCGTGGGTGGTGCCGAAGCGGTGTGGGTGTCGGGCGCGGGCGTCGATGAGCACGGCGCGCCGGTCGGCGGCTTTGTCGGTGGCCAGCCCGAAGTGCACGTCGGCGGGTGTGTGCAACCCGATTCCGGTGTGACGATGTTCATGGTTGTACCAGTTGGCGAAGGCGTCCATGAATTGTCTTGCCTCGGTGAGTGATCCGAAGCATTCCGGAAATTCCGGCCCGTACTTCAACGTCTTGAACAGTGACTCCGAAAACGGGTTGTCATTCGACACCCGGGGCCGCGAATGTGAGCGGGTGACATCGAGATCGGCGAGCAGCGCGGCGACTGTCTTGCTGGTCATCGACGTTCCCCGATCGGCGTGCACGACCTGCGGTACACCGTGCACCGCGAAGATCTGCTCCATCAATTCCTTTGCCAGCAACCCGGATTCGTGGGCGTGCACATGGGCGCCGACGATGTAGCGGGAGTAGATGTCGATCATCACGTAGGCGTCGAAGTAGGTGCCCTTCACTGGGCCGGCGAGCTTGGTGATGTCCCACGAATACACCTGCCGTGGTGCGGTCGCGACCAGCTCCGGGCACACCTTCGCCGGGTGCCGTGCCTGCCGGCGCCGTTCGACGACCAGCGTGTTCTCTGCCAGCACCCGGTACATCGTGGACACCGAACACAGATAGACGCCCTCGTCGAGCAGCTGGGCATAGATCTGCAACGGCGCCAGATCAACGAACCGGTCGCTGGTGAGCACCTCGAGAACCCCGCGCCGTTCCAGATCGGTCAGCTTGTTGACCGGCTCGGGCGCCGGTTGCGCGGACACCGCAGGTGTGGGTGCGGTGGCGGCGTTGTACCGCCGGGTCGCCGTGGAGCGCACCAGCCCGGTCAACACCGCTGCCTGTCTGGTAGTGACACCGCCGGCGATCAGCGACATGTAGGTGTGGGTCATCGATTCTTGCGCTGCTCGTCGGAATCCGCTCTCTCGGAAAGACTTTCCAAGAGAGCGTGTGCTTTTCCCATGATGTCCAGGGCGGCTTCGGTGGTGGCCAACCGCTTGCTCATCCGGGCGTTCTCCCGCGTGAGCCGGGCGATCTCGGCTTGCTCGGCGCTGAGCCGACCGACCTTCTCCCCGGGCCGTTTGCCCGTCAGCACGCCCGCGTCGCGTTGCTTGCGCCACTCACTGATCAACGACGAATACAAGCCCTCCCGCCGCAAATAGGCGCCCCCTTCACCGTGTTCGCACGCCTGCTCGTAGGCCGACAGGTGCGCGAGTTTGTCCGCGGCGCTGAATGCGCGCCGCCGCCGCGGTCCGTCCGCTCTGGGGTGGGTCGGATCCATCCGTTCATTGTGGTTCACCGAGGAAATCGTGGAACTGGTCATCGTGTGCTGATCCGTATCTCGCCCTGCGTCAGGCCGACTTGCTGTGAACCAGTGGACTCAACTCACCCTGACACGCAGGGTACCGGACGATAGAGAATGCGTTATATGTTGGCTCCCAAGCCCAGTCTCGGCCGAGCTACCGGTGTCTCTTTGTGCTAACGCACCGATCAGCGTCCGACCTGTGCGTTGACCAAATCTTCAATCTCAGCCACGCGTGGGGATGGTGCGCAAGAAGGCCACCGTCGCAGCATATGAGTTGACCATTGATATAGCGGGATTCATCGGAGGCCAGAAAAGCGGCCAGAGCCGCTATGTCCTCCGGTTCGCCAAGGCTTGGAGTCAGAATATGCCGGCTCATGATGCTGACAAGCTCCGGGGCGTTGCGTTTTAGCGTGTCGGTTAGGATCAGGCCAGGGGCGATCGTGTTGCAACGAACGCCCTTCTTCCCGTATTGCGTCGCGACATATTTGGTGAGCGCCACCACCGCTGCCTTCGACATGCCGTAGGTGGTCCGTACAGCCTCGCCCGCGAGGGCAGCGCCGGACGCCGTATTGATGATTACGCCGCCACCGCTAGCCAGCATGTGGGGGATGGCAAACTTGCACGCGGCGAAATAGCTTCCTGCATTCACCGCCATCAGGTCGTTCCACACGTCAAAGGGCGTGTCCACGACGGTGGTGTCCTGGGTCATAGCCACCTCGGTGAGCAGCGCGAGGTTGTTGTAGAGGATGTCTATCTTTTCGAAGCGACGGGCTACGCCATCGATCATCGTCCGCACCGACTCGCTATCGGCCGCGTCGAACGGAAAGGCGAACGCCTTGTCACCATGCTCGGCCGCGACCTCGTTGGCGCGCGCCTCGTCGATATCCGCAACGATAACGCGTGCACCTTCGGAAACGAACCTGGCAGTCGTCGCCGCGCCGAGGCCTCCGGCGCCGCCGGTGACGATCGCCACTCTTCCTTCAAGCCTCTTCATTTCCCCTCCTCGGCCAACTTGACCGCATGGCCGCGGACGCCCCCGGTGACCAGAACTACTTTGTCCTGCACTCGTCCCATCAAACTGCCTTCCATTCGGGTTGACGCTTCTCACCCAAGGCGACCGAGCATTCCCTCTCGGACAAATGCTCCCGCCCTCCGTCTCATTTCTGACGGGTCGTCTCACAGACTATAGAACGCACAGTGCAGTCGTCTATGGGGCTGACGGGTCCCACATGGCTGCCATGGACCAGCACCGCCGAACACTGCTGAAGGCGCGATGATCCGTTGGATAGTTAACTATCTGCCTATTTGGCGATATCGTACGAAGTTCGAATGCATCGACGAGGTCGCCTTGACACGCCGCAAGAAGCCGACCTTGTCATCGAACGCGAATACCCGGTCAGCACCGCGGCGCCCTGCTGACCGTGCACGCCTCCAAGGAGACGTCATATCACAATCACCGATCACGCCTGGGCACCCCTCGTGTGCAGGCCGCGCAGACCATGCCTGAGAGCGGCACCGCTACTACCAGGCGATCGACTTCGATTCGCGGCCTTCAGAGTTGTTCCGGCCCGCAGCGGCATGACCAAACTTCGACCCAACAGTCCGACTCTTGCTTTCTGACAATACGTCTCACATACTAGGTGGGCTGTACCAACCGTCTAGATGTTTAGAGGATAGATGTCCGCACCGGACGATTCTGAGCCCGCAGGGATCGTGCGGGGCAAGGTCGACGACGATGATCACGACCTGCTGACATTCGGCGAAGCGGGCGAACGTCTGCGGATCGAGATCGCCGCGATCCGAGCACGGCTCACCGAGTTGGAGGCCGCAGGCGACTCGGATGCGGTGCAGAAAGCTCAGCCCCGGCTGGGTGCGCTGCGTGCGGCCACGGCTCGCAACACGGCTCAACCGCTCAACGACGCCAATTTCGAGAAGTTCTTCGGTTATCCGGGCAAGGCCCAACGCAACCTTCGCGGACCGACGCGGGACGAGCCATGACATCCGGGCGAATCATCATGTCGCAAACGACGGGCCGGACTTCGTCCACGGCGCCAGGTTCTCAGAACCACCGGGCACACATGTCGGTGGTAATACAGAAATGCGGAAGGCACGGCACGCCGCGACGCCGCATCGCGTTGATGCCGAATCCCCATTTGCAGCAGCCGCTGATGACCGCGGCCTTGGACGCGCCAGCCGGACGCTAGCAGCGGGCACGTCGACGACCGGGCCGATTAGCGCCGCCGCGTGCGGCCCCACCATCAAGCAACATGCCAGCGGCCCTGGCCATCACGGTAGAAGTAATAGGTCGGGCAGTACTGTGCGTTGGTCTCACCGGGGCAGGCCGTGCCGTTGTACTGCACAGTGGTGGTGTGTACAAAGCTGTTCGGCGGCAATGCACTTGACACCAGTCCCTGCGTGGTCGTCACCGATGCGAGCGCCAGGACCGGATACATCAGACTCGAACCCTGGTCGGGGTAGCCACAGCGCACGCCATGCTGGATGGGTTGCGGGCGTGGGACACACCACGGACCTGGTGGCGGGTTCGGGTGCATCGTCGGTTGCCCCACCAGGATCGGGCCGGCGAATTGAACATCGATCACCCAATCGGGCGGGTGGCCCGCGTTGTAGATATCGGTGAGGGTTTGTTTGATCTCCAATTCAGAAGGGGGCGGGCCCAATTCGCCGACATCGGCATGGGAAACACCTGCACCTAAGTTTATTGCGGCGGCGAGGCAGGTAGCGAGAAAGACCGCCACGACCGCGCGGCGAGAGGCAGAGAGGAACGCCGTCCGCCCCACCGGGTGAAGCACCCCTGCCACAACTCCTCCTCTGAGGTCACGTCTCCAAGAGCGTTGCTCGGACACGTCTAACCCGCTCCGTCGCAGACGCGTGATCGCTCAATCTGGCTGCCCCAGCGCTTGACCCGCTGCTGCACCGGGCCGTACACCCACGCCGTGTTGCGCGCCCGGATACCCACTGCGACGTTGGACAGTTCTTGCCACAGACGATAGAACGGTTCACCTTGGTAGATGGCGAAGTACATGTCGCCGGCGAAGTTCTTGCTTATGGTGAGCGCCTGCGTGCGCGGCGTGAGGAATGTGACGGTGTGTTCGACGTTGGTGGCCACGTTGTCGGCTTGCGCCTGAATGGTGCCGACGGTCCAGTCGTTGTTCGCCTGGAGCAAGTTGAATCCGAATTTGTCCATCTGGCGCTTCAGATCGAGGTACTGCGCGTTGAACCACTGGCACATTTCGCGTTCCGCGTTGATGTCGGCGTCGGTGACGTCCTTACGCGACTGGTCATAGGGATACGGGAACTGCGGTCCCCAATTGCTCGGCCTGGGAACGAACTCCGGCAATAGCGCGGGCGGCGGGTCAAACGGATCGGCACTCGCGCCGCCGCCCAAAGCGATGCTGACAACCGTCATGATCGTCACAGACGACAGCACTGCAGTCACGTGTAGCTTTGCCCCGAGCCGTGTCACAAACCCATCTCCGGACCACACTCCTTGCAACGAAGCTGATCTAGTAGACACCGTAAGGACCTGGGCCATCCCGGTTTTCGTCGCCACACAGCTCTCTCACCGCGGTGTCGACGATGAAGTTGGCTTGCTCTTCGCTCAGCCCGTACAGCGGCTTGAGGGACGAGTTGTACACGGTCTGCTCAACCCACTGCCGTGGGGGCTTGCCCCTCGCCCTGAGTTGGCACACTTCGAAGCCCCACTCTTTCAGCTCGTATTCGCCTCGGGGCGTGTTGATCCCGGCATCGTGCAGCTTATTGATATAGGAACCGACGTCGGCGCCGGCTTCAGCGATACCGACCGTACCGGCCAACATACTCAGCCCAACCCCGGACGCGATGCCAATCAGCAACGACCTATGTCTGTTGTGCCACACTACTTTTCCCCCACCACTTGGCCGATCCCACCGACATCGGTTATTTTCCAGCCGTTCGCGGGGTCAATGGTCACGCTGTACGTCGCGGTGGATTGCAGGTTATCCGCGGCCTGAACCGTCTTGGTCATGACGCTGACGAAGGAATCGACCACGTAGACACCATTGCCGTGTGACCGGACTTTTGCGGCGATGGGTTTGGCCGTGGAGGACCACTGCAGCGGAAGAACGATCTGCTCCATCGCGTTGGCGGCGCCCGTCAGCTTCTTGGCCAGTTCGGGCGTCGTACCCTCAACCAGCGCGCGCTTCCACGGGGTCAAGTCCTTGTAGTCCATGACCGCGGCCCTGACCGCGTAGTCGAGCGCCACCTGCTCGGCATGCTGATTGTCGCGGGCCTGTTGTCCCTCCGCGTGGAACTTGCCGTTCACATTGATGTACAACCAGGTCATGACGGCCAGTCCCCCTACTAGGGCCATGATGAGCGTTCCCAGGGCCAAGGTGCGGACGGAAATCGAGATGCTCCGTCCCGGGCTACTGGACCCCTTCTTCTGCGGGACGTCCTTCTCCAGATCCTCCGCCTCAGCGGTGATCGACTCATTAGCCTCCACCTCCGCGGCGATCGACTCGGCGATGTCCATGACCTCACCAACTTTCGTATCGTTGTGGACAAACTCTTTCGCGTCCGCGATCATCAGCCACCGGCCTGCGGGAGACTGACATGTAGGTTGATCGCGCCATCCGGGGGCACCGCAGCCAACAGGTTGGACAGGATCTGGCTGCTGTCGATATTGCCGAGCGCACTCGCAATCGCCTGAACATTCGGCGTGAGCGGTTCAGTGAGCACGCGGATGTCAGACCCCCGATCGTCGAGCAAGGTCTGGATGCGCTGGAGGAACTTGCCGAAGACGTAGACCGATCCCGGAGAATTGGTGACGAGATTGATGTTGGTGCCGTCATGCCATATGCCCCTGATGGGCGGGCCTAGGGCTTTCACCGTCGGTGCAGCGTCGACCAACAACGATCCGACGAAACCAGCATGCTCCAAAAGGCTTTGCAGATTCTCCAGCGCCTGTCTGCCCCGGCCGTTGAGTCCGGCCGTCGTGTTGTCGAGGACCTGGCTCGCGCGCTCCAAGTTGGGCAGCACTGTGTACGGGTCGGGCATTGCTGCGTCTGCCTCGTTGACGACGTTTTCGAGTTGGCTGGGATCGAGCTGGTTCAGCACCCGGACAACGCTGACCCCCAGTTGCGAGATCGACCTCGGCGCGATGACCGATTCGCTGCCAATGAGCTGGCCGTCGTGGAATGTCGGGCCACCGGATTTCTGCGGTTCCAACTCGATGTAAGACTCGCCGAGCGCCGACAGGTTTTCGAGCCGGACCATGCTGTCGGCGGAAACCTTGAACTGGTTGTCGATGAAGAAGTGGATGGTCGCGTTCGATAGTGACGTGTCGATGCGGTCGACCTTGCCCACTGGGACCCCACGAAGTAACACGTTGGAGCCCACCAGCAGGTTGTTGACGTCCGCCACTTGCATGACAAGGTTCGTCCGGTCCTGCGGGGGACGGACGTGCACCCCCAGGTTCGCGACGTAGAGCACGAACCCGGCCATCATGGCGGCAAAGGCCACGAACGCCGCCGTCGCTTTGAGCATCACGGGACCGCCCCCAGCATCCGCAGCACCTGTTCCACGTTCCCCGACAGCTCCCGCCCATCCGGGCCGACGATCGACGTGATGTTGATCGCCGGATGTTTGTCCTGTGGGAGGAAGTACTCATTGAGCAGGGTCCGCCACCGTGGGTATTCGCCCTCCACAACCTGTTTGGACCCTTGTATCGCTTCGAAGGCGTTGGCGAGTGAACCGAAAGCCGGAACGGTCCAGTATCCGCCGTTGTAGATGGTGCCCAAGGACGGCAGCAGCGTGCCGATGGCTTTCGAAGCAACCGTGGATCGTTCGAAGCCCTTCACTGCCTGCGGTGTGAACCAGAAGCCCACGTTTGGTGCCCACCCGCCCAGGGCGTTCGACGTTTGCTCCACGCCGTGGATCATCGTGTCGACGGTGTCGACGTTGTTGGATAGGTCGGCGAGGTCAGTCGTCATCTGTGACACCACCCGGCGTACTTCGTCCTTCGGAGGAGTGATCCGGTTGAGCCGCACGAGCGTGTTCTGTGCACGCTGTATTGATCCGCTGCCGATGAAGTTCGCCATGGTGGCGATGGTGTCCTCCAACTGCGGTGGAGATAGAGTTTGCTGCAACGGGATTCGGCCCCCTGCGGCCAGCGGCGGTGCGGGCGGTGCGCCATGTGGTGGCGGTTCCAGCGCCAGGTAGATGTCACCGAGCACGGTGGCCTGTTGCAGCACCACAGACGTGTTGGACGGCACCTCGACACCCCGTTGGATACGAGCCGTCACATCGACATGGTCACCGGCTTCGGCCACCTTGTTCACCACGCCCACCGTCGTCCCGTCCATGACCACGTTCGCTTTGTCCGGCAGGTTGAGCACGTTGGCCACCTCGGCGACGATGTCGTAGCCGTTCGAATAACTGTGGCCCGGGATCGGTATCGCGTTGACAGACAACGATGCAAGCGATGAGCAACCGGTGGCGCTCAGACCGCACACCAAACATATCAGCAAACGGACCCACATCTTCATCGCCGTTGGGCCTCCGTCAGCACGTACTGCAAGAGAGCAACGTCCACCGCGTAGGGCCGTCCGGCTATGTCGGTACAGCTGCCCGGAGCCGAGGCATTCATGGACCCGCATGCCAGCAGCCCGTTCGGCGTTGGTATCCGGAACAGTGGCGGACGCCACGGGAGCAGATTGAACATGTGGTTGTTGAGATGCTTTGCCAGTCCGCCCTCGGTCGCACCCGGCGGCTCGCCGTTGATGCCGCTGATCATCCGCGGCACAAAATTGAGCATATTGGCGAGGCCCTTGTAGTGCGGGCTCCAGATCCGCAGCTGTTCGCTCGTTTCATCCAGCGCGTTTTGAATCTCTGGGCCCAGTTCCACCTCCAGGTCGGTGACGAGTTGGATGATCTCGGGTAAGGGCCTCATGAGAGCTTCGGCCCCGTTTGCCGTCTGCACCAGAGAGGGGCCCGTCACCGGCAGGTCGGTGAAGATCTGTTTGAGCGGCGCTCGGTTGTCGCGCAGCATCGAAGTCAGCTGTGCGACGTTGCGAGTGATCTGGCCCATCTCTGAAATCGTCTGGTCCGGGTTGTCCAGCAGCCCCGAGGCCCTTGTCAGTAACTGGTTGGCGTGCGGCCCCTGGCCGGACATCGCTTCGTCGAAGCCGCGCAGCGCATCGGCGACATTCGTCGAGCCATCCGGATTGATCGCGTTCACGAAGTCGGTGGCCGAGCCGATGATCTTCGCGATGCTGAGCGGTGTGGAGCTCCGATTCAACGGAATGCATTCGGCCGGTTTGAGTTTCGGGCCACCGTCATAGTTTCCGACCAATTCGAGCGCCCGGTCGGCCAAGATGGACGGCGACCTGGTGACCGCCCGCACCCCTTCCGGAATCGGGCGCCCCTCGTCAAGGGTGAACAGGACCTTGACATCGGTATTGCTTGGCTCGATCTTGCGAACCTCGCCGATCGGATACCCCATCTGGGTCACGTGGTTACCGACGTACAGCCCCACGCTGTCGGACATGATCGCACAGTATTCATTCGCCGCGGAAGCCGACGACGTCGCACACGAGGTGGCGCCGGCGACGGTGGCGATCGCCAGCACCATCGCCGCGAACGGACGGTTCGCCGTAACATGACCGCGCATCAGCAACGACTCCCCTCGGTCGGGAAACACAGATCGGTCGCGAGTAATTGTGGTGGCGTACCGGCATTCTGAGCGTCCAGTGTCGATTGCATACGTTGCCGCACTCTGCGCAGGACACGCACGACGACACCGTTGCGGTCCGCGATCGTCTGGAACTCACCGAGGATTCCCCGCACTCTGTCCAGGAAGTCCTGCCGGTGACTCATGTACCAGGGCCCGACCGGGGCGAGCCGTTGCGTAATCTCGCCCAGGCCCTCGGTCGTCGCGCCGAACCCCTTGCCGTAGAGCACCAGTGTTTCCTCGAGGATCGCGACGCGCGAAATCATGTGTTCGAGCAATTCGCGGTTGCCGTTCAGCTGTTCGATGTATTCGTTCGACATGTTGAGGATGCTGGTCAGCTGACCTCGCTGGCGCTCCATGACCTCGCTGACCGCATTGCCCGCCTGGAGAAGCTTGGCCAGGATTTCGGTGTTGCTGCCGGTCAGCCCCTGCTGAAGTTGATTGAGCGATTCGTTGAACGGGCGGGCGGCAACCTGCTCGGTGATCTTCGTCGCGTCCGATAGGGTCCGGATCAAGCTATAGGGCATGGTGACCCGGTCCATCGGGATGGTGTTGCGCCCCAAAGCACGTTCACCGAGCGGCACCAGGGTGACGAAATAGCCGCCCACAACGGTCAGCATGCGGACCTCGACCTGTGTCTGGTCCCCGATGAACACATTGTCTTTCACGCTCAGCTGCACCCGGACCTGCTGTGGCTCGATCGAAATGTTCTTGACCGTCCCGACATCGATTCCCGCGACCCGAACCGAGTCGCCGCCCCTCACCGAGGCCGCATCGTCGGTGTAGAACGTCACGAGCTGGCGGTGCGGTGGCGAGATGTACACCCAGCCAACAACGAGCGTGACAATCATGGTCAAGGCGACGGTCACGAGACCCCACACCATGGGACTGCGCAACGACGTCGTCACTGATTGCATATGACCACCTTTCGGCCGTTCAGGAGCACGTCCATCGGAATCGGCAGCACCGCTTGACCCTTGGAACACGGTGCGGGCGTGCCGGCGACGGGCGGTTCCGGAATGTTCTCCCACACCACCGGTATCCGCTTGATGCCGTCGATCTCGTTGTAGAGGTTGGTGACCGCTTTATCGAGCGCTTTTTCGGGATCCCAGCCAGGGTTGAATCCCGCGGCGGCAAGCAGTCGATTCACCTCAGCCGTGAATTGCGGACCGTACATTTGAGACTTCCGGAACTCATCGAGAACCGTCATCCCTGCATCAACGGTTACCTTGGCCTGCTCCAGGATCTTGGTCAGCGCATCCGACTTCCCATGAATATCCTCGGCGAGTCGCTGCAGATTGCGCAGGATCGTCGCGATCACCGCTTCGCGATTGGAAACCAGCGCGGTAAGTGTCTTGATGCTGTCCAGCATCGGACCCAGGCCACTACCGTCACCGGTCATGAAGCTGGCCACGTTGTCGGTGAAGGTGTTGATCTCGTTGGGATCCAGGGTTGCCAGTACCGGCTGCAATCCGTTGAACAACACGGTGATGTCGAAGGAGGGTTGGGTCATCGCGGTCGGAACGTCGGTCATTGAATGGGCCGCGGCTCCCTGAACGGCGCCCGTCACTTCGATGTAGCGCAGTCCGGTCAGCGCCTGAAACTTCACGGCCAAACGGCTGTCGGGGACGATGCTGTATTTGCGCTCCAAGGTGAATTCGACCTTCGAGACGGTTTGTCCCTGGGACCTTGTGAGCGCAAGCGATTTCACTTTGCCGACCCGCACCCCACGGATGCGCACGTCGGCGCCCTCGTGCAAACCCGAGACGTCGGTGAATTCAGCACTCACGTCTCGGGTTTGGCCGTCGACCGGCTGGGTGATCTCATTGGATATGACGACCAGCAACAACCCGCTGACGGCGAGGGCAATGCCGAACTTCCAGAACGCGCCAAGCTTCGTGATCATCCGCCCGCTCCGAGCATCAACCCCATCGGCGCCGCGACACCGGGAAGCTGATCCAGCACTATCCGCACCTGCAACGCGCGCTGCTCCCCGGATCCTGCGTACATGCGTTCCAAACGCGATCGCAGTTCGCCCAATTTGAAGCTGAGATCAGTCGGGCTCACGAGCCGAGGCACGACATCGGCCAAGACGCGGACTTGGTCCAGCAGCGGGAACAGGTCATAGGTGTGCGATGACAGCAGGGTTCCGAGCTTGCTGAAGAGGTCAAACCGGGCGCCAGTGAGCCATTCCGCCTCCCGGCCGAACACGAATTTGTCCGGATCGGTAGCCAGTTCGTGAATTCCCTGGTTGTAGTTGTCCAACATCGGTTTGTCGTAGTAGGCGAGGGACGCATTCTCGGCGCGGGTCGTGACCGGATCGAAACCGGTGCCGTAATCGTTCTTCAAATAGTCCTCAATAACGGTGAAGGTCCCGTCCAGGAACGGCGGCAGTCCGACGGTGATTGCGGCCGCGTTTCTCAACAGCTGTTCGGTGCTCACCTTCTGGACGTTGGTGACTGTCGTCGAGACCTGGATCATGGTCTCGAACAACGGGTTCAGCGCATCGGTGTAACGGGTGGCTTTTTCGATGACGTTGATCAGCTGGGGTGTGACAACTTGCCGCGTCACCCCACCCAGGCGATAGAGCAGCGTTTGCAGGGTGAAGTTGCCGGTCGGCGTAACGCTGATCGTCGCGCCGTTGCGCAGGATCTGCCCATGATCTGAGGGCGTCAGATTGATGCCGGTCACACCGAAGTAATTGGCCGGCCGGAAGTCGATGCCGACGGCGTCCGTCAACGCTTTGGTCGGGCCCTTCTGCAACTCGAGGTCCAGCCGGATGCGATTGGCGCCGAGTTTGGATATTTGCTTGACCTTGCCCACCTCAACCCCATGCAAGATCACCGCGGTGCCGTCGGCGACACCCTGACCAACGTAGGGCGTTTCGACGGCCACCGAGATGGCGTTCTCGGCCGGGCCGCCAGAAGGACTGATCGCGGTGAAGTACAGCAGAACGCCAACCACGCAGAGCGCGACGAACCCCGCGCCGATCGCGGTGAGAATGCGCTTGTGCTCTTGGTCGCTCACTCGAAGCAGCGTCGTCATCGTCGAATCCCTACCCCGTGAACAGGAAGGTCGGTTTGAGGCCCCACAACACCACGGTCAGTACGAAGTCCAGCACCATGATGGCAACCAGGCTTGCGCGGACAGCACGTCCAGAAGCCACACCTACGCCGACCGGACCCCCGGACGCGAAATAGCCGTAGTAGCAGTGGATTATCGTCACCGCGGCGCAGAAGAACGCTGCTTTCAGCGTGGAATACGCCAGGTCGGTCGGCGACAGGAACTGTACGAAATAGTGCTGGTAGGTGCCCCTGGGTGAGCCGTACACCTCCGCGATCATGAGGTTGGACACAAAAAAACTGACCAGCAGCGTCAGCGCGAACCCTGGAACAACGATCAGCAAGGCGCCGAGAAAACGCGTCCCCACCACGTACGGAAGCGCACGCAACCCCATCGCCTCAATGGCATCGATCTCCTCTGCGATGCGCATCGAGCCGATCTCGGCGGTCATCCGGGCGCCGGCCTGCGCGGCAAACGCAATCCCGGCGACCAGCGGCGACATCTCCCGAACATTGGCAAAGCTACCTATAATTCCCGAAAGGGCACCCAATCCCAGCAGGTTCAACGACGCCCACACTTCGATGGCAATCGACGCACCAATCGCGACAGCGAGGATGGACAGAACACTTATCACGCCGCCGTCAACAACCAGGGACCCCCGCCCGAAGGACAGGCTGATCATGCGGGCCAGGATCTCTTTGCGGTAGTGCCTGATGGTTACCGGGGAGAGGTACAGGACCTGACCGACGAAGAGCAATGCGCCACCCATCGTGTGCAGCGGCGCCTGAACCGCGTCCGCGAATCGCGTGGCGAGCCGAAACCGGTTGAGATACCGCGACGGCGCCATCACCTTGCTGTCGGTCACTATGCCACCGTCATGGGGAAGAACATCGACTGCACCTGCGTGATGACCAGATTCGCGATGACAATGCCGACAACATTCACGATGACGGCAGCATTCACGGCATCGGCCACGCCTCGTGGACCACCTTTGGCCTCAATACCTTTCAGCGAGGAGACGATCCCGACAATCGCCGCGAATACGAACGCCTTGCCCATGGCAAACCAGACATCGGAAATCTTCGCGAAGGCGCCGAACGACGCCCAGAAGCTTCCGCTCGTCACCTCGCTGACCGTGATCGCAAGGATGAACGAAGCGATCACCGCCGAGGCGATGATGACGGCCATCAGTACCGGGGCGAGGATTATCAAAGCGACGAACCGCGGTACAACCAGATTCCGGACCGGATCGATCCCCATCACACGTAGCGCGTCGAGTTCCTCGCGGATCGCCCGCGCACCGAGATCGGACGCGATCGCCGACGCCGCGGCACCGCCCATCAGCAAGCCCGCCGTCAACGGCGCCCCCTGACGCACGACACCGACACCACTGGCCGCACCGACGATCGACGCTGCCCCAACCTGATTCAACAAACCCGACGACTGGACCGCCACCATTCCACCGAACGGAACCGCCATCAACAGCGCCGGCAACGCGGTCACCTTGTACAGCGCCCAACCCTGATCGACGATTTCGCCGACCGGCAACCGCAGGGAAATTACGTCTTGGACGATGTAGCGAATTACCGCTACTGCCATCATCACGGCGCGGCCGATCGTGCCGACGCCTGCGAGAGGCGCCACAATCAACCTCGCCGACGCCGTCCGCTGGAACGCGCGGACCGAACTCGGCATCGGCAGCGTGCGATGCCGCCTGGTAACGGCGACCTCCGGCAACCCACGATCTGACGACGCCGGTTCGTCAATATGACGTTCTAAGCCAGCCTGATTCGGCGTCGGCCCAGTGTCACCAATGCCGACCGCGCTCTCGGTTCCCCGCAACGCCATCTAGTCGCCCACCAACACGACGACGGCGAAGGCGTTACCGCTCTTGGTCTCAGTCACCGCGTCGGCACCGTACCGGGTGTAGCTACAGTCCGGGATGGTGTCCCAACCGAAAAGGGTGGCCCCGTACACAGCCTTTTGCAAGGGGTCTGCGAATTGCTGAGCGTCGCCGAAACCGGATAACATCTTCGATTTGCGTGCCGGATAAGACAACTGGCGCAGCATTGGCATCGGATCCTCCATCGGCTGAAACCGCGCCGCAAACGCCGCGTAGGTCTGCGTTTCGAGATTCGCACGCTTTGCCACGGCATCAAGCACTGGATCGGACTGCAGCGCAGGGCAGCCGCCACGCTTCGCTTCAACCGCAGACTTCAGTTCACCGGTAGAGTCAGCCGATGACGTAGGCGCCAGCATTATCGCTGTCACCGCAGCCATCATCGCCGCGGCCGCCACACGCGAGACAACCCGACCGGACAGGCCACCGCGGCGAGCAGACGACGAATCATTATCCGCGGCCGAATCAGTCATTCGCTTGCACAATGGAACTCATCCGTCGAGGTGGACCGGCCACGCTGCGCATGCCCACGCGTCAGTCCTGCGTCCGCGCAGCACACTGAATCAATCGAACAGTCATCCACTGCTCCCAGCACTGAAGATGAGCGGCACGTCCACACAGCCTTCCGACAGATAGCAACACCACAAACGACATCTTTAGACCTCCAAGCTGGGCTGCATACCTCCGACGAGTGTCGGGCCAGTTTCATGTCGGTGCCATGTCAGTTGTGTTCTGGACCACACTGACATGCTTCCGGATCGTGATCCGGTCGAGATGATGCGTCTCCGGTGATTTGGAGACAGAGCCTGAAGTCAACACTCCGATTGAAGTCAAGGCGACCGCGACCCCGGCAGACCCGATGTCAGTTGGATGTCGACTCCCAGCTCTGCGCGATGGCCGGGTCCGTTGCAGACCTACACGCAAGTGACATCACCGCGCCCATAGCCTCACAGCGCGTCGGGTAGTGCGCACGCAGAGATGAACGGCCATGGCTCGGGCCGCTGGATCTGTGTGACGGTCCGGGCGGCGTCACGCCAGAACTTCAGCGTTTCGGAAGGCGATCACATGAGCGGCGGTCCGTTCAACGGGAAAGCCGTTTTGACCGGAGCGGGCAAGTCGCAGGTCGGCCGCAGGCTCGGTCGAACGGGACTGGATCTCACGCTCGAGGCGGTGGTGCGAGCGATCGAGGACGCGGGTCTCCACGTCGACGACGTCGACGGAATCGCGAGCTACCCCGGGCCGGGCGTGCCCGACCGGGGGTTTTCCGGCGCGACCGTCCAGGAGGTCCGCAATGCGCTGGGACTGCGGTGCCGCTGGTTTGTCTCGGCGACGGAGACCGCGGGCCAAATCGGCCCGGCGATCGAGGCGTGCATGGCCGTCACCCTGGGATTGGCCAACCACGTCGTCGTGTACCGATCGGTGTGGGAATCCACCGCGGCGCAGCAGTCCGGCGGCGGCCGGGCGTCGGTACTCTTCGGCGGTGGCGAACTGCCACCGCACCTGGAATGGGTGGCGCCGTTCGGCGCCTTGTCGGCGGCGAATTGGCTGGCGATGCCCGCCCAGCGCTACATGAATGACTTCGGGCTGACCCGGGAGCATTTGGGCCACATCGCGATCAACGCCCGCAAGAACGCCGGGCTGAACCCGGACGCGATCTATCGCGAGCCGATGAGCATGGACGATTACCTTGGCGCCCGGATGATCTCCGAGCCCCTGTGCCTCTACGACTGTGACGTGCCTTGTGACGGCGCGACTGCTGTCATCGTGTCGCGCCGCGATGCCGCGAACGGTTTGCCGCGGCACCCTCTGACGGTGGAGTCGGTCGGACCGGGCCTGTTCGAACGCGCTACTTGGGATCAGCGCTCCGACATCACCACGATGGCCGCCCACGATTCGGCCGCCACGCTCTGGGAGTACACGACCCTGACTCCCGCGGACGTCGATATGGCTCAGCTGTATGACGGCTTCTCTTTCCTGACCGTTATGTGGTTGGAAGCCATGGGTTTCTGCGACCATGGCAGGGTCGGTCAGTTCCTCGACGACGGAGCGCGCATCGCACTGGACGGCCCGCTTCCAATCAACACCAGCGGCGGGCAACTCTCGGGCGGACGCTTGCACGGGATGGGTTTTTTGCACGAGGCGTGCGTGCAGATGTGGGGCGAAGGCGGGCACCGCCAGGCTCCAAAGTCCCCCGAGGTCGTCGCCGTGGGAGTGGGCGGAGGACCGGTGGCGGGGTCGATGCTGCTGAGCACCCGGTAACGGCGGCCAAACGGGCGTCGTCAGATTCTCGCACGTGTGTCGAACCCGCGGTCCCGTGTCGCGGCCGCGGTTATACCCAGCGACGGCGCGTAACCAAGTATGACCATCCGGCTCAATCGGCAAGATCGTCGCCATTTAATGTCCTTGATGTGTCGAGAGGAATGACACGTGCGCGACATCCGGCGCCTCTTAGCATTGCCGGGGTGATTTCGGTGCGCTAGTGGCCGCTCACAGTGCACGCTCGCCGAGCAACCACCTAATACTCATACGACCAGGGAGACACATGGCCACTACCACGTCCCGAGCAGCGATCGTGGCCGCCGCCCGGACAGCGATCGGAACGGCGCGCAAGGGCACGCTGGCGAATACGCCTGCGACTGAGCTGGCCAAGCCGGTGGTCGCCGCCGTGGTGCAGCGGTCCGGTCTCGGCGCAGCCGAATTCGACGACCTGGTGCTGGCGGAGAGTATGCAGGGCGGCGGTGACAGTGCTCGCTACATCGCAGTCGACCTCGGGCTGACCAATGTGCCCGGTCTGGCAGTCAACAGGCAGTGTGCGTCGAGCCTCTCGGCGATCGCCATCGGCGCAGGACAGATCGCGGCAGGCATGAGTCGGGCCGTCCTCGCAGGCGGCATGGAATCCTGCTCAACCGCACCACTAATGAGGAAGCGAAAGCCATTCAGCACCGGCAAAACTGCCGAGGATTACGAAGACCCGTGGTTCCCACTGTCCCATCCATCGACCGAGGACGCGCCTGCCCTCGACATGACGATCACCGTCGGCCACAACTGCACCGTGCAGTACGACATCTCCCGTCAGGCGCAGGACGAGTGGGCACTGCGGAGCCATCAGCGCGCGGTCAAGGCGATGGACGCAGGCTCGTTTGTCGAAGAGATCGTGCCGATCCGGGTTCCGCAGGCCGACGGGAGCACGATCACTTTCGCCGAAGACGAGCATCCGCGCCGTAGCGCTACCCTCGAGGCGCTCGCAGAGCTCAAGCTGCTACATCCCGAGATCGACCGTTTCACGGTAACCGCAGGCAACTCGTCGGGCGTCAACGACGCGGCCGCGGTGGTGGCGCTGACCGCTCCCAATACCGCGGAAGATGCTCTGGCACAAGTTCTTTCGTGGAGCGTGGTTGGGGTGCCGCCCAACTGTACCGGTAGTGGACCGATCACCGCGATTCCCAAGGCGCTCGGACTCGCCGGCCTCAAGCTTCAGGACGTGGCGCTGTTCGAGATCAACGAGGCGTTCGCCGCCCAAGCGGTGGCATGCACGCGTGAACTCGGACTCGACGAGGAAATCGTCAACGTCTACGGGTCGGGCATCAGCCTGGGCCATCCAATCGCCGCGACGGGTGCGCGGATGGTCACCTCGGCGATCCACGAACTGCGCCGCCGCGGCGGCGGCATCGGCGTGCTGTCCATGTGCGCGGGCGGTGGCATGGGCGCCGCGATGGTCATCGAGGTGGTCTGAGATGAACACACGACGCTGCACGCACTGATCGAAACACAAACAGGCAGTCGCAGAACCGGTGTCGATCAGTCGCTGGCGGGCAATGGCTTGGCTGCTTTCAGTGTCAACGCCGTCGCGCCCACGCTGAGCGAGCCCGCACCAGCCTTGGTGACGAGTACCTCGGCGCCACCCGCATCGACATAGCGCTTGCCCATGGAACTGCCGTCGGCGAAAGCGGGATTGGGCTGGGGGGCATTCAACCGCTCCGCGCCTAGCGGCACCATGGGGTAACCACCGCAGCGCAGGTCGTCGAGGCTGTCAGCGGCTTTGACGACGATCACCTGAGTGTCACAGACTTGGCTTTGCAGCCGGGTACCGGTCTTGATCATGCTGTGCTCCTTGTTATTTCGATGAGCGAGTTCACTGCTCGACAGCCGCGGCCAGCAAGTCTTCGAGGATCTGCCGACGCAGGACCTTGCCGGTCGGCGTGGTCGGGACTGCTTCGCGGAACACGATTCGGTCGGGCGTGCGCGACCCGCGCAGCGTTCTTCTCGCGAATGCACGCAGCTCGTCGGCCTTCGGCTCGGCGCCAGACTCGGGGACGACCACAGCGACGATCAATTGACCCCACTGGTCGTCGTCGACGCCGACTACGACGACCTCGCGCACGTCGGGGTGCTCGACAAGCACGTCCTCGACTTCCGACGGCGCGATGTTCTCACCGCCGCGGATTATGGTGTCGTCGGACCGGCCGCCGATGAACAGGTAGCCATCTTCATCAACGGAGGCCACGTCTTTGGTCGGGAACCAGCCTTGCGCGTCAAGCGTTGACCCGGTCTCGGCGTACCGCCCGGAAACCTGTGGGCCGCGCACGAACAGCTCACCGGTCTGACCTGGAGCCAGCACGGTGCCGTCGTCAGCGCGGATCTGCACCTCGATGTCTGGAACCGGGCGACCGACGGAGCTCAGCCGACGCGCTACGGCTTGGTCGGTGCTGCCGAGGGCCCGGCGGTGGTCCTCGGGGGTGAGCACCGCGATCGTCGAGCTGGTTTCGGTCAGTCCGTAGGCATTGACGAAGCCCACCTCCGGCAGCAGTTCGAGCGCCTTGCGCACCAACGGCTGGGCGGCCTTCGATCCACCGTAAGCCAAATTGCGCAGCGTCGGCAGCTCGGTAGCTTCCTCCTCGAGCACGGCGACGATGCGGTCCAACATCGTCGGTACCACCGTCGCAGTGGTCACCCCTTCGCTACGGACGAGGCGCACCCATTCCCGCGGATCGAACCGGCGCTGATACACGATCGACCGTCCCGCGTAGATGTTCGACAGCACTGCGCCCACGCCAGCGATGTGGTAGGGCGGCACGCATACCAACGCGGCATCGGAGGGATCGGCAGAACCGTACTCGACGGTCGCCGTAACATAGTTGGTGAGGTTGTTATGCGTCAGTTCAACGGCTTTCGGCCGCGAGGTGGTGCCGGAGGTGAACAGTACGATAGCGACATCGTCTGGATCGGCGATCTCGGTGGCAGCCCCGGCTGATCGCGCAGCGTCGACGAAGTCATCGGAGTCCATCACCCGCTCGGCCCCGCCGGCCACTATATTGCGGTAGGCGCTGTCCGCCACGATCAGCGGGTCGGGCAGTCGTTCGACGAGCTGACGCAGGCCGTCGGCGCTCAAACGATAGTTCAGCGGCGTGAACGCCAGGTTCGCCCGAGCTGAGGAGAACATCAGCAGCGGCAGCATCGCTCCCCCAGTGCCCACATAGACGACGTGCGACGCCGCCGACGCCGCCACCACGCCCGAACCACCGTCGGCAAGCGTGCTCAGCTCCGCGGTTGTCAGCCGAATATCGTTATCCACCAACGCGATCCGGTCGAGATCACCCGCCACCGCCATCTCCAGAAGGAGCGAAATGCTCAACTGACCTCAGCCTCACCTAGTCGTTGCACGGTCACGGCCCCCCGACCTGTGACGGACTCAAGCCCTGAGCCTGAGCCGGAGGCGGGCCGCTCGTCATGAGCTAGCTCCGAACGCATCTGAGTCCGACCATTCGGCTATAAGATCGTCAACGGTGGTGAGCCGGGCCAGCACTGCGATGGTGTTGTCCAAAACTTGCTCGCCGTACTCAGTGGGCGTGCCGCTCACCGCGTCTCGCGGTACGACGACCTCGAAACCCGCCTGGGTAGCGTGCCCTGCCGTATGCGGCAACGCCAAATTCAGTGACACCCCTACTAATACTATGGCCTGAACGCCGAGGTCTCGCAGCACCGGCAACAATTCGGTGTCCAGGGTGGGGAACAGGCCGTGGCGTCGCCCGAGAACGAGATCGCCGGGTGCGAGTAGTTCGTCGATCACCTTGGTAGCCGTCGCGCCAGGTTCCCACTCGGCGATGGCCGGCCCCAGCGCGCGCCAAAGACGAGCCGTCCCTGTCGGCCTGCCACCCGATGTTCCCTCGTACGTCGCATGAACTACGCGTATACCGCAGCCACGTGCCGCGTACAGCAACCGGCTCAGGTTCTGCACCAGTTCACCGGCATCGGCGGCCAGCCCCGGCAGGACGGCATCCGGTCCCAGCATGCCGTTTTGACATTCCACGCATACGACGGCCACGGTCCCAGCATCTTTGCCAGTGAGTGATGCGGGCACTTCAGGCTACTTCGGGCCGAAGCGCTGCGCACCGTCGAGGCGCAACACTTCACCGTTGACGTATCCGTTGGTGAGCAGGAACGCAGCAGCGTCGGCGAATTCGACCGGTGTGCCGAGCCGTTTCGGAAACGGAATGTTGGCGGCGAACTTAGCGATGGCCTCGTCGCCGACCGCCTCCATGATCGGCGTCTTCATCGTTCCTGGTGCGATCGTGTTGACCCTGATTCCCGCCGAACTGAGGTCACGCGCGGCCGCTATTGTTAGCCCGATGACGCCGGCTTTCGCTGCGGCATAGGCGCTCTGGCCGATCTGGCCTTCGTAGCCGGCAATCGAGGCAGTCAGCACTATCGCGCCACGCTCTGCGTTGGCCAGGGGTTCGGCGGCGGCGACCGACGCGGCGACGAGCCGTGCCACATTGTAGGTGCCGCCCAGGTAAAGGTCGATGGTCTTGGTGAAGATGCCAAAGTCGGCTGGTGTGCCGTCGCGTTGCACGATCCGTTGTCCGACCCCGAAGCCGCCGTGGGCGACTACTGCGTAGCGCAGCTGTCCGAGCTGATTGGCCTCCTCGATGGCACCCAGGATGCTGTCTTGGCTGGTGACGTCGGTGCTGACGAAAACCGCTCCGCTGCCCAACTCGTCGGCCAGTGCCTTCCCCTTGTCGGCATCGAGATCGGCGATGACCACTCCCAGACCGTCGGCGTGAAGCCGTCGCACCGTCGCCTCACCGAGGCCGCCCGCACCGCCGCTGACGATCGCCGCCGCGCCTTCAAATTGCCCTACCACCAGCAGTTCTCCCTTATCCGTTGCCGTTGCCGAGTTGGATGTCCGGGCGATACGGCGGAGCACCCTGGCGGCAATCTAATGCTTGGGCGTGGCGCTGAACCGCTGGCATCTTCCTACTGGCACCGATCAATCTGTGGCACAACACCTTCCAGGACGCCTGCCTAGTCGTCCGCGTCGGCCTCGCATGCGCTTGTTGACATCCTGGTTTCCGATGAGCGGGTGTCGTCGACTCCATCAATTCCCGGTTGGCAGGGTCAGCATCGACTGCCATGTCGGCTCCTTCGGCGCACTCTGCGCACGGTCGTGTTGGGTGTATAACTTCCCCCAGGACCGATGTATTTGGCCTGTGCAGGGTCGGATTGAAGGTCGGTGACGGGTGGCGGGGCAGGGCCCCTGCGGTGCTGGCGGGGGGCCGGATTTCGAGCAGTTACCGGCACGGTACTAGCTTCAAAGCGCGTACTTCAAGACGAAATGCGGTGCCGACATGCGGCCGACATGCGGTCGTCCGCCACAGGACATACGGGCTGGGCTAGCGGTCGATTGCAACGGGCTTATCAGCTTGACCATTAGCGCGAACTTCCAGTCCTTGCGTCGGCAGCATCAGTGATGCCTCTATTGACAAACTTCCGTCGGTCGGCCAATAACGAGCGGTTACGTCGTCTCATTGGCATTAGAAGTGCTGATGCGCATCATAAAGATTAGCTCTGTTCGCCGATCCTCGGCTTCGTCGCATCATTCAAGGTGAATTCGTCGCATTATTCACAGTGAAGCAGTCATCGGCAGGCAGAACGCCTTCGTACGGAACTGTGCGTACGCATAGCACTTGTCACGGGTGCGGCCGCGTCAGCAACGCACGCCAGCGCCTCATGGATAACATTCGTTACCGGTATGGTGGCTGTGGCGGATGGCCCGGATTACCCTCGAGGATCTCGGCCGGGGTGGTTCGCGGCCTTCCGTACCGACCGTGGCGCATTCCGCGCTGGCTTCCTCGCCGGCGTTGCAAGTGACTTGAAACTGACGCGCGCGGCCCAACTCGGTTCGCTGATCGCGACGTTGGTTCTCGAGACGTCGGGAACCAAGGAGTGGTAACTCAGTGTCACTGCGCTAGATCGCCTCGCTGAGATGTACGGCCACGACGCGACGAAGGACATCACGCATTTGCTTCACAAGTCGCTTGCCCGCGTGCCGTGACCGCGATCGATTCCTTCAGGGCGGCCATCAGAAGCCACAACGGTTCGCGCGTCACGGATCCAATGCCGAAGGCAGCAAGTACGCACTTGCGCTGGTTATAGCGCCGGCGACCGATTCCCATCTGACAGCCGTCGGACCCCACATCCGACTAGCGGCGCGGAAGACAGAGGAGATGATCGGTCCATTCTCGGTCGCCATAGGTGCTCAGAAATTTAGGCCCCGACTCCGGCACCACCACTCCCACCCTCACGAAGTAGCCGTCATCATCGCGAACGTAAGCCTTGCCCTTCAGGTCCTCGATGTAGGAGATGATCGTCTCTAGCGCACTGCAATCGCTGTAGCCCGTCGCGGGGTTTTGCCACCACAATTGTGTGATGTCCAGATCGGTCTCACCGCCTTCCATCCGGATGGCGGTGATCACAATCGGCATAGGCGTTGTCCCTTTCATCGTGCTGCAGGCGTCACTGAGTGGCTAACTCGTGATCGATGACCCAACTTTACAGACGCGGTCCGTCCGGGCAGCCGCCCGAACAGCCCCTCCATCGCGAGGCCGTGGCGCCGCCCCAAGCACGCCATCGGCATTGATTGTGATGAAGGCGTTCAGAGTGGTCATATGCTCCGCGCGCTCCAGCAGTGTGCTCACGTAGCGTTCAGCGGTGATGCGCCCGGCGCGAAATGCCACAATCGCATCCAGCGATGTCCATTCGCGCTGATCGTCTGCCAGCTGGCTATTGGATTTGCCGACCAGACTGGTCTCCATGACCGAATTCAAGGGCTCGCGAGCCTGGACGCCCCCCGCAGCTTACCGGCGTGGTTTTGTGACAATGTGGACCCGAGTGTTTAGCCACCCCCTCCATGACGACGATTTCCGGCGGATCAGGGGATAGTCTCTATTATCCGTCAAAAACGTGTGATACGCCAGGGTCGTCGTCAGCCGGCGCCGATAACGCCCAATACCGTTAACTCTCATCGAGTTGTTCTTCGGTGTATACGGCGTAAAGGGCTTCTTCGCGGCTCAAGGGACCTAAATGGATGGTGTGATCGTCGTGCCACAACCAACCCGGCGTGTGTGTGATCGTTCCATCGCTGTCCACCGCTCCAGCCATATGCGCCCCGGACGCATTGGATCTGGCGCTGACTCCATTGCGTGTCAGGGTCGATTGTGGGCTTCATATCAGACCCGTATGGCGTGCGTAAGCCGTCGCCGTAAACGCTGTCGCATCCCTCGCCAGGATCGGCGTTACGCACCGTGCAGGGGAATTGCAAGGCCGGCTTTGGTTTGGGCCGTGACGGTTGAAATCCGAATGTCAGCGTCGAGTAGGTCCAAGGGCATCAGCATGCGCCCTCGAATCCGGTGACCTTTTCGTGGCATCCGCTCGGCCCGTGGGCGTTCAGCGTGTGCTCACACTGCTTGTGCTCCTCACGCTCTGTTCCGCTCATGTCGTCCTCCGTAGGTTGGGCTGGGGCGCATCCCCGTTGTCGTTTAAGCCACGCGGCTGACTGCGTAGCCCCCATGCTTGCTGCTCCCTGTTACCTCTGTGACTGGATGCCGAATAACCGGGCGACCTGTCGGCACGGAAAACCCGGCGGGGGCGTTCGCGGCCAGTGCCGTCAAGGTCGGCATGAAAGAGATTAACGGCACCTAGCTCATCGCGTCGTTCGATCCCGTGTAACCGCGGCGCGGAATAAGGCCCCACACAACCGCTTCGAAGTCCCAAGGCATCGTGAACGCGTTGCCGAGAGTTTCCGTCTCTTCGCAAGAATGACGGTACGGGCCAGCGCAGGTCTATCCTTCTGATGTATGGATTGCGTGGATGTTGACGACATGCGTCGGCGCTGCAACGCGCACCATCGATGGATGCAGGACCACCCCCATGCCGTCACGTTTGGTCAGGCCTGGGCTGACCAGAATCTTGACGACTTATCCGCAGCCATGCGTTAGCTACTCTCGAGTACCCCAGCGAATCGCTCCCCGGATGCATTCTGTTGCAACCTGCCCGCATCAACATTGAGGCTGAGCAGCAGTTCGATGCTAAACCCGAGCTTCGCAAACTTCTCCGCGCCGCGGCCGTGCCAACCGTTCGGCGAACCCGGAAACGCCGATAATGCGTGCTTACGTCAGCTGTGCCACGCCTTTCGTATCGAGGGGCACCAATCGGACCTATGATCTGGATAGATGACGTTCGACATCGGAATTCCAATGACTGACGACGAACTGGATGCACTCCTGCAAGACCGTCTCAATCTGAGCCGGGCGGAAGTTGTCGCGGCACTAAAGATGCTTCCTGCCTACCGAACTCGGACAAGTTCCATCACAGCAGAAGAAGCCCGGTTGCTCGACGCCGCAGGGTTGGCCGACGATCCTGCGAGCTACTCCCAGGTCTCCATCGAAGCAGTCGCGACCATGGCGTGGCTGCTGGAGACCGCCTATACGGCAGACGAGGTCGCCTCAGGCCTCAGGGTCGCCTCAGGCCTCAGGGTCGACGCAGCGCGAATTGAGCAGCGCCGCCACGCGCGATCCTTATGGGCTGTCGACGAAAACGGCTCGTGGACATATCCAGCGATGCAGTTCGACGTCATCGACATCGGTCGACGCAGCGCTCTCAGAGTGGTCCGCCAGCTTGATCGGGTATTACGCGCTCTTCCAACTGATGTGCATCCGCTAGCTACTTCGACCTGAAAAAGTCGGGCGTGGCTGCGGGCCTGGATTGACGTTGAGCTGGGACAATGTCCTCGAACCCTTGGCGAGAAGGATTCGAGGACATTGTGTTTCGTACTGTAAATGATCAGCCGACGTTGTGGGATGCGATCCTGCCGCCCGAGTTGTTGGTGTTGCCGGTGGAGTTGGGTCGGGTGGATGACCTGCTGGATGATCCGGTCTTCTTCGCGCCGTTCGCGGCGTATTTCGATGCCCGGATCGGGCGGCCGTCGATTCCGATGGAGACCTATCTGCGGTTGATGTTTTTGAAGTTCCGCTACCGGCTGGGATTCGAGTCGTTGTGTCGGGAAGTGTCGGATTCGATTTCCTGGCAGCGGTTTTGCCGCATTCCATTCGGGACCCGGGTGCCGCACCCGACGACGTTGATGAAGATCACCACCCGCTGCGGCGAGCACGCGGTGACCGGGCTCAACGAGGCGCTACTGGCCAAAGCAGCCACCGCCAAACTGCTGCGCACCGACAAGGTCCGCGCCGACACCACCGTCATAGCGGCCGCGGTGTCCTATCCGACCGATTCAGGTCTGTTGGCCAAGGCGATCGGTGCGATGGCCCGCAGCGTGGCGGGGATCAAAGCTGCCGGCGGTGCACCCCGCACTGCGTCGCGGGACCGGCGGCGCTCGGCGGGGCGCCGCGCCCGCTCCATTGCCGCGAAGCTGAAGTTGCGCGGTGAGCAGCAGCGCGATGCGGCTCAGGCCGCGGTGCGCCGGATCACCGGCGAGTTGGCGGGGATTACCGAAGCGGCGATGCGCGAAGCCACCGTGGTGATTCGCAATGCTCGCCGTGCGCTGCGCACGGTGACCGGGCAGCGCACGGGCCGGCTGCACCGCGCGATCAACCGACTACAGACCGTCGTGGTGACCGCGGAACGCGTTGTGGCCCAGACCCGTAGCCGCCTGGCCGGGGTGATGCCCGACTCAGCGAGCCGGGTGGTCAGCCTGCACGATGTCGATGCCCGCCCGATCCGCAAGGGACGCCTGGGCAAGCCCGTCGAATTCGGCTACAAAGCCCAGATCGTCGACAACGCCGACGGGGTCATTGTCGATCACAACGTCGAGGTCGGAAACCCCGCAGATGCCCCACAGCTGGTCCCGGCGATCGCACGGATCACCGCCCGCACCGGACACACTCCACGAGCGGTCACCGCCGACCGCGGCTACGGCCAGGCATCGGTGGAACACGACCTGCACGACCTCGGCGTCCGCAGCGTGGCGATCCCACGAATGAGCAAACCCAGCGCGGCACGCCGCGAACTCGAGCACCGCCGCGCCTTCCGGGAGAAGGTGAAGTGGCGGACCGGATCCGAGGGTCGGATCAACCACGTCAAACGCAGCTACGGCTGGAACCGCACGGAACTCACCGGCATCAACGGAGCCCGAACCTGGTGCCGACACGGCGTCTTCGCCCACAACCTCGTCAAGATCGGCACCCTCGCCGCATAAATCACCACCGCCAGCGGCGCCTGCGACACCAATCGAACAAACTCGGCCACCCCAAAATACCCATCAAGGGTTTTTCAGGTCGAAGTAGCTATCACTGGGTTTCTGTCGACTCCCCGCCAGGAGCTGGTAATCAATGACCGGCCATGCGCGGTCCGGCACTAATTGAGCAGCGGCGCAGTCGGCGCGGTGTTGCACCTCATTGACCTCAGTGAGTGGGCCAGCAGGTACAGCATCTGTGGCATCACCGCTCACGCCAGATGCTTTCCGGTTCCGCATCATCGGATGAAATCGCAGATCTACTCACCCGATCGCTATGACAGTTTGAGTTGCGCAACTCGATGATGATGGGGTCTAGCGTGCGCTTGTTGGCTTCGTGAACTGCCTCGGCGACTTCAGCGATGCATCGGGTCAGCTCATCCACGTTCTCTCCCGTCACATTCGGTGATTGAGACGATCCGCGATGACTGGCGCCACTGCTCGGTGCGATCGGGGTCGGTCGGGTCGTCGTACCAGAGCAGTGAGGTGGATCCGACGCGTGGCCAGCGGTCGACGCGGGTGATCGCCATCGGTTGGTGGTCGAATGCGAACGCACCGGAGCGGCTCCGCAACCCTGGTAGTCGCGTGTAAGTCATGTGATCGAGGTTCCACATGTGTTCGCTGCTTTGGGTTTTCACGAGCCAGCTCCCGTTCATCTCGAGGGTCAGTGCGTCGACATCGCGAGGGCCGTGGACGACCGGTGGCCCCGGCCGACATGGCTGCACGGTGATCGACGCAACTGGCTGTGGTAGCGACATCGCGGCAGCCAGGTCTCTGGCGGTCGCGACCGCCTCGTCGCGTGTTGTGGCGATCAGTTCAAAGTGGAGCGATAGAAATCCTGTGGCAGGATCGTATCCCGCGTCGCCGTCCAGATCGTCTGTGGCATCAAACACTTGGTCGATTGTCATACCCGAGAATCCCCAAACTGCGGCGGCCATCCATTTCATGAGTCATGCCTGAAGCTGTTTATCGATATCACGCTCAACACGCTGGCTCCGATTTACGGACGCCTCTTTTGGTGTCTGCACGTCTGGGCTGAGCGCGGGTGCTGTTGCACGTGCGTGTTGGCCGGTGGTCGTTGCCCTGCCGTGGACTGTGGCGAGTGCAAGTTCATGGGCAGATCTGACCGTAAAGGTGAGCGCCTGTCGGCCGGCGATGGCGATGGACACACCACAGTCCTCATGCGCTTGCATAACTTGGCCGAAAACGGCTGCAAGCGAGGCGATATCAGGGCTGGCGAGTAAATCTATCGCTGTGGTGATGGTGACGGCTGCTTGGAGTGCACACGGCTGAAGCTGGATTTGAGGATGCAGGCTTTCTACGGGTACGCCGGCCAATAGGTCGAGTATGGGACTCGGCACTTGGCGGTATAGCGCCTGATAATGGTTATTCAAAAGTACCCATCGTGCAAGGGTTTTGATGTCGTTAAGAATCTGCCGTGGATGCGGTTGTGGTGATGTTCCGTACACGCCCAGTGGGGCCGGGCGTCCGGCCAGTAGTTCGAAAATTTGTTGTTGTGCAAGTGAAATCGCTGGGGCATCGCGAAGGTCTGGCGTGTCCGCGGTGCTCAGGTCAGCCGCACACAGCGACGAACTCCCTCTGGCAGCGGTCGGCCGGATTTGTGCGCAACGCCCGAGCGACGGCACGCGACGTCGGGGATGAGGTCGTCGCCGCTGCGGACCGGAACAATCCGGACAAAAGTCAGCTAGCAGACAGTGGTGATAAGTGCAGGCAAACGACCAGTTCAGCCGCCAGCGGCTCAGCCAGCGTCCCCCATTGGATGCCAGACATTGTGGACAGAACCGGGACGTCGGTCGGCGTTCCCATCCTGACAAGTTCCCTTGCAGCAGTCCATAATTTAGCCCAACAGTGGGCTCGCGCCGTGGACCCATTGCGATCGCGTGCACGACCGCGGCATCGACTCCGGTAACCGCGGAAATGCGCCTACAGCTCTCGGCATCCTGACTGATCAGCCCACTGTCGAGCAGCGCGCTAGGCGGTATCTCGCATCGACCCACAATGTCGGCGAACGGTACGTCGTGGCGAGTAGCAATGGCCTCCAGCCACGAACTAAATGCTTCCCCCTCGATGGGTTCGACGACGAATGGGAAGGTTCGAAGACCGACTGGCGCTTTGGCTGGCTCCGCGTTCCCCGCGCCGGTGGTGGGGCAATGAGCTAGCGCAGGTCGAGACGCCAAGCGGGCGTGATCATCTGTTCGGCGGGCAACACCGGGCACACGCATTCGATCAGCATATGTCGTGTCTTCACGACATAGATTCATGTCGTGAAGACAGTACAGACTTTTAGGTCGGAAAATGGTGACTTGTGTCGTGCCAAAACGACCGAGAATCAACGACCCGGACCGCGAACGATTGTTGGAGCACCGGCGTCAGCTGGTGGGCGCGCGTATCCGTGAACTGCGGTTGGCGCGTGACTTGAGTCAGGAGAGTTTGGCGCTGGAATCAGGCCTCAGTCGCGACCACGTCATCCAGATGGAGCACGGCCGGCGTGGCTTGATGGTCGAGCTGATCTACGACATCGCGGGGGTACTGGGCGTCGCCGCGAGCGAGCTCATTCCCGACGACGGCGCCCGCTAGTCAGATAGCAAACTTTTCGCGACGGCGCTTACCGAAGACGGCACCAAGGCGACGCTGAGCTGCCATACTACTGTCGGTGTCGTGAAGACACGACATCAGAAGTAGTATGCGAACTGATCCGGGAGTGGCTGCAAAAGAGTCGGCATTAGGGTGGCAAGCCGACCGCGTACGGTGCGCTGATGTCTCCGCGGTACAGACGGCACCTAGCGACGTCCCCTCTTGCCCTCCCGGATCCCAGACGTTTCAGGGTGTGCCCAGGGAGGGTCCGGCGACGAGTGTGAGGGGCGGGGCTGCGATGACGGGCTCGTCAATCCGTTGTTCGGCAAGATAGTGACGACCTAAGTCGTCGAGTTGCTGTTGGCGGTCCGGGGCGTCGTGGAGGCGGCGGCACGCGCTAGCGAAGCTCTCATGGTCACGAAACCAGGGTGCGCGCCGGATCGGCAGGCCGCTGAGGCGTTCGAACACCACGCACCTCACAAGGTCGAGGTCCGCGGTGTCGGCAACGATGTCGCCCTGTTGCCGCGACGGCGAGCCCAGTAGTGCTTCGTAGTTGAGTTCGCGGCGCCGCTGGTAGTCGACAACGATGGGGTTTGTCGCGATGTGGTCGGCGAGATGGGTCACTGCGAGTGCGATCTGGCTCCACGCATCATCGGATTGCAGGCGCCGGAGAATCTTCCAGATGGATGACGCGCTGCTGGCGATGCCGAGCAGTTTGGCGATCGAGGCGAGCGAGGCATCGGTTCCGACTAGAGCGACGGCGCACGCCAGTGCGGCGCGGACGGTGTCGTCGTCGGCTTTTGCCGGACACAGGAAGTCTGCCCACTGCGGCCACAGTCGGCTCGGCAGGGCGCGGGTCACTTTGGCCAGGGTGGCTTCCGGGCGCAAGAGGCGGTGTGGGCGCGTGGTAAAGACGCGGTAGCGCAGTTGATCGCTCGGGCTGAGCCGTTCGCTGATGCCGGCCAGCCGCAGGGCGGCCAGGGTCGGCGTGGTCGACGGGTTGTCGAACGCTGCGGCGATCGAGTCGGCGCGCACGACGACGGGTGGAGCTCCGTCGCTCATGGCTCGCCATGATTGTGCGGCGGAGGTGATGTCAGGGGAGTCGAGAATGCCGACGGCGGCGGTTAACGCCGACGCAGTGGCTTTGGCTCGAAACTGCGGGTCCCCGTAGGAGTTATGGGGCCGGAAAAGTTCAGGTGGGCTGGGGTACACGCGGTAGGTCAAGGCCTGATTACCGATCGCCCTTAAGTCGGCCAGCACAGCCGCAACCGGTGCTGACTGCTGACGATAGGCGCCGAAAGGCGTTGCGCGTTGGTCGATGACGGCGTTGATGGCGTGTTGTGCGTCGATCATGTCAGCGGTTGCCGGCGTCGCACCGTGGCTGGCGCCGGATAGGTCTGTGTTGCACGGGCGGCGTCGCCGGGCGTCACGGTGAGGTTGGCCGCAGACGCTGAGATCGGGGATCGCCGACGCCATCGGTATCGGCCGTTGCGGCGAGCGCTCACACTGCGGGCACACGTCGACCAGCACGCATCGGTGTGTCTCGCAGACAAAGGACCATCCCAACGACCACCGCAGCTGCCAGCGTCCCCCCAATTCGGCCAGACAGTACGGGCAATAGCGCCACGGATTGTCGCAGGCACGCAAGGCGCCCAGGTCTTTGCGATGCGGCCGGCGCCCGGTGGTGATGCCGAGCCCGTCGTACCGCGCCAGCGTCATATCGCGAAGCGCATGAGCCTCGAGGCCTGTCGCGGCGGCGAGGGCGTCGAGTTCACGCGGGTGCAGCCGGGCGGCCCACCGCAGATGTTTAGCGTCGCCGCGGTGCCGGTAGAGCCCGACGGCGGTCAGGATTTGTTGCCACGTGACGGTATTGCGGTGGGCCAGTGCACACAGCCATGAGGTGAGGCTCTCCCCTGGTATGGGCTCGACGCGGATCGGCAGACTGCGCATCATTTCCTGCGCGGCTTGCGCTGGCTGCTCCGCACTTCGGCGGCGGCTTGCTTGCGGGCCTTTTCTGAGGCGGCGTCGAGCTTAACCTCTTCGAGGAGTTCTTCGGTGAGTTCTTCGGCGCCGCTGCGGATGGCACGGGCGCATCCGCGGGTGATCAGTGTCATCAGTGAGCCGATATGGCCGGTGGAGCGTTCGAAAAGGTAGTCGAGCAACTCGTCGGCGAGCATGCCGCGCCCGTTGTTGGCCAGGACAAACCGATGTTCGATGGTCAGTAGCAGCTCCCGCCAGACCGCACGCTCGACCGCTGTACGCATCCGAAACCGCTCCATCGTCAACGCGGTCGTCCGCCGCCCGGTTTGGGCCAGGACTGCGGTGTTGAACGGTCTGCCTTCGGTCATGAATCCGGCTGTGGCGATGGGCTTCTGATCGGGCTCGCCGTGGGGTTTGCCGTCGGACATCAGTCCGCTGCCGGTCAGACCGACTCCGACGTAGACGAGCGTGACGGGGAAGGAGTTGGCGATGAATTTGAAGTGGTTGCTTACTTCAACGCTGTTCGTGGACGGGAACCGCAGAAAGTGCAGATCGTCAATGATGAGCAGTTTCACTTCACACGCCAACATGCAATCCAGCGCTCGATGCAGGTACTGGGCCGCGGTTCCCCGTTCTGAGCCGGGATGGGCCAGAAACGACAGCATTGAACGGTTAAAGTCGCGCAGGCTGGGGTTGCCAGTCAGGCCTACCCAGACCACGGGCCAGCGTTGGTTGCCGTCATCGGTGCGACTGCCGTAGGCGTTGATTTCTTGACGGTGAAACTGTTTTCCGAATTGCTGCATCGCCGTTGTCTTGCCCAGCCCGGGGAATGAGTCGACCGCGACCGCGCCCTTAGCCCTGTCTCCATCCTGGACGTTGCTGTCGACGATGGCCCACAGATCGTCGTGCAGTGTCCGGTATTGCGGGGTCTGGAACGGGCCGAGGTTGGCATGCCAGTCGCGCCGTTTGGCGTTGTAGGCGTCGAGAGCGGCGTCGGATAGTGCACTGATTTCTTTGCGGGACAGAATATCTGGCTTGGTGCGCGGCTTAGCGTTGACGAACTTTGCCCAGTCCTCCTTGCGGGTCAGGCTGATGTTGTGCAACGCGCTGCGGCGACGGTCTTCCGTGGTAGTCATGATTCCTCGTTTCGTAGAATTTCTGTAATACGTTGTGCACGAACGTTATTAATAGGCATAGGCGTTATGCGTCCTCCCATGAATTGCCGTAGTAGTCCTCGCTGTCACGGCCGTAGTCGGCGTCGAGTTCCTCGTCGATGTCGTCGTCGCCGACCGCTGCGGCATCGCCGTCGTCTGCGGCATCGTTGATGTCTGTGTCGTCGACCGTGTCGTCGGTGGGCGGCGAGACCGCGGCGACCGAGGGCAGCTGGGTGACCTGTTCGGCATCGCTGAGCTGCGTCTTGCCCGACAGTTGAGCGTCTTGTCGAGCCAGCCGCAGCGCCAGTCGACGCTCGGTGGCACTGGATTTCGCGGTGACCTGCCAACGGGCCAGCAGCTCATCCAGGACCAGCAGGTCATCGACAAACTCGTAGATGCGTGCGGCTTTGCGGCGCATGTGTCTGAGCGCTTCGTCGCTCAGCGGCGCCGCGAGCGCTTTGGCGTGTTCCCATTCCAGGGTGTGCCAGCTGCGATCCTCGGGATCGCGGATGTAGACGTAGCGGATGTCGTCAGGGTCGATGTAGACGGGCCACTTGTTGCGGAACCGGCCGCTATAGGGGCTGTGCAGCTGGCTCAGTTTCGTCAGGATGGCGCCGCTGTAGCGGCGCCTGCCGACCTCGACGCCGTAGTGCTGGATGGTGCGCGGCACGACCTTCAGGAACTCGTACGCCAGATCGGGGTCGCTGGGCACCTCGACGTAGCCACTGCGGGCCAGGCCGTGCTCGTACATCATGGCCGGCGAAATCTGCGCCGACGGCAAAGTCGGCTCCACGAGTCCGTCGTGCGGCCGGTGGTGGTACACGGTCGCGATCCACTCGCCGAGGATGTCGTCGAGTTCGTCGAGGTAGTAGAAGGCGTGCGATTCGGCGTTGAGTCCGCGCGAGTACAGGTCTGGGCCCTTGTAGCCCGGCAGATACTGCAGCAGACTTTCGCGCAGTGTTCGGAAGAATCGCTCGACGGGCGCTTTGTCGGTGGGTTGTCGTACCCGCGCCGGTTGGATGGTGATGCCGAGACGCGCGCACACACTGGTGAGATGCTCGGAGACATAAATCTTGCCGTGATCGACCACGATGGTTTCCGGTACGGTCGCCGGCCCACCGGCGCAATCGCCCTGCCGCTCGATCGCCTCGTGATCGATCAGGACGCACCGCGGAATGCCGTGCTCGGGCCACACCGCGTAGTCGGGCCAGCTCTTCCCGGCCGGCCTCGGCCGGTAGCACCTGTAAAGGACCGTGGCGGCATCAACCGCTTTGGTCGACACCGGTGTGAGACAGAAGGCAATCACGCACCGGGAGTAGGCATCGAGTGCAACCGTCAGCTCCACATTGACCCACCGCAGTGTGGCCGGATCCATGGCATAGACGTCGAGGCGAGTGGTATCGAGGTAGACATACTCGCCTGGGCGCGTAGCCACGAGCCGGCCGTAGGGCTGGTTGGCCCGCCCGGCGATATCGCGATTGCGTTTGGTGCTCAACGGATACAGCGGGATCTTGGTGTTCAGCTTCGTGAACGCCCGGTAGGCGGTCGACTTGGGCGGGATCGGCACCACACCGGGCCCGTAGCGCTCCTCGCATTGACGAAACGCTGCGCGTATCAACGCCGATCGCGTGGGCCGGGATTGATCGACCGCCGCGGTCATCGCCGACATCAATTCCGCGAGCCACCGCTCGTCGACGTCCATTTGTGGAACGAACCGAGAACTGGCCAGACCTGCCTCGCCGAACCGTTGGTAGTCCGCGCCCCACCGTTCGACGGTGCGACGGGTCAGACCCAGTTCGGCGGCCTTGGCTTCGTAGCGATCACGTAACGGCAATCTCGGATTAAACTGCGGGCGCGGTTCGTCAAGTTGCTTCAATTCTTCACTGCCCGAACGGAATCCAGTTAGGACCTCACGTACATGGGTGGCCCGCTCTCGGACCGCGTGCCGTTCGGCCTCCGATAACTGTGCCAAGAGCAGCGCCGCGGTCTCGGCTTCCTCGTCGATCCAGTTCGTGTCCTCGAGCGAGGGAATGACCCGCGATCGTGTCTCGTCGAGGAGCATTTTGAGCGACAGGAGGTGCGTGTATCCCCCACCGACGGCGACAACCTCCACACCGTAGGCGGTCGGCGTCATCTTTTCTACGGTGAGAATTTGCCCGTCGTAGATGAACCGGGTACCGACTCCGACCTTGACGTGACCAGAACTCATGACTGCACTCCTTTGTTCAGAATTGTTGATTGACAGAGCGTTTGGGATAGATCGATACGAACCTCTTGGTTCCACAGCATGTGCAGCAGCGCCGCCCGCACTCGCGGGGCAGGGCCATCGATGAGATGCTGCGCTTCGCCGAACGTCAGGCCGACCAGGTTGTGCGATCGGAGGTCGCCCAGCTGTAGGGGTGAGACGCTCTCGGGCCTACGAAATCCGGCGAAGAATCGAACATTGGCCAGCAGAACAGGATCCGGCTCGCTGTATACCTCAAAGGTCCATCCGGCCGACTCGACCACGTCACGGACCCACCGGAATGTCGCGGCCACCTTCGGGTGGTCGAGCTTCATCTTCGGTTTGACCGCGACAACCGTGAGGCCAGAATCACTGAGCAACAGATAATCTGGGATGTGGGTGCACAAATCACGGCCTATGCGCGTGCAGAGTTGAAACGGCTGCGAGATGCAGCGATTCACCTCGGTCGCAAAGTCAGCGAACAGCGCGCGCGTACCTTCCAGGCGCGATTCGTAGCCGACATGGCGTCGCTCCGTGGCGGAGTAGTACAGCCCGGAATAGTGCCGTTGTCCCCGGTATGACCGAAACGCCCGATACGGATCGGCTGATCCGAGAGCATCTTCGGTCGCACAATCGAGCGGCATCGCGTCCTGCTCTTCACCGCGCCGAACGCGGACCAGTGTTTGACCGCTTTCCAGTGATCTGACGTCGGACGTGGCCATCACTACTGACCCGCCGTCAATAGCGCAGCGTGGGATCGATGAGGTGCAGTGCCGGCGTGACAAAAGCCTTGCGTCGGCATGCCGTTGTGCGTAACCAGGCCGGCACACGAACAACTTTGGGTGTTGACAACAACACCCGCGCAGGGTGAAATACACATGTCCCCTCCGAGGGATATATAAGAGAGTCGCGAAAACTCTTTGAAGCTGGAAGCCGGGACCCAATCCCGGCTTTCAGTGTTTCTGGACGCGCGTCGGCCTAGAGATCAGACACGCTGAAGATATGCTTAACGCCTTGGACATCAACCCCTTTCAAGATTGAGTCATGACTCGATGTGAAACGGTACGTCGGCTGCGTATTGCGCTCGCGGCGTCACTCGTCCCATTCAGCAGTCAAGTCTCAACCATCACTTGAGACAACCACTCAAGTGTGCATACCACTTGCCAGATCGTCAATAGCGTTGTGCCTCAACCGTTTTTCTGTTTCCCTCAGCTGGTAAGTTATGAAATGCAGAGTGCCGTACGCTTTTGCGGGCACGCCTAGATAGCATGGATCGAAAAATGTTGCTTGATAATAGATTTGGATGGATTCAATACGAAACCTGGTTTCGTAAACGCGTCTTCAACTAAGCCCATGGGCGCCAAGCCGTCTAGCGATTCTGCTGTCGATGCCACCAGCAGACGCTTGCCTGGCGACTCCGCCGACAGCCGGAATCGGCCGGCGGTTCAGCAAACGATTAAGCCCCCGGGAGCCGACGCCATAGCCGATGACCGCGGCGCTCCCGCAGCTTGGCCGGTACCCATAGACCCGGTGCCGTACCGGGTGGCGGCAGAAATCTGTTGACCAATACACACGGTGGTGCGATTATGGGCGGCTGCCCTAAACCGGACCAAACCCGCCCACGATGACACTTACAGACAACGACGCGACTGGCCCGCTCACCGACCCCCTTGATAGTCGGGCCGTGGAGCGTCAACCGATCACCGACGTCAACGCCTGGCTCGACGACCTGGACATCGACGTACGGCCCACCCTGCGCGCCCTGGGCGAGCTACTGGTCGGCGTCGGCGACCGCGACCGCGGCGAAACCGACGACCGATTCACCATCCGCTGCCTGGGCGCCAGCGACCACCGACTGCTCCTCGCCGAAGAACGGCCCCTGAACCCCGTGTCGCGTCTGACGGTCGCGCTAGCCCTTGCGGAATGGATCGCCCAACACGCACAAGAGTGCCGCATCGGGCCAGGCGAACTCAATCGCCCGCCGAAATGGACCCAAACCGACGTCGGCGGCCAGTCCTACCGCCACCCGCTGTGCCTTCGCGTGTTTTTCCCGGCAGGAACCGTTCTTCCTGACGTCGGGTGCGTGATCGGGATCGAGGCTCGCGAGAGCATCATGTACAGCCCCGAGATATCCGCATACGTCACCGCGGACCACCAGGTCCAGGCGCGTGAAGTGCTGGACCGGCTCGCCGAACGCGCCAACGCTCTCAACCCCTACCGCGGGCAGGCAGTACGCGCCACTGACAACCAAGGGCTCACCCTGTCGATCTTCGACCTGCCAGTTACCGCTACCCGGGACATGATCATCGCCCCCGACTCTGTTTGGGCTGAAATGGATCTCGGCGTCCCCGCCGTACGCGACCGCCACGCCATGCTCAACACCCACGGCCTGGGCGCGCGCCGCGGCGTGCTCCTGTGCGGCCCACCCGGCACAGGTAAATCCGCCATCAGTGCAGTCTTGGCCCGCGAACTAGTCGGGCAGTTCACCGTCATCTACGTCGAAGCCAAAGCCGGCGCCCAGTTGTTGACTGCTGTCGTCGACGAGGCCCAACGCGTCGGCGGACCTGTCCTTCTCGTACTAGAAGATGTCGATCTGTGGTGCAGCGACCGCAAGACCGACGGCCGTGGGCTTTCAGAGCTGTTGCAAGCCATGGATATCCGACCCGAGGCGCGCATCCTCACCCTGGCGTCCACCAACGACGCCGCAACTCTCGACAAGGCCGCCGTACGCACTGGCAGGTTCGACTCGATCATCGAAGTCGGCTACCCCACCACCGCCGACGCCGCGCGAATCCTCGCTGCTTTGATCCGCGGCATTCCCGGCAGTCAGAATGTCGACAGCACGACGGTCATCGCCGCCCTGCCTGAGAAATCAAGCGGTAGCGACATCCGCGAAATCGTCAGGCGCGCAATACTGGCAAACGACGGGCACGTCAGCACCGCAACACTACTTGCAGAGATCGGCACCGGACGCTACCGCGCCGAACCGCCAGCAGGGATGTACCTATAGCTGATAAATCGGCAATCCGTTTTAAGGGCTACGCAGACGCGCACCTCGTGCTACTCATCGTCGTTGGGTTCGTACTCCACAAACAATGCATCAATGTCTCCGGTCCGTTCGGCACGCTCGAATCTGTCGATGTGATCGGATCGGTATTCCGTCATGTGTGAGGGGACGTCGGTCCCCGACAGCAGGGCTCTCATTGCCTCGTTGAGACATTGGTGGCCGAGGTTGAAAGCGAATACCGCGACAGATTCACATGCGGTCTCGGAGATGGGGCCTCCATGAATCGCCGAATTCCGTAGGCGTTTCAGCCGGGCGAGCTGCCGGTCGAATCGACGGCATTGCTCGTTAAGGCGTGCGATCATTCCGGTTGGTGTCGCAAGCGCGCCCTCGACTTCACCGAGTCCGCGCGCGAGAAAATGATCGGCATAGATGCCGCGCAGGGCTGGGATCTCGTCGGCTGCGGTTCGGACATCAAAATACTCGTGCGCGCCGAATCGTCGCTCGAGCCGTCGGCGGATTTCGAAAAGCGCCTGTTGCGGTGCCCGAGGTGCATCTGGGCGACGATCTGGCCTGTGATCGATTGCGGCCCTGGCAAAGTAATGTATGAATTCAACCACTCGTACTCGTGCCTGGGCCTTCTTGAAGTAGTCAGAAACGAAGTCGGCCCAATTCTTGACGCCACCGGTAGTCCAGGCGTTCACATGCTCGATAGCCCGTACCGACGCCATCACGATGGCCTGGGGGCTCTCATCGTTCGCCACCTGAAGGGTTTTGCTCATGCCGATTGCGTCCCGCAGATCATGTATCGAGCGTGCATCGAGCATCTGATTCGACTGCGACATCCTGCTGACATCTCGCATCAACCGATCGTTCTGCGCGTAATAAGGATCAGGTACGTCTTCCTTTGGCCCCCAGGAGAATAGCGATCGCCGCTGGCCATCGACATACAGCAGTGACCCGTTCAGCAGCTTCCACGTGTCTTTCTCGGGATGGTTCACTGCCTTGAGGGCTTCTACCAATGCAATGGCCTTCGCCTCGGCGGTGTGGACCTCAATGCCTGGCAGCACGACGCGGGCGTACGCCATGTGCCAATCGTCTTCCCACTCCACCTCGCCCTCGGCCAAAATGGGTGCGAGTTGTGACGGAGGAGGAAACAGAACTTCTTCGGGCACAACGTTGAAGAACTCGCGTGCATGCTCGGGGTGCCGAACCGAGCCACTCAGGTAAGAAGCGTTGTAGAAGGTCACCTGTCCGTGAGTAACGTCAGAGTCGCGTAGGAAGGCGGGTGCTAGCCGCAGCCAAACTATGCAGTCGCCTCGATACGGCGCGCGGGTCAGTATTTGCTCGCAAAGCTGTAGCCTCCGCCAGGTCGGCTGCCCACTGGGCTCCCAACTCGGCGGGAAGGCAGGTTGGTGTTCGACGCCAGCAGCTCTATCCAGTTCCTCTTGGACGGCATCGGCGACATCGGTAAGAACCGAATTGATGCTGGCGAACGTGCCGAATGGGCCGACTGCATCAAGGTTGCGGACCTGCGCGACGGCGAACAGGGTGTCGCGCAGGAACGAGATCTCTTCCACTGAGCGATTCGGCTTCTCAACAGATTTCACGAGATCGCGCCAGGCGGCAATAATTGCGGCCTCGGTTGCCAACTCAGACTCGAGCTGCTCGAGATGCACGAGAACATCAGCGCGGACTGCTGCATCGATCCCATAAGAGATCGTTCCATCCGCGGCCGTCGTTGATGAGAACAGCATCTGAAGCAGCGAATCAACCTGTGAAGCAAGCGATGTGACTACCGCGGCCAGTTTCGGCCCGGTGAATGACATACTGTCGCGGAAATCGCCTATCACCTGCATCCAGTCGTCATATTGAACAGACAGGAACTTACGCCGGTCAACCACCCAGTCTTTGAGATCAGCAGTCGCCGCCGGCAGAGTCATCACGGCGCCACTACTTGTGATCGGCTCCTTGAACTGCAGCTGCATGCTCAATTCCTCTACGAGGCTCTCGTGCTGACGGATGAGCACCATTACTCCTTAACTCCGTCAGGCCAACCCTTGAGCGCGAACGAGGCTGAGCACGCGATCAACACCATGGCCGCCGCTTAACCACTCCAGGACGGTACGTGCGGCTCCGTCCACTAAGCCTCGATCCACGGACTGATCTGATGTGTGCGAGTGTCGAAATGAGGAAAGTGCCCTCTGAGCTGGGATGATTGATGTTCTGAGGCATTAATCGGTCCAGTTGAGAAAGGGCACTTCCGG
>Ga0209012_1000781_pt1 | contig 39156 bp, 28 predicted proteins | sample RS3BMetagenome_FD_184735 | JGI IMG/M metagenome (GOLD analysis project Ga0209012, IMG submission 184735) | Ferric oxide microbial mat and aquatic microbial communities from Rainbow Spring, Yellowstone National Park, USA - RS3B (SPAdes) (version 3) ...
ACCACCAGTTGCGCGCCTGATGAATGGTAACACCGAATCGAAGCCCCATATTACGCGCCTGCGCTGCCCATGTGCCGATCACATCCCGGTGCGGGCCGATGTTCTGGGCGTTCCATTGATGATGCTTAGAATTCCAAGTGTCGAAGCCATCATGATGGTTGGCCAAGGCGAGAAAATATTGGGCACCGGCGGCCTTGTATTCGGCCATGCGATGTTCCGGTTCCCAATTCAACAGCGTCCACTGTGCGCAGAGGTCTTTGTAACCAAATCGGCATTGCGGACCGTAATGAGCGAGTTGATATTCATACTGTCCGTTCCCTTCAATGTACATGTTACGGGCATACCAGTCGCCATCTTCCGGCACACATTGCGGCGACCAATGGTTCCAGATGCCAAACTTGGCATCGCGGTACCATTCGGGGCAGTCGTAATTCAAAAGCGAATCCCACGTGGGATTGAAAGGGCCATCTCCGTAAAGATGGGGATACGGTGAAACCATCGGCACACCATCATGCGATCCACCGGGAATGGGTAGATTTGGCGGATTGCCCCAGCCGGTTGGACGCCAATGATCAGGATTAAGCTTTTCCGGCTTTATCGTCTTACTATCTGTGAGGGCGTAAAAGACGCGGTCTTCGGCGGGTGTAGCGCAAAATGCGGCGAACTTGCGCGAAGTATCTAAGAATCCTTTAGGTACAACTTTTTCAATCTCTGCGATCAGCTGACGCCGTTTGGCTTCATAATCGCCCTTACTGCCGGTCATTTCACCAGCGGCATCAACCGCAGATACCTTTGGCAGTGCGGCCGTCGCCGCAGCGGCTGCAGCCGCAGATATCTGCAAAAATTTTCGTCTATCCATTACTCACCTCAGAAGCAAGGAAAACTCACCCGTCCTGGTGATTACACCAGATCCCGCGATGCTGCAAGCGACGCGCCTGCGACACGGGAACAGTTCGACAGTGAAGAGTTTTCAGTCACGCCAGAAACATGTGTCTTATTTTTGAGCCATCTGCGCAACTAAGGCACACCACGGAATTTTGTGGCCTGATGGACTAATCCTTTAACCACCGTAACGTGCAGATTCATCGGAAATTTTCAAAAATGCATCCACGATCAAAGTGCTCCGCAACCGAATCACCAACATTAACAGTACAATCGGATCTGCGTCTGCTGCATCGTTACTTTGTTATGGTGGAGATTGTGTTACATTTTGAAGAGGCCTGCTCGTTATGCGATACATGTTGATTATGATGTTGGCATCAATTTTTGGACTGCTGGCGGCTCCGTACCGGCATGCGGACGCCCGACCCTTGCGAGACTCTTCATCGCTTAGTACTTCGCTCGGGCAGTTGCCGATGGAACGTCCTGGGACCTCGATGCACGCGGGCAGTTGGGATCGCATGGGCCATAATCTTGACTTCCGCACCATTGCCCCAAGGCACACGCTGGTACTGTTAAATTACAAGGGAGCGGGGGTTATTCGGCAGTTCTGGACCACCTTTCCCGGAAGTATTACCGCCCGATGTCAACTGATACTTCGGATGTACTGGGACGGTGAGAAGCATCCAAGCGTCCGGGTCCCATTGGGGGCGTTTTTCGGTGTGGGATTTGGGCGACAGGTGGACTACCAATCTGCCGCCTTGGAAGAAACCAGCGGTGGATACAACTGCTGGTGGCCCATGCCGTTCCACAAATCGGCCCATTGGACCATCACCAATATGAGCAAGAAGACGACTCACGGCTTCTACTGGAATATTGATTTCGATGCGTATCACCACTTACCACCCCACATGTTGGAATTTCACGCTCTCTGGCGGCAGGAAAGCCCAGTACTTGCCGGGCACAATTATGTCATCCTCAGCACCACGGGACGCGGCCAGTATGTGGGCACCGCCCTATTCATGCAGGCGGCGCGAAACAGATCGCTTGGCTTTCTGGAGGGCAATGAGATGGTATATATCGATGACAAGACCACCGGGCGGCAGCTATATCAGGGTATCGGTCCGCCAAAGCCTGGCATGATCATGCTGCGTATCGAAGGCACCGGTACCGAAGACTACTTCCTCAGTGGATGGTATTTCGACAAGGGCCCGTATTCAGCGCCGTACCATGGCTGCCTGATCAAGCAAAGAGGCCGAGTAAGTGCATACCGATGGCACATTCAGGATCCGATCCTTTTCAAAAAATCCATTCTGATGAGCATTCAGGTAGGTGCGGAAGATAACTTCCCGGCAGATTATTCGTCGGTGGCCTACTGGTACCAAACGCAGCCGCATCCTGTTTACCCGCCGCTTCCAGACGCTGCCGCACTGCTGCCGCACCCTCGACCGCCAATTTTTGTTATTCCTGATGCGATCCCGGGTGTAAGTCTTATCCGCGGCGCAAAACCCAGCACCGGCAGGGTCGTCAATCAGAACATGCAAGGTTTCGGCACCGCCTGGAGCGGGGGCAGCCAGCTCTGGTGGACCGGTGCCTCGCGAGGCTCTGAATTGGTACTGCGAGTACCCGCTGTAAAAGAGGGAAAGTACCGCCTTATTGGATATTTCACTAAAGCTCGCGACTATGGTACGTTTCAACTTTACCATCGTGGCAAGGCGTTTGGGCCTGAAATAAATTGCTATTCTCCGAATGTGGTTGCCACCGGCGCAGTCAGTTTTGGCGTTCTTGCGCTACACCCAGGAGCCAATAAAATAACCGTACGCATGGTCGGCAAGAGCAGAAAATCTATCGATTATTTTTTTGGACTTAATGCTTTTGTATTACGTGCGGTGCATTGATCATCTGATTGACCAAACCACCGGCAAGCACCGGCCAGCCTGCCATGGCGCAGGTGCACCCAAGCGTTGACTCTGCCTGCAGCCAGTTCCAATCAACACGCCAGCGCGACGGTTGAGTAAGTCATGACTGTGTTAATTCGATTGTGCGTCCGGCAGAGGTCTATTCCAATGCGCCTCGAGGCTTTCTTCCGCCACGCGACGTGAAAGGATGGGTGTACTTGAGGTGCGATGGCTGGATGCCGCCGCTGGTTGCGACGCTACTTCTGCAGGTGGACTGCGCGATGCCAGCACCACCTGCCCTTCATTATCCGACACTTTTGGAAGGCCGGGCGGGTGGCACCCCGGTGGCAATGGAACATCCAGTGGAATGGGATGTTTGTGATTGATCATAATGATTGGAAGACCGATATGCACCAGTGTGAAGAGGTGTACGGCGTCCCAATTGGTCATGCGAAAACAACCATGCGACCCAGTCAGGCCGATAAATTGCGGCAGTGGATTGCCGTGCATCCCCACATTTTTGAGATTGAGCCCCATCCATACCACCCCCACCGGATTGCGCGGTCCGGGCGGAACAACCAGAGGGTGATGGATGTCGTGCACGGTTGGCCACGATGCTGGAAGAAATGTATAGTTGGGATTCAGGGCAAAATCTTTGACATAGGCATCCGTGGTGGGTAAATCAGACTTTAGCGCCGCAACTGAACAATGAAACAGGCCAAATTGCTGATTTTTGTCATTGAACAGCCGCATGATGCGCTTTTGCAGATCAATCTCAATATAGGCCAGGTGGTGATAAGGAAAAAAGGCTCGATCTTTTCTGATGGTAGAGCTTAGCGCACCGGGCAAACCGAAATCGTTGGGCCCCGGAAACGGGCTGATGTCAGGAACATTAATTTTCTGCCCCAGTACGACGGCACGGAGATTCACACCCGGATTAAGGGTTTCAATGAGTGCGCGCGTGCAATGAAATTTTTCTGCCAGACAATCCAGCGTGGAACTGTAAGGCATACGCTTAGCCGCCGCCATGGCCCGCCAATGAATGGGCATATTGCCGACAGCCTGCAAATCTTGACGCGATACGGTGTAGGTAACGATAGCATGAGCGGGATCGACACCCAGAGCCTTATAAACAATATCAGCGCCCTTTTTTGAAAAAGGGTTCAGACCAGGAAGCTTATACCGCGCATACTGGCGCAGAGCCATTCTTGACCATGGCCCGAATATGCCATCGAGAATTCCGGGGGAGAAATTATGGTTGGCCAACGCAATCTGCCAAGCCAAATTTATTCTTCGCTGGGCACTTATTGCCGGCTTAACAAGTGGAGGAACGGACGCGCCCCGGCGATCTGCATGGACGCCGGTCGGTGGGACAAATTCTGAACCGCCATGAACCTCCTGTGCGACAGCGCCGTGGTTGGCCGCCAGGATTAAAGCGACGCACAAGCACCAAACAAGTATTCCATACTTCATTTTCGCCTCAATGCCGCTCCGCAGCATTTCAGTTTCTTTACGCCCACAAAAGCTGAATGTTCAATTCAACTGCTTCACCATGTAACGCATATGTTTACCTCTGATTGCCATGTCTGCTTACCTGCCGCGTACTGATCATTCCAGTGAGTCTGCACCGCTCGCTTCCGCTCTGGCCGATTCGTCGGAATGCGCAACTTCAATGGACGTCCCCGATTTTTGTCCCGACAAGCCGCCGCTGCTGCGTATCGCCTGCGCCTGGTCCAGTGGCGTCGGCAAATCCGGGTGCATTTTTCGCCATACTTCGTCACGATCAATTGTGACATCGCGAGGCGCTTCAATTGCCAGGCGTACACTGCTGCGCGTCCACTTCACAATCTTAACTTCGATGGTGCCGTTGATGATGATGCTCTGTCCTTCACCGCGACTTAAAGCCAGCATAGCAGAATCTCCTCCGTATGTTTTGGGGATGGAACCAGCGGCGGGCACACTCATTGACTAGACCGATTGACCCCGGCGTCCATCCATGAACGACAACCGTCCGTTAAGCACCCTCATTATACGCGCGGCGGCGGCTAATGGCATCTGTATTTCAGTTTTAGCAAAATCTTGTATGGTTGGGCGATCATCAGCGGATACGGTCGAAATAAGAGGCGGTGTAGGTTTGTCGGCGGGCGCGCAGAGCGAACGCGATTTCTTTGGCAGCACCACGAACGGCATTGAAGTTACCCCTGATTCGACTCGGACCCAGCGCATCCTTGAAGTAGCCGCTTTCGCCGGTCAGCCGTAAATCCCCGTCCACGATGGCCGCATGCATGACCCTGGCACCGCGCGAATTAAAGAGGCGAACGAAACCCGCCCCTTGATACATACCGATACCCCCCGGGGTAATAACGATGTAACGAATCGTGGCATTTATGGCACTGGATAAGATCGGCGTGATACCTGGTACTGGCCGCCAGAAAACATTGATGATGGCAATTTGCGTAACAGCGGGCTGCCCTTTACCGGCTGCGTGGTGCACAGTCTGCAGATAAAAGTGATAGGTGTGATCGCGCGTGACGCGATAAAAGCCTTCGTTGAACTGAGGTTCCAACGCCATCCGTTCACTGCGGACCGGAGTCAGCGTAAGCGGTCCAAATGATTTACAGCCCGCGCACAGCAGAATGCCGCCAAGGCACACCGCCAACGCACACCACCGCCCGCCTGACCAGCATGCTGATGAACATTTCAGCGAGCGGCTCCAAGTGCGGCCCCAAAATGTGTCATGACTGCGGCGAATAGCACACCACCATCAATTAACTAAACCCGTAAATCATGCCGTTACCGCCGACCTGTTGCTTGCGCAGGCTTCCGCCCTGAGGTTAGACGGAATTCACCGACCGCCCCACGCGCCGCTTGCGATTAAGCATCTGACGGCCCTTTTTCGACTTCATTCGGGCACGAAAACCAATTTTTCTGGCCCGTTTCTTGTTGCTGACCTTATGCGGATAATGCACGGTGAAAACTCCAGTGATTAAACCATCCAACCGCCGCGGCTGACAGGCGATCACCCATGTATATTTACCAAGATGGACCGATACGACCGATTGCCCTGGGCATCAGTCACTCGAACCACTATCCGGTGCGCTCCAGCCGAGAGCGCACGGGTTTCCGCGGAGAACGCCTCCAGCGGCGAATCTATTATGCTATTCGATCCTGCCGCTGGCTGCCAATGGTCACTGGAATCCACCTCGATGGCGACCTGTTTGACCGCCACCAGATGGCTGTGCGCAATACCGGTGATCGTTACACGCCCCCCTGCCGCAATTGATGCCTTCAGGTTGGTTATATATGGGTTGGTATTTACAACGGTAAACCAGTTGGTTTTTCGAGCCGTAGCCAGAGCCGTCGAACGCGGGTTCGATGGGGCGTCGCTGGCCACGACCTTGATCCGATACTGACCATCCGGTAAACCCGCCGTAGCGAACTGGTAAGTGTTGTCCGTCAGGTGCCGAGCAATTCGGATCCAAACCGGAATACCCCTCTGGCGGTAATACAGTGAGTAGGCCAAAGTGTCGCCATTCGGGTCATTGGCAACCCAGTTAACAGTCACCAAATGTTTGCCATCGATCAAAGGAGATACCGTGATTGAACTGACGTTGGGAGCAACGTTGATCTGCTGATACCCAATCTTGACCGACTGCACCACCGGCGATGGCTGATGCGGCTTGGTTTTTAGCAGCAGCCGGAACTGAAGGTATTTAGCCGGCGGACTCGAGATCGACTGATAAGAGTTGGCGGGGATCGGTGCGGACCAGCGGCTCCAGAATTTGGCAAATTTATCAGCGGACTTTACATTCCCCGACCGCGTTTCAATCGCGACGCTATCGCCGTGTGGAACGACGGCAGTAACGTGCGGCACGCCCCAGTTGGCGGGCAGTTTGGCATTCAAAACCGGACTTATGTATGAACCGCGATTATTTTGGCCCGGCCCCACCTGGTAGATCTGTCCCTGATTGGCGGTACCCAGAATCAGTTCGCCATTGACGGCCCTCGCCATGGCAAGAATGTCATGATCTTTGAAATGCTGCAGCAGTGTCTGCGTCTGCGAATCGGGATCATACGATATCAGACGTCCGTTGGGACCGGTACCCAGTATCAGCGTGCCATGTTGATAAACCATTGCAAGGATCATGTCCGGCTCAGCCAGCACGGGCACCACGCGGCCGCTGCGGTCGATAGCATAGACGGCATTAAGCTTTTTCGATCCTCCCGTGCCCGGATAAGGCTGGGCTTCGGTCGCTGCCGTCATCATCGGCATGGGGATATGCCCCATATGCAATGGTGCAGCCTTTTTGCCAGGTTTTCCGCCGCCCATGTGCAGCGATGGGACGGACGCCGGCATGCCATCGGGTTTGGCCTGTGTCTTGAAAAATCCACCGCTGCTTTTGGCCAAGTTTGGAGATGCGGTGGCGGCGTAAATGGTTCCACGACGGCCGATTGCCAGCGACGATATTTCTGCATGCCCGGCCGACATGAGCACAAATGACCGACCGGAAACAGGGTCGATCTTAAGTACCAACCCGGCACCATCAGTGCCTGCAACGAGGTGTTTATCATTGCGGGTAAAAGCCAGCGCCATGATGTTGTGCACTGGAATGCTTGCAAGCAGATGTGATTTGTGATGGGGCGTCAGCTTCCATATTTCGCCGTGTGGCCCGGTTGCCAGATAAATGTCCCCATCTTTAGCGATTTGAATATCCCAGATGTAGCGGACTTTCGGATTGGAAAACAGTACACGTGCTTTGGGATGATGACCGCCGAGCGACAACTCGACAAGCGCCGAATGACCACCGCAAAGGGCTGCCAGCAGGTGGTGCCCGCCCAGCATTTGCAGGGCCAGCACCTGGCGCTGCCCACGCGGTGGAACATAAAACACTGAGAGCTTACCGCGATGGATTTTATAAATCTTGCCATTGGGCGAGGTACCAAAGTATATATCGCCGTTGGGTGCAGCAGCCACGCCATTAATCAATCCATGAAGCGGGTGGTGCAGCAACGCCTTGACCCGGTGGCTCAGAAGCAGATTGCCGTAATTATTGACCAGCGTATGCTGAAAGGTACCCGTGGAATATTCGCGCTCTGTACTAAAATTCCAAGTTTTTACCTGTACAGCGTAAGCCGACACCGGTAAGACAATGGCAGCGATCACCGCCGCTAAAAAACCCTTCACTTGCCACTTCATGCGTTCTCCAACAAAAATTTTCATTGTTTCAAGGGGTGGTGTTTTGCTCATCCAACTTAACTACTGCGGCCCGCCACCGGGGAAAAACGGCGGCGGTGAGGTGTTTGTCTTGATCGGCTCCGCAAAGCGACCGAACGGATGCTGCTGAACGGTGATGGGAATATCGATTTCACCGCCTGCCAGCACCCCCGGTAGCCGCACACTGGTAACAACATAATCCGGCAGAGGGAAGACATTGACGGATGGATTTTGCGTCATGATGCTCAGGCGGCTGGCGGGTAAATTGGGCATCGACGTGCTACCCACCGTTACACCATGGGTATTGAGTACCAATTGGGCGTAGAGCCGGTTGGACCGGAACGAAGTCATATACAAAATGGATCGTTTAAGCGACGAGGTGCTAAGGGCCTCAAAATATTGTGGAAAAATATTGGAGTTGTCCATAAGCAAAGGCCCCCGCGATGCCACCTGCAGGTTGTAGGTTCCATCGGGAGTGCTGATGGGGACATGCAGTCGAATTACCGCTGTAAAGGCCTGCTTATGGTGCGGTTTGAGCCGAGTACTGATGACGATGGTTCCGCCGGGTTTTACTACGCGCCGGGCCACGGCGGCGCTGATAAGCGACACAGCTCGCGATTGACCGCGAACGGAAATATTGAACTTCATCGACTTAAACGCAAAGTTGTGGAATGGGTTGTCATTCAGCAAAGCCATCGGAAGCAGAATACTGGCCGGATTAAAATCACCTGTTGTGGCCTGATAGTCCACCGGCAGTGCAAAATGCCGAAAATTGACATCGCCCTTGATGTGGACGGTGTATTTGCCATTTTTCTTGGTGAGATTGCGCTTGGCAGCCATACTGCCCAGGATGGCTGATCCAACGGCTTCAATCGTAGTGTTACGATTGGGATAAATATTATACTGAAATGTCTTCTGCCAGTTGGGATGATGGTATACCACATGCACAACAACAGGAACACTGACAGGCTTGGGTCCCAAGATGCCCATGATGCCATTTTCCTGATCCATCAAAAGCGACCCCTGGATGGGGCCGGCAGCGTCGCCCAGCTTGAATGAGGATGAATAAATAGGCAGTACATGAAAAATGTATGCACCAGCAATTGGAAGATGAGTTGGTCCCTGCGCGAAAAAGCGATGGCCAAAAGCATACACATGTTTATTAACGATGGCCGTAACCGTACCAATGGCGCACATATCCATATCGCCCGACATGAGTGGCACAGAAATAGCGGCCCCGGGTCGCAAATCCAATGCCCCGCGAGGCAGCAATCCTTCACCGCCCAGCTTGGAGTCTACTCCTGCCCCGCCGCCGGAAAACGCTGTTATCCCCGACCCCCTGAGCCCACTGCGTAAAAATCGCAGGACGGATGAATCGGTTGTGGATACCATCAGCGGCGTCGAAAGCATCCGCATGGCCCCTGAACCGGCAGCATGCCGCTGATCGCGATTCAAAGTATTGCGCCATAAATATTGAGGGTAGACGTGGGCGATCAGCCGACTGTATCCCGGCACATCCGATCGGACGGCCTTGTGCAAAAGCCAGGAAATGGCCGATCCGCCACCCGCTCTTAGCGCCGCAGCTTTGGTGGGCATTGGTATACGCAGCATCTGCCGGATAGGCTGAACGCCGCCAATGGGATCCTTCGAATATGGCCAGCCATAAGCGATGGCACCGATCAACTTGCCGTCCACGTATACCGGCGATCCGCTCATGCCTTCGATGATGCCGGATTTTTGCAGCCCCAGACCGTAACACCGCACCAGGATCACGTTCATATCCGGGCCAAAATCTTTGATGACATCGATGATTTTTACTTTAAATTTTTGTATTTTAGCGCCGCGCATCACGGTCAGGCCGTAGCCCATCATGCCGGGGCGAAGTTTGTTTTCAAATAGAAATCGCGCCGGGTCGGGATTAAAGTATTTGCCATGAACGCCAGCCGCTTTTGCAGGTTGTGCCGCTGGCAATTTGGCGCACACCGCCCCCGCCGACATCAACATCGTGACTGAGAACACCGTCCAATGCAGTTTCGCTCTCAAAGTGACATCCTTTCCGCGTTCGGATTTCAGGGCTGGAGCCTAACTGGTGACTCGCCTCGTGAAAACGTATTCTACTGGATATACCTTATCTGGCCAGCCTCCACCGACCACCGTCTGCCACGCCGTATCCATCGCCAGTGAATACGGCAACTGACCGCTGAAAGTTCGCTCCACTGATGCCCCCTGTCTCATCGAGATTCACCGTGAGAAACCCGCCAATTGCGATTATCATCTCCGCCATGCCGGAGCGCATCTTCAAAGTTGCTGTCATAGTGCCCGTGTACAACCACTGTACAACTGTGGGTACCGTCATACGCGATTTGACCGGGCATTTTCCCAATCAACTCCTCGTCGTAATTAACGACGGCAGCACCGACGCCACTGCCGATGCCTTGGCACATGCCTGCGCATCGGTACCGAATGCACGGATTACGGTTTGTACTCACCCCCGGAACCGCGGCAAAGGGGCTGCGTTGTTGACAGGCTTACGTGCCGCCAGCGATGCCGGCTGCACCCATGCCCTGACAGTGGATGCCGATGGCCAGCACATAATGGCCGACGCCATTCGCCTGGTGGCCATCGCCCGCCTGTTTCCAGATGATTTAATCATTGGAGACCGCCAGCTGGATCGGTTTGCAGTGCCGGTCAATTCAAGGCGCGGGCGGGACATGTCGCGTTTCTGGCTTTGGCTGCAGATCGGCTTTGACATCCCCGACCCTCAATGCGGGCTGCGAGTCTATCCGCTGCCAGCAGCCCTGGAAGTCAGGTGCCTCACTCGCCGTTATGATTTTGAAACTGAAATTGCCGCTCGGGCCGCCTGGCGCGGCATCACCATCCGGTCGGCCGCCATCACCTGCATCTATTTTCCACCAGGGCAGCGGATCACGCACTTCAGGCCTCTGATGGATACGATTCGAGGAACCTGGATTAACATTATTTTAACCACTGCCAGAATTTTATCGTTGCCACCCGGGCGGATGGCACCGGCGCCGGCTTCTTCCGACGTTTCGCTTTATTCATGGCTGCGCAATAGAAATAACTGGCGAAGTTTATTGAATCTCAACGGTTGCGGGGCGATAACCTCGTCCCTTTCCGCAGCGGCCGTGGGCATAGGTGTGTTGATTGCGTTTATCCCGCTTTACGGTCTGCAAACCATTTTGGCGATTTACATCGCACAGCGGTTGCACTTAAACGTACCCCTGATGGTGCTGGCAACGCAGATTTCGATTCCGCCCCTGTCTGTGGGGATCATTCTAATAAGCATGGTCGCAGGACATCTGATGCTCCATGGAGCCTTGCCACCGATTACTGTTCATGCCATAGAGCAACATTCCATGTGGCATTGGATTTCGGCGTTTACGGTCGATTTATTGGTAGGTGGCCTGATCTGCGGACTCGCTGCGGGCACGCTGGCCCTGCTGGCAACCCGGCTGGCATATCGTTGCTACTGCCCGCGTCCAAATGCTCCAGCCGGAGCCGAGCATGGATGATTTTCATCTGCAATATGGACGATTCAAAACCGATACATTGCCGTCAAACAGGCCAGCCTCTACCCTGCGCTGGAGTGGCTGCGCACACGGGGCGCGGCCAGCTAATAATAATTCTTGTTGATGGACGACGACATGTTTCATTTCTGCGGTAACAAGGCTCAACGATCGTGTCTACCCGGCAGCCGCCGGATGAAATTGTGGATTTTCATTACCGTTGCAGGAAGCATCCTCTCACTTGGACTTGCGGTGCCGACAGGAGCCGCACCCGAAGTCATTGCCATTAATGGCAAAAGCCCGGGACGCGTATTTGAGGGCATTGGAGGTGAAAGTGCCGGAGCATCCACCCGCCTGCTGGTGGATTACCCGAAACGCGAGCGTAAGGAGATACTCGCATTTCTGTTTAAGCCTGATTTTGGCGCATCCTTACAGGCTCTTAAATGTGAATTGGGTGGCGATATGAATTCCACCGAGGGTACGGAGCCTGCCTATTTTCGCACCCGCACTGAATATGAGCACCCCAAAGCACTGTATGTGAATCGCGGCTACGAAACGTGGCTGATGATAAAAGCCCGCAGACTGAACCCGAGTATCCGGCTTGGTCTGCTGCAGTGGGGCGCTCCGGGCTGGCTGGGCTTGCGCCATCACCCGCCAGGCGACTACAACGCCCGGTTTTACTCTCAGGATAACGCCAACTACATCGCCCGCGCGGTAGAGTGCCTGGCCAGGTTTGATCATTTGCGTATAAATTTTGTCGGCTGTGCCAATGAGCGCATGTGGAACGTACCGTGGGTGCTGAAACTGCGCCGCGCACTGAACCGTGATGGGCTTTCACACGTGCACATTGAGATGGCAGACTTCTTCCACTGGAACCCGCTGGTGAAGGCCATAAAATCGAATCCCGCTTTTGCCCACGCCATATCCGCCATCGGCAGACATTATCCAAACTATCATTCGACACCACAGGCCAGGGCGTGCGGGGTGCCGCTATGGTCGGGTGAAGATTGGTCCGGTGCGCGTCCGCAGGTTGCCCGTATGGCCGAATTATTAAATCGCAATTACATTCAGGGACGCATGGTACGGACCATCATCTGGGCACTGGAGGAATCTTACTACAAAAATCTTGTCTGCTACCGCGACGGCCTGCTTATGGCGCGCGAGCCATGGTGCGGCCATTACCGCGTGCCCGGGGTTCTCTGGGCAGTGGCGCAGACCACGCAGTTTGCCCAGCCGGGTTGGCGATACCTTGACACCGGCTGCAGGTTGCTTCCGGCAGGTGGAAGCGTCGTAACGCTGGAGAGTCCGCATCAGCACAACTACAGCGTGATCATCGAGACGGAAGGTGCAACGGCACCTCAGCAGCTGGCATTGCGCGTGTCAGGGGGACTGGCGCCCGCCGGTGCCCTGCACGTGTGGCGAACGCTGCCGCACCATTATTTTTTGCAGCAGCCGAACATTGCCCTGCATCACGGACGCGCTTCCATTACTCTTTTACCACACGCCATTTATTCCATCACCACGACCACTGGGCAACATAAAGGCACCGTAACGAGCATCCCCCCGGCGCGACCATTTCCCTTTCCCTACCACACGCGACTCGCCACCGCGGATCTGGCAGGGGTACCCAGATATTTCTCCGACCAGAACGGTGCCTTTGACATCGTTCGCCCCCGCTGGAGCAACCGTCCGGTATTGGAACAGGTCATCACCACCCCGCAGATACCATGGAGCAACCAGCACCGCCCATTCACGATCATCGGTTCTGCCCATTGGTTCAACTACGCCGTCAGCTGCTCGGTACGCTTACCATCGCATGGCAGCGCCGGTCTGCTGGCAAGGGTCGGCAGCATCGGATGGAATTTTCGGCAAAAAAATGGCGTGCGGCTGATGATTCATGCCAGCGGTATTTGGACATTGGCAGATTTTTATAAAACCGCACATGGCAAATTAGGCGTATTGCATCGGTTGGTGCTCGCTCGGGGACGTGTCCAGCCTCTGGGCCACAAATGGCATCGACTGCGGCTGGTGTGTCATGGGACGCACATAACTGCGATGCTGGACGGTCGGATACTTGCCAGCGACAGCACCGCCAAAGTTCCACACTCTGCGACACACGGTATGGCGGGGCTGGCAACCGGCTGGAATAATGCCTGGTTCAAAAATTTTTCCGTGACAGCGTTGCAATCGCAGCAACCGTAGTAACCAGCAAGTTGTCTCGTCCGCATCGCCCGCCGTGCAAGGAGCGAATAAAGGCAGCTTTGTTGTGCCTCACTGCTGGATACTATTGAAACACTTATTTCACAGCCATCAGGCAGAAATTGGCTGCTCGACGCCACTGGCGGCAAGCCATCTTGCGATAACCCACAGACTGGCCCATACGAACATAGTCACCACCACCAGCGTACCTCCCAGCGCGGCAAAATGCGTATTAGGCAGAATGATCCACCTTGGCGGTCTGCCATAGCCGTTCCTTACGGGCATAAGCAATCCCCATAATTCAATGAAAGCGATGCCCAATGCCATCATCACGGTGGTAAGTGTCAGCGCTATATTGTAAATCCTTGAGCGCTGGGTATTGTGCAGCACCCAGCGGCAGGCTGCCGAAATCAGCACCGTATCGGCGGAATCCATAAGCGTCATTCCCGATGCGAAAAGTAACGGAAAAAGAATACAATACCAGATCGGCAGGCCATGTACGCGTGCCCCTGCGGCGATGATGAGCACGGCCACTTCACTGGCGGTATCAAATCCCAGACCAAAGAGAACACCTATACCAAAGACCTGCCAGCCGGTGGTTGCATATCGGTAAATCCCGCGGAATAGCCAGTTCAATAGGCCGCCGGAGGGCGTTGACTCCCGATCACTGTGATCAGACGGTGGAGCAAATAAAACCCTGATGTTAGATATACCAACAAGCAACAGCAGCAGGACCGAAAATCCACCGCCGACTATGGCACCGATGGTGCCGAGTTGTGGCAATACCCGGGCAATCTGATGGATGCCAATTATCAGCAGCAGCGCCAAAACCAGCACCACGGTCGAATGGCCCAGTGAAAATTCCAGGCCAACATAAGTGCTGCGTTTTCCCGCGGCAAGCTGTCGTCGCGTAATACTGTCGATCGCTGCAATGTGGTCGGCATCGAAGGCGTGGCGCAGACCGAAACCATACGCAGCCGCCGCAAGCGCCAACCATGCAGGGTTGCCCCTCAATACGATCAGCGTAGCAAGCCACAGCGCTGCGCTTACGGCCATAAGTACGGCCAAAAGGAAAATCCCCTGATGCCGAAAAATGGCCGCATCCGATTGCTTGCGGCCAGGGAATGCCAGTGAATTAGCTCCGTTTCGCATGGGCTGTCCATAAAAAAGGGCAGAAAAGGAGGCACCTCGGGTTCTTAATCCTCACCCTGCTGATGCTCGAGTTCGGTCAGCCGGCGCGGCTGCCGTTTGGATCGATAGACGGACCATCCAATTAATGCGGCGGCGGCCAGACCAACGAGCGGCGCAATCCAAGGATGAGTGCTCAGGTTAAAGGCAGCGCCGGAAGGTAGGGCAGCCCGTTCCCACCGCCAAAGCGAGCCGTCAAACGGTAGCATGAGTGGGATGGCCAACAACGATACCATATTCATCACCTTGAGGAGAGGGTTAATAGCTGGCCCGGCAGTATCTTTCAATGGGTCGCCCACGGTGTCGCCGGTGACGGCCGCTTTATGGCGTTCGGACCCTTTCCCGCGATTAGCCTCGATGTTTCGCGTTTCGTCCTCGATGGTTTTTTTAGCGTTGTCCCATGCACCGCCAGCATTGGTCATGAATGCTGCCAACAGTTGGCCAGAAAGTATGGATCCAGCCAGAAAGCCCGCCAGAGCCACAATTCCAAAGAGGAAGCCGACCAGTATGGGCGACAGGATGGCGAGAATGCCGGGGCCGATGAGTTCTCTTTGGGCAGTGGAAGTACAAATATAAACAACGCGGCCGTAGTCCGGCTTTTTTTCGCCGCGCCAGATGCGGTCGTCACGAAATTGTGCCCGACACTCGCGAACGATTAAAAAGGCGGCTCGGCCCACCGCACGGATGGTCATGGAACTGAACAGGAAGGGCACCGCACCGCCAAGCAGCAGCCCAACAAGCAACTTGGGATTAGCAACCGACACCATACCAGAGATCGTGCGGTAGGTAGCCTCGCTGATGCGTGCATGATCGGAGGTACCACCGGTGCCCACAAGCGTAATGAAAGCGGCGTACAGGCTTACCGCGGCAATAACCGCCGAGCCGATTGCAACGCCTTTGGTAAGAGCCTTGGTGGTGTTGCCGGTAGCATCAAGATCTGCAAGCACCTGACGGGCGTCGCGGTGAGTGGTTTCGCCCATCGCAGCGGGGTCATAGCCCATTTCTCCTATGCCGTTGGCGTTATCCGCAACGGGACCAAACACATCCATACTCAAGGTGTTGCCGGCCAGCGTCAGCATGCCGATGCCGCACATCGCAATGCCGTATGCCACAAAAATGGGATTAGCATTAAAAAATATCATGCTTGTAATACTGACGCAGCACGCCAGCACAACCGCGGCACTGACCGAACCTTCCATCCCCACGGATATCCCCGAAATGATATTGGTGGCATGGCCCGTGCTGCATGATTTCACCAGCGAGTCCACCGGAGGCTGCTGAGTACCGGTAAAGTACTCAGTTGACACATTAAGTATCAGCGCCAGCACCACCCCGACGAGTGTGGCCTCAGCAGGGCGCATATCCAACCCATGAATACCAAAATTTGCCCACCACGGTGCCTGTTGTACAAAGTTGGTTAAATGGGGAATCTGCGCTGCAGCCGCCGAATTGAACCGCAGATACCAAAAGCCAACCGCCAATATCCCAAAGGTGCTGAGCACGGCACCAATGCGGTATCCGCGTGAGATGGCTCTCATCGCTGCACTGCTGTCGCCCTTGTCAGCCGCATGGACAGTTGAAGTCGCGATAATATCTGAAGCCACACCAACACCGCGAACCAACAGCGGAAACAGCATGCCGATATGTCCGAAGCTGGCCCAGCCCAGAATCATCGCGGCCACCATGGTCACTTCATAACTTTCAAAAATGTCAGCCGCCATTCCGGCACAATCACCAACGTTATCTCCCACGTTATCAGCAATAGTGGCCGCATTGCGCGGGTCATCTTCCGGGATGTCTTTTTCAATCTTGCCAACCAGATCCGCCCCTACATCGGCCGCTTTGGTATAAATACCTCCGCCGACGCGCATGAACAATGCCAGCAGCGTTCCGCCAAAGCCAAAACCAAGCAGCGCTTCGGGCGCTCGGTTGCCAAAGTACATGAAAATGGTCGTAGCACCGAGTAATCCAAGTCCATCGTTCAACATGCCCGTCACCGTGCCGGTGCGATAGCCGAGTTGAAGCGCCCGTCCAAATCCTTTGGGTGCCGCCGCCGCAACGACGAGATTACCCTCGGTAGCCGTGTACATCCCCATGGTACCGATGGCCATGGAGAAAAAGGAGCCCATTAGAAATGCAATCGCTCGGCCGATAGGTAGGTTCCAGCCAGCAGCGGTGTGCGGGCTGGCCGTCAGGACCAGCACGATGGCGATAACGACAATCAGCGGCAGCAGCGTATAACGTTGGCGCCGAAGGTATGCTACCGAACCTTGCCGAATAGCCGCCGCCACCTCCCGCATGCGGGGGGTGCCGTGGTCAGCACGGCGTATGACGCCCATGAGAATAACTGCGTAGATCAGCCCTACCACCGCTATTCCCAACACTAAAAATATGGCAATACGCTCGGCAGGCGTAAATGATGACATGTAAAGAAATCCGAATGGGTGAAAGACGCTATTGTGGATTCCCTCACTCACTTCGGCCTTTGCGCCGACATGCGGAAAGTGGTTCTGGCCAAGAAAAATATAAACAGCCAGAAAAGCCCCCATAGCGAGAGTCATCCAGCCACTTTTTGCAAATCCCCTTCCAGATTTACCCTGTTTACTGCCGGTCATTGTTTATCCCCCTGATGAATAAACGGCACACGTGACACATTCCAGCATCGGGACAATCGGGGCAGCCCATCGGCGATGCCGGAGTCCGATGCCGCTGATTAGATGCCGCAATTCATACCGTCCACAACCATCTCCTTCGTGAACATACGTCAATTCTATGGCAGCTCATTATGAAATTTGGTCGGGAGGGATGCAATAGGTTTTGGCATCGCGCGGCTAATATTTTAATGGACGACATTTGGGATGATCTTGATTCCCCTTCGATCACCGTGTGCGACTCTGCGGAACTGCACACTGTATTGCAGTTCCGTCTCAGCTTGTGAAAAGGGCCGTAAACATTGATCGTAACACCATCCCACCGCGAGTCCTGCCGAGGCGACAGGCAAGCTTGCATGCGCGACCGAATCCAGAAAAGCCTACGCGTATATAGGCATTTTTCTTAGACCACATAGAGGAAAATATTTTAATTTCTTTTCAGTGGAATTCCTAGACGCTTTTGGTACCAACACCGCACATCAGGCTATTTTGGCAAACGTACTAGGAAAATCACCTATGCGACATTGCGGCATCTTGCTTAGTGGAAACCAATGAGTATGCCGGATGAAGTTGAACCCTCCGCGAGCTACATTTAGGCGTGAGAACCCGGGGTGCGGGCCAATGCTTCTGCCTCCGCATAAGTTTGGCATGCATCCGGTCTTCTTGAGGCCTCGTTATGGAACGGTTTGGCACAGATTCTGATCGTTTGGTGCGACGCCAGTGGGTGATCCGAGGCCGCGTGCAGGGTGTGGGAATGAGGCCGTTTGTGTATCGACTGGCGCTGCGGCACCGCCTTACCGGGTATATACGCAACACACCACAGGGCGTAGTCATAGAGTGCCAGGGCAACTTGGCACATCTCGAAGTTTTCGGAAACAGCCTGACCGCCGATTTGCCGCCCGCCGCGGAAATCAGTCATCTTGAAACAACTTCCTGCACCATCCGGAATGACGAGTCTGAATTCAGGATTGAAAACAGCGAAACGGGCCAGAGTCCATCTGCCGCCATCTCTCCTGATCTGGCGATTTGCGACGATTGTAGGGCGGACATATTAAATCCGCGGAATCGCCGGTTCCACCACGCGCTTATCAGTTGCACGAATTGCGGCCCGCGGTTCAGCATCATCCGCAGCATTCCATATGATCGCCCGAACACCACGATGGCAGACTTTGCCATGTGTGATAAATGCAGGATGGAGTACACCAGTCCAGCAGACAGACGCTTTCACGCCCAGCCTGTGTCGTGCCCGCATTGCGGTCCGCAGGTGCAGATGGTCGATCACTCCGGGATGGCTCTACATGGCGAGCCGATTGCGCTGGCCGCTCAATGGCTGAAACGCGGTTTAATTGTGGCTATAAAGGGTGTCGGAGGTTTTCATCTCGCCGTGCGCGCCGACGATGCAACCAGCGTCCGTCGACTGCGCGGACTCAAGCATCGCGACGCCAAGCCGCTGGCCGTGATGGTTGCCGATGAGGCCGCGGCCGTCAACTTAGTTGACGTAAGCCCAGCGGCACTCAAATCGCTCCGATCATCGGCCGCACCCATCGTCCTTGCACGCCGTCGCAAAGACGCCGTGAAACTTTCCGCAGAAGTTGCGCCGGGGACAGCACGATTGGGCGTTATGCTGCCCTATACCCCCGTGCAGCTTCTACTGTTCGAGTCGCTGGAAAATATCCCGCTCGTCATGACCAGTGGCAATGTAAGCGATGAACCCATCGCCATCGACAACGCCGACGCGTTGCAGAGATTGGGCCCATTGTGCGACGGCATCCTTTGGCATGACCGGCCGATTGAGCGCTGCGTGGAAGATTCGGTAGTACTCGATGTCGGCGGTGCGCAGCCGGTCATGCCAGTGCGTCGGTCACGCGGTTATGCCCCGGCCTCTATCCCACTCCATATGCAGCCAGATCAGGTCGGTATCGCTGTAGGCGGCGAGCTAAAAAATACAGTCTGCCTTATCAACCACGGCGACGCGATTCTCAGTGCACACCTTGGTGACTTGCACGGCGACCTGGCATTTAATAATTTCAGGCGGGCCATCGACGATCTGATAAATCTACATCAGGCTCACATCAGTTTTGTAGCCTGCGACACCCACCCCATGTATATCAGTTCACGTTATGCCGAAGACCTGGCGGGGGCTTATGGTGCAGAATTAATCCGCGTGCAGCATCATCACGCGCATGCCGCATCGGTCCTGGCTGAGCATCACATATCGGATCGTGTCCTGGCCCTGGTATGCGACGGCACTGGTTTGGGCAGGGACGGAAGTAGCTGGGGCGGTGAATTGCTGGTGGTAACACCAACCACTTTCTGGCGTGCGGCGGCGCTGGACACACTGCCGCTGCCGGGCGGCGATATGGCAGCCATAGATATTCGCCGTGCCGCCCTGGCAATATTATGGAAAATGTTTGGTGCCCGGGCCGCGTCGCACCCTCTGACCCGACGACTGATTCCCGATCCAGCTGAATGCCGCATGCTGTGCGCCATGCTTCATCATGGAACTCAATGTGTGACGTCAAGCAGCGTCGGAAGGTTATTTGACGCTATGGCGGCACTGCTGGGCATTTGTCTTTGGAATCGATACGAGGCAGAGGCGGCCACCGCTGTTGAAACCGCGGCGCAAAGCCAATGGCCGCCGCCGGAAACATCGCCTTTATGGCGTTCAACCCTTGAACCATCAACTGACGCCGAGACCAACGCTGATGACGGCCGCACTGCAATAGAACGGCTCGACATGACCCCATTCTGGCGACATGTGGTAGACGAGGTGCAGCGTGGCAAATCGGACACCCAATTGGCGGCAGAGTTTCATTGGCAACTAGCAGGCGGACTTATTGACATAACCCGCCGACAAGCCGCCCGATTGGATATCCACACAGTTGTCCTCTCTGGCGGTGCTTTCTGCAACCAGATATTGCTCAGCCATATGACTTCACAATTTCAGCAACTGGGATTTGAAGTGCTGCGGAATCTATCTGTCCCATGCAATGATGGCGGGCTGTCCTTGGGGCAAGCCTGGGTCGCAGCGCACATCAGCATGGAGGGGCAAGCCATGAATGATTTTCCACGAAAGGAGTGCCTGACATGTGCCTAGCGGTACCCGCACAACTTGTTGAAAAACATGGTCAATGCGGTGTGGTTGACCTGCACGGGAATCGGCTGCCAATTAATACGGTCATGACCCCCGACGCCCTCCCCGGTGATTGGCTGCTGATTCACGCAGGCTTTTCGATCGAACAGCTTGACCCGCAGCAAGCCACCGAAACATGGTCGCTGATTCATGACCTTCGCGATGCCGACGTGCAAAGTGCCCAACTGGAACCGCCAAGCCGGCCCGCTGCCGATGGGAGTAAGCAATGAAAAGTATCGCTGCCGACAAGCAAAACCTGGATGCGTTGATGGCGCGGCTTGGCACCGCGGCAAGAAGGGCTTCTCGCCGGCTCGCTTTTATGGAGGTCTGTGGCACACACACCACCAGCGCCTTTCGCTGCGGACTGCAGAGTGTATTACCCGAGAATGTTCGGCTGATCAGCGGGCCGGGCTGCCCGGTATGCGTAACCTCACAGGCCGACATTGACGAATTAATTGGACTGGCATCAAAGCAGGCGGTCGTGCTGTGCACCTATGGTGACATGCTGCGTGTGCCGGGGCGATCGGGCAGCCTTGAGAAAATTCGCTCTCAAGGTGGCCGCATTGAGGTGGTATACAGCAGCCTGGATGCCGTTGCATTGGCACAACGTGAACCGGCCCATCAGGTGGTTTTCGCGGCTGTGGGGTTTGAAACCACCGCCCCATCCACGGCGGCCGCTGTGTACCAGGCCCGTGAATCAGGAGTGAAAAATTTTTCGGTGCTGGCCAGTCATAAGCGAATCATTCCTGCCATGCGGGCATTGCTGGCGGACCGGGAAAATTTTAAAGTGGATGGTTTTCTGTGCCCAGGCCATGTATCGGTTGTGATTGGCTCGAATGCTTATCTACCGATCGTGCGCGACTATTCCGTGTCATGCGTTATCGGCGGTTTTGAACCCACTTTATTGCTAAGCGCTTTGACTTGCCTCTGCGAACTGGCCGTCGAGAATAAAGCCGCGCTGGTCAATCAATATCCGCAGGCCGTGACGCCGGAAGGTAACCGGCACGCCCAGTCCCTTTTAATGGGCGCGTTTGAACCGGCTGATGCTCGTTGGCGTGGTATGGGAGCGATTCCGGAAAGCGGCTACAACCTGCGAACGGAGTTTGCCAAATATGATGCCCGCATACGCTTCGGACTCATCACACCAGAAGAACGGGAGCCGAAAGGTTGCTTGTGCGGACAGGTCATCAGCGGAAAAGTAGAGCCCCCCACATGCAGTCTCTTCGGCCGAGCCTGCACCCCGGTTAACCCGATTGGGCCGTGCATGGTCAGCTCCGAAGGCACTTGTGCCGCGTGGTTTAAGTACAAAGGCCGGCTCTCGCCATATTCAGAGACGCCCCTGCAGGAGACCGCCGTATGAGTATTAAAGAAACGTTATCAGTGCCACTGGGCAGCACATCGGGCCCGCGGCTGTCGCGGGTGGTTCTGGCGCACGGTGGTGGCGGGCAGTTGACCGATGCTCTCCTTCGCGAGGCCGTCCTGCCGCGGTTGGGCAACCCAATGCTTAACGAATTGCTGGATGCAGGCTTTGCAGCCGATGGTCAGTACGCCATCACCATTGACGGCTATGTGGTGCAACCGCTGTTTTTTCCTGGTGGTGATATCGGCCGCCTGGCAATCAGTGGCACCGTCAACGATCTGGCAGTTTGCGGCTGCCGCCCAGTTGGCATAGCAATGGCCTTGATTCTCGCCGAGGGGCTGGAACGACGGACGCTGGATCGAGTAATGGAATCCGTCAGCATCACCGCCAAAGAAGCCGACGTTTCTGTTATCACAGGCGATACCAAGGTTGTAGGCCGCGGACACGCCGATGGCATGTACCTCACAACCGCGGGCATTGGCATCCGACGGCAAGGCACGCGCCTGAATGCCGGCGACATAGCGTCAGGGGACGTGCTGCTGATCAACGGGCCGATTGGCGAGCACGGCCTGGCGGTCATGCTGGCCCGTGAAATGCCGGAGGTGGACAGCGTGCTGCAAAGCGATGCGGCCCCGCTTAATGGACTAATCGATACTCTGCTGAATGCCGTTCCAAGCGTACTGTTCATGCGCGATGCCACCCGTAGTGGCCTGGCTGGCGTGGCTGCCGACCTTGCTGCCAAAACACAGCGGCAAATCATTCTCGACGAAGAGCACATTCCGGTGCGAACCGAAGCGCTTCATGCGGCCGAGATGCTTGGTCTTGATCCATTGGATATTGCCAACGAAGGCAAAGTGGTTGTGGTGGTACGTAAGGGGGACGTTCACGCGGCATTGAAGGCCATGCGCAGCCACCCCCTTGGCCGTGATGCCTGCGAGATTGGCCGCGTGGGTGAGGCACGAGACGGATTGTGCGTGCTTAACACTGCAATCGGCGGCCGACGAATTGTGCAAAAACCCTATGGAGAACAGTTACCCCGGATCTGCTGACCGCTTGTATTTGAGGAGAACATACCATGCTGCTTCATGCCCCACCCGTAAGCCCGCCTCCGACGAGCGACAAACGCTGGAAAATTGTCGAGACCGTCATGCGCCGCAACGATTTTCAACCTGAAGCTCTTATTGAAACTCTCCACAGCGTGCAGCAAAGCTTTGGCTACCTGGATGAACCATCGATGCGCTGGGTGGCTGGCTCGCTGCATGTGCCGCTGTCAAAAGTTTTTGCGGTTGCCACGTTTTATCACTTTTTCTCGCTCAAGCCGCAGGGGCACCATACCTGCGTGGTGTGTTTGGGCACGGCCTGCTACATCAAAGGTGGGCGAAAACTTTTGGAAGAAGTCGAGCGGCATTACCGGCTGAGCGAAGGAAAAACCACCAGCGACGGTGAACTTTCTCTGATGGTTGCCCGGTGCATCGGCGCTTGCGGTCTGGCCCCCACCGCTGTGCTGGACGGTCAAGTAAATGGAAAGCGCAGCCCTGCAGAGCTCGTCTCAGCCATCGACAAAATGCTGGAAGGCAAGGTGCAACCATGAAACCGGAAGAACTTGAACTCATGGCAGAAGCAGCCCGCAAACAGGATGGCAAGTACACCAATCATATTTGCGTATGCATGGAATCCGGCTGCATGAGTTCACAAAGTGACGTGCTGATGGCGCAGATTCAGGAACAAATTAAACAGCAGGGCTGTGCAGATAGTGTGCAGGTTAAGCCTGTCGGCTGCCTGGGGCTTTGCTGCAACGGCCCGCTGGTGCGTGCAGATGATCGCCTGTACCAGAACGTGCAGGCCAGTGACGCCGCCGCAATAGTCGCGTCGCTTAAGGGCCAGCCAGTCACTCATCGACTTTGCGATACCGGCCAGCCATTTTTTACCCGACAGAAGTTAATCGTGAGGGAACACTCCGGCCGCATCGATCCCGAAAATATCGTCGACTGCATCGGGCATGATGCCTATAGATCGTTGCTTAAGGTGCTTACAGGGATGAGCCCGCAACAGGTGGTGGGGGAAATCTCAAACTCAGGGCTGCGGGGTAGAGGCGGTGCGGGCTTCCCCACAGGACTTAAATGGGCCACCGTTGCCAAAGCAGGTGGGACACCAAAATATGTAATATGTAATGGCGATGAGGGCGATCCAGGCGCATTTATGGATCGCAGCGTTATGGAGGGCGACCCACATCGTGTGCTGGAAGGCATGGCCATCGCCGCCTACGCAGTGGGAGCAGAACACGGCGTTATCTACGTCCGGGCTGAATACCCGCTGGCCGTTAAACGCCTGACAAAGGCCATTAATCAGGCCCGTCGCCATGATTTGCTGGGACACGAAATTTTTGGCACCAAATTTAATTTCAACATTGAAGTCCGGCTGGGTGCCGGTGCATTTGTCTGCGGCGAAGAGACGGCTCTGATCGCAAGCGTGGAAGGCAACCGCGGCGTACCCCGTCCCCGACCGCCGTACCCGGCCAATAAAGGCCTGCACGGCTGCCCAACGCTGATCAACAACGTAGAAACCTTCGGTAACATTCCGGCGATTATTGACCGTGGGGCGGCCTGGTTTGCCTCCATCGGCACCGAAAAAAGCAAGGGGACCAAAGTCTTTGCATTGACCGGCAAAATCAAAAACTCAGGCCTCATTGAAGTGCCCATGGGCATCACGTTGCGTGAAATCATCTTTGACATTGGGGGTGGAATCCCCGATGGAAAGGCGTTTAAGGCAGTCCAGACGGGTGGGCCGTCGGGCGGATGTATTCCAGAATCGCATCTCGATCAGCCGGTGGATTACGAGTCGCTTATGCAACTTGGTTCCATTATGGGTTCCGGCGGCATGATCGTCATGGATGAAACCAGCAACATGGTGGATGTGGCGCGATTTTTTATGGAATTCTGCATGACCGAAAGTTGCGGCAAATGCGTACCATGCCGCGTCGGCACTTATGAAATGCATGAATTGCTGAACCGCATCTGCGAGGGTGTGGGGACGCAGGATGACCTCCACCTGCTGCGCGAGCTCTGTGAAATGGTTAAACAGACGAGCCTTTGCGGCCTGGGGCAATCGGCCCCCAACCCGGTGCTTAGCACTCTGCGATTTTTCGAAAATGAGTATCGGGATTTGATTGAGGCGGCTCAAAAACGCCGTGAACGCGATGAGCAGGTCGCCAATGAAAAGCATGTTTCCCTTGAGGTGCTGCCATGAATGTCGACGCAAAATCTGAAGTTGAATCACTGACCCTGCGTATTAATGGCAAGGATATCAGCTGCCGCGCCGGTGAGACTGTTTTACAGGCTGTGCGCGAGAACCAATTTGATCTGCCAACGCTTTGCTGGCTTGAGGGGCTGACGATCTGGGGTGGCTGTCGCCTCTGTATGGTAGAGATTGCCGGGTCCAACAAACTCCACGCCGCGTGCGCTACCGTGTGCCAGGAAGGAATGGACATTCAGATCGATACCGACCGACTGCGAAAGTATCGGCGGATGATTGTGGAAATGCTGCTGGCAGAACGCAATCATATTTGCTCCGTCTGTGTCAGCAATGGCCATTGCGAACTTCAAGATTTAGCCCAGATGCTGGGCGTTGATCATGTGCGATTTCCGTATCGTCACCCCCATCTTGACGTTGACAATTCGCATGATCGTATGCGGCTTGATCACAACCGGTGCATCTTGTGCACCCGCTGCGTGCGCGTTTGCGCTGAAGTGGAAGGTGCTCGAACGAAAGACGTCAGGGGCCGAGGAGTGCTGGCGTCCATTATCCATGATCTGGACCAGCCATGGGGCGAAAGCGAAACGTGCACAAGCTGTGGCAAATGCGTGAATGTCTGCCCCACCGGGGCCTTGACCCATCGCGGTACCGCGGTGGGCGAGATGACTAAAAAGATGACATTCCTGCCCTATTTAACTTTGATGCGGGAGGCACATCGATGACCGACGTAAGACCAAAACCGAAAGTTGCCACGGTCTGGCTTGATGGTTGCTCGGGCTGCCACATGAGCCTGCTGGATCTTGACGAGCGGCTTATCACTCTGGCCGGGCTGGTGGATGTTGTGTATTCCCCCGTCGTGGATGACAAGCAATTTCCACAACAAGTTGATTTGACGCTGATCGAAGGCGCGGTGAGTTCCGACGAGGATTATCGAAAAGCTGTGATGATCCGTGCCCGGAGCGCCTGCGTGCTGGCGTTGGGTGATTGCGCTGTGACGGGCAATGTGCCAACCATGCGCAACTACTTTGACCGCAGTGCCCTCTTTGAACGGGCTTATGTTGAAAATGCGGCGCATCCCGCGGATGCCAGTCAACGGCGGTTATCACTGCCAGTGCTGGGTGTTCCGTCTTTGCGGCCCAAGGCTTTGCCGGTGCACGAAGTCATTAAGGTGGATGTTTTTCTGCCAGGTTGCCCGCCGCCAGCTGATGCCATCTGGTTTGTACTTTTGGAGATTCTGGCCGGCAGGAAGCCAACCCCCACGGATGTGTCGCGCTTCGGCCGTTAGACATGGATCGTCTTCGCAAAGCCGATGAACAGGAGGCAATAATAATGAATCGCACCATAACGATAGAAGGGGTAACGCGCATCGAGGGCCACGCCCGCATCACCATTCAATTGGATGAAGCTGGCCATGTAAGCGACGCCCAATTTCATGTAACGCAGTTCCGTGGGTTTGAAAAATTTGTAGAAGGCAGGCCATTAACCGAAATGCCAGGCATCATGGCCCGCATCTGCGGCATCTGCCCGGTGAGCCATCTGATGGCGTCAAGCAAAGCATGCGATGATCTGCTGGCAGTAGAGATACCCGCCAATGCAGCTCGCCTGCGGCGCATCATGAACTTAGCGCAGATTGTGCAGAGCCATGCACTGTCGTTTTTTCATCTTTCCAGCCCTGATCTGATTTTCGGGATGGATGGAAACCCGACCAAACGTAATATTTTCGGCCTGATTGATGAACATCCGGAGTTTGCCCGCGACGGAATTATGCTTCGGAAATTTGGGCAGGATGTCATCGGTATGCTGGGTGGCAAAAAGATTCATCCAGCATGGACAGTTCCCGGCGGCGTTAATGCACCGCTTTCGGCGGAACACCGGGATCAAATTCTTGCCATGATTCCCGACGCAATCACCCGTGCCCTGCGGGCAGTCGAATATTTTCAGCACGTGCGTGATTGCTATCCGGCCGAAGTGGATGCCTTTGCCAATTTCCCGACGCTTTTTGCCGGGCTCATTTCGGCCGATGGTCTATTGGAACATTATGATGGCACGCTGCAATTTGCCGATGAACACGGTTCACCCATTGCTCAACTGCGGCAGCCGCACGATTACGCATCGCTCATCGCCGAGGGGGTTGAAAAGCATTCGTTTCTCAAATCGCCCTATTTCAAACCCCGCGGCTATCCGGACGGAATTTACCGCGTGGGGCCGCTGGCCCGGCTGGTACTCGCAGAGGGGTGCGGAACACCGCATGCTGATGAAGAACTGGGGGTATTTCGCTCTCGGCTGGGACGGGCACCGCAAAGCAGCTTTCATTACCATTGGGCAAGGCTGATTGAAATCATCTACGGTATTGAGATGATCCAGCGGCTGCTGGAGCACCCGGATATTCTCAGCGATCACATTCGTGCCTATGCCAGACCCAATCGGCTTGAAGGTGTCGGTATCTCCGAGGCACCGCGTGGCACGCTGATTCATCACTACCGCATCGATGAAAATGGCCTGATGCGATGGGCCAATCTGATCATCGCAACGGGCAACAATAATCTGGCAATGAATCGCGGCGTGCTTCAGGCAGCGAAGCGTTTTGTTGATGGAAACCACCTGCAGGAAGGAATGCTTAATCGCGTCGAGGCGGTCATTCGCTGTTTTGATCCATGTTTAAGCTGCTCGACGCATGCTCTGGGGCAAATGCCACTGCGGGTGGAATTATTGACAGCTGACGGTGAGGTGTGCGATGTACTCCAACGCGATGATTAGTCAGCCCATGCGTCTTGAGACGCTTATCATTGGATACGGAAATCCGATGCGCGGTGATGACGGTGCAGGCTCAACCCTGGCTGAAAAGTTAGCTGATCGCTTACCGCCTTCAGAAGCCAGCAATGTGAAATGCATCAGTTGTATGCAGATGACCCCGGAGCTTGCCGATGAAATTGCGGCAGCTCGCAGGGTTATTTTTGTCGATGCCAGCATGGATATTAAGGCGGGCCGCGTAACAATCAGGCGATTAGCGGCCAAAGCCCCGACCAGCAGTTTCAGTCACCATCTCACTCCGGCAACCATGCTCTATCTTTGCCAGAAGCTTTACAACGCTGCGCCGGAGGCATGGGTGGTCGCCATTGGCGTGGAGTCCACACAGATCGGCGATGTGCTGAGCCTGCTGGCGAGCCGCGCTGTCGATCGGCTCGCCGGGCATCTGGCTTATCGATTGATTCGCCGGGCACAGAAAACTCACGCTGCGTCAAGCCCGCCTATACCGCCAATGAAAGGCCTGGATCAAAAATCATAAATCATCCTTTGGAGGAACCATTATGAACCCGCACGAAACCAAGCCTGTTGACGGCAATGAGGCAGTGGCAGACGTGGCGTATCGATTAAGTGAAATGATCGCCGTTTATCCCATTACCCCGGCCAGCACCATGGGGGAATTAGCCGATGAATGGTCGACGCACGGCCGGACGAATGTGTGGGACCAAACACCCCGCGTCGTTGAGATGCAAAGCGAGGCAGGGGCTATTGGGGCTATTCACGGCGCTTTGCAGGCAGGAAATCTTTGCACTACGTTCACGGCATCGCAGGGGCTGCTGTTGATGATTCCAAACATGTATAAAATTGCTGGCGAGTTAACACCGCTGGTCATACATGTTGCAGCCCGAACAGTGGCCTCGCACGCTTTATCTATTTTTGGCGACCATTCCGACGTTATGGCTTGTCGGCAGACCGGCTTTGCCATGCTGGCCTCCTCCAGCGTACAGGAAGCGCACGACCAGGCAGCCATCGCCACAGCCGCCTCGCTGCAATCACGTGTTCCATTTCTGCATTTTTTTGATGGTTTTCGCACCTCTCATGAAATCAATTGCATCGAGCCACTGACCAATGAGCAGTTGCGATCATTTATGAATGATGCGGACATCAAAGCACATCGGTCGCGTGGCCTGACGCCGGACAAGCCGGTGATTCGTGGCACGGCGCAAAATCCCGACGTATTTTTTCAGGCACGCGAGGCGGTGAATCCATTTTACAACTCTCTGGGCAGCATTATTGCCGAGCAGATGCGGCGCTTTGGTGAAATGACAGGCCGCCATTATCTTCCCTACGAATATGTGGGCCATCCCGACGCCACCGACGTTATTGTGGCAATCGGTTCCGCGTCGCAATGCGTCGCCGAGACCGTGCGGTGGCTTAATGCCCACGGCCACAAGTTCGGTGGCCTGGTGGTGCGGATGTACCGTCCATTTTCGACCGATATGTTCGCCAGGGCGCTGCCAGATAAGGTCCGCCGCATCGCTGTACTTGACCGCACCAAAGAGCCCGGAGCCATCGGTGAACCACTCTACCAGGATGTTCTATCGGCGTTGGTAGAGGCATATCAATCGGGCCAGCGCCCTGTCCTGCCCCTGGTGATTGGCGGACGATATGGTCTTTCCAGTAAAGAATTTACACCTGCCATGGTGCGGGCCATCTTTGACGAATTATCACTTCCGGCCCCGCGCCGCGAGTTTACCGTCGGTATTATCGACGATGTCACTCAACTTTCCCTGCCCGTGAAGGATGACCTGCACATCGAACCACCCGATACTTTTGAGGCTTTATTCTACGGCCTGGGAGCTGACGGAACCGTGGGTGCCAATAAAAATTCAATTAAGATTATCGCCGAGGAAAGCGGCTTTCGGGCGCAGGGGTATTTTGTTTATGATTCCAAGAAATCGGGGTCGATGACGGTATCGCATCTGCGATTCGGTCAAGCGGCAATCAATGCCCCCTATCTGATACGCAAGGCTGACTTTGTCGCCTGCCACCAGTTTGAGTTTCTGGAGAAGATGGACATTGTCGAGACCCTTAAACCGGGCGGAATATTTCTGCTAAATGCACCCTATGCACCGGATGAGGTCTGGTCGCATCTGCCGCTGGAGATACAGGAATCGCTGATCGCCCGCGGAGCACGAATATTTACGATTGATGCCGGTGCGGTGGCCCGCGACGCCGGTATGGGTCGGCGCATTAACACGGTTATGCAGACCTGCTTTTTCGCCATCTCTGGCGTGCTTGGGCGTGCAGAGGCGATTGCGGCAATTAAAAAGGCCATTGAGAAAACCTACGCCAAGCGGGGCGATGAAGTGGTACGACGTAATTTCGCCGCCGTGGACGCAACCATTGCAAATCTGCACGAGGTGAAACTGCCAGCGGCGGCCAATTCGGCATTTCACCAGTCCGGTTACTTCCACGAAGCCATGCCCGAATTTACGCGCCGCGTGCAGGCCGTGATGATGGCCGGTAAGGGCGACAGCTTACCAGTAAGCGCCATGCCGGTGGACGGAACCTGGCCCACCGGCAGCACGCGATGGGAAAAACGAAACATAGCCGAGACCATACCGGTTTGGGACCCATCGATCTGCATTCAATGCAATAAATGCGCGTTTGTGTGCCCTCATGCCGCCATTCGGGCCAAGGTATGCAACACGGCCAATCTCAATGGCTCGCCTGAAGGGTTTTTGAGTGCAGCTTACAAGGCACCAGATTTTAAACATATGCGCTATGTTCTTCAGGTAGCGCCCGAAGATTGCACCGGTTGTGGCCTGTGTATTCAGATATGCCCCGCGAAAGATAAAAGCAATCCGCGGATTAAAGCCATCAACAGCGTTCCCCGGATCACGGTGGTGGATCGCGAGCGAAGCCGGTATGACTTTTTCCTGAAATTACCGGAAATTGATCCTACCGCCATCGCGCGGCTGGATGCCAAATCAAGCCAGTTTATGCTTCCGTTGTTTGAATACTCCGGCGCATGTGGTGGCTGCGGGGAAACACCATACATTAAGTTGTTGACGCAGCTTTTCGGTGATCATCTGATTATTGCCAATGCGACGGGCTGCTCATCCATATATGGCGGAAATCTGCCCACCACGCCCTACACCACCAATGCTTCTGGACGCGGACCGGCGTGGAGCAATTCATTATTTGAGGATAACGCCGAGTTTGGTCTGGGCCTGGCACTGGGCACAGATTTACGGCGGCAAGAAGCACAACGCCTACTTCAGCTACTTGCAATGCAGGTCGGCACTGATCTGGCGGGCAACCTGCTGGCGGCAAATCAACAGACGCCGGCCGATATTGCGAGGCAGCGAGCACTTGTTGACCAGTTGCGCCTAAAACTTAAAACCTGCCCGGATCCTGCCGCCCGGCAACTTGAAATTGTGGCCGACTACCTGGTGCAGAAATCGGTGTGGATTGTAGGCGGTGATGGCTGGGCGTATGACATTGGCTTCGGTGGATTGGACCACGTGCTCAGCCTGACGGAACCAGTGAGGATTCTGGTGCTTGATACCGAAGTGTATTCCAACACCGGCGGGCAAAGCTCTAAGAGCACGCCGATCGGTGCGGCGGCGAAGTTTGCAGCCGCTGGCAAGTCGACGCAGAAAAAAGACCTCGGTCTGATGGCGATGAGCTACCGCCACGCCTATGTGGCAAGTGTGGCCTTTGGTGCCAACGAAAACCAGACAGTCAAGGCGTTTGCCGAAGCCAACGCGTTTCCGGGGCCAGCCATCATTATCGCCTACGCGCATTGCATCGCCCACGGCTACGATCTGCGTTACGGCTGTGACCAGCAAAAATTAGCGGTGGATAGCGGCATTTGGCCTCTCTACCGGTACGATCCGCGACTTATTGCGACCGGCAAGCCGCCGCTTCAGATAGACAGTTCGGTGGTACGGGCGTCTGTATCGGAATATCTGCGAAATGAAGCGCGCTTTGCCATGGTCGAAAAACTTGATCCAGCTCGTTTCCATAAGCTGGGACTGGCTGCCGCCCATAACACTGCCGAGCGATTAGCGCTGTATCGCGAACTGGCGCGCATCGCCTTCCCCGCAGAGAAAAGCAGTGCACCGGCCCAGGAGCAGCCTTCAGTAAACGGACAGTAAAAGGAGCCCCATCATGAATATTTCCTGTCACTACATGGGTTTTGATCTTTCAAGCCCGTTGATTCCCGGAGCGTCCCCCATGGTGGACGATCTGGACACCGTTCGGCAACTTGAAGATGCTGGTGCGCCGATGATTATCATGCACTCCATCTTTGAAGAACAACTTCTGCAGGAGCAGCTGTACATCAACAAATCAATCGAGTATCCCGAGGAATCATACGGCGAGGCCGCCACTTACCTGCCCCGGCCGATTGAATTTCGCCTTGGCTCCGACGCTTATCTGCGGCAGATAGCAGCGATCAAAGAGAAGGTGGACGTACCGGTAATCGCATCGCTCAACGGCCACACCCGCGGAGGATGGATCAAATACGCCCAACTGCTGCAGCAAGCCGGTGCCGACGGCCTGGAACTTAATATCTACGAGATGTCACTCTCGGTTGATCGCAACGGTGAACAGGTGGAGCGCGATGCGCTGGCAATTATTAAGGACGTGCTTGCCACTGTGAAGATTCCGGTAGCGGTCAAGCTTTCTTCGTTCTATTCCGCACCAGTGCACTTTGCTGCATCGATTGCGAGGGCTGGGGCTAAGGCGGTGGTCATATTTAACCGATTTTATCAGGCGGATATCGATCTGGAAAACCTCTCAGTACAGAGGAATTTGAAATTATCCAGTTCCGATGAGTTGCTGGTGCGTCTGCGATGGGCTGCCGCCATGAGTACCGAGGTTAACTGCGATCTTGCCATCACCGGTGGCGTGCACCGCGCCACAGATGCCATCAAGTGCATCATGGTAGGAGCGAGCGCCGTGCAGATTGTCTCTGCCCTGCTGGAAAATGGCCCTGATCATCTTGCGGAGCTTAATCGCCACCTGGTAGAGTGGATGGAGGCACATGAGTATACGTCGCTGGCGCAAATGCGCGGATGCATTAGTTTGCCACGTTCGGCCGAACCAGAGGCATTTGAACGTAACAACTATATGCGCATTCTCCAGGGCTGGACCCGCGCCGACAACCCGCCCAACCAATACCGAGGATAACCATGCATGAATTGTCCATTGCTTACGAATTGGCCCGAATGATTCAGCGGCATATACCGGAGGGGGCTGAACTGACTCTCGTCAAAGTACGCATCGGCCCCATGCATGGCATTAACGCCGATGCACTGGCGTGGGCATGGGAGGTGGTCAGATTGGAGGTCGGCTGGCCGACGGCGCAATTGTCGGTTGACATTCCACCTTGGCGGCTCAAATGCCCCAGTTGCGGTCGCTCCTGGCAGCCTGCGGTTATCGATGAACACTGCACATGCGGAGAAATTAAGGCCCAAATAATGGGCGGTGACGAATTTTTGCTTGTTGCCATTGATGTCAAGGATGATGGCGCTGCGACAGCCGGCGAAGTTCCCGCTGTCGATGCCTTGGCAAAGCTGCACGCACCTGTTTGAGGAGTAACCAATTGAAAACAATTCCAGTTGTTGAAAATGTGCTTAAGCTTAATGACGAAGTTGCTCTTCTGAACCGCGATCGATTCAGGCAGGCCGGGGTATTTGTGGTCAACCTTATCGGGGCACCCGGATCCGGCAAGACAACCCTGTTAGGGGCTACGCTCGCCCGGCTTCACAATCAACTCAATGCGGGTGTGATCGTGGGCGATCCTGCCACCAGCCGCGATGGCCAGCGGCTTGGCCAGTATTGCGATCAGGTAGTGCAGGTGAACACAGGCCATGGCTGCCACCTCGATGCCAACCAGGTGCGGCAGGCATTGGCGCAGCTCAACCTGGATGAATTGGAATTATTAATAATAGAAAATGTCGGCAATCTGATCTGCCCGGTTGGATTTGATCTCGGCCAGCACACCAAAGTCGGGCTTTTCAGCGTAAGCGAAGGGGACGACAAGGCCGCCAAGCATCCGCATCTGGTATTAACTGCCGATCTTCTGCTGCTGAATAAAATGGATCTTCTGCCACATGTGGAATTCAACATCGAGAGGTTTTGTGAAGATATCTCGCACCTGCGAAGCGATGTTGAATTGCTGAAGCATTCCGTAAAGAATGGCGATATCGATCCATGGATCAACTGGCTTATCAATCGCATGCAGGAAGCGGCGCTGCATGAAAGTTGACGCCATCACCAATGGATAATCATGATGCGTCGCGGCCGAAGTTGCCCTGATGAAAGGCCACCTATGCCCCTGCTGACACACTTCAGACATGCTGCCAGCGGTGTCCGATCTCAAACCCGGCGGCACGGGGCGATGGCCTTAGCGCCAGTTCATGGTGGGGCCGAGGGAATTTTTCAATCCGCGCAGGGCGGCGGCAACCCCTCCTTGAACCTTTTCTCCAGCGCAGCGAACAATCCGGCAGCGATTAACCAACGGACGAACGGATCGCTGCCGCACATGGTTGATCAGGTCATCAAATGCCGTGGGTGAATAATCAAACATGCGCGAGGCAACCAGCACCAATTCCGGGTTAAAGGTATTAACCGCACTGGCCACGCCAATGGCCAGATAAATCAGGGTTTCATCCAGCTCCGTTTTGATATCGATTTTGCCCGACGAGACCAGTTCGCCCATTTCTTCCACTTCAATCTTTCGCCCAAGACGCTGGCTTACCCGCCTTGCCAGACTTTGGTCGGTGGCCAGTGTTTCAATACATCCGCGATTGCCGCAGCCGCAGGGCTCCCCGTTGAGATCGACGGGCACATGGCCCATTTCGCCGGCCATGCCATCGTGCCCTTCAAGCAACTGCCCCGCCACAACGGCGGAACACGCATACCCCTCCAGCGCGCTGATAAGCACAAGATGTTCCACCTTTTTAGCCAACCCATAAAATTGTTCCGCCACGCAACTGGCCAGAGTTTCATGCAAAATGTGGGTCTTGATGCCCGTCTGCGCTTCCAAATCGGCACCAATACGATGGCCATCGAGGCAGTGCATATTGGGCGAGAGCAGCACGCGACCATCGCTCTTATCAATCATACCGGGAACACTTACACCCAAGGCCAGCGTTTTGGGGCCATGCGCGATCAGTTTCTGCACAGATTTGATTAAATCGCGCAGCAGGGCGCGGTAATCGGATGCGGTTTTGATGGTAATAATTTGGTCATGATTGTAGCTGCCATCCAAGGACGACGGCGTGACCTGACAGTAACGGTAGTCAATGGCGACCCCGATCACCTGGGAACTAACCTTCGCCACGCGAAACATCCGGCCGGGTCGACCGGCGCTATCAGGTGAAGAGAGTCCCACCTCATCAAGCAATCCCAACTGGCGCAAACGCCGCACGGCTTTGGCCATGGTTGGTGCGCTTCCACCCGTAATGCGGCTGAGCTGGGCGCGAGAAAGGAGACCTGTCTCTTCAATTGCTTCAAATACTGACCGATCATTTAATTGCCTTATCAGGCCTGGTCTTCCGCTTCTCAAGGTCGTGTCTCCGATGCAATAGGAGGTCTGTACAATGCCTTCTTAGATGGAATTAGAAATGATTTAGAAATTATTTGCAATTGTCAAAAGGTACGATGACGTATTTCGCCACATTTTATTTCTTCTGTTAGCGGCAGAATTATTCCAGTGTGCCTTGCCGGTATTGTGGTAAAACACGGAGGACGCCAGCCCGCAGCGGACGAGGCGTTTAGACACCGGGCTTGGAGCGGCGCGACGACCGCGAGTGGCATATGCGATTGAATTCCGCGCGTTGACCGCATCTGCGGGTACCGCACTTTGGCCGCAAGTTACTCGATGAGTAACGGGTGCGAATACGAAATTCCGATCGAGCGCCGGTATCGCGCGCGGGTACGCCCACCATAACGCGCGTGCACGAGTCACGCGGCTAAATGGGCAGACGCTGCGTTTGGCCGCTCTATTTAAAGGTACATTCGGACGTGCCCTTCATTGGGATGATGGCGCTGGCACCACACCCCGATCAGCCCAGGTGCGTGGCCAGTTCCTTATGGGCAGCGGCCACACCGGCACCGAAGTTAAATGCATACCCCTGTTGCCGCAGAACCATCTCCATCGCGCTGACAGCACCCAATGTATCAAATGCATCCACATACCCCATATGGCTTATGCGGAACATCTTGCCTTCCATCGAGCCTTGGCCGGCCGCCAGGTGCATGCCAAATTTCTTACGCATGGCACCGCGAAATGCCTTGTCGTCAATGCCAGCGGGATACACAATGCCCGTGACCGAATCGACAGGGTTGGAGGAAAACACTTTCAGCCCCACGGCCGTTGCCGCGTGCCGCACTGCGGATGCATACGCGTGGGTGCTTTTGAATACATTTTCCAGCCCTTGATTGAGTATCATTTTCAGCGCCACGCTTAACCCGCGCACCAGCGATACCGCAGGCGTCCATGGGACATCATTATCCGCCAAACTTTTAAGATAATGCGGCAGACTGAGATAAAGATTGGGCTGCGAGACCGATTCCGACTTCTGGCGGGCCTTTTCAGAAACGCTTAAAAATGCCAGCCCAGGCGGCAGCATAAGGGCTTTTTGTGAACCAGTTACTAAAATATCTACACCCCAATCGTCCGCCTTTACTTCAATGGCACCCACCGCAGTAATGCCGTCTACAATAAGAACCGCCGGCGTTTTACGCACATGGGCCGCTATTGCCTGCAAATCCTGCACCGTGCAGGTGCTGGTTTCGCTGTGGCAAAGCGTTACGGCGTCAAAGGTATCCTTCGCCAAGGCCTCCGCCACACGTTCTGGTGCCACGGCATGGCCATATTCCGCCTTCAGTTCAGTAATCTGGCATTTGTTGCGTTTGGCAATCGTCACCCATCGCTCGGCAAATTTTCCATTGGAAAGCGCCAAAACTTTTCCACCCGTCGGAATGGTATTGATCATGGCGCACTCGTAAGCCGCCGTACCGCTGCCAGCAAGGGTAACCACCGGATTGCGGGTTTGAAAAAGCTGCTGCAGCATGCGTGTGCAATCAGCAAATAGCTCCCGGTATTCCGCGGTGCGATGGTGAAATATCGGCTTGGCCATCTCCAGCAGAACTTCTTCGGGCACGCTGGTGGGACCTGGGGTAAACAGACGGGTACGATTCATCAATATTCCTTTATGTTCAATGCTTCAACGCGGGAATCAACCAGGTACGGATTCATCAACACCGGTGCGCCGACATTGCTTAAAGAAGGAATAAGCGGGCGGCAACGGCTTAACCGTCGGAAGCCTCCACACCGGTAATTTCTGGGACTTTATCGCGAAGACTTTTCTCAATTCCTAATTTGAGGGTTGCCTGCGAACTTGGGCAGCCGACACAGGCACCCAACAGACGAATCACAGCCACGTGGGCGTCGGTTATTTCCACCAGTTCCAGGTCGCCACCGTCCCACTGTATCAATGGGCGCAGCTCCTCCAGCGCGCTTTTAACGCGGCTTTCCAATGTGGAAGAATCAATTTGAGGCCGCACGCTGTTCATGCTGAAAGTATAGTGCCGAAAGGGCAGGTATCAACTACTGCATTTCGCCAATGGATGGCATGGTGCCAGCGGTGGTCGGCGATAAGCCGCTTGGACGAAACACGCCCCCGATGGTATATTTTGGGTGATTTGCCGCCGTAGCTCAGTTGGTAGAGCGACGCTTTCGTAAAGCGTAGGTCTTGGGTTCAAGTCCCAACGGTGGCTGTGAATTGCACTTGTCACAATCCGCTTTATTATCAATGGTTTGATCAATGTTTATGCGGGTTTCCTCGCTTTGGGGCAAACCCGAACCCTGTGTACCACGGGGCACTAAAGTGCCATGAAAAGAGCCTGTTTTGGTGCCACGCGCTGTGGTTGTTAAAATGGCATCGTCCGTGCCTGTGGCGAGTGCTTCGTGACAGCCCAAGGCCACGCTCCAGCGGGGCAGCCTTTCCACGGCTTCGGCAGTCGGAAGCAGGGTCGCATCGGTGTAGGTTTTCGTTGTCAAGCGGGCATTGGAATGCCGCATAACATCCATCGCGGTTCGGATGGAAACACCGACCCGGCCCAGATTGGTGGCCAAGGTGTGCCGCGGGGCACGGGACGGTAGACCGACGCAGGAGATGACCTGTGGGTGCTGAAAATAAGCGAATCACATGAGAGCAACTTTGTTCCATGGCCGTCCGTCTACCCCCGAGTTTCGTGCATTGGCAGCCACCCAACTGATGTCTGTCAACGAATTGCCAACATGCTGTCGGCTGGAGGCTCTGGTCTTTACCCGGGAATCAGACATCATGATGCTCGGGTGCTACGGAAACGCTGCCACACGGTTTGAGCGTACCGGAAGATGTTTTGCGACCTCGATGCGGTGGCGGTGGGTGTATTGCGAGTCTCCTGCGCCGGCATAACCTTAAAAGGAAAACGTTAATATTCACGTTTAGATTACGCGGCCCTTTTTTACGCCGTCTGCAACTTTTGATTATAGCCCGGAGAGGTGATCTGCGGGCCGATGGCCACTTCGGAATGACACGAGTTGGTAGCCTGCCGATCGCGTGGGAAAAACTTTCCCTTTGGATGACAGCGCGCTCGCACGGGCTATCAGGGATTTCCTTGCTTAGAGAACAGCGGAGGTTTACGATTCTCTTTCCGATACTCCGGCGAGGGTGCGGTTCAGGTTGGGCGGAATGGATGATGACGTATTTTGCTTTTGAATTTATATGAGGGCTAACAATATGAAGTTACCAGGTCTGATAGTGGCGGGTGTGGCACTCATGGATATTACCGGTTGTGCAAGCAAGACGGCCTCCACGGCAGCTACGGCAAGGGTTGTATCGGCTCCGGTGCAGTTACGGACGGAACACCGCCAAAATCCACTGGCCATCAATTCACGTCAGCCTGACCTCGGCTGGAGCTTGCCTTGGAAAGGCCACGGCATGATGCAGAGTGGTTATCAGATATTGGTGGCTTCCAGCCCAAAACTGCTGGCTAAAAATGATGGTGATCTATGGAACACCGGCCATGTGGATTCCGACC